>Ga0307477_10000063_pt1 | contig 157277 bp, 111 predicted proteins | sample atmos_gasesECM2C_FD_203316 | JGI IMG/M metagenome (GOLD analysis project Ga0307477, IMG submission 203316) | Hardwood forest soil microbial communities from Morgan-Monroe State Forest, Indiana, United States - atmos_gasesECM2C_515 | ecosystem: Environmental > Terrestrial > Soil > Temperate...
CTCGCCCATACGGGCTCAGAGGGGAGGCTCAGAGGGAGGGGAGATCCACCTCCAGAGGCCCTCACCTCCCCCCCTCCGGTCACCCATCCTTCGCCCACCTTCAATGATGTCCAGCCGTGAGTCTCTTCGACCGGGTTCAAGCTAAAGAAGAGTGGACTGGTCGCCGGCGGCTAACGGCGACCCCGCCGATCGCTTCGCACCGGCCGCGTCCTGCCCAGCCAGGGTAAAATGCTCTTGGCCACCGGGAGAGTGCCTGGCTCCCTTGGTTCCTCAACCCCATCACCAGGAAGGGAGGTCGCGATGTTTCAAGTCCCCGCTCTGCCCTATGCCTTCGATGCGCTCGAGCCGCACATCGACGCCCGCACGATGGAGATCCACCACGACAAGCACCATGCCGCCTACGTGAACAACGTCAACAAGGCGCTCGAGAGCCATCCGGACCTGCAGTCGAAGTCGGTCGAGGACCTGCTCCGCGGGATCGATGGCATTCCGGAGTCGATCCGCACGGCGGTGCGCAACAACGGCGGCGGCCATGCCAATCACAGCCTGTTCTGGCAGGTCATGGGGCCCGGCGGCGGCGGCAAGCCGGGCGGCGATCTGGCGAGCGCCATCGACCGGGACCTCGGCGGCTTCGACGCCTTCAAGGAGAAGCTTACCAATGCCGCGGTCGGCCAGTTCGGCTCCGGTTGGGGCTGGCTGGTGTGGAGCGGCGGCAGGCTCGAGGTGTTCGGCCGGCCGAACCAGGACAGCCCGCTGATGGAGCACAAGCAGCCCGTCCTCGGCGTGGACGTCTGGGAGCATGCCTACTACCTGAAGTACCAGAACCGCCGGCCCGACTACCTCGCGGCCTGGTGGAACACCGTCAACTGGAAGGCAGTCGAACAGAGCTTCGCCCGGGCTCGTCAGTAACCCGGACCTCCCACGGTCCGGCCGCCGCGGAAGCCGGGGCCGCGGCTCCGCCTGTCGCCAATCGCGGCACTTCTTGCTCGACGCCGCGGGCCTGGCCGACTTGAACTCGGACCAACTCCGGCAAGCTTCTCGGCGAAAAGGGCTCCGGGCATCCCGGAGCCCCATGCCGCGCGCCAGTGATCCCTTCTCGGACGTGTCTCTAAATTTTGTTTATAGAGAAGTTTGCACCTGTCTGCGCAGTTACTTGGCAGCACTACCTCGAAACATGGGCGCTACTTCAACTAAAGTTCAACTATCCCGTCCTTAGAATAGGGACATCAACGGGGCTGACCAGGCGAACGGAGAACGGCGCAGTCGAACCGCTTCCAAGGGAGGGATTTCAATCATGGCTACCATCGACCGTGTCAACCAGGACTTCAGGCGCGAGGAGCGGCACCTGACCAAGGTGTTCAAGGCGCTCTCCGACGGTACGCGCATGGAGATCCTGCGGCTCCTCGAAGGCCAGCAGCGCACGGTCGGCGAGATCGTCTGCAATTTCAGCCTCTCGCAGCCCACTATCTCACGGCACCTCTCGGTCCTCAAGGAGGCCGACCTGGTGGTCGACCAGCGCCATGGCCAGAACGTCATCTATCGCCTCAACGACGACGCGCTGTCGACCTCGATGCAGGAGTTCTTCGGTCAATTCCGCAGCTGCCAGGAAGTGATGCGCTGAATCGATCTGCCGCAGCGCCGAGGTCGGCGGCGCCGGCCGCGCCGGCAGCCGGCGAAGGTTCCTTGAGGTAGCTGCCACCGGCGCGCTATAATCCGCCACCTTGGACGTCGGCCGGCCGTCCGGCTGCACCGCCGGCCTGGTTGTCTTCCTTGCTCTAAGGCGGTGTAGCTCAGTTGGTTAGAGCAAGCGGCTCATATCCGCTGTGTCAGGGGTTCAAGTCCCTTCACCGCCACCATCACCGTTTCCCCGAACGATGGACCTCCTCGAGGCCCTGCAGGCCTTCTTGCGGCGGCTGCCGCCCGACCCCGGTGACCGCCTCGTGGTCGCCTTCTCGGGAGGCTGCGACTCCACCGCCCTGCTCTGGGGGTTGACGCGGCTGGCCCCGTCGTGGGGGATCCAGCTCGTCGCCGCTCACCTCGATCATGGCATGGACGCCGCTTCGGCGGCACGGGCGGTGCGGGCCGCTGGCCTGGCGCGCCGGCTGGGGGTACCGCTGGTCGGTGCCCGCCGCACGGTCGGCGTGCACCGCCGCCCGGGCGAGAGCCCGGAGGCCGCCGCCCGCCGCATCCGTTACGAGTTCCTCGACGAGGTCCGCCGCGGCTGCCGGGCGCGCCACGTCGCCACCGCTCATCACCGCGACGACCAGGCGGAGACGGTGCTCCTGCGGATGCGCTTCGGCAGCGGTCTGCGCGGCCTGACGGCGATCCAGGAGGAGGCCGGCACCGTGGTGCGGCCGCTGCTCGCCCTGCCGCGAGCGACCCTGCGGCAGGCGGTCGCCGCCGCCGGCCTGACGCCCGTCGAGGATCCCGGCAACCACGACCCGCGGCAGCCGCGCAGCCGCATGCGGCACCAGGTGCTGCCGGCCCTGGCGGGCCTGGCAGCGGTCGATGCGGTCGATGCGGTCGATGCGGTCGATCAGGCCCGGCTCGCCGCGGGCCTCGCCCACCTGGCGACGCGCGCCCAACGAGCGTTGCCGGCGCTCGATCGCCGCCTGGCCGCCGCCATCGGCCTGCGAGTCGAGACCGGCGAGAGCGGCAAGTGCGGCGAGAACGGCGAGACGGGCGAGACCGGCGCCGCCGATCGCCGCCGGCTGGCGGCGCTGCCGCCGCCGCTGCTGCCCTTCGCCCTGGCCCTGCTGCACCGCCGCGCCGGGGCGGCTTACCCGGCGAGCCTCGCCGCGGCCGCCGAGCTGCGGCGGCAGCTGCGTCCGGGCCGGCGGGTCGCCTGCGACTGCGGCGCGGGATGGCGCTGGCAGGCCGCCGGCGAGACGCTACGCCTGCTGCGGGTCCACCCGGGCGAGACCATCACGCCGTTCACATATACTCTGGAGATTCCGGGGGAGCTCGCCATTCCGGAGCTCGCGGTGACCATCAGGGTGAGCCGCCAACCCGTCGAGGCCTGGATGCTGCGCGGCGCGCCGCTCCGGGCCGGCTTGGCGTTGCCGCTGCCGGATTCCGGACGCCCCGGCCGCGTGACGGTGCGCAACCGCCGCCCCGGCGACCGCCTGCGGCCGCTGGGCGCGCCGGGCAGCCGGAAGCTGAAGGACGTCCTGATCGACCGCGGCGTTCCGAGGCGGCAGCGGGATCGGCTGCCGCTGCTCTGCTGGGCAGGGGAGATCGCATGGGTGCCAGGCATCACCATCGACCACCGCTTCCGGTTGACCGGCGAGCCGACGGCGTGCCTGGCAGAGATCACCGAGATCAGCGAGATCAGCGCAATCAGCGAGATGACCGAGATCCGAGCCCCGGGCCGGCGCGTCGGGTGGGGCGCGCATCCTGCATCGACATCGACCGGGAATCCGGGTCGGGAGTCCGCGGTTAGTGACTCTGAAGGGACATCCCTGTCCCCGCCCCTGCCCCCGCCCCCATCCGGGGTCGCGCACCAAGCGGGACGGGTCGGGCCTGCCCCGCTAGAGGTGGCCGAGCTTTGAACTCTACTCTCAAGACCCTGTTTCTCTGGATGGCGATCTTCGTGGTCGTGATCTTGCTCTGGAACACCTTCCAGACCGGCAAGTCCGCCCGCAAGGAGATGAAGTTCTCCGAGTTCGACCAGGCGGTCGAGCGCGGCCGCGTGGCCGAGGTCACCCTCCACGGCCAGCAAGTGACCGGCAAGTTCAAGGCGGGCGGCGAGTACGCCGAGGGTGACGAGTTCCACACCCAGGTCCCCACCGATTACTCCTCGGTGCTGGTCCCGAAGCTCCGCGCGGCCCACGTCGACATCACCGTCGAGGAGCCGAAGGACAACCCCCTGCTCACCGTGCTCTTCACCTGGGCGCCGGTGCTGGTGATCGTCGCGCTCTGGGTGTTCTTCATGCGCCAGATGCAGAGCGGCGGCAACAAGGCGCTCTCCTTCGGCAAGAGCAAGGCGAAGCTGCTCAACGCCTCCGGCAAGAAGGTGACGTTCAAGGACGTCGCGGGCGTCGAGGAGGCGAAGGACGAGCTCTCCGAGATCGTCGAGTTCCTGAAGGAGCCGCAGAAGTTCCAGAAGCTGGGCGGCCGCATCCCGAAGGGCGTGCTGTTGATGGGCCCGCCGGGCACCGGCAAGACCCTGCTCGCCCGCGCCATCGCCGGCGAGGCCAACGTCCCCTTCTTCTCGATCTCCGGCTCGGACTTCGTCGAGATGTTCGTCGGCGTCGGCGCCTCGCGCGTGCGCGACCTGTTCGAGCAGGGCAAGAAGAACGCCCCGTGCATCGTCTTCATCGACGAGATCGACGCCGTCGGCCGCCATCGCGGCGCCGGCCTCGGCGGCGGCCACGACGAGCGCGAGCAGACCCTGAACCAGCTGCTGGTCGAGATGGACGGCTTCGAGTCCAACGAGGGCGTCATCCTGATCGCCGCCACCAACCGCCCCGACGTGCTCGATCCCGCGCTGCTGCGGCCCGGCCGCTTCGACCGGCGGGTGATCGTCGACCGGCCGGACATCAACGGCCGCCTGGGCATCCTGAAGGTGCACACCCGCACCATCCCCCTCGACGACGACGTGCAGCTGTTGGTCATCGCCCGCGGCACCCCCGGCTTCGCCGGCGCCGACCTCGCCAACCTCGTCAACGAGGCGGCGCTCATCGCCGCCCGGCTGAACAAGAAGAAGGTCCAGATGTCCGACTTCGAGTTCGCCAAGGACAAGGTGCTGATGGGGGTCGAGCGCAAGACCCTCATGCTCACCGACGACGAGAAGCGCGTCACCGCCTACCACGAGGCCGGGCACGCCCTGGTGGCTGCCTTCACCCCCGGCGCCGATCCGTTGCACAAGGTGACCATCATCCCGCGCGGGCGGGCGCTGGGCCTCACCATGCAGCTGCCCACCGAGGACAAGTACACCTACCGCAAGCAGTACGTGGAGGCCCAGATCTCCATCCTGATGGGGGGCCGGGTCGCCGAGGAGCTGACGCAGGAGGACATCACGACCGGCGCCGGCAACGACATCGAGCGCGCCACCGACGTCGCCCGCCGCATGGTCTGCGAGTGGGGCATGTCCGACCTCGGGCCGCTCTCCTACGGCAGCAAGGAGGAACCGGTATTCCTCGGCCGCGACTTCGCGCAGCGCGCCGACTACAGCGAGGACACGGCCCTGCGCATCGACCGCGAGGTGTCGCGCATCGTGCAGCACGCCTACGTGCAGGCGACCGCCGTCTTGACCGAGCACCGGGACGTGCTGGAGCGCCTGGCCCACGAGTTGCTCGAGCGCGAGTCGCTGGACGGCGAGGACGTCTACAGCATCATCCGCGAGATGACAGGCCACGAGCCCGCGAAGCCGCGCCAGGCGGGCCCCGGCGAGGGGCTGGTCATCGGCGGCCACGACGTGCCCGAGCCGATCCTGGCGCCGCGCCCCGCCGCCAGCGCCGTGCTGAAGGAAATGCCGGAGCTGCCGGAGATGCCGGAGAGACAGGAGATCGGCGAGGCGGCCGCGTCCTCCCCGTCCGCCCCGTCCGTGGCCTCCGCCGCGAACCCGCCGAGCCCGCCGGCCCGCGAGACCACCGAGGCGGCCGCGCCGCCGCAGCCGGCGGTCGCCACCGCGCCCGAGCGGCCGGACCGCGCGGCGCAGCCCCGCGAGGCTCCCAGGGAGCAGCGGGAAGCGCCCGAGATCGCCGGCGCCAAGCGCCGCACCGCGGTCCCGGGGCCTGAGAAGTCGTAGAGAGAGAACGGGCGGTAGTGGGTCAATTCCCCTCGGCGTCCCTTTGGGCGAGGGGCCAAAGTCCTCTGCCCCCGCAGTCTCGACCCCTCGCCCAAAGGGACTCCGAGGGGAATTGACCCACTACCGAATGGGCGCCGCCATCGCTCCCGCGCAACGCGGCGCGATACACTAGCCGGGCGCTGGTTGCCATGGAGGCCGCCCGACTGCCCGGAACTCCTGCCACTCTCCCGACCTCGGCGCAATGGGCCTTGCGGCTGCCCGGCGACCGCCGTCTGCCCCTCGGGGGGCGGCCGGGGCGGCCGCTGGTGATGGGCATCCTCAACCTCACTCCCGACTCGTTCAGCGACGGCGGCCTGTGGACCGACCCGGGGCGCGCCGTCGAGCATGCCCTGGCGATGCTCGCGAGCGGCGCCGACCTGGTGGACCTGGGCGCCGAGTCGACGCGGCCGGGCGGCGGCGTCTACGGCGCCGGCGCCCGCACCATCTCGGTCGACGAGGAGCTCGATCGCCTGCTGCCGGTGCTCGCGCCCCTGCGCCGCGCCACCGCCGCGCCGCTGTCGGTCGACACGCGCAAGGGCGAGGTGGCCCGCCAGGCGCTCGCCGCCGGCGCCGACCTGGTCAACGACGTCAGCGCCCTCGGCGACCCGGACCTGGGCCGGGCGGTGGCCGCCGCCGGGTGTCCGGTGGTCTTGATGCACAGCCGCGGCGAGCTGGCCACGATGCAGCGCGACATCTCGTTCGGCGACCTCCTGGGGGAGGTCCGCGGCGAGCTCGAGCTCGCGGTGCGGCGGGCCGTGGCCGCCGGCATCGACGAGGAGCAGGTGATCGTCGACCCGGGCCTCGGCTTCGGCAAGACCCCGGAGCAGAACCTGGCGCTGCTGCGACGCCTGCCCGAGCTGGCCGAGATCGGCCGTCCGCTGCTCGTCGGGGCCAGCCGCAAGAGCTTCCTGGCCCTTGCCGAGCGCGGCGGCACTGCCGCAGTCACCGCGCCCGCCACGCCCGCCGCGGCCGCCGCCGCGGCACCTCTCGCCGCCCCCGCCCCCTCCGGGCCTCCCGAGCGCCGGCTGGCCGCCAGCCTGGCTGCTCTGGCCTGGGCGGCGGCCGCCGGCGCCGCCATCGTCCGCGTCCACGATGTCCCCGAGTCGGTCCGCTTCCTCGCGGCATGGCGGGCGATCGCCGAGGCAGGCCCTTGAGCTGGGCGAGCTGGACGCAGTTCTTCGGGCTGCTCAACTGGCACGACGCCGTCGACATCCTGGCGGTGACGGTGGTGGTCTACAACCTGCTGCTGCTGATCCGCGGCACGCGCGCGGTGCAGGTGCTGCTGGGGATCGTCTTCGTCGGCCTGGTCTACTACGCCGCCCGCTGGGCCGAGCTGGTGACCCTGCAGACCATCCTCGAGAGCCTGCTGATCGCCCTGCCCTTCGCCATCATCGTGCTGTTCCAGCAGGAGATGCGGCGCGCGCTCGCCAACTTCGGCCGCAACCCGCTGCTCGGCCTCGGGAAGCCGCAGCAGATGGCGTCGGGGTTCGGCGACATCGTGCTCGCCGCCACCACGCTGTCGTCGCGGCGCATCGGCGGCCTGATCGTGATCGAGCGCCTGCAGGGGCTGCGCACCTACGTCGAGAACGGCATCGCCCTGGACGCCGTGCTCTCCTTCGACCTGCTGCTCAACATCTTCACTCCCGACACGCCGCTCCACGACGGCGCGGTGATCGTCCAGGAGGACCGCATCGCCGCGGCCGCGTGCTTCCTGCCGCTGTCCACCAATCCCAGCCTGTCGAAGGACCTCGGCACCCGGCATCGCGCCGCGCTCGGCATCACCGAGGAGACCGACGCGGTGGCGGTGGTGATCTCGGAGGAGACCGGGATCATCTCGGTCGCCTGCGACGGCGAGATCGTGCGCGATCTCGACGGCAAGAGCCTGCGCAACTCGCTCTACAAGTACCTGGTCACCGACGCCGTGCCGGCGGGGCCGCCGGGGCCGACGCGGAGGGATATCGCCGGATGATCGCCACCACGCAGACCTGGGGCCTGCGCTTGCTGGCGCTGGGGATCGCCATCGGCTTGTGGTTCAACTTCTCTTTCGAGGCGCGCGAGGCGCCCTCCGAGCGCCTGACCGAGGCGGCGGTCAGCTACAACCGCCCGCGCGACTACATCGTCCTCGACCCGGTGCCGAGCGTCAACGTGCGGCTGCGCGGCAGCAGCAAGGCCATCCGCCGCCTGACTCCCTTCCAGGTCGACGTCCAGGTGGACCTGTCGCGCTACCAGGCGGGGACCTTCACGATCAACCTGGGACCCGAGAACGTGCTCATGCCGGAGAACCTGGAGGTGGTCTCGATCGAGCCGCCGGTGATCCGCGTCGAGCTCGAGAAGGAGGTCACCCAGCGCATGCCGGTGGTGCCCAAGCTGACCGGCGAGCCGGCCGGCGGCGCCACCCTCGGGGAGCCCGAGGTGCTCCCCAACCAGGTGCTGGTCAGCGGCCCGCTGTCGCGCATCGCCAAGGGCGGCACCCTGTCGACCCAGCCGATCAGTCTCGACGGCCACGCCTTCCCGTTCGAGGTGCAGGTGCCGGTGGCATCGCCCGACCCGCTGATCCAGATCGTGCAGCCGTTCAAGGTCCTGGTGCGGGTGGTGCTCACGCCACCGCAGGCGGAGACCCCGCCGGAGCGCCCGGCGCGCCGCGGCCGCGGGAGGCACGGCTGAGCGCCGAGGCCGCCCGCGCACGGCTGTTCGGGACCGACGGCATTCGCGCCCGCGCCGGCGAGCCGCCGCTCGACCGCGCCACGGTGACGGCGCTGGCCCGGCAGCTGGCCGCGCTGCTCGGCGAGCGGCTCACCGCGGGAGGCGCGAGCGCCGCGGGAGGCGCGAGCGCCGCGGGAGGCGCGGGTGCCGCCGAAAACGCGAGGACCGCGGGAGGCGCGGGTGCCGCGGGAGGCCGCCATCCGCAGGTCGTCCTGGGCGGCGACACCCGGGAGAGCACGGCCGAGATCTGCGGCTGGCTGGCGGCCGGCCTCGCCGCCGGCGGCGCCGCGGTGCGCTACGCCGGGGTCGTTCCCACTCCCGGTGTGTCCTTCCTCGCCGGCGAGCTCGGCGCCGACGCCGGCGTGGTCGTCTCGGCGAGCCACAACCCCTACCCGGACAACGGCATCAAGCTGCTCGACGCCGAGGGCTTCAAGTGGAGCGAGGCGGCGGAGGCGGAGCTCGAGCAACGGCTGCGAGCGGCCACCGAGACCCCGGGCCCTTCTCCGCCGGCGCCTTGGCCGCCATCGGCGCCGCTGCTCCCGCTGATCATCGAGACCGATCTCCGCGAGCGTTATCTCAGTCGCCTCGCGTCCACGGTGGCGCCAGGCGGCGGGCCGCCGCTGGCCGGCCTGCCCGTCGTTCTCGACACCGGCAACGGCGCCGCCTCGACCTACGCCGGCGAGCTCTTCGAGCGCCTCGGAGCGAAGGTGACCCGGCTCGGCGCGGCGCCGGACGGCCGCAACGTCAACCTGGGGTGCGGCTCGACAGCTCCCGAAGGAGTGGCCGCGGCCGTCGTCGCCGCCGGCGCCCATCTCGGGGCGGCCTTCGACGGCGACGCCGACCGCTGCATCCTCGTCGACGAGCACGGCAAGGTGCGCGACGGCGACGCCATCCTCTACCTGTGGGCGACGCAGCTCCTCGCCGAGGGGCGCCTCGCACCGGCGGCCATCGTCGCCACCTCGATGAGCAACCTCGGCCTCGAGCGGGCGCTCGCCCGCCACGGCATCGCGGTGGTGCGCTGCGGCGTCGGCGACCGCCTGGTGGTCGAGACCATGCGCCGTGAAGGCATCCTGCTCGGCGGCGAGCAATCCGGGCACATCGTCCGCCTCGACCTCGCCGCGACCGGCGACGGCCTGCTCACGGCAGTGCAGATGGCCGCCCTGGTGCACCGCGCCGGCCGCCCGCTGTCCGAGCTCCTGGCCGAATTCCGCCGCTACCCGCAGACCCTGGTCAACGTCCGCGTGGCCAGCAAGCCCGACCTCGCCACCCTGCCCCGCGTGACCGCAGCCGCCCGCGCCGTCGAGGACGAGCTGGGCGCCGACGGCCGCCTCGTGCTGCGTTACAGCGGTACCGAGCCCCTTGCCCGAGTCATGATCGAAGGCCCCGACCAGGAGACCATCGAGACCCTCGCCGGCCACCTCGCCGCCGTCCTCGCCGACGAGCTCGGCCAGCCGGCCGGGTAGCGCCTCCTACGCCATCCGCTGACAAGCTCTCAGGCACCCATCGCCTGCAGCATCTCGCGCACCGCGGTGGCGATGCCGGCGAGGACGGCGCGGGCGATCAGGGCGTGGCCGATGTTGAGCTCCTCCATGCCGGCGAGGGCGGCGATGGGGCCGACGTTGGCCGTCGTGAGACCGTGACCGGCGTAGAGGTGGAAGCCGCGCGCGACGGCGAGCGCCGCCGCGGCGCGCAGCTTGGCCAGCTCGCGCTCGACCATCGCGGGATTCCCGGAGAGAGTCGCCCGGGTGTAGGCGTCGGTGTTGAGCTCGAGACCGGAGATCGCCGGCGGCGAGCCGGGAGACCGCGCCGCGGCGCCGCCGGCGAGGCGGGCCAGCAGCTCGATCTGGCCCTCGTCGGGATCGACGAAGGCCGACACCGCGATGCCGGCGTGGGCCAGGCGCTCGGCTGCCGCTGCCACCTGGGCGTGCTGGTGCACCAGGTCGAGGCCGCCTTCGGTGGTGATCTCTTCGGGCCGCTCGGGGACCAGCGTCACCTGGTCGGGCCGCACCGTGCCCGCCACCGCGAGCATCTCGGCCGCGACCGACATCTCGAGGTTCAGCTTGCCGCGTACGCCGGCGCGCAGCCGCTCGACGTCGTGGTCCTGGATGTGCCGGCGGTCGGCGCGCAGGTGAGCGGTGATGCCGGAGGCCCCCGCATCCTCGGCCAGGCGGGCGGCCTCGACAGGGTCCGGGTAAGGCGCGCGGCGCGCCTGGCGCAGGGTCGCCACGTGATCGACGTTCACCGACAACTTCACCTTGGACAAGGCGGCCTTCCTCCAGCTCCGGTAGTGGGTCAGTCTCCCTCTGCCTCCCTTTGGGCGAGGGGCGTGAGGGCAAGGTCGGAGGACTTTGATTCCTCGCCCAAAGGGAGGCAGAGGGAAACTGACCCACTACCCACGCTTCCACGCTCCGGCGCTCTAGCGCTCGATCTCCAGGTCCGGGCGCAGGACCTCCTCCGGGTCGCGGGCGATCAGCACCGTGCCCTGGACCGGGAAGAGGGTGCGGTGCGCCTGCTCGCCGAAGAGGCAGTTGACCTCGTAGTAGCCGTCCGGGCTGATGGTGATGAGCGTGCCCGTGATGCCCTTGAAGCCCATGATCTCGTTGTGGATCAGCACCTCGGCCGGTAGTTCCATCACCTCTCCTCGATCAGTCCTGGATGAACCCCTCGTCCTTGTACTCCTTCAACTTGCGCTGCAGCGTGCGCAGCCCGATGCCCAGGATGTCGGCGGCGCGCGCCCGGTGGCCGGCGGTGCGGCCCAGGGTCTCGAGGATGGCCTGGCGCTCGATGTCGGCCATGGTGCGCGGCTCGCCGACGACGGATTGCACGGGCGTGCCGCTGGTGGAAAGAGTCGACGAATCGCGGATCTCGGGAGGCAGGTCGTTCAGCGTGACCTCGCCGTCCTGGTGGAAGACCACCACCGACTCCATCACGTTCTTGAGCTCGCGCACGTTGCCCGGCCAGGAGTAGCGGCTGAGCAGCTCGAGCGCCTCGGCCGACAGCGTCTTCGGCGGCTTGCCGTGCTCCTGGCAGAACTGCACCAGGAAGTGCTCGAGCAGCGGCGGGATGTCGCTCGGCCGCTCGCGCAGCGGCGGGATGCGCAGCGTCACCACCTTCAGCCGGTAGTAGAGGTCCTCGCGGAAGCGCCCGTCGGCGACCTCCTTCTCGAGATCGCGGTTGGTGGCGGCGATGAGCCGGAAGTCGACGTCGATCAGCTCGCTGCCTCCCACCCGCATCACCTGCCGCTCCTCGAGCACCCGCAGCAGCTTGACCTGCAGCTCGGGATAGAGCTCGCTGATCTCGTCGAGGAACAGCGAGCCGCGGTGCGCGAGCTCGAACTTGCCGATCTTGCGCGACACCGCGCCGGTGAAGGCGCCGCGCTCGTGCCCGAAGAGCTCGCTCTCCAGGATGTCGCTGGGAATGGCGCCGCAGTTGATGGCGAGGATGCGCTCGTTGCGCCGCGGGCTGGCGCGGTGCAGCGCGTTGGCCACCAGCTCCTTGCCGGTGCCGCTCTCGCCGATGACCAGCACGCTCGATCGCGTCGGGGCGACCAGCTTCATCTGCTCGAACAGCTTCTCCATCGGCGCCGAGCGGCCGACGATGCTCTCGAAGCCGTAGCGCTTGTCGAGCATCTCGCGCAGGTTCGAGACCTCTTCCTTGAGCTGCTCCTTCTCGATCAGGTTGTTGACGCGCTGGCGCAGCTCGTAGAGGTCCACCGGCTTGGTGAGATAGTCGTCCGCGCCCACCCGCATCGCCTCGACCGCCGACTCGATCGAGCCGTAGCCGGTGACCAGGACCAGGCGCAGGTCGTAGCGGCGCTCGCGGACCTCGTTGAGGAAGGCCAGCCCGTCCATGCCGGGCATGCGCAGGTCGCAGATCGCCAGCCGAACTCCGTCATTCTCTTCGAGGAAGTCGAGCGCGTTGCGGGCGTCGTCGAAGGTCCGCACGGCGTAGCCGGCCTTCTCGATGGCGATGGCCATCGATTCGCGGGAGCCTGTTTCGTCGTCGATTACCAGTACCAGGGGGCGGTCCAATGCAGTCATCGGCGTCATTTTGGCACATTCCGGGCAAGTCCCGATAGGATGGAGAGCCATGGGTAGTGGGTCATTCTCCCTCGACCTCCCTTTGGGCGAGGCATCAAAGTCCTCCGCCCCTGCCCTGCGATGCCTCGCCCAAAGGGAGGTCGAGGGAAAATGACCCACTACCGAGCCATGCTACCTACCGCGGGACCCATCGCCGACCGTCCGGAGGTGCTCGAGGGCACCCTCGAGCGGGTGGTCTACGCCAACGAGGAGAGTGCCTGGAGCGTGGTCCGCCTGGCGGTCGCCGGCGCCCGCGAGCCGGTGACCGCGGTCGGCAACCTGCTCGGGGTGCAGCCCGGCGAGAGCCTGCGCCTGACCGGCTCCTGGACCGACGATCCTCGCCACGGCCGGCAGTTCCGGGTCGTCTCCTACGCCACCGTGGTGCCGGCCACCGCCAAGGGCATCGAGCGCTACCTGGGGTCCGGCCTGATCCGCGGCATCGGCAGGGTGATGGCCCGCCGCCTGGTGGCGGCCTTCGGCACCGAGACCCTGGAAGTGATCGAGAACCAGCCGCAGCGGCTGCGGGACGTCGAGGGGATCGGTCCGAAACGCAGCGCCGACATCAAGCGGGCCTGGGACGAGCAGCGCGACATCAAGGAAGTGATGATCTTCCTGCAGTCGCACGGCGTCTCCACCACCTACGCGATCAAGATCTACAAGATCTACGGCAGCGCCGCGGTGCGCTGGGTGCGCGACAACCCCTACCGGCTGGCGGTCGACATCCACGGCATCGGTTTCGCGACCGCCGACCGCATCGCCGCTTCGCTGGGCATCTCGAAGCTCGCCCCGCAGCGCCTGGAGGCCGGCGCCCTGCACGTGCTGGGCGAGGCTGCCGACCGCGGCCACCTCTACCTGCCGCGCGCCCGCCTGGTCGAGGAAGCGGACCGCTTGCTGGAAGCGGGTCCGCCGCTGGTCGACCAGGCGGTCACGGCGCTCGCGGGCGCCGGTTTGGTGGAGATCGAGGAGGGCGAGGCGGGGGGCGACCGCGGGGAGCGCCCGGGCGGCGATGCCGCCGTCTACCTCAAGCCGCTGCACGCCGCCGAGACCGGCGTGGCGGCGCGGGTGCGGGCGCTGCTGGCGCAGGCGCCCCTGCCGCTGGAGATCGATCTCGAGCGCGCCCTCGCCTGGTTCGAGAAGGGCGAGCAGCTGGTCCTGGCGCGCGAGCAGCGCCAGGCGATCCGCGCCGGCCTCACCCGCAAGCTGCTGGTGATCACCGGCGGCCCCGGCACCGGCAAGACGACGCTGGTGCGCGGCCTGGTCAAGATCCTGACCCGCAAGGGCCAGCGCGTGCTCCTCGCCGCCCCCACCGGCCGCGCGGCGAAGCGCCTGGCCGAGGCCACCGGCGGCGGCGCCAGCACCATCCACCGCCTGCTCGAGTTCAACCCCAAGAGCCGGGCCTTCGACCGCAACCAGGAGCGCCCGCTGCCCTGCGACCTGCTGATCGTCGACGAGGCCTCGATGATCGACACCGTGCTGGCCCATCACCTCCTGCGGGCGGTCCCCGACGACGGCCGTCTGGTCCTGGTGGGCGACGTCGACCAGCTGCCCTCCGTGGGTCCCGGCCAGGTGCTCGCGGACCTCATTCGCTCGACCGCGGTCGAGGTCGTGCGCCTGCAGACCATCTTCCGCCAGGCCGAGCGCAGCCTCATCGTGGTCAACGCCCACCGCGTCCAGAGCGGCCAGATGCCGGTGCTCGAGTCGCTCGACAAGGAGGGCGACTTCTTCTTCGTCGAGCGCCGCGACCCCGAGGAGGCCCTGCGCACCCTGGTCCAGCTGGTGACCCGGCGCATCCCCGCCCGCTTCGGCCTGGATCCCCTGGAGCAGATCCAGGTCCTCACCCCGATGAAGCGCGGCCTCCTGGGCTCCGCCAATCTGAACGCCGTCCTGCGCGAGACCCTCAACCCCTACGGCCAGAGCCTGACCCGCGGCGGCCACACCCTCCGCACCGGCGACAAGGTCATGCAGGTCCGCAACAACTACGACCTCGAGGTCTGGAACGGCGACATCGGCCGCATCACCCACATCGACGAAGAAGAGCAGCGCCTCCACGTAGCCTTCGACGGCCGCGAGGTCGCCTACGAGCTGGCCGCGATCGACGAGCTGGCCCTAGCCTACGCCTGCTCCATCCACAAGGCCCAGGGCAGCGAGTACCCCTGCGTCGTCATCCCCATCCACACCCAGCACTACGTCATGCTCCAGCGCAACCTCCTCTACACCGGCATCACCAGGGCCAAGCGCCTTGCCGTCCTGGTCGGCGAAACCAGGGCGCTGGCCACCGCGGTCGCCAACCGCCGGGTCCTCAAGCGGTTCAGCCGCCTGGCCGAGCGGCTGGCCGCCCCGGCGGGGCGAGAATGAGAATTAACTGGTCGACAGCTATCCGAGAACCCGGGTCGGCCAATGTCGGAACTTGTACAGCTGGACCCGAGCCCACAACCGCTCCGAAGAGAACCGGCTCAGCTTGTAGCGCTTGAGCTCGGAGACGTGCGGCTGCGGAATGGCGAACAACTGTGCCGCCCCCGTCTGGGTCAAGCGGCGGGCAGCGATAAGCTCGTTGAGCCGCATCGCGAGCTCGACGCGCAACCTCAGCTCGCTGGCGTCCGGGAAGCCGAGATCCACCAGCACGTCGCCGCTCCCGGCGTCGACCGTCTCAGTCCTCTTCTTGCCCATACCGCACCTCGTAATCTGCTTGGGCCGTTCTCAGGCGCCATTCTGCCAGCACTCAGTTGAACGGGTCGATGACCTCGACATGCGCGTTCGCGAAGGCGCGCCGGTTGCGGGTGACCACTGGAAGCCTTTGAGTGAGGGCCGTCGCCGCAATCAGGCTGTCCTTGATGGGCATCGAACGGCCACTGGCGCGGAGATCCGCGAGCAGCCGAGCCCAGCGCAGGCCGGTGGCCGCGTCCCATGGCAGACAGTGGATAGTCCCGACGCCAGCCTCGAACCACTGCTCCAGGCGGGAGCGGCGTTTCCCCGGTGGCAGCTGAAGAATGCCGAAGAGGATCTCGCCGAGAATCACGGGATCGACGGTGATCTCCCGCTCGTGCCGCGCCAGCCACTGCAAGAGTCGCGGATCGGGGTCGGGCCTGGTCGCCTCGCTGAGGACGTTGGCATCGACCAGGTAAGTCATAGCGTGTCGGTGGACTCGGATTCGATCGGCACGAAGAACCCCTTCTCGGGGCAGGCTAAGAGCCAGTCGAGGAGACCCTGATTGGGAGGCGGAGAGAGGCGCCGCAGCAGGTACTCTCCGCGGTCGACGCGCTCGATCTCGAACTCCTGCCCGGCCTCGATCTCGTCTTGCTGACGGATCTCCGCCGGGATGACGATCTGCCCCTTGGTGGAGACGGCGGTCTTCATGCGAGGTAAGATACCGTCTTACCGGAGATGCGTCAATCGACGCGGTTGGCGGCGCCACGCCATGGGGAGGGCAGATGTCGAGTCGTGCCTGGCAGTTGTCGAATCTTGCGCCCGCCCTGGGGTTGGTGGTCGTCGGCGCCATGGCTCCCGATTACGCTGCCGGCGCTCCTGCGGCCGTCGCCGCTCCGGCGACCTATCCTGAGAGGATCGAGCGGCTGGCGCGAGTGGTCCGCCTGTGGGGCACGGTTCGTTTCCACCACCCCTACCTGGCGTACAAGGACATCGACTGGGACGAGGCGCTGGTGGCGGCAGCGCCGCGCGTGTTGACCGCGAAGAGCCGGCAGGAATATGCCGCGGTGGTCCGGACGCTGCTTGACGCGATGGGCGATCCGGTGACTCACCTGGTCGACGCGAGACACAACGCCGCCGATGGGCAGGCAGCGGCGCCTCCGGCGGCGCCGGCAGCTCCTGCGGCTCCGGCGGCTCCGACCGCTCCGGCGGCTCCGACGCCGCTATGGCCGCAGCTCCGCTGGGTTCAGGAGGGGGTGGCCGTGGTCAACCTGGGGCCCTCCAGCGGCTGGTCCGCGTACATGGAGATGAGAGAGCAGGGCCGCCGCCTCGGTCCGCAGATCGGTAAGGCCAAGGGGGTGGTCTTCGACCTGCGGCAGCCGGACGCGGCGGACGTCGCCTCCTTCGTTTTACTGGAACCCCTTGCCGGCCTCCTCGCCAGCCGCCGGACCCATCCTCCGGCGCAGCGCACCGTGCGTCACGCCGGGTACCACACGCAGGGCCCGGAAGGGACCTCCGGCGGTTATTCCTCGTTCTTCGAGACCGCGTTCGCCGACGACGTCGTGCCGGTTCCCGGGGCGAGCCCCAAGCGGGTCGTCTTCCTGGTGAACGGCGACACCTCGCTGCCGCCGCTCGCGCTGGCCCTGCAACGCAGCGGCGACGGCTTCATCGTCTTCGAGGGGAGCAAGGCCGGATGGAGCGAGGAGTCGGTCGTGCAGCAGCTCAAGGTCGATCTGGGCGAGGAGCTGTGGGCGACCGTGCGTCTGAGCGAGCTGGTGCCGGAGCCGGCTTGGTCTGGCCTCCATGCGGACCTCGAGGTGCCGCCGGCGGCGCCGGCACCACGGCCGGAGGACGGCGGCGCGGCGGCGACCGGCAACCAGGACCCGGCGCTGGCGGCGGCGATCGGACTGGCCAGTGGATCGGCGCCGCCCGCCGGCACGAGCGGAGCCGGATGGCCGTGGCTCGAGCCGCTGCCGCAGGGCGTCTGGCGCCCCGACCGAGCCTACGAGGCGATGACGGCGCCGGACCTGGGCCACCGCGTGCTGGCGGTGGCGCGCATCTGGAACGTGATCCATTACTTCTACGCTTACCTGGAGCTGATCGGCGACTGGGACGCCGTGCTGCCGCAGTTCCTGGCCAGGATGGAGGGCGCCGCGGGGGCGCGCCCCTATGCGCTGGCGGTGGCCGAGATGATGACTCACGTCGCCGATGGGCACTCCCAGGTGACGGGCGGTGAGATCGACCGCTTCTTCGGCGAGGCGGGCGTGCCGGTCGCGCTGCGCAAGGTGGAGGGATCCTGGGTGGTGACGGCTCTCGGCGACGCCCCGGAGGTGAAGGCATCGGGCCTGGAGATCGGGGACGTCGTGGAAGCGGTCGATGGCGAACCGGCGGCGGCCCGCGTCGAGCGCCTGAGCCGCTACCTGCCGGCCTCGACACCCGCCGGGCTCTCGGCCAAGGTCGGCCGTGTGCTGCTGGCCGGACCCGAGGGTTCCACCGCCGAGCTGGCGCTGCGTGGGCGCCAAGGCGCCAAGCAGGTCAAGCTCCGGCGCTGCCGGGCTGGACTCGATCTGGGCCACTCGAAGCTGCTGTACAACAATCCCTTCTGGTCCACCGCGGTCGGCGAGAGCGTGCGCGTCCTGCCCGGCAACCTGGGTTATGTCGATCTCACCCGCCTGACCCCGCAGCAGGTGAAGGGCATGTTCGAACGGCTCGAGGGAACGCGCGCCATCATTTTCGACGGCCGCGGGTATCCCAACGGGACGGCCTGGCAGATCGCGCCGCGCCTCGGCGACGGTCGCGCCAGTGTAGCGGCACAGTTCCGCCAGCCCGAGGTGTCGGCGGCCGAGGATCAGTCCGGCTCGGGCACTTACTTCAGCCAGCGCCTGCCCGTGACCGCGGGCTTCAAGTACGGCGCCCCGACGGTGATGCTGATCGACGAGCGGACGGTCAGCCAGACCGAGCACACCGGTCTATTCTTCGAGGCCGCCAATAGGACCCGCTTCATCGGCTCGCAAACCGCCGGCGCCAACGGGGACGTGACATTTCTGACGGTTCCGGGCGGCCTGTCCGTCCGCTTCTCCGGCCACGACGTCCGCCATGCCGACGGCCGGCAGCTGCAGCGTGTCGGCCTGACGCCCGACATCGAGGTCGCGCCGACCATCCAGGGCATCCGCGAGGGCCGCGACGAGGTCTTGGAGCGCGCCATCCGCTGGCTCGACGGCGACGGCAAGTAGCGCGGCCACGGCGGCCACGTTCCGTCCGGCCGCGATCGCGACTCCGTGTTAAACTAGAAAGATCTTGAATACCAACCCCGGGTACCGGTCTGCCGCCGCGGTGGCGGCGGTGCTGGCGGTCGCGGCCTTTTCGACGGCGGGCGGCGCTGGAGAACCCGCGCAGGTCATGGCCCAGGCCGGCTCCGGGGCCTCGCCGGCCGACATCTCCAAGGGGCCCTATATCGCGGACCCCGCCGTGATCGCGCTGCTCGACCGGCAGGACCCGGACGGCGACTGCGCCAAGTCCGGTCCGCTGGTGTTCGGCTGCCTGATCCAGGCGCTGGCGAAGGCGAAGGCACAGCAGCCGCCGATCGGCGCGCGCGCCAATCCCTTCAACCTGCGGGTGGCGCAGGACATCCGCGAGACGATCGCGCAGGACCTGGCGGGCTACCAGGAGACCGGGGGGATCGAGCCGGCGCAGCAGATCCATCCGCAGTTCCTGACGCATCCCGGGTCCCGCATCGAGCTGGTGGGCGTCGTCAACCGTATCGACCGGCAGTTCATCCACGACCTGGTCCCCGGCGACGAGAGACATCATCGCTGCGGCGAGATCAGCGTGATCTATCGCTTCTCGTATTCTCTCCGGGATGGCCAGGTGTCCTCGCGCCTGCCGGTGACGCTGAACATCGTGCTGCCTGCCATCCCGCGCGATCGGCGAGGCGGCGTCACCACCTGCCAGGGGGTCGCGGCGCGGTGGCTGGCGGAACTGCGCCGGCCGGCCGGGCGAACGGCGGAGCAGGTGGCGGCCGACCTCGTCGACCCCGCGACGGGGGTCGTCGCGCTGATCGACGGGCGAGACATCGAGCGCATCGAGCTCAACATCCAGGCTTACCGGATCAGCGCCGGCGCGGACGGCACCGACCTCGGCAGCACCGCCGAATACGTCATCCGCGTCTTCCGCTGGAACCCCGACCGGAAGAAGTTCACGCCCAGCTATCTCACCGACCAGATCGATCGCGCCCGATTGCTCGGCAATCCTCGCGGCGACGCGAACTCTTGCCGTCCCGGGGCCAACCGGCCGATGTCGCTCGACCGTTTCCGGGCCTTCATCCTCTCGCCCGTGGTCCTCTCCGACGTCGACAACGGCACTCTCAACATCCCGCAGGAATTCCTCGCCTGCCGGGCGACCTCCGCGTCGCCCGGCGGCGCTGCACGCTCCAAGAACGCGCTCTACTGGAACGCGCTCGATCCGCGGGAGCAGATCCTGACCGATGCCCAGATCCGCGCCGCGGTGTCGCGGGCGACGAATGCGACGCGCCAGTTCAGCTACATGCGATCGCCCGACGACGTCCGCCTCCGCCTCGACGAGCTGAGCTGCAGCGGCTGCCACCAGGCCCGCGCGATCGCCGGCTTCCATTTCCCGGGAGCGGACCGGGCGGAGACGCCGGTCTCGAACGCGGTCTATCTTCCGGGATCGCCGCATTTCTACGGCGACCAGGTGCGGCGGCTCGTCATCCTCGAGCGGCTCGCCGCCGGGGACCATTTGAACCGTTACCAGCTGGCGATGAGTTATGCCTCCCGCCCCTTGAACAAGTTCAGGCCCCAGATGAGCGGCACGCAGCTGATCGGCGGCTGGGGCGGCGCCTGCCTGCTGCCCGATCAGCGGGCAACCAGCCATCGCCAGTGGGATTGCCTGGCAGGGCTCACCTGCACGGCCCTGTTCGATTCGCCGAACGCACCGGGGATGGGCACGTGCCTGCCGGAAGGGCGGCGCGAGATCGGCGACGCGCTGCAAGTGGGCCGCGTCACCTCTGCTCGTTATGGTTACGAGACCTACCTGAGGACCACGCCGGCGCCGGTCGGCGACTGGAGCGACCGCGCGCATCGTGACACCCTGATCCCCGCCGCGAGCCTGCCGGCGAATGCCCCGGCCGGCAACAGCTACTACGGCGCGCACCAGGAGTTCTACCAAGGCGACGCGACCGGCGGCACCGGCACGCCCGCCGAGCGCGCCAGGATCAAGCGCGACGCGCTGACCGGCGGGTTCCCGGGCGGCATGCTCCGCCTCTCCGAATGCCTGGGCCTGCCGCCGGAGGCGACCTGCGGGCTGGTGGCGTCGAGCGGGTTCAACACCTGCCTCGCCGAAGTGACGGGCGGGACCAAGTCGCTCGGCCAGTGCTTCGAGCAGCGGACGTCTTATGCCGGCTTGCGCGCCTGCGACGTCGCGAACCCTTGCCGCGACGACTACATCTGCCTGCGCCCTACCGGATATGACCTCGCCAACGGGCACCAGAACTATGAGCGGCGGCTGGCGGTGGTCGCCGGCATCTACGACGCCAACGACTTCGGTCAGAAGGAGCCGGACCAGGCCTGGCTCGCGCGCAACGGCGGCGCCGGCGATCAGCGTGGCATCTGCATCCCGCCCTACTTCGTCTTTCAGTTCCGCTCGGACGGCCACCCGGCCCCGATGACGCAGACGATGCAGCCGGCGCCTGGGCGCTGACGACGGCGCCCCGCATGCCCCCGGTGCCGGCTCCCTCGCCCAAGGTCGGCAGAGGGAGCCTGACCCACGACCCCACCTGGACGGTCCAGCCAGCCGGCGCGTAGATTAGGCAAGGTGACGAAGCTCCGCAGCTCCCACATCCTCCTGGTTGCCACGTCGCTGGCGCTCGCGGCCTCGGCGCTCGCCGACGCGCCGGGCGACCGTGCGGCGCCGGGCGGCGATGCGCTGGCGGCGATCCCGCCGGGCACCGTGCTGTGGGTCGGCGCCCATCCGGACGACGAGGTGTTGCTGGCGCCGCTGCTGGGCGAGCTCTGCGGCGAGGGCAGGCACCGCTGCGCGCTGGTGGTCGCCACGCGTGGCGAGAACGGCGCCTGCCGCTTGCCTGGCGGCTGCCATCCGGACCTCGCCACCGTGCGCACCGCGGAGATGCGGGCCGCGGCCCGGCTCTTCCACGCGCGCCTGCTGCAGGGATCCTTGCCCGACGTCTTCGGCCCCGATCCCGCCGCCGTGCGGAGGGCATGGGCGGACGCGGTAGGTGGCGAGGACCAGCTGCTCGACCGGCTTGCCGGCGCGATCGACGGCGTGGCGCCGCGGACCATCATCGCCTTCGATCCGCGGCACGGCACGACCTGCCACAACGCGCATCGGGCACTCGGCCGGCTGGTGCTGCGGGCGGTCGAACGCCTGAGCCAGCCGGCGCCGCCCGAGGTCTTCCTGCTCGAGAGCCGGGTCCGCATCGCCCCGGGGGGCACCAGCATCCGCTTCTCCGCCGCGGCGCCGGGCGATCCGGCGCTCCTGCGCTTCGACGGCAACACGCCGCTGCGCCCCGGGCCCGGCACCGCCTGGGACTTCCTGCTCGACGACGCCCGGCGCCAGCCCAGCCAGTTCGACGCCACCTTCCTGTCCTCGCTGCTGGCGGTCCCCCCGACCCACCGCGAGGTCTACCTGCTGCCGGCCGCCGCCCTGGACACCGATCCCAGTCCGATCGATCCCTGCGCTCCCTGAACGTTTGTCGCCGAAGAAGGCTGCGGTTGCCCGCCGCCCCGGCCGCTCGCACTAGTAGGCTCGAGGTCTCAACTACCTCAGCGCCTGACGCCGGCAAAGTCGGTGACGATCTTCTGGACTTCGCCGCGTCGCGGCTCTTGCAACTCGTCAATTCGTCTCTGGTTGCTCGCGAGGTACTCGAGAAGGTTCGACGGCCTATAGGTGCCATCGCCGAGGAGCAGCTTCCACAGTTGATCATGAAACCCGAGGCAGGATTGCTCCCAGCTTCCGTTCTGGTCCCAGGTTGCCAGCTTTCTCACCCCTCGGCCGCGCTTCCCCCGCACCAGATCTGCGAACCGAGCCCATGGTTTGTTCGAGTCCGGGCGGCTCGGCTTGTAGGACGGCCCCTTGTCCTTGAAGAAATACTCGAGGTAGGCCTCATCCACGGCAAGGTGCGTAATCGTCGTCGCCTCGCCGATGATCCACTTGAGCGCCTCGTCCGCCAGGCCGTCGTGCTGGTAGCCTCCACCGACATTCGAATGGACGCCGGGAAACCAGAGCTGCACCAGTGGCCTGACGCCGTCCGTAGGCGATTGCAGATCCGGCCGCCAGATCTGAGGCCGGAAATCCCATCGCCGCTCGTCGATCGCGAGCGCCTGACGGATCACCTTGACACAGCTTGGAGGCCTCCTGTCCACGAGGTAACCGTATTTCTCCGCGACGGTGGCCACCTTTCCGTCAGGTGCGAGCCGTGAGCCAACCGAGACGACCGTGTCCCAGACGCCCAGGAACTCGATTCGTGCCTCCTGAGGGTTCTCGAAGTGGCCCCCCTGCCCGCGAATATCGTCGTATACCTTATCGACCTTGCCGGGCGCGGCGTGGGAATAAGGCTTCATCTGGGACTGTCTGAAGCCATCGTATAACTGCGGAATCCAGTATTCGTCCGCTTTCCTCAGTATGCCGCCAACATCCCGAGCCGCCCCGCCGACCCAATCTATTAAGCGCACCAAGGTCTGCGCTTCGGCAGCGCCGCGGCTGAAGCCGAAGACGAATATCTTGTCGTTGGGTTCATAGTTCGCCACCAGGAACCGGTAAGCGGACTTGACTCGCGCCTCGTACCCGCTGCCTTCAGCACCTCCGATGACCCTATCTACCAGCACCGCGAACTTCCCATAACCGGTAGATTCGCCGATCATCGAACCAACACCTTCGGAGTAATAGGCGATCTGGCTGACTCTACTTGGGCCAACAGGGTCCAGGCCAACAGGGCTGATGGCTCGAAAGGTCTTCAGAACGTTCGTCGGCTTATAGAGCTTGTATCCATTGACAATCCCCACATCCTGTTCGGGGCTGTTCTGCGTCCCGTCCAGGCACAGCACCAAGCGCTTTGTCATCGGAGCCTACCTCTGCAGCTGGCTTCCTGCGGACCGCCGATCGGCGGCAAAGGCATCAGGCTTTCCGCATAGAGCCGCCGCTAACTGCTAGGGAACGCCCTTGACCGTCATCTGGATGCACCCGGTATTGTTCCAGTACATGATCCAGACGTCATTGGCGAAGCAAGTCAGCTCGCCGTCCCTGGCAGCGACGAACTGGCGATGACGGCCCACGGGGAAGGCCGTCTGATTGTCGTAATCCTGGGCACAGATCAGCTTGAACCAATTCTCGTGCCTCATCCGCCGGGCCCACTCCCACATCCTCAGGATAGTGCTCTGGCTCGGGTGTCCGTCCGGGTCGTGCTTATACTTAGCATCCCACCAAGTGCCCTCGGCTGTGATGCTATAGGTCGTGCCCTTCTTCAACCGAATTCCAGTGCAGTTCCACCGCGGCCTCGCCTGGATGGTCGCGGTCACAGAGTCGCCACTGCCCAAGAACGGCAGATCCGGCATCTCGGGCGGCTTGCTCGATGCTGCCGCCGTCACGAGCGCCACCGACAGGATCAGGATCAGCGCGAGCGCGGCCAACAAGACCGGACATCTCTTCATCTTTCCCTCCTGACTAGAGAACAGAGAACTGGGTAAGTGCGCCCTGCCGCTGCGGCCGACACGGTCTTCAAAGCTCGAGCTCTCCGCTCCGCCGACGGCACCACCTCACACGTATTCTAGCCCCATCCCGGGCAGCAGGTCATATTGCTACATGGCATTATGCCCAAGCATGAACTCGTCGATGGGCATCGTCGTGTGCCCGACGATGACCGTGGCGCGAGCGAGTCTCTCCGAATCCGCGCCGCGGCGTGTTGAGAATCTCGCAGGCAGATCCGTCTAAACCAGGGGCAGACCGCTGGACCCGTCGATGGCGCCATCCTCGCCGGGCTTGTCGGGTCGGGCGAGGACGGGCCGGCGTCCGGCTGGGCTGCCCGAACGGAGGGACCTCATGACTCGATCGCCGGTAGCGTTAGGTATCGCAGCAGCCCTGCTCACCGCCGCGGCTGTGGGAGCCGAAAAGCCGGAGAAGCGCCCGCTCTTGGAGAAGCCACATCGACGCTTGGTGGTCTGCTTCGACGGCACTTTGAACAATGCCGAGCAAGAGGTGGTCGAGCTAGGCAACCACAAGGTCTTCAAGCCCACCAACGTGCTCAAGACCTTCCGGGCGGTGCTTCCGGTCGCCAGCGACGGCAAGAGCCAGCTGATTTTCTATACCGAGGGTGTTGGCGGCGTGATCGGCGAGCCGGACCTGTTCGGCCGGGAACTGGTGTTCCTGGATCAGCTGAACGGCGGCGCTTTCGCCACCGGCTTCGAGGCCAACATCAAGGCGGGATACCGCTTCCTGGTCGCCAACTACGAGCCTGGTGACGAGATCTTCATCTTCGGTTTCAGCCGGGGTGCCGCGCAGGCTCAAAGCCTCGCCCGCTTCATCGATTACGTCGGCGGCCTGTTGCATAAAGGAGACGAGTACTGGCTGATCGCGCTCTTCGACTCCTATCGCAACAGCCTGCCGCCGCAATCGAGCACCGCTGCGGACTTGTTCTGGCGAATTCGCCACCCGAAAGAAGAGGCCAGATCCGCTGGTCATCCTGCCGACGCCTGCGGTTACAAGAATCTGCCGCGGCGCGACGGCTGCATGGCGCGTCCGCGTCCTCCCAAGCCCGAGGACTACGACGAGCACATCCAGGATCCTCAGCCCGTCAAGATCCGGTTCCTGGGAGTCTGGGACACGGTGCTCTCGACGGGCGCGCGCATCCTGTCCGACTTCTGCAAACAGGACGTGCCGACTGTCTGCTCCAAGTATGATTTCCACATCGGCAGGGACGGCAAGCCCCCCGCGATCGTCACCACCGTGAGGCAAGCGCTGGCTATCGACGAGCACCGGTGGGACTTCCGGCCGCAGATCTGGCGCTCGCCGGCCAGTCCCGAACAGTCGCTCAAGCAGCTCTGGTTCCCAGGCGTGCACTCCAACATCGGCGGCGGATATTACCTGGACGGCCTGGCCGACGGGGCATTGCAATGGATGATCGGCGAGGCGCAGGCTGCCGGACTCGACGTTGATTGCTACCGCCTCGATCGTTATTACACGCCCTGCGTGCTGGGAACGCGCTGCGATTCGGACAAGGGTTTCTTTGCGGTACAGGAGTTCCTGCGCGGCAAGCGCGGCCGTGGCGTCCGCGATCTGACCGCCGGCAACCACATCGAAGATGCGGGGATCGCCGTCCACGAGTCAGCCGCCTACCTCCTGGTGGTCGACCCCACCTATCGCCCGGTGAATCTCCTCAGTTTCTTGGCACAGGACGCGAACCGGATACCGCACCTGTCCGATGCCGCACAGCAGGCCAAACTGTTGGCGATCGTCGAAGACTTCAAACGGCAGAGCCCCACCGAGGCTGCCCGCGCCGCCCGGCAGTCCCTGAAGAGGTGCCCCAATGGGTGAGCTTGGCGGGGCCCGCCGCTTTTCCGCGACGAGGGCTCCGCCTCCGCCTCTCCGGCAGCCTCACCGTGACGAGGCAGCCGCCCCCGCCGCCCGCCCCGCCCATTCCTGGTCCGGCAGCTGCCAGCCGCCGCCCAGGGCCTTGTAGAGCTGGACGAGGCTGGCCAGGCGGTTGAAACGGGTCTGCGCCACCGCGTTCTCCGCCAAGAACTGCTGCTGCTCGGCTTGCAGCACCTCGAGATAGTCGGAGCGGCCGGCGAGGTAGCGTTGATTCGAGAGTCGGACGGCCTCGCGGTTGACGGTCACCGCCCGCACCTGCTCGCTCTCGACGCCGGCCAGCTTCTGGTAGGCGACCAGCGCCGTCGCGACCTCGGCGAAGGCGCTGTTGACGCTGCGCTCGTACTGCACCTTCGCCTCCTCCCACTGCGCCACGGCGACGCGGTGCTGGGCTTCGAGGCGCCGCCCCTGCAGCACCGGGCTGAGCAGGCCGCCGCCCAGCGACCAGGCCCTCCCGGCCCCGAACAGGCCCGCGAGCTCGGGCGCGACGCCGCCGAAGGCGGCGGTCAGGCTGATGGTGGGATAGAAGTCGGCGACCGCGACGCCGACGTTGGCGTTGGCCGCGACCAGCTGCTGCTCGGCCTGGCGCAGGTCGGGTCGGCGCCGCAGCAGGTCCGACGGCAGCCCCGCCGGCACCGCCGGCGGCAGGGCCTGGTCGCCGAGCGCCGCGCCGCGCACGATGGGCCCCGGGGGGCGGCCGAGCAGCAGGCACAAACGGTTCTCCTGCGCCTCGATCTGCCGCTCGAGGTCCGGGACGGCGGCCGACGCCGAGGCGAGCGACACCTCGGCGCTGGAGGTGTCCAGCGCCGAGGCGGCGCCTGCCGCGAGGCGCCGGTTGAACAGGTCGTAGCTTCCCTGGAACGCCGCGGCCGTCCGCTTCGCCACCGCCAGCTGCTCGTCGAGCTCCCGCAGCTGGAAGTAGCCGGTGGCGACGTCGGACACCAGGGAGAGCAGCACTCCCCGGCGCGCCTCCTCGCTGGCCAGGGCCTGCGCCAGCGCCGCCTCGTTGGTGCGCCGGATGCGTCCCCAGAGATCGATCTCCCAGCTCAGGCCGGCGTTGACGCCGTAGAGGTTCTGCGGCCCCGAGGCGACACCCGCGCCGCCGGCGACGCCGGCGACGCCAGCGAAGGCCGGCTGCCGGCTGCGCGTCCAATCGGCCTGCGCCTGGACCTGCGGCAGGTACGAGGCGGAGGCGACGCGCGCGTTGGCTCGTGCCTCCTCGACCCGCCAGACGGCGAGCCTGAGGTCGTAGCCGTTGCGCAGCGCCTCGTCGATCAGGGCCTTCAGGGAGTCGTCCTGGAAGACCTGCCACCAGGCCTGGTCGGCGAGCGACGCGGCGTCGGCCGGGGCAGCCTGTCCCCGAAGCTGCTCGGGAACGGTCACCGCCGGCCGGCGGTAGCTCGGGCCCACGGCGCAGCCGGCCAGGAGCGCGCCCGCGACAGTAAGGGCGATAAGGGCGGCAGGGGCGGCAAGGGCGGCGAACGTGGGACTCACCTTCTTGTTCATGGCCTGCCTATTCATGGCTTGCTCTCCATGGCCGACTCCAGGGCCGCGCCGGGGAAGGCAGCGAAGCCGGCGCCGCCGGCAACGGCCGGCAGCCCGCCGCCGGCGCCGGCCGGCACTCCGCCGCCGCCGGCGCGCCCGGAACGGAAGAACGGGATGCGGTCCAGCACCTGCTCCTGGAACCGCTCGAGGTAGAGGTAGATCACCGGCGTGACGTAGAGGGTGATCAGCTGCGACACCACCAGGCCGCCGACCACGATCAGCCCCAGCGGCCGGCGCGACGCCCCGTCGCCGCCGTAGCCCCAGGCGATCGGCAGCGCGCCGAAGACGGCGGCCAGGGTGGTCATCAGGATCGGCCGGAAGCGGTCCATGCTGGCATCGTGGATCGCCTTCTCGGCCGGTTCGCCGGCGGTCACGCGCTGGCTGGCGAAGTCCACGATCATGATGCCGTTCTTCTTGACGATGCCCATCAGCATGAACATGCCGATGAAGGCGTAGAGCGACGCCTCGCCGCCGAACAGCCGCAGCGTCAAGAGGCCGCCGACCAACGCCGTCGGCAGCGTCGAGAGCACGGTCACCGGATGCAGGTAGCTCTCGTAGAGGATCGCCAGGATCACGTACATCACGAACACCGCCAGCGCCATCAGGATGGTCAGGCTCGAGACGGTGCTGCGGAAGGTCAGCGCCTCGCCCTGCAGGCTGGCGCGCACGCTCGGCGGCACCACCTCGGCCGCGGCCTTGGCGATGAAATCGGTCGCGTCGCCGATCGCCACGCCGGGCTTCAGGTTGAAGAACAGCGTGACGCTGGTGAACTGGTTGATGTGGTTCACCGCCTGCGGGCCGAGCGTCGGCTTCCAGGTGACCAGCGCGGAGAGCGGCACCTGGTTCCTGCCGTCGTCGGACTTGATGTAGAGCAGCGAGAGGTCGCCGGGATTGGCGCGCTCGGCGTCCTTGACCTCCAGGATGACCTGGTACTGATCGGTCGGCTTCTTGATCAGGTAGAGGTAGTTCTGCGAGTAGGCGTTCCTCAGCAGCGCCAGGATGCGCGCCTCGGAGACGCCGTAGGTCTTCGCCTGGTCGCGCCGGATCTCGATGTCGAGGCTCGGCGTGTTGCCGAAGTGATCCGAGGAGAGAGTGGCGAAGCCGGGGTAGTCCCGGAGCCTGCCCATGAGCTTGCCGGCGACCTCGTACACCTGGTCCGGATTCACGCCGGACAGCGAGTAGGCGTACTGACCCTGGTTCTGGTTGGTCGCGCCGGTGCTGATCTCGAGCACCGGGTACGGCCGCAGGAAGGGGAACACGCCGGGAATGCCGGCGAGCTTGCCCATGAGCGCTCCCGCCTCTTGCTGGATCGGCGGCCGGCCCTGCGGCGGATTCAGGAAGATGAAGAAGAGCCCCTGGTTGGAGGCGACGAACTGGCTGAGGCCGGTCACCGAGACGGCGGCGCGGACGTTCGGGTCCTGCCGCAGCACCTCGTTCGCCCGCGCCTTCAGCGCTTTCATCGACTCGGGGGAGGAACCCTCGCGGCCGATGATGACGCCGGCGATGACGCTGCTGTCCCCCGGCGGCAGGAAGGCCTTCGGCACGGCGATGAACAGCCAGACCGTGCCGGCGAGGCAGACCACCCAGGTCAGCACGGCGACCCACCGGTGCCGCAGGAACCACGAGAGCGACCTGCCGTAGGCGGCGAGCACCCGCCGCTCGACGCCGCCGACGACGCGCTCCATCCAGGTCTGCCGCGAGCCGTCGCCCCGCCGCGCCAGCAGCCGCGCGCTCATCAACGGCGTGAGCGTCAGCGACACCAGGCCGGAGGCGAAGATCGAGACCACGATGGTGATGGCGAACTCGCGGAAGATACGGCCGACCAGCCCGGACATGAACACCAGCGGCAGGAACACCGCGGCGAGCGAGATGGTCATGGCGACGATCGTGAAGCTGATCTCCCTGGCGCTCCCCAGCGCCGCCTCCAGCGCTCGCTCTCCGCGCTCCATCCGCCGCACCGTGTTCTCCAGGAAGACGATGGCATCGTCCACCAGGAACCCGACGGCCAGGGTGAGCGCCATCAGCGAGAGGTTGTCGAGGCTGTAGCCGAGCACCCGCATCGCCACGAAGGTGAGCAGCAGCGACAGCGGCAGGGCCACCGCCGGGATCAGGGTGTCCCTGGCCCTGCCCAGGAACAGGAAGATCACCCCCACCACCAGCACGAAGGCGATGAGCAGCGTCTGCTGCACGTCGCCGATCGACCTGACGATGGACCACGAGCGGTCGTAGATGGTGTTCAGGCGCACCGATGCCGGGAGCTCGGCGTTGACCTGCGGCAGCAGCTCGCGGACGTTCCGGGCCACCTCCACGGCGTTGGCCCCGGCGCGGCGGAAGACCGCGACCACGACGGTCGCCGACGGCACGGGGTAGCCGCGGACCCAGAAGTGCAGGTTGACGCGCTCGTCCTGCACCCCGTCCCTGGCCTCCGCGACGTCGCGGAGATAGATCGGGGAGCCGCCCTTGCTGCCGACGATCAGGTCGTCGTACGCCTGGGCGCTGTCGAGCTGCCCCTGCGGATGCAGCAGCAGGGTGCCCGCGGTGCCGTCGAGCTGGCCGGCGCCGGTGTAGCTGGTGCCGTTGCGGATCGCCGCCGCCAGGTCGTCGATCGAGATCTGGCGGGCCCACATCGCCGACGGATCGGCCTTGATGCGGACCGCGGACTTGGTGCCGAACACGTTGACGCGGCTGATGCCGGGCAGGATGCTGATCCGCTGCCCGACCTGCGTGGTCGCGTAGTCGTAGAGCTGGCCGGAGGTCACCGAGTCGCTGGTCAACGCGATGTACATCAGCGGCTGATCGTTGGGATTGGTCTTGGAGTAGGTGGGCGGCGACGGCAGGTCGACCGGCAGGCTGCCGGCGGCCTGCGAGATCGCCGTCTGCACGTCGGTGGCGGCGGCGTCGACGCTCTTGGCGAGCGCGAACTGCAGCGTCAGGTTGACGTGGCCCTGGGTGCTCTGGGAGGTCACCAGCTCCAGGCCGTTGATCTGCATGAACTGCCGCTCGAGCGGCGTCGCGATGTTGGCCGCCACCGTCTCGGGGCTGGCGCCCGGGTAGTCCGCCTGCACCTGGATCACCGGGTAGTCCACGGCCGGCAGGTCGTTGACCGCGAGCTGCCGGTAGGCGAGCACGCCGAAGAGCAGCACGGCCGCGGTCGAGACGGCAGTCATCACCGGCCGGCGGATGAAGGGTTCTGAGAAGCTCATGATTTACCTCCGGATTTGCCCTCGATGCCGCCGGTGACGCCGGCGGGAGCCACCGCGGCCGAGCGGGCCGCCTGCTCCTCGACGTGGACCTTGCCGCCGGGCATCACGCCGATGTGGCCGGCCACCACCACCCGCTCGCCGGCCGCGAGGCCGTGGTCGACCACGACCTGGTCGCCCTGGCGCTGCCCCGTCTTCACCGGCCGCAGCTCGGCGGTCGAGTCCTGCTTCACCACGAACACGAATGGCCCCTGCGCCGAGAGCTGGGGCGCCGCCGCGGGCACCAGCACGGCGCCCGGCAGGGTGTCGAGCAGCAGCCGCACCTTGACGAAGCGGCCCGGCCACAGGCGGTGGTCGCGGTTGTGCACGGTGGCGCGCAGCTTGACCGTGCCGGTCGTGTCCTGCACCGCGTTGTCGAGGAACGTGAGCTCGCCGGCGAGCGGCCGGTCGGGCTCCTCGGGCAGGCGCACCTCGACGCGCAGCGCCGCCCGCGCCATGTTGCGCTGCACCGCGGTGAGGTCGCCCTCGGTGACCGTGAAGTCGGCGTAGATCGGGTCCAGCCGCTGGATGAGCAGCAGCGAGCCGCTGTTGGCGGTCACCACGTTGCCGGGATCGACCAGGCGCTGCCCGGCGCGGCCGTCGATGGGCGAGCGGATCGAGCAGTACTCGAGGTTCAGCCGCGCGGTCTCGACCGCCGCCTCGCCCTGCTGCACCTGGGCCGCGGCCACGTCGACGGCGTTCTTGCGCGTGTCGTACTCCTCCTGGGCGATCGACCTGGTGGCGACCAGCTCCGCGGCGCGCGTCAGCTCGATCTTGGCGAAGGCCAGCGCCGCCCGCGCCTGGGCGAGGCTGCCCGAGGCGGCGTCGAGCTGCGCCTGGTAGGGCCGCGGGTCGATGGTGAAGAGCGGGTCGCCGGCCGCGAGCTGGGCGCCGTCGGCGAAATGCAGCCGCGTGATGCGCCCGGAGACCTGGGGCTGCACCGAGACCGCCTCGCGCGCGACGCTCTTGCCGATCGCGTCGAGGTAGATGGGAACGTCCTGCCGGACCGCCGTGGCGACGGCCACCTGCGACGGCGGCGCCTGCCTCTGGCAGCCGGCGAAGCCAAGGACCAGCGCGAGGGCGACGAGGACGAGGACGAAGACCAGGATGGCAAGGGATAGGCCTTCGCGGCGGAACCGCGGACGGGCCAAGGATGCTGCGCTGCGGACGGCGTTGGCTTGCACGAGTCAGTCCCTCCTTCGGGTCAGATGGCGGAAGCGGCGAGCAGCCGGGCGGACCGCGTGGACCGTTCGCCTCTTGCTAGACGACCGGGCGGGCCCGGGATCGACATCGCCGCCGCCGCATCGCCCTACATTCCACGGCCTGTGCCAGGCCGCCGGCGCGGCGCCTGAAACGCGGTAAGTCGATGACAGCGTGCAGCTTAGGAGTCAGCAGCGGATCGCCGCCGGGAGCCGGCGCCGGTGTCCGGGAACTGACAGCTGTCTGGAATCCGACAGGGGCTGGGAGAGCGAGGGCGGCAGCAGCGGCGGGGGCGGCGCGACGCCGCGGCGGCGCCGCGGCGGCGAACGATCAGGCCCGCGGCGCCGCGGGAGCCACTGCCGCTTCGATGCCGTGCTTCTGGAGCTTGTAATAGAGCTGCGAGCGCGAGATGCCGAGCAGGCGCGCGGCACGCGAGCGGTTGTTGCGCGCCTCTTGCAGCGCCTTGGCGATCAGGTCGCGCTCGACCATCTCGAGGTTGACGCCGCCGGGCGGGAAGGCGGCGGACGTGCCGGGTTCGCCGCCGGGCCGGAAGGAGCCAGCCGGCAGGGAGGCGCCGTCGCCGCCGCCGGGAACGACCGGCGCGCCACCCGTCTCCGGGAGCTCCCGGAACGTCCCCGTCCCCGCGCCCGCCCGCGGCAGCGCGCCGATGCCCGCCGGCTGGCCGCGCCCCACTCCCACCGGCAGGTGCTCGAGCGTGATCAGGCCGCCGTCGCACAGGATCGAGGCCCGCTCGAGGACGTTGCGCAGCTCGCGGACGTTGCCCGGCCAGGGGTAGGACAGCAGCGCCTCGTGGGCCTGCCGGGAGATGCCCGCCGCCGGCCGGCCCACGGCGGGCCCGAGCTCCTCGAGGAAGGCCTGGGCCATCGGCAGGATGTCCTCGCGCCGCTCGCGCAGCGGCGGCAGGCGGATCTCGAAGACGCGCAGCCGGTAGTAGAGGTCCTCGCGGAACTGGCCGCGCGCCAGCGCCACGTCCAGGTCGCGGTTGGTGGCGGCCAGCACGCGCACGTTGGCCTTGAGCGGGCGCGTTCCCCCGAGGCGCTGGAACTCGCGCTCCTGCAGCACGCGCAGCAGCTTGGCCTGGACGGCCGGGCTCATCTCCCCCACCTCGTCCAGGAACAGCACACCGCCGGCGGCCTGCTCGATGCGGCCCGGGTGGGTCGCCGCGGCGCCGGTGAAGGCTCCCTTCTCGTGGCCGAAGAGCTCCGACTCGAGCAGGGTCTCCGGCAGGGCGGCGCAGTTCAGCGCCACGAAGGGACCGCGGGCGCGCGGCGAGCCGCGGTGGATGAAGCGGGCCACGACCTCCTTGCCGGTGCCCGACTCGCCGGTGAGCATGACGGTCGTCTCGGTGGGCGCCACCTTCGCCGCCAGGGTGAGGACGTCCTGCCACAGCTTCGATTCGCCGAGGACGCGGCGGTAGCCGCGGCTCGTCTCGAGCTCCTCCTTGAGCGCCTCGACGCGCTCCTCGAGCTGCGCGGCGCGCTCGCGGGCCTCCGCGGCCTGGCGCTGCTCCGCGGCCAGGCGCTGGTGGGAGAGCGCCAGGCTCACGTGGTCGGCCACCCGCCGCGCCACGACGATGTCCTCCTGCGAGTAGCGGCCCGGCGTCTGCGAGATGAACGCGAGCTCGCCGACCAGGCCGCCCTCGAGCCGCAGCGAGATCCTGAGCAGCGAGCGGGTCCCCAGCGCGCGGCCCAGGCGGCGGTGCGCCGCGGCGGCCTCGGGCGGCACCCCGGCGGCCTCCGGCAGCGCCTCGACGTCGTCGATCACCTCCTCGTCGGTGTCGTGCGCGGCGCGCTTCTGCTTGCCGTCCATCGAGAACCCGAGCGGCAGGTCGGGCACCGGCTCGCCCGACAGCGCGTCGAACGTGAGCAGGCGCCGGTCGGCGCTGTACGAGGCCAGCGCCAGGCGGTCATGCGGCAGGACCGTCTGCACCACCGCCGAGAGCTGGTTGAAGATCTCCCGCACGTCGAGGACGGGCGCCATGGTCAGCAGCAGCTGGTCGAGGACCTCGAGGCGGCGGCGGCGCTCCGCGTCCAGGCTCCACAGGCGCTCGTGCTCGAGGGCCAGGCCCAGGAGGTCGGCGATCGGGCAGAGGGCGGCCTCGTGGTCGGCGGTGAACGCCCACGGGCGCCGGGAGCCCAACCACACGAAGCCGGCGACTTCCTTGCGCCGCAGGACGGGAGCCACCAGGCTCGACCGCCATCCCTGCTCCTGCACCGCGCGGTCCGCCGGGAAGCTCGGATCCAGCACCTGGGACAGATCGTCGATGCGCTGGGCGCAGCGGCTGGGCGGCCTCAGGGCCGGCGAGAAGTCGGCGAGACGGGCCGTGTCGGGCCCCTGCGAGGAGCCGCCGGCGAACGAGTAGAGCTTGAGCGTGTCCGGGCCCTCGAGGCGCTCGACGATGATCACGTCGAACGGGAGCACGGTGGCCGCCGCCTCGGCGACGCGCGCGAAGACCTCCCTGAGCTCCAGGGTCGTCGCGACGACCCGGGCGATGCGGCTGAGCGCCGAGACCACGGGGTCAGAAGGCATGCTCGAATTTCAGTGCACTGCGTCGGAGTGGGTCACCCTTTACCTCCCCCAGGCCGCTGACCCGTGACTAAGAAGAGGACCCGCCTGCCCGGTTCTACCCGTAGCGCCTTCGGAGCTCAGACGTGTCGCGCAACTTACCAGCGTCCATCGGATCGCCCCCCGCATCCCCCAACCCCCTTCCCTCCCCTCCGGGGGGGAAGGGGGCACCACGCTCACCTTCATCGCTCTGGGTCGGTCCAGACCGATGGGCAACTACCCAGTAGCAACGCGGGAGCGCCGGTCACCATTCCAGCGGCCGGGTGGTCTGGTGCTTGTACCGCGCGACCTCGAGCTCGTTCAGGCCCAGGGGGACGTTCGATCCCTGGTACTCGAACTCCTCGCGCAGCTGGCGGCGCGAGCTCCGGTCGAGGAACTTCTCGCCCCAATCGAGCGACTGGCGCTCTTCCATCTCGAGCTGGGGCAGCAATGCCGAGAAGAGCATGGCGTGGGTGATCTTGGTCATCTTGAAGTCTCACTTTCTCAGGCCGTATCTCTCAGGCCGTTTCTCTCAGACTGTCTCGCAGGCCGATTCTCAGGCCGGTCACCGCCCGAGCAGCCGCTGCACGCCGAGCTGGAAGCTGGCGAGGCCGAGCACCCCCAGGTAGACCGGATCGATGCCGTATCTCTCTCCCGACCAGGCGAGGACCGCGGTGAGAACGGTGCGCGTCGCCTGGCGGATGCGATGAAGCTTGGGAGCATTGGGCGAAGAGGGCGCGTGGGGAAGGCCGGAGCGGCGGGAACGGGCCTGGTCACGACGGCCGCCGGGTTCCGGGGCGAGACCGGCGGCGGCGCGGGCGCTACGCGCGAGCGGCAACCGGTGGTCGGGATGGGGTGACGTGGTGAGCTCTGCTGTGGAAACTCTCATCGAGGCGGCCCTCCCCTGCGCGTCCCGGGCGAGAACCTTGTCTGGTGCTCGTCCTGCTCGCAGACCTCCTATCTCAAGCCGCGTGCCACAGCCGCCGGGGCCGTCGGTCGAGATCCAACATGCTGAAAGTAAGCGAGTTACAACGCCAGCCACGCGCCCGCGCCAACTGCTTGATTTCAGACAGGTGTCCAATCCTGATCAGACGCCGCCTCCCCCTCGGCCACCGCCGGCCCTCACCCACAAGCGCAATGCCATCAGCCCCTTACAAGAGCTCGTCGCGACCCGGCGCCGGCTGGCACGCGCCGTGGAGAGCAGTTGGGCGCAGGTGTTTTGGCTGGCTGCCGGCCGGACTGGCGCCAGCCGAGGAGGACCTGGCGATGTCGCAGCGCAACGTGGAGCTGGTCTTGGGCAAGCTGGCCACGGACGAGGACTTCAGGAGCCGGTTCGCCGCCAGCCCGGAGGCGGCGCTCTCGGAGGCCGCGGCCGGCGGCCTCGATCTGACGCCGGTCGAGCAGCGCGCGCTGATCGATCTCGAGGTGGGCGCGTGCGAGCGCTTCGCCGCCTGCCTCGATCCCCGCATCCAGAAGATCGGCCGCAGCCGGCGCTGGCCGTGACCGCATCCCCGCCGGCAGGACCAACCGTGATTCGGAATGCGCTATGATGCCGTAGCACACCCTGCGCCGGTAGCTTGGAGGATTCCATGAGCACGCCCTTGATCGGAGAGGTCGCGGCCGTCCAGCCGGCGCCCGAGAGCTTCGTCATCAACAACGGCCGGTATTTCACCGGCACCCAGCGTGAGTACTTTCCCGAGGTCAAGCACCCCGCCGCTCTGCCCAGCTCCTCGCTGCTCGCCTGGGCCCTCGAGCAGCAAGGGGCATCGCCCGAGCATGCGCGGCTGCTATTGGCCCTGCAGCGGTACACGGGCGTCAACTGCAGCTGCTGGGGGTTCAAGAACTTGGGATCGCACTTTGCCTTTGAGCTCTACATGGTGATCTACCCGCCGCTCCACCGCCACATGCTCGGGCGCGACGCGGCCGAGAGACGGCTGTCGGAGCACGAGACCAACCTCAACTTCTTCCTCGGCTTCGAGCAGGCCTACTTCGGCCAGCCGTCCTGGGGCGTCGACCCGTCCAGGTTCGGCCTTGGCGAGCCGCTGCTCTTGCTCTCCTTCGACCTCGACGAGCGGATCTTCGAGCAGCGCCGCATCGATCAGTACACCATGGCCATCCGGAGCACCGAACGCCCGATGCCGGAGCGCCCTGCCGAATGGGACGTCTATGCCTGGAACAAGGGAGAGGAGAAGCCGATCGCCGAGCAGCATGGCTGCTATTTCGAGCCTGATCGTCACCGCGAAGCCATGATGACCTTCATCGACGACTGCTGCCGGCTGCGAGGCTGGCCGGGAGAGAGCCGTCCCGACGCGCGGGAGTTCCTCGTGCCATGGCTGTTCGAGCACACCCGCTCGGAGTTCCACCTCCTGGGCCTGGCGCGCAAGGAGCTGCACCAGAAAGGCGGGCTGGGGGTCTACTATCGGCTGCGTTACCCCGCCCTGGTGCGCTTCGCCGAGGAGTACGGCTATCCCATGCCTTTCGTGCGCCAGTTGGTCGACCACCGCGAGCTCCTCGAGCATCTCGTGTTCGATGTTGCCCTGGGCTATCGCATCTACGACGGCTCGACGGCGCCGTGGCGAGCCGCCATCTACGGCACGGTCTGATCCGACACCGAGCCGGTGTAGCCGAGGAGCCGCCGTGGATCGAGCCCATCGATCTCCTTCTCCCGTCCCGCTGCTCTGGGAGCTGCCTCTGGGCCTCGCCTCCTGGCTCTTCTACCGGCTGGTACGGCTGGTCCTGGGCATGGGGCTGGTGATGCGTTCTCGGCGCGCCGAGAAGACCTCGCTGCTGGCCTGGCGAGTGCTGTCGCGCGACCTGCTAGCCCGGCGCGGCTACCTCGAGCCGATCGTCATCGCTCCACGCTGGAACACCGCCGCTCTCGCCGCCTCGGGCGGCCCCTTCGAGGTTGCCGGCCGCCTCGAGCTCGACCGCGAGGCGCTCGACCGCACCGCGGAGCACTGGTCGATCATGTTGTACGCCGTGCCGTCCCCGTTCGCGGGGCCGTTGGTGACCTTGGCGCGTCACGTCAACCGTCTCTCGGCGCCGCCCGGAGGAGAGCGCCTGACCTTCGAGCTGGCGCCGAGACGCTATTGGATCAGCCTGCGGCTCTACTGCTGGAGCGGCCCCGTCACCCTGCCGCGCATCTGGGTGGACGGCGTGCCGGCCACCGAGCCGCTGGTGGCTGCCGCCGACGCCAACGACTTCTACCGTGACCTGCACCGCCGCACCAGCCCGTTCCTGATGGCGCTGCAATGGCACTGCTTCGTCCTGGTCAAGTGGTGCCGCCTGCTGCCGCGCCGCATGGTCGAGCGCATACTGCTGCCGGTCGGCGATCCAGAAACCGATTTCCGCTACGGTGTGCTCGCAACCGGCGAGAGCCTCGAGATCGAGGTGGCCGCGGAGGCGCTGGCCACCCACCTCGTCTTCTACACGGCTTACAACCGGGCCAGCCTGCCGGTCGCCTGGCTGCGCGTGGCAGCGCCGCGCCTGGCGGCGCCGCGCGCGGCCGAACCCTGCTTCTACCTGCTGCGTGTCATCCGGTGCCGCCGGCAGGCGGCGGATGGCGCCTCCGATCCAGGAGGCGGCGAGCGCCACGCCGCGGCGGTGCGGCTCGCCGTCCTGCCGCCGGCGCGCTGACCGGCCACCTCTCAAATCCCATCCGGCGGCGAGGCGGCAGCAGCCGCGTCCAGCCTGATGCCGCGGTCGAGCGCCGGCGCCAGCAGGTGCCCTTCGGTGCGCTCCACGCTCTCGATGAAGCTGCGCATGGCGTCGAGCACCGGCACCTCCTGACGGTCGTAGACCTCGCCCTGCAGCAGCTGCAATACCTGGTGGCGATAGCGCTCGGACTGGATGAAGCGGGTGAAGATCGGCAGCAGCTTGTAGTAGAGGCAGATGAACTCGTACCAGATCGAGGTTCCCCGCCGCAGCCGTTCTTCGTAGGGCACGAGCATCTCGGCGCCCAGATTCCCTTCGGCAAGGCCTTGCGCGATCCGCTCGGCGGCAAATTTGGCGCTCGCCAGCGCAACGCTCACGCCGGAGGAAAAGATGGGATCGACGAAGCGCGCGGCATCGCCGATCAAGGCACAGCCGTTGCCGACGAAGCGCTCCATGCAGTAGCTGTAATCGGCCTCGACCTTGAAGTCGTTGGTGCGCCGAGCCCCGGCCATCGCCGCGGCGATGTCGGGGGCCGATTGGATCAAGCGGTGGAACCATGCCGCATAGTCGCTTTTCGATTCCTGGAATACGCGCTTGTCGGCCACCACGCCGACCGAGGTCGCTTCTGCGGTGATCGGTATCTGCCAGGCCCAGCCGCGCTCGACCGGCAGGAAATAGACGTGGATGTCGTCGGGACGAGGGCCGCGCTCGACGCCCTCGAACCAGGCGTGGACCGCGAACTGGTTGAAATGGGCGTCGGGCCGCTTCCAGCCCAGCTGCCGTCCGAGCAGGGTGCCGCGGCCGCTCGCATCGGCCACGAAGCGGCAGGGGATCTCGATCTCGTGGCCTGCCACCTGGGCGCGGACACCGCGCGCCCAACCCTCCTCGAACAGCACCTCCTTGACCCGCACCCCCTGGCAGACCCTGGCGCCCAGCGACTCGGCATGCTTGAGCAGCAGCAGGTCGAAGCGGCCACGATCGACGTGATAGGTGTAGTCCTGTTCCACCCCCTGCTGGGGAAACTCCGAGAAGAGGACCGCCAGGTGACCGCCGCTCGTGGGCGGATGCCAGCTGGCGCCATACTTGCGGATGAACCCCTCACGCTCCATGGTGGCGAGGAAGCCGAGATCCCTGAACTGGCGGGTGGTCGACGGCACCAGGGACTCGCCGACGTGCGGCCGCGGATGGTTGGCGCCCTCGAGGACGAGGCTCGCGATCCCCGCCTTGGCGAGATAGCAGGCGAGCCCCGAGCCTGCCGGGCCACCGCCGATGATGACGACCTGCTCCATGGCGCGCTCCTCCTCGCCGCACGGCCGGCGGCCTGCCGCGGCTCCACTCTCAAAGGCCCGACAGGCGGGCGATGATGTTGCGCTGGATATCCGAGGTGCCCGAGTACAGCGTCGAGCCGATCGCGTCGCGCAGATCGCGCTCGACCTCGAGCTCGGTCAGGTAGCCGTAGCCGCCATGGATGCGGACGGCGTCGAGGCTCGAGCTCACCAGGCTCTCGCTGACGTAGAGCTTGGCGATGGCCGCGTCGATCGCTGCCGACTGTCCGTTCATCTTGCGCCATGCGACCTGGTAGAGGATCAGGCGAGCGGTCTCGAGGCGGACCTTCATGTCCGCAATGCGGTTGGACACGGACTGGAACTTGCCGATCGGCTGGCCAAACTGCCGCCGTTCGCGGGCATAGGCGATGCAAGTCTCGAGCTGCCGCTCCATGGTGCCGAGGCAACCGCCCAGGATGCAGCTGCGCTCCCATTCGATGGCGCTGGCAAAGAGGCTGGCGCCGCTCCCCTCGGAGCCCAGACGGTTGGCCTCGGGGACATAGCAGTCGGTGAGCACCAGCTCGCCCATGGCGCTGGTGCGCAGCCCCATCTTGTGCTGGTCTCGGCCGAGGTGGAAGCCGGGGGTCGCCTTCTCGACCAGGAAGGCGGTCACTCCCCATTGCCCTCGACCCGCGTCGGTGGTGGCGAAGACCACCGCCAGGTCGGCTTCCGGCGCGTTGGTGACCATGGTCTTGGTGCCGTTGAGCACGTAACCCTCGCCGCGGCGCGTCGCGGTGGTGCGCAGGGCGTAGGCGTCAGAGCCGGAGTCGGGCTCGGTCATACCGTGGGCGCCGAGCAGCTCGCCGGAGCAGAGGCCGGGCAGGAACCGCCGCTTCTGCTCCTCGGTGCCGGCCGCGAGTAGCGGCTGCTCGACGCTCCACATGTGGGCGTTGAGGGCGAACAAGAGCCCGTTGTCGCGGCAGCCGCGGCCCAGCCCTTCCATGATGAGCATGGCGGTGAGCGGGTCGTTGCCGAGGCCGCCATACTGCTGGGGGATGAAGCTCCCCTGGATGCCGAACTCGGCGCATTTGCGCCAGCTGTCGCGCGAAAAGCGGCTGGCCTCGTCGCGCTCGACCAGGCGCTGATTGAGCTCGCGCCTGCCGAAGTCGGCGGCCGCGCGCTTGAGCGCTGTCTGCTCTTCCGTCCAGGTGAAGTCCATACCCTTAGGCGGTCGCGCCTCCGAGACTCGTCACCAGCCCGGCGATGGTCTGCAAATCCTTGAAGTTGTCCGCCAGGATCCGCTCGGGCGGCACCGCGACCCTGAACCTCGATTCGATGAAGGCGATCAGCGAGAGGATCTCCATCGAGTTGAGGATGCCGAGATCGAGCAGCGGTGTCGTGGCGGTCAAGCCAATTTCCTCACCTTCGAGGATCCGCTCGCGGATGAAGGTCTCGAGCCCCTCGACGACGGCAGGATCGATCATCGGATCGCTTCCTGGTGCCGGCCTTCGGCCGCAAGGCGGGCGGCGAGCGCCAGGCGATCGACCTTGCCGGTGCCGGTCCTCGGCAGCTCGTCGAGGACCCGGACCCGGTCGACGATCATGTAGCGCGGCAGGCGCGCGGCGCAGTGCTCCTTCAGGGCGAGCAGAGACGGCGGCGGAACGGCGCCGCTCACCAGGAAGGCGATCAACCGCGCGCTGAGGCCGGAGCCGCCGACGACCACCGCCGCTTCGCGCACCGCCGGATGCTCGACCAGCGCCGACTCGATCTCTCCGAGGTCGATGCGTTGACCCCGGAGCTTGACCATGTGATCGCGGCGCCCCACGAACTCGAAGCCTCCGTCGGCGAGCACCCGCACCAGGTCGCCCGTCGCATAGGGAGCGCCAGCCAGCGGCGCCTCGCCCCAGTAGCCGATCATCACGGTGGGCCCGTCGACGATCGCCTCGCCGATCTCGCCGGGACCGGCAACGGCGCCGTCGCCGCGCCGCGCCCAGACGCGGTCGCCGCAGCAGGCGAAGCCGATGGGCAGCGGCGCGCCGTTCTCCGGCGCGCGGTCCCCGACCTCGAAGAAAGTGCAGACGTTGGTCTCCGTCGGCCCGTAGAGGTTGAGCAGCCGCACCCCGGGCCAGCGCTCCCGCAACCGCCGTAGATGCTTGACGGGAAAAGGCTCGCCGGCAAAGAGAACGGCGCGCAAGGGGACCGCGGGAAGCTCGAGCAGGCCACCGTGCTCCATCATCAGGACGAGCGCCGAAGGCACCGAGTACCACACCGTCGGGCACTGCTCGGCCACGAAGCTGACCAGGCGTCCGGGTGCGAGGGAGTGGCCGTCGGGGATCAGGTGGACCGAGGCCCCTGCCTGGAAAGCGACGTAGAGATCGAGCACCGAGAGGTCGAAATGGAATGGGGCGTGATTGGCGAAGCGGTCGTCCGCTCGCGCCGCGAGCTCCGCCTCGGCCCAGCGGGTGAAGGCCAGGGCGTTGCGGTGGCTGACGGCGACCCCCTTGGGCCGGCCGGTCGAGCCGGAGGTGTAGAGGATGTAAGCGAGGTCGTCGCCGCCGGCGTCCCCTGGCGCAGGCGGCTCTTCGCCGGGAGCGGCGAGAGCTTCCTGCCAGCGGCGTCCCTGGGCGTGACCGTCGGTCGCGAGGCATGGGACGTCGCCGAGCTCGTCGGTGAGCACGGCGGCGGCGCGGCGCTCGGTCGAGATCAGTGCCGCGACGGCACAGTCGGCAAGGATGGCCCGGCAGCGGGCCGGGGGACCCAGCGGATCGATCGGCACGTAACCCGCTCCGCAGCGCAGCACCGCCTGCATCGCGGCCACCGCGACGGCCGATTTCTCGAGCCAGAGCGCCACGCGGTCGCCCGGTCCCACGCCGCGCGCTGCCAGCCAGCAGGCGACGCGTCGCGCCAGCAAGTCGAGCTCGCCGTAGGTGAAGCTGCCATCCGGCCCCACCACCGCCAAAGCCGCGGGCGTAGCCTCGGCGCGGCAGCGCACCGCGTCCTCGAGCCGAGGGGGCCGTACCACCTTCCCGGTTTCCGTTGCCGCCGTCGCTAGAGGCCCAAGGCCTTCGGGACGTCGACCTGCTTGTTGGCGCTGCGCACCGCGCGGTAGACGTTGTCGTTGAGGTCCCGCAGCCAGCCGTCCTTCTTCTTGCGGTTCGCGGCGCGATGCCGGGCGCCGTAGGTCGTCGTCAACGACTGGCCGGCCCGCGCCAGCTGATCGACTGCGCGCCCGGCCATCCGCAGCTGCGGGGTCCCCTTCTTCTTCCGGCCCTTCGCCCGGCAGCGCCGGTAGACCTCGACGTCGGGTCCGTCTTCCCGCCGGATCGTGCGCACCAATTTCCACCTGGCCATGGCTCTCCGCCTTTCTCGCGCCGGATCACTTGAGCTTGAAGGGCAGCATGTCGAGCGGTCCACGCCGCTTGCGCTTCTGCTTGACGATCACCACCACCGGCTGGGCGTGCTCGTCGATCTTGCCCTGACACCTCAGGTCGTCGAGCTCGGAGCTGACCTCGGCCATGAGCTTGCCGCGCCCCTTGCGCAACTGGGCCACTCTCTTCTTCCGGGCTGCACCGAGGTCGAGGATAAGGGTCGGAGGCCCTTCCCGCCGGGTGTCTTGCGCCACGTCCTCGCTGCTCTCCGGAGCTTCGGCTGCTCTGCCGCTGGTCCGCGCGTTCATCGCCTCATCCCCTCTCTGGATCGGATGATCCGCGGTTGAAGATCTCGCATTCATTGCGAATTTCCTTCTACCATAACACGAGCCTTTTCGCTGTCAATAGGCCAGGCCCGTGAGGCACGCGGTCCGTCGCGGCCCGGGATCGCTATCCGGCAGGCCGCACAGCATTGTATAGTACGTGAACTCTCGACTCATCGCAGCTCAGTGCACCTTCAAGGCATCCGGTCACGGTGATAGACCTCGATCGCACTCGCAACGGAGCGCCAGGGGCATGCTGAACCCCCTTCTCGTCCCCACGCCCCTGGTGGCCGAGCATGAGCGCTCGCCGGTGCGCCTCGAGCAGCCTCGCTCCGAGCGGCTGCGGCGCCTCGCGGTGCTCTGCCATCTCGGCGTCTGGCTGCTGGGCTGGCTGGGGACCCGGATGGCGGCGCTCGCCAGTCGGCTGCTCGCCTGGCTGCCCGCTCCCATGAGGCCGCGCTCCGATGAGCGCGCCGCCGCCGCCGGCGCGCGCCGGCTGCGCCAGACCCTCGAGAGGCTCGGCTTCCTGGCGGTCAAGGTCGGCCAGCTGCTGTCTCTGCGTACTGACCTGTTCTCCGCCGAGCTATGTGCCGAGCTCTCGCGGCTGCAGTACTCCACGATCGGCTTTCCCGTCGAGATCGCGGTGGCCATCGTCGAGCGCGAGCTTGGCGGCCCGCTCGACAGCTTCTTCTCCCACTTCAATCCCCTGCCGATCGCCGCCGCGTCGATCGCGCAGGTGCACCGCGCGCGCCTGCGCCGCGAAGACGTGGAGGTCGTGGTCAAGGTGATGCGGCCGGGAGCAGGGCGAATCTTCGCCAAGGACCTGGCATTGCTGCGAGCGCTGGTGTGGTGGCTTGGCCTGATTCCCTGGCTCGGCTTCTTCCAGCTGGGCGAGTTTCTCTGGGAGGTCGAACAGATCGTCCGCGAAGAGGCCGACTTCCGCTACGAGCTCGCCAATATCCAGCGCTTCCGCAGGAGCGTGCGCCGGCATCGGATCTACGTGCCGCGGCCATTTGCCGGCTACAGCACACGCCGGGTGCTGGTGATGGAAGCGATCGACGGCGTGCTGATGAGCGACTACATCGCCGTGCACCAGGCCGACCCCGAGCGCGTGGCGGTGTGGCTGCGCGACAACGAGGTCGATCCGGAGAAGGCCGCCCGCCGGCTGCTGCTCAGCTTCCTGCGCCAGCTCTTCGAGGACAACCTCTTCCACGGCGACCTCCATCCGGGCAACGTGGTGCTGCTGCGCCGCAGCCGCGTGGCCTTGATCGACCTCGGCAGCATCGGCAGCGCCGAGGCGCAGATGGTGCGCCGCTACGCGGCGACGCTCATCGCGCTGGCCTCCTGGGAGTTCCAGACGGCAGCCGAGCTCAACCTCTCCTTCACCCCCGAGCTGCCGCTGATCGATCTCGTCGCGGTGCGCGAGGAGCTGGTGCGGGCGCTGCGCGCGTGGGCGATGCGGACCAGGGTCGCCACGCTTCCTTACCACCTGCGCTCGCTTTCCAATGGCTTCGCCGAAGTGATCAGGATCATGGCGCGCCGAGGCATCGGGACCAGCTGGGGCCTGCTGCGCATCGACCGTAGCTTGACCACCGTGGACGCCTCTCTCCGCGTGCTGATCCCACGCCTCGACTATCTCAAGCTTTTCCGCCGCTACTTCCGCGAACGGGAGAAGCGCCTGATGCGCCGTCTGCTGCGGCCCGCCATGGTGCGCCACGCGATCGCCGCGGCCGAGAACGCGGTCAGCGAGTTCAAGCTCTGGATAGCCCCCTATCTACGCCAGCTCTACCGCGCCTTCGATGGCGATGCCCTCTCGTCGCTCGGTGCCTTCGCCATCCGGCTCGCGTCCCTCGCCTGCTTCGCGGCCGGCCTTGTCCTCCTCGCCGCCTATCTGCACCAGCACTGGGGTTTCTTGCCTGCCGCCGGCGGGCCCGCCGGCGTCACCGCACAGGGCCGGCAGATCACCGTGTCGCTGTGGACCGCCATCGACCGGGTGCCGGCGGCCAGCCACGGCGTCGCGATTGCGGCGCTGCTCACCGTCTTCTGTCTCGCCCTGAGCCTCTGGCGGCTGGCCTCGAAGCTGCTGATGCGCGATGCCGCCCTCGGCTGGTGGCGCCGCGGCGCCGGTTGACCGGTCTTACCGTTGAGTTGTCAAGAGTAGCTTGACTTCAAAACGGTCGAATCGTAGCATGTTCGCGTCAGCCCTGCGTCATGCCGTAACGGGCCCTCCGCGGGCCTCCCTTGGAGGCTGCGTCGAGGTGTCCTGATCGAGAACCCGAGGTCGCACGGCCCGAGGCTCCCAGCGGAGGAGACGAGATGCCAGAGAACAAGGCGAGGCCTGCCGCGGCCGCTGCGCGTCTTCATACCCTCGGCGTAGAGGCCACCCACCGGTCTCCGGGCCAGCAACAACGCGCCGAGTGGGAGCAGCCGTGGCGGGCGGACTCCGAGAGCCTGTAGCCATCGTCGGGATGGGGTGCAGGTTCCCGGGGGCTTCCGGGCTGCTGCCTTACTGGCGATTCCTGGCCGCTGGCGGCGACGCGATCGGCACCGTTCCCTCCCATCGGTGGGAGGTTGCGGCCCTGCCCGATCCCAGCCTGGGCCGCGGCGGGTTCCTGCCGCAAATCGATAGCTTCGACTGGCGAGCCTTCAGGATGCTGCCGCGGGAGGTCCGTAGCATGGACCCGCAGCAGCGGCTGCTGCTGGAAGTGGCGTGGGAGGCTTTCGAGGACGCCGGCCTGCCGCTGGCGGCGGTCCGGGGAGGGCGCGGCGCCGTCTTCGTCGGGGTACAGTGGAACGACTACCTGCAGCTGCTGGTCCGCGACTGGAGCCGGCTCGATGGCTATGCCGGCCTCGGCAATCCGCACTCGCTCGCGGCCAATCGCCTCTCCTTCACCTTCGGGCTCCGCGGGCCGAGCCTGGCCGTCGATTGCGGCTGCGCCTCGGGCCTGGCCGCCGTTCACCAGGCCTGCCAGAGCCTCTGGCTGGAGGAGGCCGACTTCGCGCTCGCCGGCGCGGTCGAGCTGATGGTCTCGCCGGAGAGCTCCGTCCTCACCGCGGCGACCGGGATGCTTTCCCGGTCGGGGCGCTCGCGCCCCCTGGACCTGCGCGCCGATGGGTTTGCGCGCGGTGAAGGGGCGGCCGTCCTGGTGCTCAAGCCGGCCTCGAAAGTGCTGCCGCACGAGCGGGTCTACGCCCTGTTGCGGGGGGTGTCGGTCAACCACAACGGCCGCAACGAGTGGCTCGTCGCGGCGAGCCGCGAGGGGCAGCGCCAGGTTCTCGAGCAAGCCTGGCAGGCGGCAGGGATCGGCCCTGGCGACCTTCAGTACGTCGAGCTGCATGCCACCGGCGGCCTCAAGGGGGACCGTGTCGAGGTCGAAGCGCTGGCCGAAGCCCTGGCGCAAGCGCCGCGCACGGGCCCGTGCCGCGTCGGTTCGGTCAAGGCCCAGATCGGCCACCTGGGAGCGGCATCCGGGCTCGCGGCGCTGGTCAAGGTCGCGCTCGCCCTCTTCCACGGCGAGATCCCGCCCACGGTGCTGGCGGACGGCAGCGGCCCGGCGCTCGATCTCGCGGCTTTGGGCCTTGCCCTTGCGGACCGGCGGCAGCCCTGGCCCGCGGGCCGGCCGGTGGCGGGGGTCACGTCGCTCAACGGCGGCGGCGCCAACGCTCATGCCGTTCTCGAGGGCGTCGCGCCGGCGCTGCCGGGGCCGCCGCCGGCGATCGAGCCGGGGTACCTGGTGCCCGTCTCGGCGCGGACGGGTCCCGCGCTGACCGCGCTCGCCGCCGAGCTCGCGCGCTTCCTCGGCGACCCGGAGGCGGGAGAGGAGCCGCCGCTCGCGGACGTCTGCTTCACCGCCGCCCTGGGCCGTTCCCACCATGAGCACCGGCTGGCGGTCGCCGGCCGCTCGCGCCGCGAGCTCACCTCCCGGCTGGCGGCGCTCGCGGCGCAGCCGCTACCCACGCGTGGGGAGAGGCCCGTCCTGGCCTGGCACTTCGCCGCCGCTGCCGCGGGCGGCAGCCCACCCGCAGGCGGCCGGTTCCACGAGGAGCCGGCGTTCGCCGCGGCGGTGCGGCGATGCGGCGAGCTGTTACGCCGCGCGGGCCAGGCTCCCGCGGCGGCCGGAGAGCTGCCGGGGCTCGGATCCTGGATCTGGCAGGCCGGCCTGGCCGCCGCGCTGCGCGACTTCGGGAGCGAGCCTGACGCGGTGTCGGCCCGGGGCGCGGGCCGGGCCGCGGCCCGGCTGGCTGTCGATCCGGAAGATCTCGAAGCCGCGCTGGCCGAGCTCGCCGGCAACCCTCAGGGCGGCGCCGAGCTGGTGGAGATCCGGACCGCCGACCCCGCGGCCGTGGCCGCGAGGGGGCAGGTCGTCCTCAGCATCGGGCGGGGCGTGCGGCTCGGGGAGGCCCCGCAAGAGTGGGCTCCGGACCTTGCGCCCGGCGATGAGGACGAGGAGTGGGCCGTTTTCCTCGAGACGCTCGGCAAGCTCTACTCGCTGGGGTTCGATCTCGATTGGCGCCGTGCCGCGGGGGCACGCGGCAGGATCGTCTCGCTACCCACCTACCCCTGGCAGCGGGTGCGCCTCTGGCCCCAGGAGCTCGACCCCCAGCGGGTGAGCACGCCGCCGGAGCTCCTGGCGGCGGCCGCGCCGGGCGCGGTGCGGGAGCGGCGCACGGTCCCAGGACGCTCGTTGCGCGAGCGGTGCCAGGCGGGTGAGACCGGTGCCGGCCTCGAGGCGGAAGTCCGGGAGACCGTGGAGCGGCTCACCTTGCAGGTCCTGCGCCCCCCGGGCCCGCTCCTCCCGGATCGGCCCCTCGTGGAGCATGGCCTCGATTCGCTCTCGGCGGGCGAGCTCCGGACCCTGCTCGAGGGCGAGCTCGGCGCCGGCGTCCCGATCGCCGAGGTATTCCATGCGCGAGGCGTCCAGCACCTCGTCGAGCATTGCGTGGCCGAGCTGTCGGCCGCGGCGGCGCACCAGCCTCCCACCCCGGCCCGGCGGCGCCTGGAGCCGGATCGAGCCGCCCGGCACCAGCCCTTCCCGCTGACCGACCTGCAGCAGGCGTACTGGGTCGGGCGCCTCGACACCCTGGCCCTGGGAGGAGTGGGCTGTCACTACTATCAAGAGTTCGAGAGCCGGGAGCTCGACCTCGACCGGCTCGAGCGCTCCTTCGGGCTGCTGATCGAGCGCCACGACATGCTGCGCTGCATTGTCCGTCCGTCCGGCGAGCAGGAGATCCTCGCGACGGTGCCGCGCTATACCTTCGAGGTCCTCGACCTCCGCGATTGCGGCCCTGCCGCTGCCGAGATTGCCGCGGCGGCGTTGCGCGACCGGCTGGCCGATCACGTCTTCGTCCCCGATCGCTGGCCGCTCTTCGCGGTGCGAGCGACGAAGTTCGGCGACGGCCGGCTGCGCGTCCACCTGAGCTTCGACCTGCTGATGATCGACGCGGAGAGCTTGTCGATCATGATCCAGGACTGGGAGCAACTGTACCGCGACCCGGCCTGCCTGGCACCGCTCGAGCTGTCGTTTCGCGACTACGTCCTGGCCCTGGAAGCGGAGCGGCGCTCCCCTCGCTACGCCGGTGCCCTGGAGTACTGGGACGCCCGGCTGGCGACGCTGCCGCGCTCGCCGCGGCTGCCGGCACGGCAGTCCCGGCCCCCGGGGCCAAGGCGGAGCGAGCGCGGCCGGCTGAAAGCCGGGCTCGATGCCGGCCGGTGGGAGGCGCTGCTCGCGACAGCGCGTGGCCGGGGCCTCACCGGCTCCTCGCTGCTGCTCGCGGCCTTCGCCGAGGTGCTCGAGCACTGGTCGCGAGAGGCGCGCTTTGCCGTCAACCTTGCCTGCTGCCGCCGGCTGCCCCTGCACCCGGAGGTGGAGCGGCTGCTGGGGGACTTCACCTCGACCATCATCGTCGAGGTCGAAGCCCGGGGCGAGACCTTCGCGACCAGGACCCGGCAGCTCCACCGCCAGCTCTTCGCCGATCTCGAGCAGGGCGCGGTGAGCGGGGTCGAGGTCCTGCGCCGCCTTGCCCGCCAGCAGCACGGGGCACCGGCGACTCTGGCGATGCCGATCGTCTTCACCAGCCTGCTCGGCCATGCCCGCTCGGGCTCCGAGGTCATCTTCACTTCCAACTGGCTGGGCGAGGCCGGGTACGGGATCTCCCAGACGCCGCAGGTCAGCCTGGACTGCCAGCTGTTCGAGGCAATGGGGGGGCTCGTGGTGCAGTGGGACTTCGTCCGCGGAGAGTTCGCCGCCGGCGTCGTCGAGGCGATGTTCGCGGCCTACCGTGAGCTCCTGGTCCGGCTCGCGGACGGTGAGCCGGCGTGGGAGGCGCGGCGGCCGATCGACTTGCCCGGCGAGCAGGCGGCGCGCCGCGCGGCGATCAATTCGGTGCGGCGGCCGGTTCCCGGCGTAACGCTCGATGCCCCCTTCCTGGAGCAGGCGGCGCGGCATCCCGAGCGCCCCGCGGTGGTCGCCGGCGGCCGTACCCTGAGCTACGGCGAGCTCGAGGCCCTCTCGCGGTCCCTCGCGCACTCCCTCGCCGGCCTGCGGGTGCGGCCGAACCGGTTGGTGGCGGTGGTCATGGAGAAGGGCTGGGAGCAGGTCGTCGCGGTGCTCGGCATCCTGAGAGCGGGCGCCGCCTACCTCCCGCTCGAAGCCCGGCTCCCGGCCCGCCGGCTGCGCTCGCTGCTCGCGCAGGCGGAGGTCGAGGTCGCCCTGACCCAGAGCAGGCTCGAGGCCGCGATCGATTGGCCCGAGGGGCTCCTGCGCCTGCCGGTCGACGGGCTCGAGGCAGGGCCGGGCCTGCCGCCGGCGCCGGCGGTGCCGGGCCGCGGCCCGGACGATCTCGCCTACGTGCTCTTCACCTCCGGCTCGACCGGTGTCCCGAAGGGCGCCATGCTGAACCATCGCGGGCCGCTCGGCACCATCCTCGAGATGAACCGCCTGCTGGGAGTGGATGCGGGAGACCGCTTCTTCGGCCTCTCCTCGCTCAGCTTCGACCTCTCGGTCTACGACCTCTTCGGCGCCCTCGCGGCCGGGGCCGCCCTGGTCCTCCCGGAGCCTGCCGGCCTCCGCGATCCGGAGCACTGGTTGGAGTGCATCCGGGAGTCGGGCGTGACGGTGTGGAACTCCGTACCGACCCTGATGACGATGCTGGCCGAGCACGCCGGGAGCTCCCCCCGGCCCGACCTGCGGCCGCTGCGACGGGTCGTGCTCTCCGGCGACTGGATCCCGCTCTCGCTGCCGGAGCGCATCCGCGGGATGGTGGAAGGGGCGATCCTGATGGGGGCCGGCGGGGCCACCGAGACCTCGATCTGGAACATCTGCCATCCCATCGGCGAGGTCGATCCGTCGTGGGCGTCGATCCCTTACGGCAGGCCGATGACCAACCAGTCCTACCACGTCCTGGACGAGGAGCTGCGCCCCTGCCCCGATGGGGTCCCGGGCACCATGTACTGCACCGGGACCGGCCTTGCCCTGGGGTACTGGCGGGACGGCGGTGAGACCGCGCGCCGGTTCCGACCGCAGCCGCTGACCGGCGAGCGCCTCTACGACACGGGCGACCTCGGCCGCTACCTGCCCGACGGCAGCCTCGAGATCCTGGGGCGCGAGGACTTCCAGGTCAAGATCCAGGGCAACCGCATCGAGCTGGGGGAGATCGAGCACGCTCTGGCCGGCCACCCCGGTGTGCGCGCCGCGGTGGCCACGGCCTGGGAGACCCCTGCCGACCGGGAAAAACGCCTGGCCGTCTATGTCGTGCCCGAGGGGGAGGCGGACGCCGAGGCCTGGCGGTGCCATCTCCAGGAGCGGCTACCGAGCTACATGGTGCCGCACTTCTTCGTGCCGCTGGCGGCGCTGCCGCTCGGCCCCAACGGCAAGCTCGATCGCCGCCGCCTGCCGCCCCCCGGACCCGCCGCGGCGAGGGCGTCGGCGAGGTGGACCGCTGTGGCCGACGCCACGGAGGCGCTGGTCGTCGGGGCCGTTCAGGAGGTCCTCGGAGTGAAGGGCGTGCGAGCCGAGGACCGCTTCATCGACTTCGGCTGTACCTCGGTGCACATGGTCCGGATCTACCGCGCCCTGGCGGCGCAGCTGCCGCGGGCGATCTCGGTCGCCGAGCTGTTCAATCATGCGACGGTCGGCTCGCTGGCAGCGGCGTTGCGCGCCACCGGCCGGGAGGAGGACCCGCCGCTGGCGCCCGAGGGCGTGGAGCAGTCGGCCGTGAACCGCGCCGAGCTGGCGCGCCGGCGTCAGCTCGTGCGCGGAGGGCGCCGGTGAGCGCGCCGGCGCTCGAGAAGGTCGCGATCGTAGGGATGGCTGGCCGTTTTCCCGGCGCGGCGGACGTCGACCGCCTGTGGGAGCTGCTGCGCGACGGCGAGGAGGGCATCACCCGCTTCTCCGACCAGGAGCTGCGGGCCGCCGGGGTGCCGGAGCTGCTGCTGCGCGACCCGAGCTACGTCAAGGCGAGCGGCGTGCTCACGGAGATCGAGCGGTTCGACGCGGACCTCTTCGACTGCCGCGAGGCGGAGGCACGCATCCTCGACCCGCAGCAGCGCCTGTTCCTGGAGTGCTCGTGGGAGGCCCTGGAGGACGCGGGCTATCGCCCGCGCCACTGCCCGGGCGTCGTCGGCGTGTATGCCGGAGCGAGCCTCAGCACTTACTTGCTATTCAATCTCCACCACCAGCTGGACGCGACCGGCGCCGATCACAACCTGGCCAACCTGGCCGCCAATGACAAGGATTACCTGAGTGCGCTGGTAGCCTACAAGCTCGACCTGAGGGGGCCGGCCGTCACCGTGCAGACGGCCTGCTCGACCTCGCTCTTCGCCGTCCATCTCGCCTGCCAGGGCCTGCTCGGCTATGAGGCGGACATGGCGCTCGCCGGCGGCGTGACCGTTCGCGTTCCGCACCGGGTCGGTTACCTCCACCAGGGAGGGAGCATGCTCGCCCCGGATGGACACTGCCGGCCCTTCGCTGCCGAGGCTGCGGGCACCGTGCCGGGCAGCGGCGCCGGGGTGGTGGTGCTCAAGCGGCTGTCGGACGCCCTGGCGGACGGCGACGCGATCCGGGCGGTGATCCTGGGATCGGCCATCAACAATGACGGTGGCGGCAGGTTGGGCTTCACCGCGCCGAGCGTCGACGGGCAGGCGCAGGTGATCGCCACGGCGCTCGCGGTCGCGGGCGTGAGCGGCGAGACGCTCTCCTACGTCGAGGCCCACGGTACCGCGACGGGGCTCGGCGATCCCATCGAGCTCGAAGCGCTGAGCCGGGCCCTGCGCCGGCATACGGAGCGCCGGCAGTTCTGCGCCGTCGGCTCGGTCAAGAGCAACCTCGGCCACCTGGAAGCGGCGGCGGGGGTGGCAGGGTTGATCAAGACGGTCCTGGCGCTCGAGCACTGCCAGATCCCGCCGAGCCTCCACTTTGCAGCGCCGAGCCCGCGCATCGACTTCGCGAGCAGCCCGCTCCGCGTCAACGCGCGGCTCACCGCCTGGCCGGCCGGAGAGAGCCCGCGCCGGGCCGGAGTGAGCTCGTTCGGGTTCGGCGGCTCGAACTGCCACCTCGTGCTCGAGGAGGCGCCGGCGGTCGCGCCAGCCGCGGCGGCCGGTGAGCGCCCGCTCCACGTCCTCACCCTCGGAGCGCGCACCGCGGCGTCGCTGGCGTCCCTGGCGGGGCGCTGGGCCATCGCTCTCGACCGGCGTCCCCAGCTCGACCTCGCCGATGTCTGCTTCACCGCCAATACCGGCCGTGAGCGCTTTGCGCATCGCCTCGCAGTCGCCGCCGGCTCGCTCGCCGAGCTGCGGGACCGCCTCGCCTCCGGCCTTCCCGAGAAGTCGGTCCACGAGGCGGCCGGCGCCGGGGTGGCAAGCCGGGAGGCGCCGAAGATCGCTTTCCTGTTCACCGGCCAGGGATCCCAGTACCCAGGAATGGGCCAGGCGCTTTATCGCACCCAGCCGGTCTTCCGCCAGGCGCTCGAGGGTTGCGCCGACAGGCTGCAGCCGCGGCTCGGCCGGTCGATCCTGCCGCTGCTCTTCGGCGAGGAAGACACCACCCGGCCGCTCGACCGCACGGCGTTCGCCCAGCCGGCGCTCTTCGCCCTGGAATACGCCCTCGCGGAGCTCTGGCGCTCCTGGGGGATCGAGCCGGCGGCGGTGCTCGGCCACGGCGTGGGCGAGGTCGCCGCCGCTTGCGTCGCGGGAGCGCTCGACCTGGACGGCGCGCTGCACCTGGTGGCCGAGCGGGGGCGGCTGATGGAGCGGCTGGCCCCGGGCGGCGGAATGATGGAGGCGCTGGCGGAAGCTGCCGCACCGGTGCGCCACGGCGTGCCGCGCGTGCCCTTGATCTCCAATCTCACCGGCAGGGCCGCGGCGCCGGGCGAGATCGACGCCGGCTATTGGAGCCGCCAGTGCCGCCTCCCGGTCCGCTTCTCCCAGGGGATCGACAGCCTGGCGGCGATGGGCTGCAACGTCTTCTTGGAGATCGGGCCGCGGGCGACCCTCGCGGCCCTGGGGCGAAGCTGCCTGGACGGCAGGGGGGAGTGGCTTGCCTCGATGCGCCGCGGCCACGACGAGTGGGAGCAGATCCTCGGCAGCCTGGCCCGGCTCTACACCCTGGGGGCGGCGGTCGACTGGGGCGGTTTCGACGCCCCGTACCCGCGGCGCCGCGTCCACCTGCCGACCTACCCGTTCGATCGCCGGCGGTGCTGGATCGAGGCGCGTCCCGCCGCCACCCCTCCCGTCTCCGGCAGCGACGGTCCCGAGCTCCATCCCCTGCTCGGCAGGCGCCTACCCTCGCCGCTCTCCCAGGCGCAGTTCGAATCGGCGCTGAGCCCTGCCCATCCGGCCTATCTGCGGGATCACCGGATCGGGGGCAGGGCGGTGATGCCGGCGAGCGGCTACCTGGAGATCCTCCTCGCCGCCGCCGCCGAGCTGCTTGGCGGGGACTCCCTGGAGCTCCGGAACGTCGAGATCGACGAGCCCCTGGTGCTGGAAGAGGGGCTGCCGCAGACGCTGCAGACGATCGCCGCTCCGGAGGGAGAGGGCGGCATCCGGATCGAGATCTTCCGCCGCGCCGAGGGGGAACGCCCGGGGGCGGGGAGCTGGCGCCGTCACGCCGCCGGCTCTGCCTCGCGCCGCAGCTCCGGGCCCGAGCCGCAGCCGGTCGCCGTCGACAGCTTGCTCGCGGGCTGCCCGGCCGAGGTCCCGGTCGACGGGTTCTACCAGCAGCTCCATGCCCGCGGCATGCAGTATGAGCCGGCCTTCCGGTGCCTGGGCTCGCTGTGGCGGGGCGAGGGACAGAGCGTCGGCCGGGTGGTGCTCTCGCCCGGCCTGGCGCCCGATCGCCGCTACCTCCTGCACCCGGCCCAGCTGGACGCGGCGCTGCAGGCGGCTGGCGTCACGATCCTCGAGCAGGGCGACACGACGTTCATGCCCGTGGGCGTCGACCGGCTGACGCTCTACGAGCGGCCGGGTGCGACCCTGTGGAGCCGCGCGACGCTCCACCCCAAGACCGGTGCCGCGGCTGCGGCCCTGGCGACCGACCTCCTGCTCCTCGGCGACTCGGGACGCGTCCTGGCCGAGATCGCGGGGCTGCGCTCGGTCCACGTGGCCAAGGGCCGGCGCCCGGCGGAGCCAGGGGAAGCCGCCAGCCGGGAGTGGGTGCACGAGATCCGCTGGCGGCCGGCGCCCGCCAGCGCGCCGTCCCGCCGAGAGGTGCCGGGGACTTGGATCATCCTGGCGGACGAGAGCGGTCTTGGGGCCGGCCTCGCCGCGCGCCTGGCTGCCGCTGGGCACCGTCCGGTGCTGGTGAGGCACGGCAGGGATGGGGCGCGGGAGGCGGACGGCACCCACCGGCTCCGACCCGAGGTCGCGGCGGACTTCTCCCGTCTGCTGGAGGACGTCGCGGCGCCGCCGGCGCCGCCGCTCCGCGGCGTCGTGCACCTCTGGGCTCTCGATGCGGAGCCGGCGGAGAGGACGGATGCCGCGACCCTCGGCGAGGACCAGGCCCTGGTGCTGGCCAGCGCGCTCCACCTCGCGCAGGCTCTGCTGCCGCGACGGCGCGCCGCCGGGTTCGGCCTCTGGCTGGTGACGCGCCGCGCCCAGGCGGTGGGCGCTGGCCCGGTCGCCCCCGTCCAGGCGCTGCTGTGGGGCTTCGGCCGGGTGCTCGCCGCCGAGCACCCCGAGCTCGGGAGCGCGCTGGTGGACCTCGACGAGAGCGCCGGCGCGGCCGGGTCGCTCTACGAGGAGCTGCAAGGGCCCGACGAGGAACGCCAGGTGGCCTACCGCTCCGCGGTGCGGTATGCCGCGCGCCTGTTCCGGCTGCGCGACGTGCCGGCCGCGGCAGCCGGGCTGTCGCTGCCTGGCGCCCAGCCGTACCGGCTCGAGGCTGCGTCGCCGGGCGTCCTCGAGAGCCTGCGGGCCGTTGCCCTGTCCGAGCCCCGCCCCGGTCCGCGGGAGGTGCTGATCCGCGTGCGGGCGAGCAGCCTCAACTTCCGCGACCTGCTGAGCATCCTTGGCCTCTACCCCGGGGAGACCCTGGCGCTGGGCGGCGAGTGCGCCGGGGAGGTGCTGGCGCTCGGCGAGGGAGTCTCGGGGCTGGACGTCGGGCAGCGCGTCGTCGCGCTCGCTCCCGGTAGCCTGGCGTCCCGCGTGACCGCCAGGGCCGAGCTGGTGGTGCCGCTGCCGGAGCGGCTGGGCTTCGAGGAGGCGGCCGCCCTGCCCATCGTCTTCCTCACCGCCCACCACGCCCTCGCACGGCTGGGGCGCCTGGCGGCCGGTGAGCGGGTGCTGATCCACGCCGCCGCCGGCGGGGTCGGCATGGCGGCGGTGCAGCTCGCACAGCACATCGGCGCCGAGATCTTCGCCACCGCGGGCCGGCCGGAGAAGCGCGAGCTGTTGCGCTCCCTGGGCGTCCGGCAGGTCTTCGATTCACGGTCGTGCGAGTTCGCTGCCCAGATCCTGGACGCGACCGGCGGGCGAGGGGTCGACGTGGTGCTCAACTCGCTGGCCGGGGAGATGATTCCCGCGAGCCTCTCCCTCCTGCGGCCCGGGGGGCGTTTCCTGGAGATCGGCAAGACCGGCATCTGGGAGGCGCAGCGGGTCGCCGCGTCCTACCCGGGGGTGCAGTACCACACCATCGCGATCGACCGGCAGATCGAGGAAGACCCGGAGACGCTGGGCCGCCGGCTGCGCGAGGCGATGGAGCGCTTCGGCTGCGGCGAGTGGTCGGCGATCCCCGTGCGCTCCTTCCCGGTCACCGCTGCGGTGGCGGCGCTGCGCCTGATGCAGCAGGCGCGCCACGCCGGCAAGCTGGTGCTGAGGCATCCGCCGGAGGGAGGCGAGACCCTGATCCGGCCGGACGCCACCTATCTCGTCACCGGCGGCCTTGGAGATCTCGGCCTCGCGGCGGCGCGGCACCTGGCGGCGGGCGGCGCCGGTGCGCTCGTCCTCGCCGGCCGGCGTGCGCCGCAACCGGAGCACAGCGCGGCCTTGTCCGCGCTGGTGGACGCGGGGACGCGGGTGGTCGTTCGCCAGCTCGACGTCGCCGACGCCGGCGCCGTGGCGGCGCTGATCGCGGAGCTGCGGCGGGACCTGCCGCCCCTGCGCGGCGTGCTCCACGCCGCCGGCACCCTGGACGACAGCGCCGTGGCCGAGCACAGCTTCAGCCGCTTCCCCGCCGTGCTCGCGCCCAAGGTGGCGGGCACCTGGAACCTCCATCAGGCCACCCGCGACCTGCCGCTCGACTTCTTCGTCCTGTTCTCCTCGGTCACCGCCGCCCTGGGGCTCCTCGGCAGCGCCAGCTACGCGGCGGCCAACAGCTTCCTGGATGCCTTCGCCCACCACCGCGGCACCCTTGGCCTGCCGGCGTCGAGCGTCAACTGGGGCCGCTGGCAGGCCGGGATGACCACCCGAGCCGGCGCGGCCGATCGCCGCCGCATGGCCGACCTGGGCATGGCGGAGATCCCGCTGCGCAGCGGCTTCGCCCTGCTCGAGCGGATGCTCGAGTCGGGGCGGCCCCAGCTGGCGGTGCTGCCGATCGACTGGGAGCGCTTCGTCCCCCGGTTCGGGGCGGGGCGCCGGCTGCGCTTCTTCGATGAGGTCCTGGCGGCGCCCGGCCGGCCTGCGGCCGGTGCCGGCGAGCCCGGGGGAGAGGGCCTGCGCTCCCAGCTGGAGTCGCTGCCGGCGGATCGGCGGCGAGAGGCCCTCGAGACCTTCGTCCGCCGGCAGGTCGCGCGGGTGATCGGCGTGGACGGGACGATCGAAGCCGCCCGCCCGCTCCAGGAAGCGGGTCTCGACTCCCTGATGGCGGTCGAGGTCCGCAATGCCCTGGCTGGGGCGGTCGGGACCCGGCTCCCCGCGACCCTGCTGTTCGACTACCCGACGATCTCGGCGCTCTCCGAGTACCTGGCGGCCTCGGTCTTCGCGTGGCCGGTAGCCGCGGTGCCTGCCGGTGCCTGCGCTCCCGGTCCGGGCGACGACCTGAGCGGGGCCTCGGAGGAGGAGCTCGACGGGCTCCTCGAGCACGAGCTGCGTGCCTGGAAGGGGCAGGTCAAGGGTGGCCGCTGACGGCGGCGGCACGGCGGGTGCCGACCGGTTGCGCGAGGCCGCTCGCGCCCTGCGGAGCATGCGGGCGCGGGTGGAGGAGCTCGAGCGGGCGAGGTCGCAGCCGATCGCGGTCGTCGGCATGGCCTGCCGCTTCCCCGGTGGCGGTGAAGACCCCGAGGCCTTCTGGCGCCTGTTGCAAGCGGGGGGCGACGCGGTTTGCGAAGTCCCCGCGGGCCGCTGGCCGAGCGAGGAGCACGTCGACCCCGATCCGCACGCTCCGAGGAGGATCCGCTGCCGGGAAGGAGGGTTCCTGGGTCAACGCCTCGACCGGATGGACGCCGCATTCTTCGGGGTCTCGGCACGCGAGGCCGCCGCCATCGACCCGCAGCAGCGGCTGCTCCTCGAAGTCGCCTGGGAGGCGCTGGAGCACGCGGGGCTGGCCGCGGACCGTCTGGCCGGCAGCCCGGCCGGCGTGTTCGTCGGCATCTCCAGCCAGGATTACATGCAGCACACCATGTACTCCGGGCCGGAGAGCATCAACCCCTACAGCGGCACCGGCACGATCGCGAGCGTGGCGGCGGGACGGCTGTCCTATACCTTCGGTCTCACCGGCCCGGCCGTCGCGCTCGACACCGCCTGCTCATCCAGCCTGGTGGCGATCCACCTCGCGATGCAAAGCTTACGCGGCGGCGAGAGCCAGCTGGCGCTGGCCGGCGGCGTCAACCTCCTGGTGGCGCCCGAGCCGACGGCCTACTTCTGGAAGCTCAAGGCCCTATCGCCGCGGGGGCGCTGCCGGTCGTTCGACGAGTCGGCCGACGGCTACGTGCGGGGCGAGGGGTGCGGGATGGTCGTGCTCAAGCGGCTGGGCGAGGCGCTTGCGGACGGCGACCGCGTCCTTGCCGTGCTGCGGGGCTCGGCGGTCAACCATGACGGCCGCAGCAGTGGCCTCACCGTGCCCAACGGCCGCTCGCAGGAGGCGGTGATCCGGTCGGCCCTGGGCGCCGCCGGCCTGGCGCCGGGCGATGTCGATTACGTCGAGACCCACGGCACCGGCACTCCGCTCGGGGATCCCATCGAGGCCGAGGCCCTGATCCGCCTGTTCGGGGCCGGCCGCGAGCCCGAACGTCCGCTGATCCTGGGCGCGGTCAAGACCAACGTCGGCCACCTCGAAGCCGCCGCCGGCGTGGCCGGGCTTATCAAGGTCATCCTGGCCCTGGAGCACCAGGAGATCCCCCCGAACCTCCACTTCCGCGCCTGGAACCCCCACATCCTGCTCGCGGGGGCTCCTCTCGCCGTCCCCACCCGTTCCCTGCCCTGGCCGCGCGGTGGGCGCCGGCGGGTCGCCGGCGTCAGCTCGTTCGGCATGAGCGGCACCAACGCCCACCTCGTCGTCGAGGAGGCTCCGCCGGTGCCGGCGCCCGCCGCCGCGCCGGAGCCGCGGGCGCTCCTGCTGACGGTGTCGGCAAGGACGGGGGAGGCGCTGGTGGAGCTGGCGCAACGCCACCGGCGGTGCCTCGCCCAGGCACCCGGGGCCGCGGACGTGGCGTGGACGGCCGCCCGCGGGCGCAGCCATTGGCAGCATCGGCTCGCGATCCGGGGCGAGACGGCCGGAGACCTCGACCGCGGGCTGGCGGCCTTCTTGGACGGGCGGGCAGCGAACGGCGTGGCGTGGGGCGTGGCGCCGCCGGAGGGCGCTCCGCGGATCGCCTTCCTCTTCACCGGGCAGGGGGCGCAGTATCCCGGCATGGGCCGGCAGCTCTACGCTCGCCGGCCGGTCTTCCGTGGCGCCCTCGAGCGCTGTGACGAGCTGCTACGGGAGAGCGGGTTCGAGCCGCTGCTCGAGCTGCTCTACGGGCAGGGCGATGAGACGCGGATCCACCGCACCGATCGCGCCCAGGTGGCCTTGTTCGCCTTGGAGATCGCCCTGGTCGAGCTCTGGCGCTCCTGGGGGATTCAGCCCGGTGCGGTCCTCGGGCATTCGGTAGGGGAGTACGCGGCGGCCTGCGCCGCCGGGGTGCTCGGTCTGGAGGACGCCCTGCGCCTGGTCGCCGAGCGCGGCCGGCTCATGCAAGCGCTCCCCCAGGGCGGAGCGATGGCCAACGTCCACGCCGCGCCGGAGCTGGTCGCCAGGGCCTGCGAGAACGACAGGGACGAGGTCTCGATCGCGGCGGTCAACGGCCCGCGCCACGTCGTCGTCTCCGGCACGGGCGGCGCCGTCGAGCGGGTGCTGGCGCGCTGCGCGGCCGAGGGAATCTCGGCCCGGCGCCTGCCCGTGTCCCACGCCTTCCACTCCCGGCAGATCGAGCCGGCGCTCGGGCCTCTCGCCAGGGCGGCGGCCGTTCCCCATGGCGAGCCGCGGCTGCACTACGTCTCCAACTTGACGGGCGGGCTGGTCTCGCCCGGCGAGCTGGGCCCCGGTTACTGGGCACGGCAGGCGCGCGAGCCGGTGCGCTTCGCGGCCGGCCTCGAGACGCTGCTCCACCTCGGCTATCGCCTGGTCCTGGAGATCGGCCCCCACCCCGTGCTGTCGGTCCTCGGGCGCCAGAACCTGGGAGACGATGAAGCCCTCTGGCTCTCCTCTCTGAAGCGGGGCGGCGACGACGAAGCCGAGATGCTGGACAGCCTGGCTCGGCTCTACGTCCGCGGCGCCGCCATCGACGGCCGGGAGGTGCAGCGCGAGGCTGGCGGCCGGCTGGTCACCCTGCCGTGCTATCCCTTCCAGCGCGACAGCTTCTGGATGGAGCGGTGCCACCCCCAGCCGGCGCCGCCGTCTCACCCGCTGCTGCAGGCGCGCTTGCGCAGCGCCGGCCGGGAAGCCGTCTTCGAGGCGCGGCTGCGTCCGTCTTCGCCGGCGTACCTCGCCGACCACCGCGTCCAGGGGCAGGTCGTGGTGCCGGCCAGCGCCCTCTGGGAGATGGCCCTGGCGGCGGCCGAAGCGGTGGCGGGGCGGCAGGACTGCCAGCTCAGCGGCGTCGCCCTGCGCGAGCCGCTGCGGCTGGATGGCGAGGCGGCCACCGTCGTGCAGGTCGTCCTGCGTCCCGGCGAGGCGGGCTGGAGCTTCGAGATCGCGAGCCAGAGAGACGGCGACGCGAACGGCAGCCCCTGGCGCTGCCATGCGGCCGGCGACATCGCTCCCGGTGCCGCCGCCGGCACGGCAGAGCCGGAGCTGCTCGAGCGATTGCGCGGGGCGCTACCGGATGGCGTCGAACCCGCCGAGCTGTATGAGCGGGCGCGGCGGGGGGGCCTGGACTACGGGCCGGCCTTCCGCGGTCTGCGCCGGCTCTGGAGCGGTCGGCGGGAGCTGCTGGCCCGGGTCGAGCTCGACGAGCCCTGGGGCGGCGAGGCAGCGGCGTACGGCATCCATCCGGCGCTGCTCGACGCCTGCCTGCAAGGGCTCGGAGCCCTGCTCGACGTCGAGGAGAGCGCTTGGCTGCCCTTCGCCCTCGATCGGCTCGAGCGATACCAGCGCCCCGGCCGCGCCGCCTGGTGCCACGCCGTCCTGGACGAGGCGGGAGCGGACCCGGGCATGCGGACCGGCCACTGCCGCCTGCTCGACGACGGCGGGCGCGCCGTCGCGACCCTGCACGGCGTGCGCCTGCGCCGCGCGGCGCGGCCGCGGTTCCCGGGCGCCTCTGCCGCGGCGGGCCTGTACGAGGTCCGGTGGCGCAGCGTCCCGCCGCCGGCGCCCCCCGGCTCCTCCAGCGCCCCCGGGAGCTGGCTCGTCCTCGCCGACCGGCATGGGTTGGGGGAGGCGCTCGCGGAGCGCCTGCGGGCTCGCGACGAGCGGGTGGCGCTCGCCTTCGCGGCTTGGCCGGGAGAGCCGGTCCACGGCGGCCGCCCGTCCTGCGACCCGGGCGACGCGGCGGCCCTCGATCACCTGGTCGCCGGCCTGGCGGGCGGCGGCCGCCCGTCCCGGAGTGGCGTCGTCTGCCTGTGGGGCCTCGACGCCTTCGGGTCGATGGCGGCTCCCGCGCTGCAAGGCGGCGCCATCCTTCACCTCGTCCAGGCCCTGGCCAGGGCCGAAGCGGCGGTCGGCCGCCTCTGGCTGGTCACGGCCGGAGCGCAGGCCGTCGGCGACGACGACGCGACGGAGCTCTCCCCCTGCCAGGCCCTCGCGTGGGGCCTGGGCCGCGTCGTCGGCAGTGAGCACCCGGAGTGGGACTGCGCGCTGGTCGACCTCGCGGCGTCCGACCTGGCCGGCGGCGAGGGAGGCGCGCCGGCAGTGGAGGGCCTGCTGAGCGAGCTGCTGGCGGTCTCCGGCGGCGATCAGGTCGCGTACCGCGGCGGTCAGCGCTACGCCGCGCGGCTGGTCCCCTGGCGCGCGCCGGAAGGGGACGGCAGCCTGGAGATCCCGGAGAGCCCCAACTTCGAGCTGCGAGCTGCCGGCTCAGGCACCCTGGACCAGCTGCGGCTGGTGCCGGTGCCGCTCCCCGAGCCGGGACCGGGAGAGGTGCGGCTGCGGGTGCAGTGCACGGGCCTCAACTTCCGCGACGTGCTCAATGCCCTCGGTCTCTACCCGGGCGAGCCGGGGCCCCTGGGCGGTGAGTGCGCCGGCGTGGTCACGGCCCTGGGCGAGGGCGTGACCGGGCTCGAGATCGGCCAGCCGGTCCTGGCCATCGCCCCCGGCAGCTTCCGCCGCGAGGTGGTGACGCGGGCCTGCCTGGCGCTGCCCCTCCCCGCGGGGATGGCCGCTGAGCAGGCCGCGACCGTGGCGGCGGCCTTCCTGACGGCGCACCACGCCCTCCATGAGGTGGGAAGGCTCGCCGCCGGCGACACGGTCTTGATCCATGCCGCGGCCGGCGGCGTCGGCCTCGCCGCCGTGCAGCTCGCGCAGCGGGCGGGAGCCGAGGTCTTCGCCACCGCCGGGAGCGAGCGCAAGCGCCGCTATCTCGCGGGGCTGGGGGTCCGCCGCGTCGCCGGCTCCCGCTCGCCCGATTTCAAGCGGCAGGTGCTCGAGTGGACGGCGGGACGGGGCGTCGACCTGGTGCTGAGCGCGCTCGCCGGCGAGCTCGTGGATGCCGGCCTCGACGTCCTGGCCCCCGGTGGCCGGTTCCTCGAGATCGGCAAGATCGACCGCCGCAGCCCAGCCCGCGTAGCGGCTTCCCATCCCGGGGTGAGCTACCACCCGATCGCCTTGGACGACCTCACGGCCCGGCAACCGGAGCGGATGGGGGCGCTGCTCGCCGCCCTGCTGCGGGACTGCGCCGCGGGCTTGCTGCGGGCCCTGCCGTGCAACGTGTTCCCGCTTGCCGAGGCCCCGCGAGCTTTCCGTTTCATGCAGCAGGCGCGCCACATCGGCAAGGTGGTGGTCTCGCAGCAGCGAGCCGGCGCCGCGATCGTGCGCCCCGAAGCGAGCTACTTGATCGCCGGCGGAGCCGGGGCCCTGGGTCTCCACCTCGCCGAGCACCTGGTCCGCGGCGGGGCGCGCGCCGTCGTGCTGGCCGGGCGCAGCGCGCCGTCACCCGAGGCGAGCGCGCGCATCGCGGCGCTCTGCGGCCTGGGGGCGTGCGTCGAATGGCGGCCCTGCGACGTCGCGGAGCGGGAGGAGGTCGCCGGCCTGCTCGACGACGTCGCCGCCAGGCTGCCCCCCCTGGCCGGCGTGGTGCACGCGGCGGGAACGCTCGACGACGGCGTCCTCCGCGAGCAGAGCAGCGAGCGGTTGGCGCGCGCCCTGGCCCCGAAGGTCCTGGGGGCGTGGCATCTCCACGAGCTGACCGCGGGGCTGCCGCTCGACTTCTTCGTCCTCTATTCCTCGGCAGCCGCGATCCTCGGCTCGCCCGGCCAGGGGAGCTATGCGGCGGCCAACGCGGTGCTCGACGCCCTGGCGAGCTATCGCGTGGCCCGGGGCCTGCCGGGCCTCTCGGTGGCCTGGGGGCCGTGGGCGGATGGGGGCATGGCGGCGCGGACTCCCCATGACGGCCACCGCTGGCGGCAGCTGGGAATCGAGCCGATCGAGCCGGCGGCCGGGCTCGCGGCACTCGATCAGTGTCTCGCCGAGCGGGTCACGCAACGCGTCGTGCTGCCGGTCGCCTGGGAGAGGTTCTACGCTCGTTTCCCCGATCAGGCGTGCCGTCCGTTCCTGAGCGAGGCGGCCGGCGGCCGGGAACGGGCCGCCGCCTCGCCGGCTCCCGGCTCGCGGCGAGAGGCATGGCAGGAGCGGCTGCGGCAGGCTCTGCCGTCGCAGCGGCTCGAGCGGGTGCGGGAGCTGGTCGCCGAGGAGACCCGCCGCGTCCTGGGGCAGCGGTCCACCTTCAGCCTTGACCCGGCCCAGCCCTTCCACGAGCTCGGCCTCGACTCGCTGCTTGCCGTGGAGCTGCGCAACGCGCTCGGCTCGGCGCTCGGCGCCACGTTGCCCGTGACGCTGGTCTTCGACCACCCCTCGGTGCAGCGCCTTGCCGAGTTCCTGGCCGGCGAGATCTTCGTCCTGTCGCCCGAGGCGCCGGCCGCTGCCGCCCCCGGCGCGGCGGCGGCAGCCGGCACCGCGGTGGGCGAGCTCGAGAACGAGCTCCTCTCGGAGCTCGAGCGGGCGGGCTACTGATTGGCCACCCCAGGTTCCATGAGCGCGCCCGATGCCAGCTCGCGCAGCGACGCGCTGCGGCGCGCGCTGGTCGCGTTCCGGGACCTGCGGGCGAGATACGAGGAGCTGCGGCGGCGGGAGGCCGAGCCGATCGCCGTCATCGGCGTCGGCTGCCGGTTCCCGGGCGGGGCGGAGGGCCCGGAGGGATACTGGCGCCTGCTCCGGGACGGCGTCGATGCCGTGCGCGAAATCCCCCCGGGCCGCTGGGACGCGGCGGAGCTCTACGACCCGGACCCCGAAGCACCGGGGCGGCTCTACACCAACGCCGGCGGCTACCTCAGCTCGCCGGTGGATGGCTTCGACGCCGCCCTCTTCGGCATCGCCCCGCGCGAGGCCGCCAACATGGATCCGCAGCAGCGGCTGCTGCTCGAGACCGTGTGGGAGGCACTGGAAGATGCCGGAGAGGCTCCCGACCGGTTGGCCGGTTCGCCGGCGGGAGTGTTCATCGGCATCAGCTCGTCGGACTACCTGCTGGCGATGCAGGCCGCCGGCGGGCTGCGCAACGTCAATGCCTGGTCTGGCACCGGCTCCCTGTGGAGCATTGCCGCCGGCCGCATCTCCTATCTCCTCGGGCTCAAGGGGCCGAGCTTCCCGGTCGACACCGCCTGCTCTTCGTCGCTGCTGGCGGTGCATCTCGCCATGCGCAGCTTGCGGCGCGGCGAATGCCGCCTCGCCCTGGCCGGCGGCGTGAATCTCATCCTGTCGCCGTACTCGACCGTGACGATGTGCAAGCTGCGCGCCCTGTCGCCGACGGGGCGATGCCGGGCCTTCGATGCCGCCGCCGACGGCTACGTGCGCGGCGAGGGGGCGGGCATCGTGGTGCTGAAGCGGCTGGGCGACGCGCTGGCGGATGGCGACACCGTGCACGCCGTGCTGCGGGGGTCGGCGGTCAACCACGACGGCCGCAGCAGCGGCCTGACCGTGCCACACGGCCCGTCGCAGCAGGAGGTAGTCCGCGCCGCGCTGGCGGACGCGGGGGTCGAGCCCGCCGACGTCGCCTACGTCGAGGCGCACGCCACGGGCACGTCGCTCGGTGATCCGATCGAGATCCACGCCCTGGCCGGCGTCTTCGCCCCGCGCCCTCCCGATCGGCCCCTGTGGGTCGGATCGGTGAAGACCAACTTCGGCCACCTGGAGGCGGCGGCCGGCATCGCCGGCCTGATCAAGGTGGTGCTGGCCTTGGAGCGCGAGCAGATCCCGGGGCAGCTCCATTTCCGCCGCCTCAACCCCCAAGCCGCGGTCACCGGCATCGACCTGCGGATCGCGGTGGAGCTGCTGCCGTGGCCGGCGGGCCGGCGGCGGATCGCGGGCGTCAGCGCGTTCGGCATCGGCGGCACCAACGTCCACGTCGTCGTCGAAGCGGCTGCGGCTCGCCAGGCGGGCGAGGAGCGGGAGGCCCCCGCGGAGCGGCCACTCCACCTGCTCACCCTGTCGGCCAAGAGCGCGGCGGCAGTCGAGGAGCTGGCCCGGCGCTACGCGGGGTATCTGCGCGAGCACCCGGACCTGCCGCTCGCCGATGCCGCGTACACCGCCAATACCGGCCGCGCGCACCAGGGCGTGCGCCGGGTGGTCGTGGCCGCCTCGACCGCCGAGGCCGCGCTGCGGTTGGCCGAGCGGCGGTCGCGGGGCGAGGCGCCGGGGACCTTCTCGGGCGAGCTCACCGGCAGGGAGCAGGCGAGGATCGCGTTCCTCTTCGCCGGCCAGGGGGCGCAGTACGCGGGCATGGGGCGCTCGCTCTACGAGGCTCAGCCCGTCTTCCGCCAGACCCTCGACCGCTGCGACGAGGTGTTGCGCCCGCTGCTGGGGCGCTCGCTGGCGGGCGCCCTGTACGGCGGCACGGCGGACCCTCGGGAGATCCATGACACGGCGCTCGCGCAGCCGGCGCTCGTGGCCCTCGCGGCGTCGCTGGTCGCCCTCTGGCGCTCCTGGGGCGTCGAGCCCGGGGCCGTGCTCGGTCACTCGGTGGGAGAGGTGGCCGCCGCCTGGGCGGCGGGGATGATCGACCTCGAGGAGGCTCTCTGCTTCGCCGCCGAGCGGGGACGGCTGATGCAGGGCCTGCCGGCGGGCGGCGGCATGGCCGCGGTCTTCGCCGCGCCGGAGCAGGTCGAAGCGGGCCTCGTGCACCGCGACCGCGTCGCCATCGCCGCGCTCAACGGGCCTCGCAACGTCGTCCTCTCCGGAGCCGCCGACGAGGTGGGAGACAACCTCGCGAGGCTCGCCGGCGGCGGCGCGGTCACGCGTTGGCTGCCGGTCTCTCGGGCCTTCCACTCGCCGCTGGTCGAGCCGATCCTCGCGGACCTCGAGGCCGCCGCGTCGCGGCTGACGCTCCGGCCGCCGCGGCTCCCTTGCGCCGCCAACCTGACCGGTGGGCTCTTCGCCGCGCCGCCCGACGGCGCCTATTGGCGGCGGCAAGCGCGCGAGCCGGTGCGGTTCGCCGCGGGCCTGGCGACCCTTGCCGAGCTGGGGTGCAACGCCTTCGTGGAGATCGGCCCGAGCGGCGCTCTCTGCGCTCTCGGGCGGGACTGCCTGGCCGGCGAGAGGATCTCCTGGTGCCCCTCGCTGAGCCGCCGCCACGGCGACTGGGCGGTCCTGCTCGAGAGCCTCGCGGGTCTCTATCTGGCCGGCGTCGCGATCGACTGGCGCGGATTCGACCATGGCCGGCGCCGGCTCAAGGTGGCGCTGCCCGGCTACCCCTTCGAGCGCCGGCGGCACTGGTTCGAGCCGGCAGGCGGGCAGGCTGCCGGCGGCGGTGCGGCGTGCGCGGCAGAGGGGCAGCAAGCTCCGCCGTGGCAGCAGGCTCCGCCGCTGGGTGAGCTCCTGCCGGCTCCGCTGGCGGGGCACCGGCAGGCCGCCACGCCGGTCGATGCGGGCGCGGCGCCGAGCGGGCCTGGGCGGCTGCCGCCCGGGCCGTGCTCGAGCCAGGAGGTCGAGGAGCGCTTGCGGGACGCCGTGGGGGCCGTGCTCGGGACGCCGCCGGCGGAGCTTTCCTCGACGGCCCACCTCTTCGAGCTGGGGCTCGACTCGCTCATGGCGGTCGAGCTGCTCAACCGGCTGAAGCGCGACCTCGGGCTGCCTCTCTATCCCCGCGAGCTCTACGATCACCCCACCCTCGCCTCGTTCGGAAGTTACCTGGCCCGGGAGCTGGACCGGAGGGCGGTGGCACCGCGGGATCTCCCGGCCGCTGTCGCGACGCCGCCGGCTCCGGCGCGACAGCTCCCGACGCCGCCAGCGGCAACGGGCGCGGTGCCGCCGAGCGTCATCCTGCTGCTCTCGGCTCCCCGTTCGGGGTCGACGCTGCTGCGCGTCATGCTCGCCGGGCATCCCGCCCTCTTCTCGCCGCCGGAGCTGCACCTGCTGGCCTTCGAAGGGATGCGGCAAAGGCAGGCGGCCCTCCAGGCCAGCTACCTCGGAGAGGGGCTCGAGCGCGCGCTGCTCGAGCTGCGGGGCGTGGACGCCGGCCTTGCCCGGCGGGAGGTCGGCGAGCTGGTGGCGGCGGACCGGCCCGTGGCGGAGGTCTACCGGCTCCTCTGCGAGCTCGCCGGCGGGCGCGCCCTGGTCGACAAGTCGCCCTCGTACGCCTACGCGGCCACCACCCTGGCCCGCGCCGAGGCGCTGTTCGGCGGCACGGCGAAGTACCTTCACCTCATCCGCCACCCGGCGCCCGCCATCGCATCGTTCGTTCGGCTGCGCATGGAGACGTTGATCGGGGCGGCCGGCGAGGCGCCGCTGGACGTGGCGGAGGAGGTGTGGCGGCGGTCGAACAGCAACCTCGAGGCGTTCCTCGCCGGTATCCAGCCGGAGCGGCGCCTGCTCGTCCGTTACGAAGATCTGGTCCGCGAGCCGGAGATGGTGGCGCGCCGGATCTGCGCGTTCCTGGGGATCGAGTGGGACCCGGCGGTGCTCGATCCGTACCATGGGGAGAGGATGACCGACGGCTTGACCGACCGCTCCCTACCGATTGGCGACCCCGAGTTCCTCTCCCACGACCGGATCGACCCCGGCCTGGCGCTGCGCGTTCAGGCTTCCTTCTTGCCTCGCCCCCTGCGCCCGGAGACCCTGGAGCTGGCGCGCCGGTTCGGCTATCCGCTTGGGGCGCCGGCAGCAGCATCGGAGCTCGCGCGGCCCGCGGAGCGCGAGGTGCAGCGCTCCGGCCTGTCCCTCCGCCTGTGCGAGTGGGGGCCCAGCGAGGGGCCGGTCGTGCTGTGCCTGCACGGCCTGCTCGACCAGGCGCTGATCTGGGAGGAGATCGCCGTCCGGCTGGCGCGACGCGGCCTGCGGACTGTCGCTTACGACCAGCGGGGACACGGCCGCAGCGCATGGGTGGGCGCCGGGTGCTCCTACGCGCTCCAGGACTTCGTGGTGGACGCCGGCGCGGTGCTGAGCGAGTTCGGCGACGGGCCGGTCCTCCTGGCCGGGCACTCGTTCGGCGCGCTGGTGGCGGCGATGCTCGCCGGCCTCGGGCAGCGGCCGATCGCGGGGCTGCTCCTGGTCGAGCCGCCGTCCGCTGTCCGGGACCCGGTGGACGAGGCGCTGGACAGCCTGGCGGCGATGCTTCAGCACGCCGAAGTCTTCCCGCTCCGCCCGGCGTGCGCCGACCTCGACAGCGTGACCGCGCAGTGGCGCCTCAGGCTGCCGAGCCTGTCGGAAGACTTCGCCCGCCGCCTTGCCGCCCGCGGCAGCGAGGCCGCGCCAGGGGGGTGGGTGGGGCGCGCGGATCCGCGCCTGTCGATGCGTGCAGGGCTCGGCTGGGGGGCTGCCGCGCTGGGGCCGGAAGGGTACGGCGCGCTCCTGCGGCGGGTGCAGGGGCCGGCGTGCGTGGTGTTTGGCAGCGAGAGCGGCCTGGGCCGGGGGGAGGCATGGGATTACCTCACCGCCGCGGGCCGAGTCGGCAGGAGGGAGGTGCCCGGGGGGCATCACCCGCACGTCGACTCTCCCGATCGCGTCGTCGAGATCATTCTCTCCATGCGGGGCGATTGACGGCCACGCCCTGCGCGCCTTCCTGGACCCTGCCATCCCCTCTGACGGCCACCGCTCTTGGCAACCAGCGGAGGCGGCTCACCACCTCGTCCTCGCGGTCGAAGACGACGGTGACGGTCCCTCCCGCCGACCTTTCGACACGGATGGCGCGACCCCTCGCGCGCGTGCTAATATCCCGTCCAACCGATGTTCAATTTGTGCGACGATCATGCAGTTCGATAGCGATCTACTCATAAGCTACGCGCACCTGGACGATCAGGCGCTGAGCGAAGGGCAGAGCGGTTGGATCGCCAACCTGCACCGCCTCCTCCGCATCCGCATCGGGCAGCTCCTGGGCCGCGAGCCGAGGATCTGGCGTGACCCGGACCTGCAGGGCAACGACGACTTCGCCGCTGCCATCGACCAGAAGCTGCTCAAGGTGGCGACCCTGGTGGCGGTGCTCTCGCCGCGCTACGTCCAGTCGGAGTGGTGCCAGCGGGAGGTCGAGGAGTTCTGCCAGGTCGCCATCTCGAGGGGGGGCTTGCAGGTGGGCACCAAGTCACGCGTCTTCAAGGTGGTGAAGACGCCGGTGCCGCTCGAGCGACATCCGCGCCCGCTGCAGCCTCTCCTGGGCTACGAGTTCTTCGTCGCCGACCCGCAGACGGGAAGGCCGCGCGAGCTGTCCCAACTCTTCGGACCGGAGGCCGAGCGGCAGTTCCTGACCCGCGTCGACGACCTCGCCTACGACGTCGCCAAGCTGCTCGAAGAGATCGAGAGCGCTGCCGGCGCCACGCCGGCGGCGGCTCCCGACCTGGCGCTCGCCGCCCCTGGCAAGGGGCCCGTCTACCTGGCGGAGACCAGCTTCGACATGCGCGACGAGCGGGAGGCGGTCAAGCGCGACCTGGTGCGCAACGGCTACGACGTCCTGCCGGACCGACCGTTGCCGCACGTCGCCGCGGAGCTCGAGACGATGGTCCGCGAGCAGGTCGGGCGCAGCACGCTCGCCATCCACCTGGTGGGCAAGGCCTACGGCGTGGTGCCGGACGGCGCCACCCGTTCCCTGCCGGTCCTGCAGCTCGAGATCGCGACTCTGACCAAGGCCGAGGACGGGCCGGAGCGTCTCATCTGGGTCCCGCCCGGCCTGGCGGTCGACGATCCCCGTCAGCAGGAATTCCTCGACTACCTGCGGACCTCCCCCGCCGTGCACGACGGGGCGGAGCTGCTCGAGATCCCCCTCGAAGAGCTGAAGAGCGCGGCGCATCGGAAGCTGGCGCCGCCGCCCGCCCCGGCGCAGCGGACGGCCGCTCGTAGGGTGGCGGCCGCCGGCCGGCCGGCGCGGATCTACCTGATCCTCGATCCGCGGGACGTCGAGGCGGCACGGCCGATCGAGGACGCCCTCTTCGAGCGCGGCTACGAGGTCATCCTGCCGCTCTTCGCCGGCGACGAGCAGGACGTCCGCCTCGAGCACGAAGAGACCCTCCGCACCTGCGACGCCGTGCTGCTCTACTACGGCGAGAGCGGCGAGCCCTGGCTCCGGCGCAAGCTGCGCGAGTTGCAGAAGAGCGCCGGCCAGGGCCGCGAGCAGCCGCTGCTGGCCCGCGGCATCTATGTGGCATCGCCGCCGAACCCGCAGAAAGAGCGCCTCCGGACGCTCGAGGCGCTGGTCGTCCGCGAGCCGGCGGCGGGGTTCGACCCCGAGGCCCTGGCGGCCTTCTTGGCGGCCGTCGAGAATGCTCGCTGAAGATCCGGGCCTGCTGCCCGGCGCGGCCGGGTCGGGCTTCAATCCGTTCCCGGGGCTGCGCCCCTTCGAGCCGGAGGAGGACTACCTCTTCTTCGGCCGCGAGCGGCAGATCGACGAGCTGCTGCGGCGCCTGCGCGACAACCGCTTCCTCGCCATCCTCGGCACCTCGGGCTGCGGCAAGTCCTCGCTGGTACGGTCGGGGCTGATCCCCTCGCTCCTGGGCGGCGCCATGACCCGCGCCGGCTCGAGCTGGCGGGTGGCGCTGCTGCGGCCGGGAGAGGACCCACTGGGCAACCTGGCGGCGGCGCTCGGCGCTGCCGACGTGCTGGCGTGGCAAGGCAAGGCCGACGAGCTCGACCGGAGCTTCCTCGAGGCCACCCTGCGGGCCAGCAACCGCGGCCTGATCGAATGCGTGCAGCAGGCGCGTCTGACCGCGCATGACAACCTGCTGGTGGCGATCGACCAGTTCGAGGAGTTGTTCCGCTTCAAGCATGCCAGCTCGCGCGACGACGCCCTGGCGTTCTGCAAGCTGCTGCTCACGGGGGCGCGCCATCTCGAGTCGCGGATCTACATCGCCATCACCATGCGCTCCGACTTCGTCGGCGACTGCATGGAGTTCACCGGCCTTCCCGAGGCCGTCAACGAGGGCACCTACCTGGTGCCGCGCATGCAGCGCGACGAGCTGCGCGCCGCCATCACCGGTCCGGTCGCGGTGGGCGGCGGCACGATCGCGCCGCGGCTGGTCGCCCGGCTGCTCAACGACGTGGGCGACGACCCCGACCAGCTGCCGGTGCTGCAGCACGCGCTGATGCGGACCTGGCAGTTCTGGCTGGAGGAGCGCGCGCCAGGGGAGCCGCTCGACCTCCGCCAGTACGAGGCCATCGGCACGATGCGCGACGCGCTGTCCCGCCACTGCGAAGAAGCATACGGGGAGCTCGACGCCGCCGGCCAGCGGATCGCCGAGCTGATGTTCTCGGCGCTTACCCAGAGCGGCACCGACGGGCGCGGCATCCGCCGGCCGGTGCCGCTGGCGGAGGTCGCCGACTTGACCGGCGCCGCCGTGCCGGAGGTGGCGGCGGTGGTGGAGCGGTTCCGCAGTCCGGGACGATCGTTCTTGATGCCGGTCGCCGGCGTCCCGCTCCATGCCGGCTCGGTGCTCGACCTCTCGCACGAGAGTCTGATGCGGCTCTGGCGGCGGCTCGCCGGGTGGGTCGAGGACGAAGCGCGCTCGGCGCAGATCTACATCGGCGTGGCGCGCGCCGCGGCCAGGCACGAGGCAGGCACCGCGGCGCTCTGGCGCGATCCCGAGCTGCAGCTCGCCCTCAGCTGGCGCGACCGCAAACGGCCGACGGCGGTCTGGGCGAGCCGCTACGACCCGGGCTTCGAGCGCGCGATGCGCTTCCTCGACGCCAGCGTCGCCGAGCGCGACGCCGAGGTGGCGCGGCGGGAAGATCTGCGCCGGCGCGAGCTGCGGCGTGCGCGGACGCTGGTGCTGGTGCTGGGCATTGCGGCCCTGGTGACGCTTGTCCTGGGCGGCCTCGCCTACACCCAGAAGCAGAATGCTGAGAACGCCCTGGCGATGGCGCAGCAGCAGGAGCGGATCGCCGAGCAGCGAGGCCACCAGGCGCTGCGCCAGGCGGACCTGGCCCATCGGCAGCGCCGGATCGCCGAGGAACAGAGCCAGATCGCGAGCCAGGAGCGGGCGAACTCGGAGCGGCAGGGCAGAGCGGCGGAGGAGCAGCGGCGGCTCGCCGAGAGCGAGCGCCGCAAGGCGGAGGCAGAGGAGCTGGTGGCCAAGGCGAAGGCGGCGGAAGCCCTGGCCTCCAAGCTCGACGCGGAGGGGAGGCGCGGCGAAGCCATCGCGCAACGCGAGCTGGCGAACAAGGCGCGGCTGGCCGCGGAGGCGTCGGAGCGGGAGACGCGGCGGCTCGGAATCCTCTCCTGGGTGCGCGCCATCGCTCTGCAGATCGTCCAATCCCACCGGGACCTGGGCAACGAACCGGCGGCGCTGCTGGCGGTCCGGATCTTCGAGTCGAGCCGGGCCAACGGCGGCGACCCGGACGATCCGGACGTCTACGCCGCCCTGCACGTCGCTCTCTCGGGCCTGGGCGCGGATCCCGACCCCGTGCTGCGAGGGTACGGCGACGCGGTGCGCGCCCTCGCGGTGGCGCCGAACGGCTGGCAGGCCTTCTCGGGCAGCGAGGACGGCAAGATCCGCGCCTTCGACCTGCGCCGTCCCGAGGCGCCGGCAGCGGTCATGGGCTCCTGGGGCGCCGGCATCCGGGCGCTTGCACTGGATGCAGCCGGCAATCTCCTGGCTGCCGGCGGCGCCGGCGGCGAGGTGCGGGTCTGGGACCTCGGGCAGGCGGGAGCGCCGCCGCGGCAGCTGGCTCCGCCGGTCGCGCCGGGCGGCGATTCCGGTCGCCCCGAGGCCGCCGCTGGCGGCAAGGACCGCGCCGCCGGCGCGGTCATCTTCAGCTCCCTGGCTTTTCAGCCTGAGGCCAGGTTGCTCGCGGCCGGGGCCGCCGACGGCACCGTCCGCCTCTGGGACCTCGACCAGGGCGTCGCCGCCCGGCTGGACACCGGGGGCAAGAAGGTGCTGGCGGTCGCCTTCAGCCCCGACGGCGGCCTGCTCGCCGCTGGGCTCGGCCAGCAGGGCGGCGCCCTGCTCTGGGACATGCGGCGGCAGGGCGACCCACCCGGCAAGGCCTGCCGCGACCGGGAGGTGCGGGCGCTGGCGTTCAGCCCCAGCGGCAAGGTCCTTGCCTGCGGCACCGGGCAGGGTGACGTCCAGCTGCGCAACCCCTCAAGGCCGCCGGCGGCAGGCGACGACCTCCCGGGCCCCGCCGCGCGCGACGCGCCGAGGAAGGAGATCGTCGTCCCCGGACCGGCCACCGCGATCAACGCCGTGCGCTTCAGCCCCGACGGCGCCTGGCTGGCCACGGGCAGCAGCGACGGGTCGGTGCGCCTGTGGAACCTCGGCGGGAAATCGGCGGAGCCCATCGTGCTGCAGGGTCACGAGTCGTGGGTCTGGGCCCTGGTCTACAGCCCCGACGGGACACGATTGCTCAGCGGCGGCGAAGACCGCACCGTCCGCGTCTGGTCGCCGCGGTCCGAGCTGCTGGCCACGAGGATCTGCCACCGGCTGCACCGCGACCTGACCGAAGAGGAGCGGCGCCGCTACCTGCCTTCCGACCTCCAGCCGGAGACCGGCGCGACCTGCCGTCCGAGCTCCTGAGGGACCGCCCATGCCCGAGCGCTCGCCTGCCTTCGCCGCCTTCGTCGTCCTGCTCGCGGCGGCGGCTCCCGCCGCCGCGCAGACGCCCTGCGAGACCGGTCTGCAAGCCGCCGAGAAGAGTTACGGGCGCGGCCAGTTCACCGAGGTCGCCGCGCAGCTCGCTCCCTGCCTCCAGGAGCGAACCTCGCGGACCTTGCAGGCCCAGGCCTACTCGCTGCTGGCACGGGCCTACCTCGCGGCCGACGAGCCCGCCAAGGCACGCCAGGCGGTCTCCGACCTGCTGCGCGTCGATCCCACTTTCGAGCCCGGACCGCCGCCGCGTTTCGGGCAGCTGGTGGCCGAGATGCGGCGGGCGCAGGCGACGGTCGAGGTCACCTCGGTCTCCAAGACCAAGGAGAGCCAGTTCGAGGCGCCCGCCACGGTGGTGGTGATCACCGCCGAGGAGATCGAGCGTCGCGGCTATCTCGACCTCGAGCAGGTGCTGCACGACCTGCCGGGGCTCGACGTCGCCACGACCAGGGATTACACCTACTCGACCATCTCCGTCCGCGGATTCCTTTCGGGCAGCACCGGCCGCAATCTGCTGCTGCTCGACGGCGTGGAGCAGAACGATCTCAGCACCAACATCGTCTACCTGTCGCGGCAGTACCCCTTGAGCGACATCGACCGCGTGGAGGTGGTCTACGGGCCTGCCTCGACCATGTACGGGGCGAACGCCTACACCGGCGTCATCAACGTCATCACCAAGACGCCGGAGTCCCTCGTCGCCGACGACAAGCGGCTGAGCCTGACCGCGCAAGCCGCCGCCGGCGGCCTGCACACGCGTTACGGCGACATGACCCTGGCGGGAAAGGACACCAGCGGCAACGTCTCGTGGCTGCTGGCCAGCCGCTACTACCACGACGACGATACGGAGCTGTCACGTTTTCCCCAGTACCGGTACGACTACACGGGGGTCGACTACCGAGACACCCTGCGCCTCGTTGGGCCGCTCGCTCAGCTCTTCAACTCCATCCATCCCTGCGGCGCGTCTCCTTACTACGCCTGCCGCTTCGATGCCGGGGGGAGACTTTCCTCGATCGAGCTCACCGATGCCGGCGAGAGCTTCGCCCGTCAGCTCGACCGCCAGTTCGTCCAGCAAAACCATTTCGTCTTCCGCGATCCGAGCGACGACTGGATGGTCTACGGCAAGCTGAGGCTGGCCAACCTGGTGCTGGGGGTCGAGCTGTGGCGCAACCAGGAAGGCCAGTCCCAGGTTCCCAGCTTGTACCAGGATGGCAGCTCCTCTTGGACGCCACGGCAAACCTTGCTCTACCTACGGTACGCGCAGCCGCTGGGAAGGGAGCTGACCTTGAACGCCCTCATCCGCTACCAGCAGTCCGGCCTCGACCGCTCCGGTACCACGGATAACATCCTGCACACCTACGCCAACGGCTCGCTCGGGCTGTGGAACCTGGTCTCGCCCTGCACCGGTTCTCCGACCGGCGATCCGGCGCTGGGCTGCCCGAGCCAGCCGTGGGACCAGAAGGCGATCGTCGGCGACCTCTCGAGTCAGGTCCGCAGCGAGATCAACTTGGTGTACGACCCCTCCCCGAAGTTCAGCGCGGTCGGCGGCATCGAGTTCTGGAAGAGCTCCATTCAGAGCAGCTGGGATCAGACCTCCTCGACACCCGACGGGATGCTCGTGCCCCTGGTCACGGCCGAGCAGATCGAGCATACCGACCTGGCGGCTTACTTCCAGGCTTCCTACCGGCTCCGTGAGGCGCTCAAGGTGGTGCTTGCCGGACGCCTCAACTACAACACCATCGACAACCGGGCCGGCGCCTCCGGCTTCGGCCTCCTGTTCAGCCCGCGCGCCGCAGTGGTCTATACCCCAGCCGCCGGCCGGCTGGTGTGGAAGGCGATCTACTCGGAAGCGTTCAAGGACCCCACCGACGCCGAGAAGTTCGGCACCTTCCCGGGCGTCAACGGTTTTCCGAGCGGTGGGCTCGATCCCGAGAAGGTGAGGAACTACGAGCTCGACGGCGGCTGGCATCCGAGCGACGCGCTGTCGCTCGACGCGGCGGCGTACCAGGCCGATTACAGCGGGCTCGTCGCCTATCGGTTCGTGGCGGGCTGCACGCAGGTGTCAGGCTGTTTCCAGTTCCAGAACCTCAACCGTTACCGCGTCCGCGGCGCGCAGCTGGACGCCCGCTACCGGCTGGGGAAGACCGAGATCAGCGGCAACTACACCTGGACGGCGCCGTTCCAGCTCGATCCCAAGGACCTTTTCGGGAACCCGCTACCCGACGCCGGCGGCCGGCCACTCCGCCAGTTGCGGATCGCCGACATCGCCGCCCAGAGGGCCAACCTCGGCGCCAACCGCGACCTCTTGGCGCACCTCAACGCCGACCTGCGCCTGCGGTATGTGGGCACCCTGCCGCCAAGGGAGGAGACGAACGACCTCAGCCCCCCCCGCGGCCGGATCGGCTCTCACGTCGAGGCTCAGGCGACCCTCAGCTACCGCAACCTCATCCCCGGCACGACCCTGCAGCTCATCGTCGACAACCTCTTCGACCGCACCTACTACGAACCCAACAAGGAGCCCGTGATCGGGACGGTGATCCCTACCCCGGGCAGGATCGTCGTCTTGCGCGTGATCACCGGCCTGGGGCGGCCGGCCAGGACGCCCACCGATTCTTGAGCTTGAGTTCTCGAAGGCCGCGCACTTCCATGTCCGAATCCGGCGAGTCGGCGGCCCCGGGAGGGTGTAGATTGCCGGCATGATGCAGCCGGCCGGATCGCTGATCCTGCTCTCCTCGGATACGTGCCAGCGCGCGGCGCGGGCGCGCGATCCGCGCTTCGACGGCGTCTTCTTCATCGGCGTCACCACCACCGGCATCTACTGCCGGCCGATCTGCCCGGGGCGGTTCGTCCGTCCCACCAACCGCCGCTTCTTCGTGTCCGCGGCGGCGGCCGAGCGCTCGGGCTTCCGCCCCTGCCTGCGCTGCCGCCCCGAGCTGGCGCCGGGGCGGGCGCCGGTCGACGCCGTGTCGCGCCTCGCCTTCGCGGCGGCGTTGCGCATCGGCGCCGGCGCGCTCAACGACGGCTCGGTGGCCGGCCTGGCGCGCGAGCTCGGCGTCAGCGAGCGGCACCTGCGCCGTGCGCTCGAGCGGCAGCTCGGCGTCTCGCCCGTCGAGCTCGCGCAGACGCATCGCCTGCTGCTCGCCAAGCGGCTGCTCGCCGACACGGCGCTGCCGATGACGCACGTCGCCTTCGCCAGCGGTTTCCAGAGCCTGCGCCGCTTCAACACCGTGTTCCGCGAGCGTTACCACCTGAGCCCGAGCAAGCTGCGGCGGGCGGCGGCCGGCGGCGACGACCGCCGGAGGGCGGGTGCGCGGGCGGCGGCGGCGGCCGGTCCCGACCGGGACTGCGTTCGGCTGACGCTCGGCTACCGCGAGCCGCTCGCCTGGAGCGTGCTGCTGAGATTCCTCGAGCGCGACGCGATCCCCGGGGTGGAGACCGTGAACGGCTCGCGCTACGGACGGACCGTCCGCATCGACGGGCGGAGCGGCGTGGTCTTCGCGGCGAACAAGGCGCCGGCGGCAGGCCGGGGCGGCGCGCCGCGCGCCGCGGCCGCGGGCGCGCAGCTCGCCGTCGAGGTCTCGCTGGCGCTGGTGCCGGCGCTGATGCCGCTGCTGGCGCGCCTGCGGCACCTGTTCGATCTCGACGCGGAGCCCGCCGTGATCGACGCCCATCTCGAACAGGGCGGCCTCGCGGCGCTCGTCGCGCGGCGGCGCGGCGTCCGCATCCCGGGCGCGGTCGACTCGTTCGAGATCGTGCTCGGCGCACTGATCCGCGGCCCGGGACCGTCCACGCACGCCTCCCGCGACGCCATGCGGCGCGTGGTCGTGGCGCTCGGCGAGCCGTTCGTTACGGGCGTCCCCGGTCTCGACCGCCTCTCCCCCACCGCGGAGCGGGTCGCGGACGCGGGCGCCGCGCGCCTGCGGGCGCTCGGCGTCGCGCCGGGTCGCGCTGTCGCTCTCGCGGCGGCGGCGCGGGCCATGGCCGGCGGCCGGCTCACGCTCGCGCCGGGCGACGACATCGTGGCGGCGCGCCGCGCCCTGCTGGCGATCGACGGCGTCGGGGACCGGCTCGCGACCGAGATCCTGGTCCGCACGCTCTGCTGGCCGGACGCCTTCCCGGCCGCCGATCGCGCGCTGCAACGCGCCGCGGGCGTGAGCGGGCCGGGCTCGCTGCGCGCCCGCGCCGAGAGCTGGCGGCCCTGGCGAGCATACGCCGCCCTGCACCTCCGGCTGCACGGCATGGAGCGGTGACCCAGGTCCCGGTAGTGTCCTGGATTGCCCTTGCCTCCCTGCGCCCCTTTGGGCGAGGCCCCCGAAGTCCGACGTCGGTTCCCTTCAAGGCCCTCGCCCAAAGGGGCGAAGGGAGGCAAGGGCAATCCAGTAGGACACTACCGGGGCTCCTATGTCCCTTTCCATGTCCATGGTTCAACGTCCGAAACCGGCGAGCAATCGAGAAATTCGAGCGGTAGCTTGAGATCGTGCACTCGCGCTGTCGCGGAGTGTCGGTCAACCCGAAGGAGGCTACCGTGAGGAACTCGAACTGGATCGCTCGACTCGTCGTACCCGCCGCCATGCCGCCGCTGATGGCGATGATCCTGGTTGCCGCGTTGCCGCTGCCGGCGCTCGCCGCATCCGGCCCGGCGGGCGGCCAGCCGGTCAGGTACACCGTCATCAACCTCGGCACCGCGCTCGGCGGCGCCAGCAGCGCGGCCGCGAGCATCAACGATTTCGGCTTCGTCTCCGGCCAGGCGCTGGTGGCGGGCAGCTCGACCGTCGACCATGCCGTCCTCTGGATCTACGGCTTCCCGTTCGACCTGCGCACGCTCGGCGGCACCAGCAGCGGCCAGGCCTTCGCGGGCGGCGTGAACGACCGGGGCGAGGTCGTGGGGATCTCCGAGACCGCCAATCTCGATCCGAATTCGGAGCCATGGAGCTGCGGCGCTTTCTTCGCGCAACGCCAGCTCGGCCATGCCTGCGTCGGCTTCCGGTGGCGCAACGGCGTGATGACCGCGCTGCCCACGCTGGGCGGCCCCAACGGCTTTGCCGCCGGCGTCAACAACCTCGGCCAGGTGGTCGGATGGGCGGAGAACGCGGTGCACGACCCGACCTGCGATCCCACCGTGCCGCAAGTCCTGCAGTTCAAGGCGGTGGTGTGGGAGCCCGACGGCCGGATGGAGCAGCTCCCGGGGTACCGCGGCGACCCGGACCAGGCCGCGGTGGCGATCAACGACAAGGGCCAGGTCGTCGGCGTCTCCGGGATCTGCGGCACCTCGGTCGGCGCGCTGAGCGCCAAGCACGCCCTGCTCTGGGATCACGGCACGGTGACCAACCTGGGCGACCTCGGCGGGGTGGGTTGGAACACTCCCGACGCCATCAACGACGACGGCGAGGTGGTCGGCTTCGCCAACACCGCGCAGGACGTCAACACCCTCGCCTTCCACGCCTTCCTCTGGACCAGCAGCCTGGGCAGGATGATCGATCTCGAGACGCTGCCCGGGGACGCCATCAGCGAGGCCGAGGGCATCAACGGCCAGGGCCAGATCGTCGGCATCTCCTACGGCGCCGGCTTCAGTCACCCCCGCGCCGTCGTCGTCTTCCAGGACCGGGTGATGAGGGACCTCAACGGGCTCATCGTCGACAACCCCGGCCTGGCGCTGACCAATGCGGCGGCCATCAACGATCTCGGCTGGATCACCGGCACGGCCAACGATCCGAGCGGCCAGCAGGTCTCTTTCCTGGCGATCCCGGTGACCCGGTAGCCCAGGATGAACAGACCGTCCAAGCCCGCCGCCCGGCGCCGCTTCACTCGCGTCGAGAGTGACCGCTTCGCCGCGTCGGGCGCCGCGGGGCCGGCCGTCCAGAGCCGCGGCAGCGCGGGAGCGATCCTCATCCTCCGCGTCCGGGGGCGGGTCATCCTCCTCGAAGAGGCCGGCATCGACTGGATCGACGGCGCCGCCAACTACGTCCGGCTTCACGCCGGCGGGGAAAGGCACCGGGTGCGCGGCACGCTGAAGGACCTCGAGGGCGTCCTGCCGCCGCGCTTCGTGCGGTCGCACCGCTCCACGATCGTCAACCTCGCCGCCGTGCTGGCATTCGTGCGCACGCCGTTCGGGGACCTCGTCGCCGTGCTCCGCACCGGCGACCGCCTGACCGTCGGGCGAACCTATCGCCGGCACGTCGAGGCGGCGTTCGCCGTCAGACCGTAGACGCCCGCCGGGCGATGGCCTCCGCCGAACCGTGGAGGTGTGCCCGCCGCAGCCTTGACCTCTCCGCCGTGGTGTCGGATTCTCGCTGCCATGAGCAGAGGAGTGGTCTTGGCACTCGCGGCGCTCGCGCTGGCGCTGGCCCGCCCCGCTCCGCCACCCGCCACGCCGTCGCCGCCGCCGCCGGCCGAGCCGCCAGGCTGGCGCGAGGCGGCAACGGCCGCCGGACCGCTGTCTCAGGCCGGGCGGCAGCAGCGGCGGCGGCGCTTCCTCGCGACGGCGCTGCGGCAGATGCACCGGCTCGAGCAGATCGAGCACCCTCTCGACATCCAGCGGCTGGCGGCCGGCGCCCTCACCGCCGCGGCGCTGGCAACCGCCGGCGCCGCCGGCGCGGGATCGGGCGGCACCGCTCCGGCCGCGGATGCGGCGCGCTGGGCGGGGCAGCTGCTCGACGAGTGCGCCGGCCACTGGGAGCGGGTCGAGTGCGCGCGCGCCGAGCTGTCGCTGCAGCGCCTGGTGCTGGCGTTTCCCGCCGCCCTGCCGCCGCCCCTGCTGGCGCGGGCGCGCGCGGCGGCCGCCACGGCCGCACCGCCGCCGCCGGCCGCGGAGACGGCGTCGCCGTGGAGCTTCCGCGACACCGAGAACCAGCGCGCCGTGCGGATGGCTCGCGGCCTGGTGGCGCCGGTGGTGGCGGGCACCCCCGATTCCGCCGCGGCTCGCGCCTGGGGAGACTACGCCGCCGCCTTCCTCGCCGCCCACGACCGCGACGGCTGGTACGAGGCGGAGAGCCCCGGCTACATGGCGATCTCGATCACCGCCCTGCTCCATCTCGCCGACCTGGCGCCGGCGGCGCGCGAGCGCGGCCTCGCCCGCCGTGAGCTCGACCTGCTGCTGGCGGCCTGGGCCCAGCAGCAGGTCGCCGGCTATCCGGCGGGACCGCGCAGCCGCACCTACGTGCAATGGGCGCTGGGCGACCGGACCACCCCCTGGCGGGCGTGGGCCTGGCTGGCCGCGTCGCTCGGCGACCCCGCCCACCTCGCCTTCGCCGACTGGCCCGAGCTGGCGCTCTCCGGCTACGAGGCGCCGGGTCCGGTGGCGCAGCTCCTCCGCGACCGGCGCGCCCAGCCGTCCTACGAGATCCGGGCGCGGCGCCGCATCGACCGGGACGGGCGCACCGTGCTCGACGCGGCGCTGTATGCCTTCGCCACCCCCGACTACATCCTCGGCGCGGCCCAGGCGATCAGCGGCCTGCGCCTGGGGGTCTCGGGCGGCGAGGAGATCGCCGCCACCCTCTATCCCGAGGGCCCGGGCTTCGCTCCCCTCTATCTCTGGAGCCGCACCCGCAACGTCCCCGAGGGGCGCTGGCAGAGCCAGGCCGAGCGGGATCTCGCGGTGGGGGCGCGCGCGGCCGCCGTCGCGTACCTGGCAGCGGGCACGGCGGGCAAGCCCGGCGATGCGACGGCCGCGGCGGTCGGCCACGCCTACCTCGCCGCGCCCTGGTCGCGGCCGGAGCCGGTGGGCGACGCTCGCGAGACCGTGGTCTCCCGGTGCGGCGACACCTACGTGGCGCTCACCACCGCCGGCGGCTGGGAGATCGCGCCCGCGGCGCGGCGGTTCCCCGACTATTACGGCGAAGGATTCGCGATCTCCTGGGTAGCGGTGCCGCTCCGCCAGCCCGCGGCCATCGGCCTGCTGGCCGGCCGCCGCGCCGAGGACGGCGATCTCGCCGCCTGGCGCCGCCGGGCGGCCCGGGCGAGCCTGGTGCGCGACGGCTCCACGTTGACGTTCGCGCCGGCCGGCGAGGCACCCACCATCGTCTACGTTCCCGGCGAGCGGGCCACGATCGGCGGCGTGGCGCTCCTCCCCGGCACCGCCCCGGCGCTGGCCGCGCCGTTCCTGTCCAGCCCCGCGCCGGGGCTCTGGGACTTCACCTTCGGTGGGGTCCGCCGCCGCTTCGAGCGCCTGCTCCCCGGCGAGCCGGCGCCGTGAAGCCGCCGGTGGCCGAGCGGGACCCGGCTCACTCTCGATCCAGGAGCCCGAGCAGCCGCTGGTTCACCGCCGGCCACTCCGGCGCGATGATCGAGACGCGCACCGAGTCGCGGGCCGTGTGATCGGCGCCGATCCGATGGGCGCGCAGGATCCCTTCGAACTTCGCGCCGATGCGCTCGAGCGCGGCGCGTGAGCGCTCGTTCCGCATGTCGGTGTGAAAGCAGACCCGAAGCGCCTGCCACACCTCGAAGGCATGCGTCAGCATCAGCAGCTTGGCCTCGGTGTTGGCCGCCGTCCGGGTGGCCGAGCGCGTCAACCAGGTGTAGCCGATCTCGCCGGCATCGGGAACGCCGCGGCCGTGGGATGGGTGACCCTCGGGCCACAGCCATCGCTCCAGGTTGAAGAAGCGCGTGGAGCCGACGACGCGGCCGTCGGCCAGGCGGATGATCGCGAACGGCACCGCGGTGCCGGCCTCCTGCCAGTCCAGGGCGGTCTGGATGTAGCGGGCAGCCTCGGCCTCGCCCTGCGGGACGGGGGTCCACCGGTAGAGCGAGGGATCCACCGCGGCCGCGGCCGCCAGCCCGCCGGTGTGGCTGTGCTCGAGCGGCTCGAGGCGGATGTGCCTGCCCTGTAATACGAAGCCTTGCATCAGTTTTCCAGGCCCGCCAGCCGGGCGGTCTCCACCCAGAGGCGCCGGGCGGCGGTGTCGTCCTGGGCTTCCCGGGTGGGCGTCGCCGGCCGGCACCGGTGGAAGTAGGCGCCCGTCACGCCGGCCACCTCGGGCGAGGACGCCAGGTGCACCAAAGTCTCCGCTCCTTGCTGCGGAGTGAGCGCGAAGCGCTTGGCAATGCGCACGCCGAAAGAGATCAGCCCGCCGGACTCGTTGCCGAAGCGGGTGGCGACGAACCCGGGATGCAAGGAGTTGGCCGTCACTCCGGTCCCGTCGAGGCGCCTCGCGAGCTCGCGGGTGAAGAGGATGTTGCAGAGCTTGGAGCGGCCGTACACCTTGAAGCCGGGGCCCCCCTGCGGCAGGCATCGCAACCACTCCGCGAAAGTTGAGCGATAGGCCTTGACCGACTGCAGGTCGTCGAAGTCGAGCGTGGCCCCCCGGTGCGCATCCGAGGCCGTGTTCACCACCCGGGCCGGCGCCGAGGCCACCAGCCGCTCGCGCAGGGCATGCGCCAGGACGAAGTAGGAGAGGTGGTTCAAGGCGAAGGTGCGCTCCAGCCCCTCGACGACCTGGCGGGAGCTGAAGAGGGCGCCGGCGTTGTTGACCAGCACGTCGATGCGCCGCTCGGCCGCGGCGATCTCCGCGCCCACCCGTTTCATCTCGCCGAGGCGCGAGAGATCGGCGTAATGGATGCCGTGGGCGAGGCCGGGGCCGATCTCGCGCAGCCGTTGCACGGCCGCCTCGCCGCGTCCCCGGTCGCGCGCCACCTGGACGATGCGCGCGCCCATGGCGGCCAGGCTCTCCGCCGCCACCTGCCCGATGCCGGACGTCGCGCCGGTCATCACGACGACCTTGCCCTGCATGTCTTCGTTCTTCATGTCTTCTTTCATCGTGTGCGAGAACGAACCGCCAGTCAGCCTACCATCAGCCGGCCGCCGAAACCTTCATCTTTCGCCCTGCGTAGTGCCGGGGCATGAGGGGCTCGAGCGCCGGTGCCATGCCCATGGCCGACATGACCGAGATCGCCGCCACCGATGAGCCGCCCGGCGCCCAGGAGCCGGATTTCCAGGACCGGGTCGGGGCGCTGTGCGGCCTGCACGGCGCGCTCTGGGCGGCGACGCCGGCGGAGCTCCCGCTCCTGGGGCCGCGGGTCGGCTTTCGCCGGCACTTCGCCAACGCCCGCGCCGCCAGGCGGCTGATCGACGAGCTGGCCGTCGAGCTCGAGCAGGCGCCGGAGGGAGAGCGGGAGCGGCAGGCCTGGCGCGAGCAGGTGCGGGAGCGCTTGCAGCGCTTCGGCGACGAGCGGCTGGGCTGGCCGGCCGGCTACCGCCGCCTGCTCTTCGCCGACGCCTTCTTCGCCGCCTCGGTGGCCTTCGCCCGGGAGGCGCGGGCCTTCGATCCCGGCCTGCCGCTCGAGAGTCTCTGGCAGGCCCTGCGGAACGTCTGGATCGGCAACAGCCTGCAGATCGTCCTCGACCTGCCGGTGGCCCTGAATCCCGGTCTCTTCGCCTACAGCATGCTGTACCCGCTGACCGACAACCTGCTCGACGATCCACGGGTGGAGAGCGGCGCCAAGCGCGCCTTCAACGAGCGCTTCGGGCGGCGGCTCGCCGGCCTGGCGGTGTGGCCCGCGGGCGCCGGCGAGGCGGCGATCTTTCGCCTGGTCGAGCGCATCGAGGACGAGTTCCCGCGGCAGGCCTACGCGGACGTCCACGAGAGCCTGCTCGCCATCCACGGCGGACAGGTGCTGAGCCTCCGCCAGCAGGACGACCCGGGGCTGACGGACGCCGAGATCCTCGCGATCAGCTGCGAGAAGGGCGGCACCTCGGTCCTCGCCGATCTCTACCTGGTGGCCGGGCGAGCGAGCGCGAGCGAGGAGCGCTTCGCCTTCGGCTACGGCGTCGCGCTGCAGCTGCTCGACGACCTCCAGGACGTCGAGAGCGACCTCGCCGCCGGCCACCAGACGCTGTTCACGCGCGCCGCCCGCCGCGGCGCCCTCGACGCGCCGGCGTCGCGCCTGGCGCGGTTCATCGACCGCGTGCTGGATGGCGAAGAGTGGCTGGCAAGCCCCGAGCTCGCCGAGCGCAAAGACCTCATCCGCCGCAACTGCCGGACCCTGCTCGTCGGCGCGGTCGCCGAGCAGCCGCACCGCTTCAGCCGCCGCTTCCGGCGCACGCTCACCCGGCGGTGGCCCTTCGCCTTCCGCGCCATGCGCCGCCTGCGCCGCCGCGCCGCGAAGCGCTACCAGGCCGCCGCCGCCAGGCAGCACTCCGGCAGCGGCGCGGCCTCACCGCTCGATCGGTTGCTGGCCCAGGAGATTTGATACCGAAGCAAGAGGCGGCCTGGATCGCGCCCTTTGGCGGCCGGCGCTCGCCCCGCGACCTCCCTTTGGGCGAGGGCTTCTGGAAGGCACTGACCTCGGACTTCGGAAGCTTCGCCCAAAGGGATGGAATGGACTGCTCCTGCGACTGCGTGCGGCATCGATGTGCCAGAGTCGCCGGTGTGACCCGAAAGGAGGAGTCCGTCATGAAGTCTACGACCATCGCAGTTGACCTGGCAAACTTGTCGTCAGTTCCAGGTTGCGGCAAGCCTCATTACCGGGGTACTATGACCCCATGAGAATCGCATCCTCGAAGCTGACCGCACAGGGCCAGATCTCCGTGCCGGCGGAAGTCAGGCGGCGGCTGGGCGTCGGCCCTGGCTCGATCCTCGAGTGGGAACAGCAGGGAGACAAGATCGTCGTCCAGCGGGCCGGCCGTTACAGCTCGGAGGAGGTCCACCAGGCCCTGTTCCCGGAGGCGCCCGAGCCGCGATCGCTGGCGGATCTCGAGGAAGGGATACGGCGGCGCGTACGGAGCCGCCATGCGCGCCGTTGACACCAACCTCCTGGTGCGGCTGGTCACCCGGGACCACCCCGAGCAGACCGCCGCCACGGAGGCCTTCGTGGCAGGGGGCGCCTGGGTCTCACATCTCGTCCTGATGGAAGCGATGTGGGTCCTGGACGCGGCCTATGGCCCCGGTCCAGAGAAGATCGCGAAGGCCGTCGAGATGTTGCTCGAGCACAGGGAGCTCACGATCCAGGAACCGGATACGGTCACCGCCGCGTTGCGGCACTACCAGCGTTGGCCCGCCCTGGGCTTCTCCGATTGCTTGATCCTGGCAGTGGCGCGGAAGGCCGGTCATCTCCCCCTGGGGACGTTCGACCGCGATCTCGGCAAGATCGAGGGAACGCAGCGGCTTTGAGGCGCGGGATCTGGCCGCGGCGGCACCGGCCGCGCCGGTCACGCTTCGCCCTCTCTGGTTGAACCCGCCGTCCGCCTGGGGGTACTCATGGATGACAGATGTCTCCAGGAGGACTTGCCATGTCCAGCTCCCACGCTTCTGCTCCGGGGCGGCTCGCCGCGCTCGGCTTCACGGTCGCGCTCGTTGCAGTGCTGACGGCTCTCGCCGCGCCGGCGGCGCACGCGGCGAACTTCAACGTCCAGGCCACCGGACAGCTCACCTTCGACCCGAGCATGATCACGATCACCGCCGGCGACTCGGTGACCTGGACGAACAGCAGCGGGTTGACGCACAACGTCTATGCGGAGGACGGCAGCTTCCGCTGCGCCAACGGCTGCGACGACATGGGCGGGGACGGCACCCCGTCCGGGAGCTGGACCTTCACCCGGGTGTTCAACAAGGTCGGCACGATCCAGTACGAATGCCAGATCCATGGCCCCACCTACGGCATGGTGGGCACGATCGTGGTGAAGGCCGCCGGCTCGCCGCCGCCCGGCAACCTGCAGCTCAGCTCCGGGACCTACAGCGTCCCCGAGAATGCCGGCTCGATCACGATCAGCGCCCTCCGCGTCGACGGCAGCGCGGGTGCGGTCAGCGTCCATTACGCCACCAGCGACGGCACCGGCATGGCGGGGAAGAACTACACGGCGACCTCCGGGACTCTCAACTGGGCCGACGGCGACACCGCGGCGAAGACCTTGAGCGTCAAGGTGCTCGACGACGGCGTCGTGGACGGCAGCCACACGTTCCAGCTGGCCCTCACCTCGCCCCAGGGCGGGGCCGGCCTGGGGACGCCGACCGCGGCGGTGATCACCGTCACCAACACCGACACCGGCGGCGGCGGCACTCCCCCGGCGGCGCCCTCGAACCTGGCGGTGGCTGCCACCGGCACCACGTCGATCGATCTCTCCTGGATGAGGAACTCGAACAACGAGACCGGCTTCCGCGTGCAGAGCAAGGTCCTCGACGGCAGCCCGTTCCAGGACGTCCTGCCGCTGGCGCCGGCGGGGAGCACGGGGATGACGGTGACCGGCCTGCTGCCGGCCACCGCCTACGGCTTCCACGTACGGGCGGAGAACGCGAGCGGCAACTCGGCCTACACCTCCGAGGTCGACGCGGCGACCGACGCATCGCCCGGCACCTGCACCGCCGACGCCAACACCCTCTGCCTCGGCGGACGCTTCAAGGTGACGGTGGCCTGGGTGACCAGCTCGGCGAAGGGCATGGGGACCACCGTGCCGCTGCCGAGCAACCCCGACTCGGGGCTCTTCTACTTCTTCGCCCCCAACAGCATCGAGATGCTGATCAAGGTGCTGAACGGCTGCTCGCTCACCAGCAGCTACTGGATCTTCTTCGCCGCCACCACCAACGTGCAATTCACGGTCACCGTGGCCGACATGACCACCGGCAAGTCGAAGTTCTACTTGAACCCGCTGAACCAGGCAGCGCTGCCGGTGCAGGACACCATAGGTCTCGCGACCTGTCCTTGAGAAGCTTTCTGAGGCTCTGTGGTAGGCGCTCCGGGGGCGTAGGTGGGGGCCCTCCTAGGACGTAGCGGACCTCGCTTCAAGGCGACGGGCTAGGCGGGCAGCAGCCCTCTCCATCGGGCGCGATGGGCCTGCCGTGGGGGCAGAGGGTGGGGTGGCCGAGGAAGGCGCAGACCTGGTCCTCGAAGCCGGCGGCGACCGGGGCCGCGCGGCCGCACTGGGCGGGGACGGCGCCGGGCGCGAGGGTCTTCGCCAGCAGGGCCTCGGCGAGACGGACGCGACGGACGGCAGCGGCGGCCTGGGCGCGGCCGCGGTCGGTGAAGGCGATGCGGCCGCCGGCGAAGACCAGCAGCCCCTGGGCCAGGAGGTCGGCGATGCCGCGCGCGGTGACCGGGACCGGGCGGTCCTCTTCGGCGAGCGCGCGCCAGAGGTCGACCAGCACGGCCTGAAGCTCGGCGCCGCCGGGCTCTCCCAGGCGGGCCAGGCGGCCGTGCTCGAGGCGGATCTCGCGGCCGGCGCGGGCGGCAATCGACGGGTCGTGAGTCACCAGCACCAGGGTGTGGCCGCGCCGGTGGAGGTCGGCGAGCAGCGTCATCACCACCGCCTCGTTGACCGCGTCGAGGTTGCCGGTGGGCTCGTCGGCAAGGATCAGCGGCGGTTGGTTGATCAGCGCCCGGGCGATGCAGACGCGCTGCTGCTCGCCGCCCGAGAGCTGACTGGGCAGGTGGTCGAGGCGCTCGGCGAGGCCGACCCGGCGCAGCGCTTCCTCGGCCTCGCCGCGGTCGGTGGTGCTGTGGACGTACTGCGCCAGCATGACGTTCTCGAGCGCGTCGAGGTACGGGATGAGGTGGAACTGCTGGAACACCAGGCCGACCGTCTGCTGCCGGTAGCGCGCCAGGCCGCGGGTGGCGAGGTCGGAGAGGTCGAAGCCGCCGACCCGCACCTTGCCGGCCGACGGACGGTCGAGGCCGGCGAGGACGTTGAGCAGCGTGGTCTTGCCGGAGCCCGACGGTCCGGTGACGGCCACCCATTCGCCCTCGTCGATCGCCAGCGACAGGTCGTCCAGCGCCAGCAGCGGGCCGAAGCGGCGGCTCAGGTTCTCGATCTCGACCAGCGGCACCCGGCTCTCCCCGTCATTCGCCGCGCAAGACGACGGCCGCGTCCAGCCGCTCGATCCGCCGCAGCGCCACCGCGAGCGAGGCGGCGACCACCAGCACCGCCACCGCCGCGGCACCGGCCAGCCCGTTCCAGGTGAGCATCAGCCCGCCGGCGCCGCCCAGCAGGCGCCGCTCGAGGCCGCTCGCCGCGATCTCGCCCAGCAACTCGCCGCTCAAGGCCGCGACCAGGGCCACGGCGAGCAGCTCGGCGGCGAGCATGCCGCCGACCCGCCGGCCGGAGTACCCCAGCGCCAGCATCAGGCCGACCTCGACCCGGCGCTCTCCCACCAGCGCCGCGGTGGCGGCGCCCACCGAGAGCAGGGCGAGGAGGAAGGCGACGCCGCTGACCGCCGCCAGCACCAGGGTCAGGCGGCGGATCGTCCGGGCGTCGGAGGCGCTGGTCTTGAGCAGCGGCGTCGCCTCGACGCCTTCGAGCCGCTCTTCGATCGCTCTCGCGACGGCCGCCAGCCGCGCCGGCTCCGCTCGCACGTCCAGGCGCGCGGGCTGTCCGCTCGAGCCGTCCGGACTACCCTTGCCGTCCACGTAGCCCAGGCCGCCGAACCGGCGCGGATCGCCGGCCGGCACCGACACCCACAGCACGCCCGGGATCTGCCGCACTCGCGCCGCGGCGCCGGGAAGGAGAGCGGGCGGCCCCCCGACCTGCGGGCGCACCACGAGGTTGGGGCCGAAGGCGGCGAGGCCGGCGCCCAGCCTGGTCTCGGCGCGCACCGAGAAGGCGGCGAGCGTGGCCACGGTCGCCGCCGCCACCAGCACCGCGGCCAGGATCAGGGCCAGCTGCCGCGGCCGCCGGCGCAGGCTGGCGAGCACCAGGCGCGCGATCACGCGGTGGCTCGCTTGAGCAGCGCCGCCGGGTAGCGGCCCAGCGCCCGCGACACCGGCGGCGCGCTGGCGAGAACGGCGACGACCAGGCCGAGCAGCACCGCGAACGGCAGCAGCACGGGCTTCCACGGCACCTGCACTCCCAGCGCGCCGGCGCCCAGCAGCCGGCCCGCGACCAGGCCGAGGGCGCCGCCGAGCAGCCCGCCGAGGCCGCCGAGCAACGCCGCCTCGAGGAGGAAGAAGAGCACCACCCGCCGGCGCGCGGCGCCGATGGCCACCATCAGGCCGGCTTCCAGCCGCCGCTCGAGCACCGTGGCGGTCATCGCCGCGGTGACCCCCACCGCGGCGCCGACCAGCGCCACGACGGCGAGCGCCAGCAGCACGCCGCGCAGCTTGCCGAGCACGGCGGCGGTGGCGGCGGTGACGCCGTAGACCACCCGCGCGTCCGCCTCCGGCAGCGCCTGGTGCAGCTGGAAGGCGACCGAGGAGGGGTACGCGGTGCAGTACCAGGTCTCGTACTCGCTCGGCGTCATGCCGCGCGGGTCGCGCACGTTGCGGCTCTCGGGATTGGTCTGGGCGAAGATCTCGGCGCGCAGGAAGCGTCCCGGCTGCAAGGCGAGGCCGCCGACGACCGCCAGCGGCACGAACGCCTGGTCGTCCTCTTCGCCGCCGCTGGTGACGATGCCGGTGACCGCCAGGGGGACCGACCGGGCGCCAAGCGACGCCCGCAGGTGCCCGCCGATCCCGAGCTGGAGCCGCGCCGCCAGGCGCCGGCCGAGCACCGCCTCGGCAGGACGGAGGTCGGCGAGGTCGGCGAGGTCGGCGTCGCCGGCCGCGACAGCGGGCTCGTCGCGTGGCCAGCGCCCGGCCACGCGCAGGGTCGGCCGGGTCGCCGGCAATCCCGTACGCCACTGCGGTTCGCGCGCCGATTCGAGCGAGTGATGGAACCAGGTGCCCACCACCTCCGCGATCACCGGCCTCGAGGCGGCGCTCCGCGCCTCGCTTCCCCGCTCCACGGCGAGGCGCAGGCGCAGCGGGTAGAGGGGCGCCATGGCGGCGATGTTGTTGCGCCAGAAGATCTTGCGCACCAGCGGCAGGCGCGCCACCGCCAGCGTCGCTTGCCCGGGCCCGGGGACCAGCTCGAGGTTGGCGCCGTAGGACGCGAGCTCGGAAGCCAGCCGGTCGCCGGAGGCCAGCATCACCTCGCCGAGCGCCGTGGCGCCGAGCGTTCCGAGGGCCACCGCCGTCACCGCCAGCAGCTTGCGGCGCGTGCCGCGGCGGAGAGATTCGATCAGCAGGCGGGCGTACATGTGGGTGGAGGATCTGGCCGAGCTGCCGGACCTTACATGCCGTGATGAGAGGCGGAGGCGTCGAACAGGGGCGCCCCCGCCGCCAGGTCGGACGCGCGCAGCAGCAGCTCGCCGCCCTGGCGCCGCGACGGCAGCGGGACCGGGTTGCAGCCGCCGTGCTGGCCGATGCTGGGAGGATAGATGGCCGAGCCGCAATGGAGGCAGGTGACGTTGCCGCCCTCCTGGTAGTAGCCCTTGGCGCCGCAGATCTCGCAGGCGTCGAAGGCCGTCGCGATCGCCGCGCCCGGCTTGCCCGGGTCGTCCAGCGGCACGGCGATGAAGCGCACGGTGGCGCTGCCAAGCGTCACGACGTACCGTCGCAGGGCCGTGCCGCGGAAGTCCGCAACCGGCAGCCGCACCAGACCGTCGGCGCCCACCGCCACCGGCGAGGCGGCCGACAGCGTCGCCGGCGGCCGCGAGTAGACGAACCCCAGGCCGAGCGCCGCCAGGATCGCGACTCCGAGGCTGCCGCCCCAGACCCGCGCCCGCGCCTGCCGCTCCGCCGCCGCGCGCTCGAGGCGGGCCGCCGCACTCCCGCCGCCCGGCGCCGGGCTCGCGGCACCGCGGCGGCCGCCGCTCCCGGGCACCAGCAGCATGAGCAGCGGCAGCGCCAGCACCGCCACGATGAAGAAGAACTCGTTCTTGACCAGCGGACCGATGGTGGCCATCGAGGTCTGGTTGGCGGGCAGCCACCCTGCCTCGGCCAGCTCGTGATAGCCGTTCACCAGCAGCTGGGCGACGAAGATCAGCAGCGCGATGCCGGTGATCTTGAAGAAGCGCCCGAGATCCACCCGCAGGCTGCCGCGCACGAAGAGCACGCCGAAGACGAAGGCGGCGATCAGGCCGCCCAGCACGCCGAGCAGGGTCTCGAGCCCGCCGGTGGTCAGCGACAGGGCCGACAGGAAGAGCACCGTCTCCATGCCTTCGCGGAAGACCATCAGGAAGGTGAACAGGAAGATGCCGGCGCCGGCCGCGGCGGCCCGCTCGCGCGTCACGATGCGCGCCAGCGTGCCCTTCACCTGGCCGGAGAGCGCCCTGCTGTGGCGCCACATCCACACCAGCATCGAGCCGACGACCACCGCCGCGACGAGGTAGAGCACCCCTTCGAGGACCTCCTCGCTGATGGCGAGCCGGCGCAGCAGGAAGCCGCCGAGGACGCTGGCGGCGATCGCCGCGAGGATGGCGGCCCACACCGCCCCGAGGTGACGGCCGCCGGCCTCGCGCCGCAGGAAAGCGGCGATGATGCCGACCACCAGGGCCACCTCGATCCCTTCGCGGAGGGTGACGATCAGGGCTTCGAGCATCGCCGCTACCGTAGAGCCGTCTCGGCAGGGGCGCCGCGATCGCGGGGAGCGCCGCCGCCCGCCGTGGAGCACGCCTGGCAGAGGCCGTTGATCTGCAGGCTGTAGGCACTGGGCACGAAGCCGTGAGCACGGCAGATCTCCGACTGCAGGGCGGCGATCCCGGGGCTCAAGAACTCCACCACCCGGCCGCAGACAGTGCAGACCAGGTGGTCGTGCCGCTGCCCGCCGTGGACGTGCTCGTAGAGGTAGCGCCGGCGGCCGAGCCGCTGCTTGCGGGCAAGGCCGCTCGCCACCAGCAGGTCCAGGTTGCGATACACGGTCGCCCGCGAGATCTTCAACCCGCGGCCCCGCGCCGCCGCCAGCAGGTGCTCGGCGTCGATGTGGCCGTGCTGGCGAAAGACCTCGTCGAGCAGGGCGAGCCGCTCGGCGGTGACCCGGTGGCGCCGCTGTCTGAGGAAGCTCAGGAAGCTTTCTTTTTCGCGTTCGTCGGCCATCTTGAGATTATTGAGACGTCCTCTCAATAACTGTCTTTATTTTGGACTCTTTCAGTCCTGTTTGTCAACGGTAGGCCTTCTCGGGCTAGGGGCACGCAGGGGTAGGCCGATGGTACAGTCCGCGTTCGGATCATGACTGAACAGGCGCGCTCGACGACCGACTACCAGATCGCCTCGGAGCAGTTCGACATCGCCAGCGAGCTCATGGGGCTGCGCGAGGAGCTGCGCGTCCTGCTCAAGACCCCCTTCCGCGAGATGCGTGTCGCGGTGCCGATCCGCCGCGACGACGGCACCGGCGCGGTCTTCGTCGGCTACCGCGTGCAGCACAACGGCGCGCGCGGCCCGTGCAAGGGCGGCATCCGCTATCACCCCGACGTCGATTTCTACGAGATCCGCGCGCTCGCCGCGCTGATGACCTGGAAGACCGCGCTGATGGACATCCCGTTCGGCGGCGCCAAGGGCGGCGTGGCCTGCATTCCCTGGGAGATGAGCACCGCCGAGCTCGAGCGGCTGACCCGCAAGTTCATCCAGCGCATCTCGATCATCCTCGGCGTCAACCGCGACGTCCCGGCGCCGGACATGTACACCAACGCCCAGACCATGGCCTGGATCATGGACCAGTACGGGCGCAAGAACGGCTACACCCCGGCCATGGTGACCGGCAAGCCGCTCGAGCTCGGCGGCTCCCAGGGACGCGAGGCGGCCACCGGCCGCGGCACCATCTTCGTGCTCGAGCACGTGGCGCGCGAATGGGGAGTCGACCCGGCCGGCGCCACCGCCGCCATCCAGGGCTTCGGCAACGTCGGCGCCTTCGCCGCCCGCTTCTTCCACGAGCTGGGTGGCAAGGTGGTGGCGGTCTCCGACATCAACGGCGGCCTGCACGCCCCCGACGGCCTCGACGTGCCGGCGCTGCTCGCGCACGTGGCGCAGCACCGCACCATCGCGGGCTTCGCGCAGGGCAAGCCGATCACCAACCAGGAGATCCTCACCGTCCCCTGCGACTTCCTGATCCCCGCGGCGCTCGGCGGCGTGATCAATCGCACCAACGCCGACCAGGTGCGCGCCCGCTTCGTGATCGAGGGCGCCAACGCGCCGACCACGCCTGCGGCCGAGCAGAAGCTGGCGGAGCGCGGCGTCATCGTCGCGCCCGACATCCTGGTCAACGCCGGCGGCGTGACCGTCTCCTACTTCGAATGGGTCCAGAACCTGCAGCAGTTCTACTGGGAAGAGGAGCAGGTCAACCGCGAGCTGGCCAAGCGCATGGAGCGGGCCTGGGGCGAGGTGCTGGAGGTGCACAAGCAGCGCCAGGTGGACCTGCGGCGCGCCGCCTACCTCATCGCCATCGACCGCGTGGCCAGGGCCGAGAGCCTGCGCGGCTTCGAGTAGCGGGGGGCCCGTTCGTCAGCCGCGCTCTGCGAGCGGCACGAACTTGCGCTGCGGCGCGCCGGTGTAGATCTGGCGCGGCCGGTTGATGCGGGTCCTCGGATCGTCGCGCATCTCTTTCCAGTGCGCCAGCCAGCCCGGCAGCCGGCCGAGGGCGAACATCACCGTGAACATGTTCGTGGGGATGCCCATGGCGCGGTAGATGATGCCGCTGTAGAAGTCGACGTTCGGGTAGAGCTTCCGCTGGATGAAGAACTCGTCGTGCAGCGCCACCTCCTCGAGCGCCTTGGCGATGTCGAGCAGCGGATGGCTGGCGCCGATCTCGGCGAGCACCTCGTCGCAGGTCTGCTTCAGGATGCGCGCCCGCGGATCGAAGTTCTTGTAGACGCGGTGGCCGAAGCCCATGAGCCGGAAGCCGGAGCTCTTGTCCTTGGCCATGTCGACGTATTTCTTGTAGTTGCCGCCGTCGCGCTGGATGTGCTCGAGCATCTCGATGACCTGCTGGTTGGCGCCGCCGTGCAGCGGTCCCCACAGCGCGCAGATGCCCGCCGACATCGAGGCCCAGAGGTTGGCCTGGCTGCTCCCCACCATGCGCACCGTCGAGGTGCTGCAATTCTGCTCGTGGTCGGCGTGCAGGATGAGCAGCAGGTTCAGCGCCCGCTCCAGCACCGGGTTGACGCTGTACGGCTCGGCCGGCACCGCGAACATCATGTGCAGGAAGTTGGCGCAGTAGGACAGGTCGTTGCGCGGATACATGAACGGCTGGCCGATGCTCTTCTTGTGCGAGAAGGCGGCGATGGTCTTCGCCTTCGCCAGCAGGCGGATGATGTTGAGGTCGATGTCCTCCTGGCGCTCCGGGTAGTAGGCGGAGAGGCTGGCGACCATCGCCGACAGGATCGCCATCGGGTGCGCCCCCGCCGGGAAGCCCTCGAAGAACTTCTTCATGTCCTCGTGCAGCAGGCTGTGATAAGTCAGGTTCTGACGGAACTGCTTGATCTCGGCGGCATTCGGCAGGTGGCCATAGATCAACAGGTAGCAGACGTCGACGAAGTTCGTGCGGCCGGCGATCTCCTCGATCGGATATCCCCGGTAGCGCAGGATCCCCGCCTCGCCGTCGATGAACGTGATCGCGCTCTCGCAGGCGCCGGTGTTGCCGTAACCGGGATCGAGCGTGATGTACCCGGTCTCTCCCCGCAGCTTCGTGATATCGATCGCTTTTTCGCCCTCGCTGCCGATCACCACCGGGAGCTCGTGCTCCTTGCCTTCCAGGACCAGCTTCGCCGCCGGCGCCGCCGCCGCCGGGTGAGCGCCCGCGCCCGCCACGTCCTCCGTCGCCACCATCACCGCCTCCGCCTCTCGCGTCTGCTGCGCCATCGCGACTCTCCTCGAGGACGACGTTTCGTCCTCCGAGATCGAGTTTACACCACCCTCAGTGCTCCCGCAGCAGCTCGGTGATCGGCCGGCGGGCGGCGCTCCAGGCGGCCGGGAAGCCGCCCACCACGCCGGTGACGAGCGCCAGCAGCACGCCCATTCCCAGGATCCAGGGCGCGGTGCGCAGGCTGAAGGTGATCTCGCTGAAGGTGACGCCGTTCATCGTCGCCGCCGTGACCCCGTTGAGCGGCAGCGCCAGCAGGCTGCCCGCCACCCCCGCCACCAGGCCGAGCACCGCCGCCTCGATGACGAAGGCGAGCAGGATGGAGTGGCGGCGGAAGCCCAGGGCGCGCAGGGTGCCGATCTCGTGGCCGCGCGCCGACACCTGCGCGAACATGGTGTTGGCGGCGGCGAAGCAGGCGCCCACGGCCAGGAACACCGCCAGCACGTTGCCCAGGATGATGAACTGCTTCGAGGCGACGTTCGCCTGCTCGGCGTAGTACTGGGGCTCCGCGAGCGCGGTGAGATGCAGCTGCTGGTCCCCCTTGATCCGCGCGACGAGCTCCTGCGCGTCCGCCGGCGATGCGGCGTGCAGCAGCGCCGAGGAGTAGTTGGCGATGCGGCGGAAGGCGCCGTTGAGGTCGGCCAGCGGCCCCCACACCTCGGACTCGAAGCTGCTGCCGCCGGCGGCGAAGATCCCCACCACCTTGAAGGGCACGCGCCCGAAGTTGACGGTCGAGCCGAGGCGCAGGGCGGGATAGGTGGCCGCCAGGCTGCGGCCGACGATCACCTCGGCCTTGCCCGGCTCGAAACGCCGCCCGTCGATCACCTGCACCTGCGTCCGGACGTTGAACAGCGACGGCTCGACGCCGCGGATCGAGACGTTGGTCTCGCCGCCCCCCGCGCGCCTGAGGATCTGCAGGATCAGCGCCTGCCCCGCGGCCAGCGGCTGGCCCTGCGCGTCGCGCGCGACGCCCGGCATCGACACCAGCAGGCGCTCCTTCTCCTGGGTGAAGAAGCTCTCCACCTCGCTGCGGGCGCCGTCGCGCAGCACCACCACGTTGCTGGGATCGCCGGCGGCCGAGAAGGCGGCGCGCAGCCCGCCGGCCATCGCCAGCACGCCGACGTACACCAGCACCACGAAGGCGATCGAGCCGATGGTCATCAGCGTCGTGCCCTTGCGCACGAAGAGGTTGCGGACGTTGTACTTGAGCGGGATCTTCATGCCACCCTCCGCACCGCGTCGACGATCCGCAGGCGCGCGGCCGCCACCGCCGGCCCGAGCCCCGAGAGCAGCCCGATCGCCGCGCCGATGGCGAGGCCGGCCGCCCAGTTGCCGCCGCTCATGCGCAGCGTGCCGAAGACCGGCATCATCTTGCCGAGCAGCGCTCCCACCACCGGCATCAGCACGGCGCTCAGGCCGCAGCCGAGAGCGGCGCCCAGCAATCCCACCGCCAGCGATTCGGCGAGCACCAGCCGCAGCAGCTGGCCGCGGACGAAGCCGAGCGTCTTCAACACCCCCACCTCGGCGGTGCGCTCGCGCGCCGCCATCGCCATGGTGTTGGCGGTGATGAAGAAGATGGAGATCACCGCCGCCAGCCCGATCACCGTGAACAGCAGCTTGACGTTGCCCAGCATCTCGGCGAAGGAGAGCTGGAAGGCCTTCTCGGTCTCGGCCCGCACCTGGAAGTCGGAGTTCTCGAACCTCGCCTCGGCCGCCTTGCGCACCGCCACCTCGTTGGCGGGCGAATCGATGCGCAGGACGTAGGTGCCGATCAGGCCGCGCTTGCCGATCCCCTCCTCGAGGTACTGGCGCTGGAAGTAGAGCACCTTCTCCTGGTCGGGGGTCTTGGGCTGGGTGAAGATGCCGCGCAGCACCAGCTCGAGGTCGACGGGATAGATGTCGCCCTTGATGAAGATCGCGTCGCCGATCTTCCAGCCGTACTTCCGGGCCAGCGTCCTGCCGGCGACGAAGCCCCGCCGGTCCGCGGCCCACGCCTGCAGCTCCTCGGGGCCGATGTGCAGCTCAGGGTAGACCTTGAACAGGGTCGCCGGATCGGCGGCGAAGCGCGGGAAGAAGTTCTCCGGCCGCTCGTCCTTGTAGACGCCCTGGAACCAGTTGAGCGGCGTCGCCGCCTCGACGTGCGGCAGGGTCTCGACCTGGTGCCAGTAGGACTCCGGCAGCAGCGTCGCCAGCGAGATCGCGCTGCGCACGATGATGCGGTTGTCGGAGGAGCCCGAGGTCGAGGCCAGCAGGTCGAGGAACGCCATCAGCAGGCTGAGCAGCAGCAGCGCGAACATCAGGCTCGCGACGGTGAGCGTGGTGCGCAGCTTGTTGCGCAGCAGGTTGCGTAAGGCGAGCTTCCGCATGCAGGGATCTCCGGATCTCGGCCGCCTCAGGCGGCGGTGGCGAGCTGCCCCTTCTCGAGGTGCACCATGGTCCGCGCGCGCTCCGCGGCGCGCGGGTCGTGGGTCACCATCACGATGGTCTTGGCGAACTGGCGGTTGAGCTCGACCAGCAGGTCGAGCACGTCCTCGGCGCTCTTGGCGTCGAGGTCGCCGGTCGGCTCGTCGGCCAGCAGCAGGGTCGGATCGGTGACGATGGCGCGGGCGATCGCCACCCGCTGCTCCTGGCCGCCCGACAGCTGCCTGGGGAAGTGGCGCATGCGGTCGGCGAGCCCGACCACGCCCAGCGCGGTCTCCGCTTTCAGCTTGCGCTGCGCCCGCGACAGGCGGGTGAGCGTCAGCGGCAGCTCGACGTTCTCGAACGCGGTCAGCACCGGGATCAGGTTGTAGAACTGGAAGATGAAGCCGATGTGGCGCCGGCGCCAGAGCGCGAGGTCGCTCTCCGACAGGCGGCCGATGTCCTGGCCGGCCACCCGCACCGCCCCCGACGTCGGCCGGTCGATGCCGGCGAGCAGGTTGAGCAGCGTGCTCTTGCCGGAGCCCGACGGCCCCTGCAGCGCGACGAAGTCCCCCGCCGCCACCTGCAGGTTGACGCCCTGCAGCACCTTGATCAGGAAATCGTCGCGGCGGTAGGTCTTGACGACGTCTTGGACGTCCACGACGTTGGTCACGTTGCGGTTCTCCTGTGGTTGCCGGTTATCGTCGAATCCAGCAGGCGGGTCCCCTCCGGATCTCCCCCGCTGCCTCCCTTTGGGCGAGGGGTTCCAAGTGAACCGACCTCGAACTTCGAATGCCTCGCCCAAAGGGAGGCAGCGGGGGAGATCCGGATGGGACCCGCCTGCCGCTCCAGGTCACGAGCTCTCCGCGGCCCGGACCTTCTGTCCATCCTCGAGCTTCTCGACGCCGGCCCGGACGATCGTGTCGCCGCCCTGGACGCCGGACAGCACCTCGACGCGGTCGCCTGCCGGCGCCGCCGCGGCTCCCGGGCCGGCGGCGCCGTTCCTGGCACCCGCGCCTGCCGGGGCGGCGGGGACCAGCGCCACCTCGGTCCGCCGCAGGCGCCCGTCGACCACCTTGAAGACGTAGGCGGCGTCGCCCGCGCGGCGGACGGCGCCGCGCGGCACGAAGAGCTTCGGCCTGGCCGCGAGCGCCGCGCGGTCGACGCCGGCGCCGAGGAAGGTCACCGTGGTGCTCATGTCGGGCACCAGGCGCTCGTCGGCGTCGTCGAGCGTCACCTTCACCTCGACCACCGCCTTGACGCGGTCGGCGGTCGGCACGATCTGGCGCAGCTTGCCGTGATACACGCGGTCGGGCACGGCGTCGATCTTGATCTCGGCCGGCTGGCCGCGCTTCAGCCGCGCGATGTAGCTCTCGTTGATGTCGGCCTCCACCTCGAGCGACCGGGGGTCGGCGATGCGCACGATGGCGCCGGTCGACTGCTGGGTGGTGAAGCCGCCCGGGGCGACCATCTCGCCCACCAGCACGTTCTTCTGGATCACCACGCCGGTCAGCGGCGAGCGGATCACCGTGTAGGAGAGCTGCGCCGCGGACGAGCGCAGGCGGGCCTCGGCGGTGCCGACCTCGGCCGCCGCCACCGCCTCCTGGGTGCGGGCGGCGTCGAGGCTGGCCTGCGGCGAGGCGCCGCCGGCCACCAGCTTCTCCTGGCGGCCACGCTCGCGGCTGGCGTCGGCGAGCTTCGCCCTGGTCTCCGCCACGGCGGCGCGGTTCTGGTCGATGGCGGCGCGCAGGTCGGCGCTGTCGAGCACCGCGATGACGTCGCCCTGCTTCACCCGGTCGCCCTCGTCCACGCGCAGCTCGACCACCCGGCCGATGATCTTGGCGCCCACCGCGGCCCGCTCGCGCGCATAGGTGTAGCCGGTCGCGGTGAGCACCGTCGAGGCCTCGGTGGGCGTCACCACCTGCACGGTGGTGGTCTCGACCCGCGGCAGCAGGAACGGCGCCGGCGCCAAGAAGGCCCAGGCGGCGAGCGCGCCGGCCGCGGCCAGGGCGACGAGCCAGCCGATCCAGCCTCGGCGCGGCCGGTACTCGAACTCGTTCGGGTCCATGCGCAGGGCCGAGAGATCCGGCCGCGGGCCGCGCTCGCGCTCGGCGGCTCGTTCGACCGCGGTGGCGCCCGCGGCGCTGCTCGGCTCAGTGCTCAAGACGTCTCCTTTCCGTATCCGCCGGTCCAAACGCCGCCAGGGGCAGGCGGCACCGGCTCAAGGCTCGTAGGCCGCACAGGAGGTGTCGTTCTCCCACACCTCGACGCGCGCCACCCGGATGCGCCCGGTCTCTCCACCGTCGCCCACAACGTCTCCATCCCGGGCCTCTCTTCCAACCGCCCCGGTGCCAGCAGCCAGCCGTCGCGACACCTCGTCAAAGACGTGCTGCGCCAGCAGCTCGGCGGTCGTGTTGCGCTGATCGAACGGCGGCACCTCGTTGAGCACCCGGTGGTCGAAGGGGCCAAGGACCTCCTGCATGATCGCCTTGAGGTCGGCGAAGTCCAGGACCATGCCAAGCTTGTCGAGGCTTCGCGCCCGCAGATGGACGCGCACCCGGTAGTTGTGGCCATGCAGGTTCTCGCATCCACCGGTATGACCCCGGATCGCGTGTGCCGCGGCGAACGTGAAGTCCTTGCAGATCGTGTGCATGTGTCCATGCGCTCGTAGCGCGTGGCCGATTCTATCGCGGCCAGCCGATCCAGGATTTTGAACCGAAGGGAATCGGCACGGCACTTACCCTGTTGAAGCACACAGGACGGGCAAACGGGAGTTGAGCCCGTCCCGGAGGCAACTCCGACAATCTCCAGCTCCCTCTCCTCCCCCCGCACCGTCTCCCTCCACGATGCGGGGCTTTTTTTGCAATGGCTTCTCCATCTCATTTTTCTTGCGAGGGGTCCTGCGCGCGCCGGCGACGGGCTCCCCCTGGCCTCACCCTCCCCTCCTGAGCCCGTATGGGCGAGGGGTCCAAGTCAATAGGCCCGCGGATGAGGACTGCGACCCCTCGCCCATACGGGCTCAGGAGGGGAGGGTGAGGCCAGGGGGAGCCCGTCGCCGACGAGGGGTGGCTATCAGACTGCGATCGGACAGAGAATCGGCCTGCCCAAGTCCCGCCATCGGCCATAATGGTCCCAAGGCGGTCGCCGCCCCCCCAGCCATGAACGCCCGCGTCGAGCTGCCCCTCTGGATGCTCGTGGTCCTGCTGCTGCTCGCGGCCTGCGCGGCGCTCGACCGGCTGCTGGTCCCGAGCGTGCGCTGGTACCTGCGGCGGCGGGTCAACCGCGTCATCGACGAGCTCAACACCCGCCTCGACATCAGCATCAGGCCGTTCCAGCGCACCCGCCGCCAGGTGCTGATCGACCGCCTGCTCTACGACCCCCTGGTCGTGCAGGCGGCCGAGGCCAGCGCCCGCGAGCGCCAGATGCCGCGCGAGGTCGTGCTCGCCGACATCGAGCGCTACGCCCGCGAGATCGTTCCGGCCTTCAACGCCTACTTCTACTTCCGGCTGGGCACCTCGATCTCGCGGCGCGTGGCGCGCCTGCTCTACCGGGTGCGCCTCGCCGCGAGCGACCAGGCGGCCCTGGCCGCCGTGCCGCCCGAGTCGACCGTGGTCTTCCTGATGAACCACCGCAGCAACATGGACTACGTGCTGGTGGCCTACCTGGCCTCCGACCGCACCGCCCTGTCGTACGCGGTCGGCGAGTGGGCGCGGATCTGGCCCCTGCAGACGCTCATCCGCGCCACCGGCGCCTACTTCGTGCGCCGCAACTCCCGCGACCCGCTCTACCGGCGGGTGCTGGAGCGCTACATCCAGATGGCCACCGCCGCCGGGGTGACGCAAGCCGTCTATCCCGAGGGCGGCCTGACCCGCGACGGCCGCCTGCGGCCGCCGAAGCTGGGCCTGCTCGGCTACATGCTGCGCACCTTCGACCCCGCCGGCGAGCGCGACCTGGTGTTCATCCCGGTCGGCATCAACTACGACCGCACCCTCGAGGACCGCACCCTCCTGCTCGACGCGGCGCCGGCGGCGCCGGCGGTGAGCGCCCCGGCGGCGGGCGCCCCCGCAGCAGGCGGCCCGCCAGCAAGCGGCCCGCGGCCGCGCCCCGGCATGGTGCGCGCCCTCGCCACCACCTTGCGGTTCGTGCTGCGCCAGCTCGGGCTGGCGGCGCGCAGCCGCTGGCACCGATTCGGCTATGCCTGCGTCACCTTCGGCACGCCGATCTCGATGCGCCGCGTCCTGCGCGAGCGGCGCCTCGACTTCCGCACGCTGTCGCCGGCCGAGCAGTCCGAGCGCCTGGCCGCGCTCGGCGGCGAGCTGATGGCGGCGGTGGGCGCCGTGGTGCCGGTGGTGCCGGTGCCGCTGGTGGCGGCGGTGTTCGTCGAGCGCGCCGACCGCGGCCTGGGGCCGCTGTCGCTGCTCGAGCTCAAGGCGTCGGCGTGGCGGCGCATGGCGGAGCTCGAGGCGGCCGGCGCCCGGGTCTACGTGCCGCGCAGCGACCAGGACTACGCCATCACGGCAGGCCTGCGCATGCTCACCCTGCGCCACCTGGTCGAGGAGCGGGAGGGGCTGTACGCGGCCCGCGAGGACGAGTTGCCGCTGCTGCGGTACTACGCCAACTCGATCGCCCACCTGGCCGCCGGCGGCGGCGGGGCGAAACTCGGCGCCGGCACCGCCGTATCCACCGCTTGAGATGAGCAAGCGCCGCTCGCGCCGGGAGCGCAAAGCCAAGCGCGCCCAGCAGGCCGGGGGGCAGCGCCGTTCCACGTGGTCGGCCCGGATGGAGGCCTGCGGCAGGTTCCTGCGCGAATACACCGCGGGCCTCAACCGCCGCGACATCAAGCGGTTGTTCGACCGCGACGCCGCCAGCGCCTACTCGGTTCTGACGCGCGAGCACGCCCGCCTGCCCGAGCCGCAGGGGCGCGGCAAGCGCCTGCTGTTCCGCGCCCGCCTGGCCTTCCTCGGCCTGTCGTACAAGCTGACGCCGCCGCGGCGCGCGCTGTTCGCCTGCTCGCTGATCTTCATCGTGGTGGCGCTGGTGAGCGGCGACTACACGTACACCAGCGTGCAGCACGGCCGTAACTTCCGAGTCAGCGTCGACTTCTCGCCGTTCTGGTTCCTGCTCAGCAGCGGCGGGCTGCTCTTCCTGCTGGCGCTCGAGCTGGTCGACCGGGTGCGGGTGCGCGACGAGCTGCAGGTGGCGCGCGAGCTGCAGGCCGAGCTGCTGCCGCACGGCACGATCGAGCTGCCGGGCTACCGCTTCGCGCATTCCTACCGCACCGCCAACGAGGTGGGCGGCGACTACTACGAGGTGTTGCCGCTGCCCGACGGCCGGGAGGCGCTGATGGTCGGCGACGCCACCGGCCACGGCATGGCCTCGGGACTGGTGATGGCGATCGCCAACGCCACCCTGAACACCGCCCTCGACCTCGACCCCGATCCGCGGCGGGTGATCGCGATGCTCAACCGCACCCTCTGCCGCACCGGCACCCGGCGCACGTTCATGACCGTCTTCTATGCCCTGCTGTCGCCGGCCACCGGGGACCTGGTCTCGGTCTGCGCCGGGCATCCCTTCCCGTTGCTGCGCCGCGCCGGCGGCAGGCTGGAGGAGCTGGGGCGAGGCGGCCTGCCGCTCGGGGTGCGCGACGACCTGGCGCCGGAGCCGCAAGCCCTGACGCTCGAACCCGGCGACCTGCTGGTGCTCTACACCGACGGCCTGGCCGAGGCGCTCGACGCCCGGGCGGAGGCCTTCGGCTACGAGCGCATCGCCAACCTGGTCCGGCCCGGCGGGGCGCCGCAGGAGGTGCACGATCGCATCCTGGCCGCCTTCGACGCCCACGTCGGCGAGGAGCCGCTGCTCGACGACCTGACCCTGCTGGTGATGGCCCGCGAAGGCGATGCGGCACGGCCAACGGACACCGCCGCCACGGTGGCGGCCATGGCAGCGGCGATCTCGGCGGCGATCTCCGGCGGCGCTGGCGGCGCCGGCGGCCGAACGTGAGCGCCGGCCACTGGCGGCGGACGGCCCTGCTGCCGCTGACCGATGCCTGGCGCGGCCTGGAGCGATGCCTCGAGCGGGGCGCCCCGGCGCTTGCCTGGGTCGGCGCCGGACTGCTTGCCGGCTGGTGGGTCTATGTGCCGGCGCACGAGCTGCTGCACGCGGCGGCCTGCCGGATGGCCGGCGGCGAGGTGCGGCGGCTCGAGATCGCGCCGCTCTACGGCGGCACCGCCCTCGCGCGGCTGCTGCCGTTCGTCGCCGCCGGCGGCGACTACGCCGGCCGCCTGAGCGGCTTCGACACCCGCGGCAGCGACCTCGTCTACCTCGCCACCGACCTCGGCCCCTACCTGCTGACGCTGGTGCCGGGCGTCTGGTGGCTGCGCCGCGCGGCGCGCGCCGGCCGGCCCTTCGCCTTCGGCGCCGCCCTGCCGGTCGCCCTGGCGCCCTTCCTGTCGCTGACCGGCGACGCCTACGAGATCGGATCGATCGCCGTCACCCGGCTGCCGCCCTGGACAGGTCCCGCGGCGCGCCAGCTGCTGCGCGGCGACGACCTCTGGCTCCGCCTCGACGCGATCGCCGCGATCGACGCGATCGCCGGCGCCGCGGAGAGGCCGCTCTGGTCCTTCTGGCTGGGAGCCCTGCTCGCCGCCGCCGCCGGCCTCGTGTGGGCGCTGCTGACCTACGGCGCCGGCGCCGGGCTGGCCGCTCTCGCGGGGCAGCCGGCGCTGGAGACGAAACTCTAATCGGAGAGGGGGCGGGGGCGTCCCCTTCCCCCCGGAGGGTGGGAAGGGGATCGAGGGGATGCGGGGGAGATCCGATAGACGCTTTGAGTAGGCCTCGATGGCCCCATCGTAGCGCCGGTTTGGTGTCCCGGGGTCGCCGCAGCCGGTGAAGGCGGGAACCGTCCGGTCTACGAGGTGAGCTTCTCCCAGTCGGCGTCGGGCGCGTCGAGGGCGATGGAGAGGCCGCCGTCGGAGCCGACGAAGACCGGGTCCTTGACCACCTTGACCTTGCCGCCGCCGACCGCCGCCAGCTCCTGCTCGAGGCGCGGCCCGAGGCCGCGGATCAGGCCGGTGCCGCCCGAGACGACGATGTTGTTGCGCACCTTCTCCTGGTAGTCCGGCTGCACGCGCGACAGCAGGTCGAGCATCGACTCGACGATCGGCGGCAGCAGCCCTTCACAGGCCTGGCGCATCTCCTGGGTGATGTCGATCGACGTCGGCTTGCCGTTGACCGGCACCGTCACCACGACCGGGTTGCGGGTGGCGCCGACGAAGCTCGACTCCTCCTTCCAGGCGCGGACCATGTGAATGGAGAAGCGGGCGTCCGGGAAGCGCTCGCGCGTCAGGCGCGACAGCTGCTCGTCGATCCAGTCGCCGGCCTGGGTCAAGGTCCGTTGCTCCTCGTCCGCCGGCAGGCGGCCGTTCATGACGCAGAAGTCGGTCGTGCCGGCGCCGAGGTCGATGATCATGGTGTGCAGCAGCGCCTCGAGCCCGTAGGCCACCGCGAACGGCTCGGAGACGATCATCAGGTTGTCCACCGCGTCCTGCATTGCCTTGCGCACGTTCTGCTTGTTGACCCGCAACGCCTCGGCGGGGACGCCGACCACGGCCCGCACCTTCATGCCGTTGCGGGTCTCGCGGGCGACGCCGACCAGCGACAGCAGGTGCCACAGCAGCTCGCGCACCGCCGCCTCGTCCTTCTCCGAGCCGTCCTTGATCAGCCCCTCCTCGAGCGGCCGGTGCAGGTCCAGCATCGAGCGGTTGTCGAGCGCCTCCTTGCCGATCAGCACCGGCTTCTTCAGCACCTTGCGCGCCACCATGTCGAGCGGCCATCCGACGTAGCTCTCGACCACGTGGCGCTGGCCGTTGGAGGCCGAGATCGAGCTGCGCGACGTCCCCAGGTCGATGCCCACGTGGAGGACAGGTTTGCTCTCGGTCATGCCGTTCGTTTCCTTTCTGGTCATTCTTGTCCTCACCAATCGCCGGCGGCCCCGAGCCACGAGAAACGGCGCTGCGAGACCTTCCGGTCACCCACCATGGGCGGCGGCGGCGCCGCGGGCCTCGCTGGCGTATGCCCGCAGGCCCCCGGCCAGCGCCTCGGCGATGTACTGGCGGTAGAGCGGCTTGGCGAGGAGCCGCGCCTCCTCGGCGTTGGAGGCGCAAGCCACCTCGGCGAGGATGGCGGGCATCTGGGTGGAGAGCAGCACGATGAACGGGGCCGACTTGACTCCGCGGTCCTCGATCCCCGGATTCACCCGCCCCAGCGACCGGAAGAGCGCGCCCTGCACGACCTCGGCGAGCTGCCGTGACTTGTCCTGGCGGACGCCGGCATAGATGCCGTCGAGCAGCTGGCGCATGTCGGCCATCGAGTAGCCGGAGTCGCGGTTCTCGAGCGCCGCCAGGCGGTTGAGGAAGGGATCGTTGGTCGGGCCGAGGAAGTAGGTCTCGACGCCGCGCGCGGTGCGGTTCTCGATCCAGTTGACGTGCACCGAGACGAAGACGTCGGCGCCCGAGCGGTTGGCGATCGCCGCGCGCTCGGCCAGCGACACCGCGTGGTCTTCCTGCCGGGTCATGACGACCTCGAAGCCATGCCCCGCCTCGAGCAGCAGGCGCAGGCGGCGGGCGATGTCCAGGGTGATGTCCTTCTCGAGCACCCCGAGCGGCGTCCTCGTGCCGAGGCTGTCGCCGCCGTGCCCGGCGTCGAGAGCGATCTTGCGCACCGCGAGCGGCAGCACCGCGGGATCGATCGTGGCCGCCGCCAGGCTGGACGAACGCGCCGGCAGCGAAAACGAGCCGCCTTCCCCGGCGGGCGGCAGGTTCGCCGCCATCGACGGGTTCGGCAGGTTCGGCGCCAGGGCCTGTCCCGCCTGGAGCGCGCCGAGCGCCCGGAGCGGCGGCGGGGCGGCGGCTAGGGTCGAGAGCAGCCGGGTCGAACCGATCAGAGCGGTCGACAGCGCCACCAGCACCAGGGCGCCCGCCAGGCGCAGGTACGGCACCCGGCGCGGCCGCGAGGGCCGGCGCATCCGGCCCTGGATGAGCTCCACGTTCTGCTGCACCAGGTCGTGCAGCAGGCGGCGCTTGAGACGATCGACGTTGGCCTTCGACTGCGGCATCCGAAGCAACCCGCGGTTGCGGAGCCCCTTTCGCGAGAGCCGACTCGCCACCGGCGGCACCGGGCCGCGGTGTAACCTCGCATGGAAAAAAGCTCCAGGGCTCGAAAGTGTACTACAGGTGCGGCCGCCACTTCACCTGGGAAAGGCGGGGTACTGGTGGGGGTAGCGGGTCCATTTCCCCTGCCGACCCTTGGGCGAGGCGGGGCCCAAGGCCGTCACCCGCGCCTGGCGTCCTTCAGGATCACGTCGGCCGCCTTCTCGCCGATCATGTAGATCGAGCTGACGATGAAGAAGCCCGGGATGCGCGGGAACACCGAGGCGTCGACCACCCGCAGGCCCGAGACGCCATGCACCCGGAAATCGCTGCTCAGCACTCCGCCCGCATCCCTGGCGCCGATCGCGCACGTGCAGGAGGCGTGGTGCCCCCAGGCGTTGTCGCGCACGAAGGTCTTGAGGTCGTCGTCGGACTGGACATGTTCGCCCGGCAGCTCCTCCTCGGCGATCAGCTTCCTCCGCTTCAGGTCCGCGGTCAGGGTGCGCACGTACTTGATGCCCTCGACGACCGCGGCCAGGTCCTTGCCGTCCCTGTCCGTGCCCTCGCCGAAATAGTGGAAGTTGATCTGCGGCGCCACGCGCGGATCGGCGCTGCGCAGCGTCACCTCGCCGCCGCGATTCTCGGTGTGGGCCTTGAGGATGGCCCAGGTGAGGTAGTTGAGGTACCGCGGGAACAGGGCCGAGTACCCCGGGAAGTATCCCCGGAAGAGGCCCAGCAGCGCGAAGCAGAAGAGGTCCGGCAGTGGGCGCGCGGGCGCCGATCTCCTGATGACGGCGAGGACCGCGCCGTTGGTGGTGTAGACGCCCTTGCGCGGCGACCCGGCCCACTGCTGGTACTGGGGATCGCCCTTGGCGAACTTCGCCCCCTCGAGCATCGACCAGGTATCGAAGCTCATGCGGTTCACGACCCCGACCTCGTACCGGTCCTGCAGGTTCTGCCCGACGCCCGGCAGGTCGACGCGCACCGGGATGCCGCAACGCTCGAGGACCGCGCGCGGCCCGATGCCGGAGAGCATGAGGAGCTGCGGCGTGTTGAAGGCGCCGCCGGCGAGGATGACCTCGCGCGCGGCGCGGACCTCGCGCCGCTCGCCGCCGTCCTGCATCGGGCCGCCATGGGGGCGGTAGAGCCGCCGCCCCTTCAGGTACTCGACGCCGGTGGCGAGCCCCCGCTCGTCGAAGAGCACCCGGGTGGCCAGGGCGTCGAGCTCGAGCTTCAGGCGGTCCGGGTGCCGCCGGGCGACGTCGAGGACCCGCTCGCGGGTGCCGCGGCGGGCATGGCCTTGGGTGGCGAGCGGCGGGATGCGGATCCCCACCGCGTTGGCGACGTTGAGCCGCCAGTCGTTCGGGTCGGCCTGGCCCTGGAAGAGCCAGCGCACGCGCTCGATCGGCTCGCCTTCCTGCTCCGCGGCGTGGAACGCCGAGGCGAGGATCGTCTTCACCAGGTCCTCGTCGTGGAAAGCGGCTTCGGGGATCGCCTTCTCGGTGCTCAGCCAGCCCCGCCAGCCGTGGCGCGTGGGGTTGATGCCGAGCCAGCTCAGCCAGCGGTACGGCAGGCGGTAGTGGCAGTTCTCGAGGAGCTCGAAGTAACGGCGCATGGCGCCGGACCGCCAGGAGCTGTCGCCGGTCGCCGCGGCGATCTCGTCCCAGTCGGCGTTGTGCGGATAGATGGTGAACATCGCGTTGTGCGCGGTGCAACCGCCCAGCGTCCCGGCGCGGGGATAGAGGACGCCGTCGACCTCGACGCCCTTCCAGGTCTGCCGGTACTTCTCGTCGCGGCGCTGCTGATCGAGGTCCCGGTAGTGCCGGACGAAGAAGTCCCAGTGCATCGCCTCGTTCTCGGAGGCGATGGCATGGAAGACCGGCACGTCGTAGTCGTCCGGCAGATGGTTGCCCTTGGGATCGATGGCGTCGCCGCCCGCGAGCAGCCGCGGGTCGCCGCCGGCCTCGAGCAGGGTCACCGTATGCCCTGCTTCGGCGAGCCGTGCCGCGACCGTGCCGCCGCCGGCGCCGGAGCCCACCACGACGTATTCGCAGTCGGCTGGCGGGTTCATCTCTCTCCTTCATCCGGCGGCGCCGGGCGCCACCAGGGACGTGGTGCCCGGCCGAAGACGATGCCGTGATCGATCTGGATCGTTGTCTTAAGAAAACTCTATCACGACCCCGGCAGCGCGGCGGGACAGGCGATGCCGCGCCTGTACACCCTCCACTGCGTCGTGGCGGCCTGGGACTGGCGACCGTTACTTGCCGCGCAGGTGGATGTGGAGCTGCCGCGGTCCCGGTTCGATGCCGGTGACCTGCACCTCTCGCTTGCCCAGGTCGAGCACGATGTGCAGGTCTCGGGGAGGATGGTAGCCGGTACGGATCTGCAGCAGCTCAGGGGTACCCACCGCGAGACGAGACGAAGGGTACGGGCGATCGATGCCGGTGATCCGGACCACTTCGCGCACCGGCGAACCGACGAGCCGCTCGTGGGAGTAGGTCTGGCCGGTGAACTCGCCGTTGCCCCACAGCACCACGTCGGTACCATCGCCCGACGCCTGCCAGGAGATCCGCTCGATGGCCGTGACCCGTGCGGCTGCAGCCGCCGCCGCCGGCCCACCCGCGGTACGGCCGGCGCCTGCGGTCGCCACGGGTTCCAGCACGGCGCGCCCCCCGGACGGGGAGGTGGCAGAGCCGGCAGGGGCGGGAGCGGCGCCTCCCGCGGTCGCGGCCGCGGACGGCGGGGCGGCGCCGGGCGCCGAGGGAGCCGAGGTGCCGGCCGGCGCCGCGGTGGCCGGAGAGCCCTTCATTTGCACCGGCACCGGCACCGGCGCCGGCGGTGGCCCGGGGATCCCCGCGGCTCCGGTTGCCGGCGGCGTCGTGGCGGCAGGGCCCGCGGGCGGGGCCGGGAGCGTGCCGCGGCTTGCAGCTCTCGCGCCTGGACGCCGCGGCAGGGCTCCCGGGGCCCGCGGGACCGATGGGGCCGCCGGAGCCACCGCGGCCGCCTCCCCCGAGCGCCCCTCCTGGTACTTCTCGATCCACGCCAGCGCCGTGTCGCGCAGCAAGTAGACCGCCAGGCCCAGGAGCGCGATGGCCGTCAGGATGCCGAGCAGCGGCATTCGCGAACGCCGCCGCGTCGCCCGCAGGTCGAAGGACGAGAACGACGGAACCGGCGCCGCGGCCGGCGCCGGCGGCAGCGCCGGCACCTCGGGAGCAAGCTCGTCGAGCGGCGGCAGCGCGGCCGCCATCTGGGCCAGCGGGTCGGCGCCCCGGCCGGGCACCGCGCCGCCCGAGATCAAGGCGGTCGGCTCGTGCGCCGCGCCTTCACCCGTCCCGGACAGACTGCCGGGCGCGTCCTCCCCGGCAGCGGAGGGGAAGCCGGACATGGCGCTGCGCGCCTCCTCCCCGGAGTCGGACGGGAACGTGGTGGCGCCGGCCCCCGCGCCAAGGGACTCGAGCGGTGAACGAGGGGTGATCGCGGGCACGCCGGGCAGCTGCTGGATCGCCGGCAGCTCGAGCGTCCAATCCGCCGGCGCCGAGCCCGGAGGTGGCAGGCCGGGCAGCGCCGAACCGGGAGCGCGCGACCCGCCAGGCTGCAGGCCAGGAAGCGGTTCAGCGGCCGAGACCACGGCGAACCCGGCTGCTGCAGCCTGGACAGGGGGCTCGTTCCCGCCGGCAGGCTGGACAGGCGCCTCGTTCCCGATGCCGGGAGGGGCGGGCGGCGGGGCCTCGTGGGCGGGCGCCGTCAGGTCGAACGGCTTGCCGCCGTGCGCGACGTAGTCGTCGACGATCTTGTAGATGAGGTCCTTGCTGCCCGGGCTCAGCTCGAGGAAGCGCACCCCCATGCCGGGTGGCCGCTCCGGTCCCTCGCCCCGTTCTCGCGCCCACACGACCTCGCCGCGCCCATGGATCAGCTCATAGCCGTCGCCCAGCCGGAACTCGAAGTCGAGCAGCTGCCCCGGCGGCTCCGGCGTATCCGTCCTGATGAAGATGCCGCCCGGCGAGAGGTTGGAAAAGTACTCGTTGATGAAGCCGCTGAAGCGATCGAACTTGAGCTGAATGCGATGCGCCAGCGGCACGCGAGTGGAGTCGCGCGGAGAATTGGAGTAGTCCGTCACCGCCTTGTCGCTCGGGTCGTCGCGATCGGGGCGCTCGGTGGAAGAGGCCCAACGCCCCCAGACCTCCTGCTGGTCCGATCCCATGACTGTGCCGGGATGATACATGAAACAATCCCCGCCCTGTGACGACAGCCGGCGACTCCGCGAAGATCGCCAGTGCTGCGGAGCGAGCCATGAACAGAAAACGTGTGCTGATCGCCGGAGCCGGCGGCATGGGGAGCGCGGTCGGGCTGCTGCTGCGGGAGCTGGGGAGCTTCGAGGTCGACCTGTTCGTCGGCGACTCGGACGTGCCCCGGGCCGCGGCCGCGGCGGCATGGATCCGCGAGGGATCCGCGCGGCCGGGCGAGGTGCGCGCCTTCCACCTTCCCGCCACCTCGACGTCGCCCGAGCTCGAGCAGGCGCTCGAAGCCGCGGACCTGCTGCTCGACTGCCTGCCGGGCAGGGAGGCGCCGCGCATGGCTCGCCTGGCCCTCCGGCACCGCCTGCACTATGCCAATCTCACCGAGCACGTCCGCGAGACCAACGAGGTGATCGAGCTGGCGGCCGCCTCCGAGCAGGGCTTCGTCCTCCAGACCGGTCTCGCCCCAGGCTTCATCAACGTGCTGGCCAACGGCCTGTTCCAGCGCTTCTGCAGCGAGCACCGGGTGACCACGGCCGAAGAGGTCCAGATGCGGGTCGGCGCGCTCACCACGACCGCCCGGCCGCCCCACTATTACGGCTTCACCTGGAGCTCGATCGGCGTCGCGACCGAGTACGTCGAGCCCGCCACCGTGATCCGCGAGGGCAGGCGCACCACCCGGCCTTCTCTCTCCGACCGCGAGACGATCCTGATCCATGGGATGGTCTACGAAGAGGCCCTGACCTCGGGTGGCGCCGCCGACCTGCCGCAGGTGCTGGCCGGCCGGGTGAACCGGCTCGACTACAAGACCCTGCGCTACCCCGGCCACTACGCCTGGGTCCAGTCGATCCTCGACGAGGCGCCGCCCGGAGTGGATCGCGCAGACTACCTGCTGCGGCGCATGGAGCAGGAGGTGCCGAGCGTCGACGACGACCTGGTGACGACCTATGCGGCGGTCGAGGGGCGGAGCGCCGACGGCACTCTGCGCCGCCTCGAGGATGCCCGGGTCATCCACCCGCGCCGCATCGGCGCCCGCACTCTCAAGGCGATCCAGGCCACCACCGCCGCCGGCCTCGCCGAGGCAGCTCGCCTGCTGCTCGAGGGCCGGTGCCATGGGGTCTGCCAGCAGAGCCAGATCGACGCCGCAAGCTTCCTGACCGGCCCATTCGTGAGTGCCATCTACGGGTAGCGACCGCCCCATCTACCGCCGGTAAGGCGGTCGTGCCAATCTGGCCCGATCGCCATGAGCACGGTGTGGAAAAGGTCACAGGCTCCCCTCCGGGATCGGCGTGTCACACCCGGTGACGGCCGTGTAAACATTTTCAAACTGCTGTAAACAAATGGCTTACGCCGATTGCACAAAGATCTGTTCAAAGCGTGTCAAACCGCTGTCGCATCGCACATTTTTTTCAGCTTCCTCCGACTTTCCCACAAGCTTTTCCACAGCGTCTGTGGAGATCCGAGAGGAGGCGTGGCTTGTGCCACAGGATGGGCGGACCTAGGTTGGAAAATGGCCCAGTGGCCCTCCCTATGACCCACATCGGCGACCTTGAAAGGGTGCTCCATCGGTGCTGCGCAGGGCGGTCGCCGGCGGCAGGCCCAGGCGGTCGACGACACTTGTCCGCAGCCGCGGCAGCGGCCACCGGGCGAGCCAGGGGAGGCGCCGAAAGAGGTGAAGGGAGGTCGCCTGGGTGAAGCCGCCGCCGTCGATGATCAGCTCCTGGCGGGCGAGCGTGCCAAGGCGCGAAGACGGGGAGGGCGCCGCGGCCAGCAAGGCCAGCTTCCAGCCCGCGTCGACCCCCGGCCACCGTCGGACCTCCTCCATCACCCGCCGGAAGAGCGGCTCGCGCCCCTCCCAGAAGGTCGCCGCCATCAGCCGCGGCTCCGCGAGCAGCGCGCGGGCGCCGAGCCGCGGCGCCGCCACGGCGTCGGGCGCCGAGGCCATGAGGTAGAAGGGCGGGAACGGCGAGAGCGGATCGAGCGCACAGGCCTGCTCGAGCGCCGCCGGCGCCCAGACCTCGCCCTCCGCGCGGCCGAGGATGCCGGCGGCCAGCCACGCCAGACCGATTCCCTGCCCATCGCGGGCCGCGCGCCACGCCAGCGCGGCGGCGCCGGATTCCCCCGCCCCGCCGTCCCGCAGCAGCGCGAGCCGCAGGCGATAGAGCGGGAACGTCGGGTCGAGCCGTACCGCGGCTGCCAGCTCGGACAGGGCGGCGGGACCGCGTCCGGCCTGACCGGCGGCCACCGCGCGGTCGTAGTGCCAGCGCGCCATCTGTGGCGCCAGCAGCGCCGCGGCCGCCGCCAGGGCATAGACACGGGCCGGACCGTTCAACCAGGCCGGCGCCGGCCGCGGGCCCGTCCCGGCCGCGGGCGCACCGGCGGCGCCACCCGCCAGCGCTGCTCCGGCGGCCGCGGCCAGCGCCAGGGGCAGGGCCGAGACCGCGACCGCGGCGGTGCCCAGCCAGGCGATGCCGGCCCCGGCAACGCCCAGGCAGCCCGCGGCGAGCAGGCCGGGATCGGCCGCCGCGCGCCGCTCCGCCCAGCGCCGTCCAAGGAAGGCGCCGGCGGTGGCCAGGAGGCACAGCAGACCCAGGGTCCCGGTCTCGTAGGCCAGGTGCACCGGCAGCATGTGCAGCTCGCCGACCGCTTCGCCCCATGGGTTGAGACCGGGGTGCGGGGCGAGGAACCAGGCGGCCGTCCAGGGCGCCGAGCCGGGTCCCCAACCCAGCCAGGGCCGTTCCCGCCAGCCCTGCCAGCCGGCCTGGATGTAGACCGCCCGCGCCAGCGCCGACGCATCGCGCCGCTCGGCGATACGCGCCAACCGCGGCAGCTGGGAGGTGGCCAGGGCCAGGCCTAGCAGCGCCAGCGCGACGGCGAGCCGGCGCCGGAGCCGTCTGCCGCCGGCGGCGTCGCCGTCGCCGTCGCCGCCCGGACCGTCACGGCCGCCGCGATCTGCACTCGGACCTGCCGTGCCGCGGCCTCGGCCGGCGAGCCAGACCGCCGCCATCAACGCCTCGCAGGCCACGGCCGCTCCTCCCGCCAGCGACCGTCCCACCAGCATCCCGGCCACGCCGAGGACGCCGGCTCCGGCCCCCAACCAGCGCCAGCCGCTCTTCTCGCGCAGCGGCAGCAGCGCGACCGGCAGCAGGGTCGCCAGCCAGGTGGCCAGCAGCGTGTGGTGCCCGAGCGGCGCCAGCGTGCCGCCGAGGGCGGACGCCGCCCCTTGCCGTCCCGCCGCCATGGCCTCCGCCGCCACGGCCGCGCTCTCGCCGCCGCGGAGCTCCGCGATCAGCGCCCAGCCCGCCAGCAGCGCCACCGCCGCGGCCATGCCCCGCGCCCCGAGCCGGCGTGCCGCCTCGCTCTCCCAGCAGCGGGCGAGCGCCCCGGGAAGGCTCAGGTAGGCCGGCAGCAGCACGACCGCCACCAGCCCTGCCCGCGGCACCGGCGACAGCCAGGCGCTGGCCGCCGCCGCAAGCCACAGCCCCAGCGGCGCCAGGCGCCAGGCCCGGCCCAGCCGGAGCGGATCGCGCCACGGACCCGCGAAGGCTCCCAAGGTCAGCAGCAGCGCGGCCAGCGCCGTCGTGCTGCCGGCAGCCGTGACGCCGCCGAGCAGGTTGCCGCACCAGCCGGCGTAGAGCGCCGCAAGCAGCGCCGGGACCAGCCCCACCCATGCCGCCATGAAGCGGCATTCTATGCGGCGGCCGAGGAGTCTCTCCGAGGCCGGCGGTACGGTATCCTTCGAGATCCGGTGCAGTCCGGGCGCCGGCTGCCGCCGGAGAGAACAGAGCAGCTGGAGACCCAGAGAGCCAGAGACCCAGAGAGCAGGAGACCAGGAGAGCGAGAGATGACCGTCGACACCGCGACTGACCTTGCCGCGACCCTCGGCCCGCTCGGCCTTCAGGCCGAGAACCCGGGCGCCTTCGACGGCGCCTGGATCGACACCACGGGCGAACGGGTCGAATCGATCAACCCGGCGACGGGCGAGCCCATCGCAGCGGTGCGCCTGGCCACCCGCGAGGAGTACGAGCGCGTGGCCGCAGCCTCGGAAGCGGCCTTCCAGGCCTGGCGGACCTGGCCGGCGCCGCGCCGCGGCGAGGTGGTGCGCCAGCTGGGCGAGGCCCTCCGCCGCCACAAGCAGGAGCTCGGGCGCCTGGTGTCGCTCGAGGTGGGGAAGGTCCTCTCCGAGGGCCTGGGCGAGGTGCAGGAGATGATCGACATGGCCGACCTCGCGGTCGGCATGTCACGCCAGCTCTACGGCAACACCATGCACTCCGAGCGGCCGTCGCACCGCATGTACGAGCAGTGGCATCCGCTCGGCCCGGTGGGCGTGATCACCGCCTTCAACTTCCCGGTCGCGGTGTGGGCCTGGAACGCCACCGTCGCCGCGGTGTGCGGCGACTCCGTGCTGTGGAAGCCCTCGCACCAGGCGCCGCTCACCGCCATCGCGGTCACCCGCATCGCGCAGCGGGTGCTGGCCGCCAACGCCGCGCCGCCGGTCTTCAACCTGGTCCTGGCCGCCCGCACCGGCGTCGCCGAGCGCCTGGTGGCCGACCGCCGGTTCCCGCTCATCTCCGCCACCGGCTCGGTGAAGATGGGGCGCGAGGTCGGCAAGGTGCTGGCCGACCGGCTGGGCCGCTCCCTGCTCGAGCTCGGCGGCAACAACGGCATCCTGGTGCTCGACGACGCCGACCTCGACCTCGCCCTGCGCGCCGTGCTGTTCGCCGCCGTCGGCACCGCGGGCCAGCGCTGCACCAGCACCCGCCGCCTGTTCCTCCAGCGCGGCATCGCCGCCGAGATGAAGCGCCGCCTGGTCGAGGCCTACCGCTCGATCTCGATCGGCGACCCCCTGACCCCCGGCACCCTGATGGGGCCGCTGATCGATCAGCACGCGGTGGACAACATGCTGCGCGCCTTAGCCACGGCAAAGGCCGAGGGCGGCAAGGTCCTCTTCGGCGGCCACGCCCTCCCGGGGCCCGGCTACTTCGTCGAGCCGACCCTGGTCGAGGCGACCGCCGAGATGCGCATCACCTGCGAGGAGACCTTCGCCCCCATCCTCTATCTCTTCGAGTTCGACGACCTCGACGAGGCCATCCGCCTCCACAACGCCGTGCCGCAGGGCCTCTCCTCCGCCATCTTCACCCTCGACCTCCGCGCCGCCGAGCGCTTCCTCGCCGCCACCGGCAGCGACTGCGGCATCGCCAACGTCAACATCGGCACCTCCGGCGCCGAGATCGGCGGCGCCTTCGGCGGCGAGAAGGAAACCGGCGGCGGCCGCGAAGCCGGCTCCGACTCCTGGAAAGCCTACATGCGCCGCCAGACCTGCACCCTCAACTGGGGCACCGACCTGCCGCTGGCACAGGGGGTCGAGTTCAAGGTCGGCTGATTCGCGATCAGTCTCGAGACTCAAGTGGACACAGCAGTAATTACTGCAAGCATATCAGGCGCCGTGGGCCTCGCCGCGGCCGCGCTTACATACTTGCTCGCCAAGAGGCGCGAGCGCGATGCAGAGTGGCGTCGCCTGAAGCTCGATCACTATCGCGAATTCTTCCTGGCGCTGTCCGGCATCGTTGAACACCGCGCTTCGCCTCAGGCTCACGCGCGCTTTGCCGACGCTCACAACAGCTTGAATTTGGTCGCACCGGGCAGAGTGATAGCAAGTCTCTATGCATTCATAGACGAGGTTTCTTTCAGGAATCGAGAACGGAGCCAAGAGAGGCACGATGCTCTGCTTAGTGATCTAATCCATGCGATTAGAGCTGATGTCCAGCCGGAGCGGCTGGACATCGATGAACCGAGACGCTTTCGTTTGCTGGATATGCCGCCGGAAGGGCAGACGTGACCAGCCCTGGCGAGCTCAGGCTGCCATATCCGCGCTCTGTACTATCCGTGACGCTTGGCGGTGTCCCTGAGATGGCGACTGCAAGATCCCGGAAGTGCTCTCATCTGGGGCCGAGGATCCGGCGACGATCTCTACGGCCAACGCAGTGTTGGACGGAGAGGCAGAACCTGCGACAATAGCCGCGAGGGGAACGACGACGATGGCCAAGCTGGTGCTGGAAGTACCTCCCGAGATCGTGGATGCCGTAAGGCTCCCAGCCGCCGAGGTCGAGGCCGAGCTGCTCAAGGAGCTGGCTCTTGGCCTCTACCGTCGCGGCGTGCTCTCGCTCGGTAAGGCGCGCGCACTGGCTCAGTTGAACCGCTGGCAATTCGAGCAGCTCCTCGGTGAGCGTCGGATTCCTCGCCACTACACGGAGGCGGATCTTGGGGAGGATCTCCAGTACGCCCATGGTCATCGTTGACTCCTCTGCCTTGATCCATCTGTCTGCAATCGCACGCTTCACCTTGCTCAAGGAACTCTATGGCCAGTTGACCGTCACGCCCGCGGTCTGGCGGGAGGTCGCCGAGCAGGGAAAGGATAGAACCGGTGTCCCGGATCTAGAAGCAGCACGTCTACAGGGATGGCTGGAGGTGCGGATGCCCGCCAACCAGCCCCTGCTACAGTCACTTCGACATGAGCTCGATGAGAGGGAAGGCGAGGTCATCGCCCTTGCGGTCGAGCACCCGGGTAGCCTCGCGCTGCTGGACGAGTCCAACGCAAGGCGGATCGCGACGTCTTTGGGGGTCGAGAAAACAGGCGCCATCGGCGTCCTGATGCGAGCAAAACTGGAGGCCGGATCGAGTCCCCTACGCCCCGAGTTGGACAAGCTCCGCGCGGAAGCTGGCTTCTGGATCGAGGACGATCTCTATCGCGCAGTGCTCGAGGCTGCAAGGGAGTAGTTCGGCCGGCACCGGTCGCCGCTCGGGCGCCTCCGGTCTAAGCGGATTCGACGAGATGAAGCTGATCGGAGGCCAACCAGGCGGCATACTGTATCGCCTGCCGTACATCCTGCTCGTCCAGCTCGGGGTAGGCTGCGAGGACCTCTGCAACGGAGGGTCCTGCCGCCAGCGTCTTGAGGATCATGCCGACGGTGATCCGCATGCCGCGGATGGTGGGCTGTCCTAGGCAGATGCGGGGATCGATGGTGATGCGGTCCAGCTGCCTCATATGCGGATGGTAGCACTCGCCGACGGGGAGTATTACTGGTCGAAAAGGTGGTAGGCTTTTGACCATGCGACCAAGGATAGATATGGGAGCCACAGCTGAGGTTGATCTCCGTGGCCAAGTCGAGCACGAGGCCATCACCGCCAAGATTGGCGACGTTGCCGCCTACCTTCAGGAGCATCTGGGGCAGAAGATGACCGCCTACCTGAGCGGCATCGACCATGCCAAGACCGTGGGTCTCTGGGTCGCCCACAAGTCCGAGCCTCGGGATCTGCCGAGCATGCGGATGCGCTACGCCTACCGGGCAGCCCGCCTCCTGATCGACGCCTACGACGACGAGACCGCGCGGGCCTGGTTCTTCGGTTCCAACACACGGCTCGACGACGAGGCACCCGCGTACCTCTTGCGCCACGGCACGAACCCAGACGATCTGCGGCGGATGATTCCCGCGGCGTACGCCTTCGTCGAGGTGGCCGGCTGAAGCCCAGGGGGCGGGTGTGGCGAGTGGGCCACATCTCCGGCCCTCTAGATTTCCCTCCCCGGGAGCGGTGCAGCTGGGCGAACCGATTCGACGATTCCCGCCGACGGTTCCGCACTCTCTACTGCTCGCAGGAGAGAACGACCGCCCTCCGCGAGACTCTCGCCGACTTCCGGCCGAACACCAAAGCCTTGGCCGAGTTCCGCGCTCTGGCCACCACCCCCGGCGACGATCCAGTCTTCCCACCGACCCGAGTGCCTGTAGGCTGGCGACGAAAGCGACTCCTGGCACCGGCGCAGGTCGAATACATCGCCGGCGGCGACCTGGTCGACCTCAACGATCCGAAGGTGCGCACCGACTTGGAGCGAACGCACGCCGGCCTCCTCCACCGGCATGGCATGGAACATCTCGACATCTCGCAGATCCGCAGCAGGGACCGGGACGTAACCCAGGCGCTGGCGCGCGCGCTCTTCGACCTCGGAGCAGCGGGCGTCGCGTACGGCTCCAACCTTGACGACCTTCCTTGCTACGCCCTTTTCGAGGACCGCGCTCGCCTGATCCCCGACGGCGACCCTGAGGTCCTCAACCCTGCCCATTCTGACTTCATGAGAATCTGCCTGGAGTTCGGCCTGGCGTCTCTCGCGTAGAGCCCGCGCCCACCGCGCCGGCGAGGATGGAGTCCGGGTGGGTACGAACGTCGAAGGCCCGCGCCTTGGCCACGGCGCCCGACCACCAGGCGATCGGCACGGCTCAGAGCAGCGCGAAGGCGCGCTCGAACGCGATCTCGGCGCGGCCCGGGTCGCCGGTGAGGGCGGCGCCCAGCTCGATCAGGCTGGCGCGCAGCTGGGGGCGGCTCGAGTTGCAGGTCACGCCTACGACCTGCGGCAGCGCGCCATCCTCCGCAGTGCCCGCCGCCTGCGGAGCGAGCACCTGCATCCGCTTGCCCGTCTCGTCGAGCTCCCCGGCGAGCGGCACGATCAGGGTGTCGGCACGCCGGCCGAGCGCCCGCAGGTACGAGTCGAGGCGATCGGGAGCGTCACCCGGCCCGAGGAGGCTCTCGAGCTTCTCCTCTCCGAGGTGCGCCACCTGTTCCCGCCAGGTCATGACCTGGACGCCGAGCTCGCCGAGGAAACGCTCGAGCGCGCGCCGCAGGCTGCCCTGGGCGAGCAGGGGCGCAAGGGTGAGCGTCCGCGCGCCGGCGCGCCAGCGCTCGGCGAGGGCGTAGCCGTGCGCCTCGAGAGCGCCGCGCCACGACGGCCCCGCGAACCACTGCTCGGCGTGCGGCTGCATGCGCCGCAGGGGCTCGAGCGCCGGCGCCTCGCGGACGCAGGCCTGGATCGCCTGCTCGACGCCGGCCAGATCCGGCGACAGGCCCTTGCGAAACTCCGGGCGCAGGCGGCGGTGCAGGCGGCGAAGGCGCCGCACCGCCTGGTTGGCGTGCCGGCCAAGGGTCTCCTGGAGGGTCTCCTGCAACTCGGTCCCTGGCGCCAGGGGCGCCGCCGCCGCCGCGGCCTCGCGCTCGACCTCGCCGTAGCCGGTGCGGGCTGCCGCGCTGAAGTCGTGCGCGGCGAGGGTCTGGCGCGTGAACTTCTCGAAGTGCAGCCCCATGATCGCCAGGCCCATGGCCTGGGGAAACTGCCGCGGACGGCGCAGCAGCGTCCGGAGCAGGAACCCGAGATAGGCCGGGGCCTGGCGCGACAACACCTGGCGCCGCAGCGAGCGCAGCAAGGCCAGGATCTCGACGGGCTTGACGTCGCGGCGCCGGCTGGCCACGCCGGGACCGAGGTTCGAGAGCAGGGTCCAGCAGCGCGCGAAGTAGCTCGACAGATCGGGCGGATAGAGCGCCGCGAGCACTCGCCGGTAGCCGTCGATCAACACTCCCGGCTCGAGCTGCGGCCGGAAGTTGAGGGCGACCTCGACGTTGTTGCCGCTCGCTTCGCCCAGCAGGCGGCCCTCGGCTTCGAGCCGTGCGTAGAGGTCGGTGCCGCGCAGCGCGGTGAGCAATCCGACCATGGCCCTGGGGATGCCCGCCTCCTGGATGAAGGCGACCTGCGCCTCGAAGACCTCGGGCCCGTCACCGTCGAGGCCGAGGATGAAGCCGCCGGAGACCTCGATCCCCTTGCGCTGGATCGCCTGCACCGCGTGCAGCAGGAAGTCGCCGTCGCCGCGGCGGATGTTCTGCGTCTTCTTGGTGAGCTTCAGGGCCTCCGGGTTCGGGCTCTCGATGCCCAGGAACACCATCCGGAACCCGGCTTGCGCCATGGCTTCCAGCAGCGGCTCGTGCTGCGCCAGGTTGACGCTCGCCTCGGTGAACAGGTCGAAGGGGTAGTCCCGCTGCCGCTGCCAGGCGGCGACCTCCGGCAACAGGCGGAGCGCCTCGCGGCGGTTGCCGATGAAGTTGTCGTCGACGAGGAAGACCGACCCGCGCCAGCCGAGGTCGTAGAGCGCATCGAGCTCGGCAACCATCTGGTTGTTGGATTTCGTCCGCGGCACCCGGCCGAAGAGCTTGGTGATGTCGCAGAATTCGCAGTCGAACGGGCAGCCGCGCGAGAACTGCAGCGCCATCGACGAGTAGGCGTCGAGGTCGAGAAGGTCGAAGCGCGGCACCGGCGTCGTGGTGACCGGCGGCTTGCTCTCCGGCCGGTAGACGCGCTGCGCGCATCCCGCCTCCCAGTCGGCGAGGAAGCGCGGCAAGGTCTCCTCGACCTCGTCGATCACGTAGTAGTCGGCGCCGGCGATCTCCTCGACGAAGGAGGTCGGGTGCGGTCCGCCCACCGCGACCGGCTTGCCGCGGCCCTTGCACTGCGCGATCACCTCCTGCAAGGAGCGCTGCTGCACGATCATGGTGGAGGTGAGGACGAGATCGGCCCAGTCGAGGTCCTCGTCGGTGAGCGGGGTGACGTTCAGGTCGACGAGGCGCAGCCGGTAGTGGGCGGGGAACATCGCCGCCACGGTGAGCAGCCCCAGCGGCGGCATCGCCGACCGCTTGCCCAACAGCTCGATGGCGTACTGGAACCCCCAGTAGGAAGGCGGGAAACGAGGATAGACAAGGAGGGCGTTGCGGGCCTGCGGTTCGTGCGGGAGCATCCAGGGCCATCCTTTCCCGGGCGTGTCGCCGCCTGTACCCACCGATCCTACCACCAGGGCGGCAACTCGAAGCAACCGCCGGCTCCTTGCCCCGGTCAGGGGAGCCAGCGCAGGCGCGAGCGGGCGGCGGGATCGAGGACCGCCAGCTCGGGCGCTCCGCGCAGCAGGCCGCCGGCGGAGAGCGCCGCCGCGGACTGCTGCGCCACCGGCTCGAAGCGCTCGAGCGACCGGTCGTCCTCGAGGATGCCGAGCCACACCAGGAACGGGCCGTCGGTGCGGAAGGGCAGCCTGGGGAAGCTGTTGGGGATGTCGAGCGTCACCAGGACGCCGGCCTCGCGCGCACCCGCGGCGCGATAGGCGGCGAAAGCCTCCTCGGCCCGGCGGGCGAACGCGTCCACCTCGTTCTCCTGCACGGCGAACAGCTGCGCCACCACCACGCCCCGGGCGCCGGCGGCCTCCCGGACGGGATCGACTGCCGGGAGCACGGCGACGCCCCGCTCGGGGCGCAGCGGACGCAGCAGCAGGACGTCCGTGTGATCGACGAGCATCGCGTTCATCGTCGCGGCGTGCTCCTTCCACAGCGGGCCGTAATAGAAGGCCGAGCAGACGACGGCGCGCGCATCGTCGTCCTTGAAGCCGCGCAGCATGGTGAACCCCGTCTGCCGGCCGCGCTCGAGGAAGTGGCCGAAGAAGATGGCCCCCAGCTGCTCGTGCGCCTCGGGGAACCAGCTCTCGAAGCAGCGGGCGAAGCGCTCTCGCTCGCCGTCCTGGATGGTGTAGCGGCGGAATTCGACCACCCCGAAGTCCCGGAGGTGGACGACGTTTGCCGCTGGCGGCTCGGTGTCTTGCATGGTCAGGCCTCCCGTCGTGCAAGTCGTACGCGGGCACTCTACGAGGGCAATAGGGCGGAATCGACCCTAATTACGGCTAGACTCAGGGCCATGGCCCGTCCGACGACCCGCGTGCTCGCGGTGCTCGAGCTGATGCAGACGCACGGCACGATCAGCGGCGCCGAGCTGGCGGCGAGACTCGGCGTCGATCGCCGCACCGTCCGCCGCTACGTCGCCGCGCTCGAGGAGCTCGGCATCCCCATCACCGCCGAGCGGGGCCGGGCGGGCGGCTACATGCTGGTCGCGGGCTTCAAGCTGCCGCCGATGATGTTCACCGACGACGAGGCGCTGGCCCTGTCGGTGGGCCTGCTGGCGGCGCGCGGGCTCGGGCTCGCGGAAGCGGCGCCGGCGGTGGCGAGCGCGCAGGCCAAGCTCGAGCGCGTGATGCCGGCCGGGTTGCGCCGCCGCGTGCGCGCCGTGGACGAGACCGTGACGCTGGACCTCTCGCGTCCCACTCCGCCCGGCGACAATGCCGCCCTGGTGGCGCTCAGCGCCGCCGCCCAGGCCGGAACGCGCGTGCACCTGCGCTACCTCACGCGGCAGCGCGAGCCGACCGAGCGCGACGTCGACCCCTACGGTCTCGCCTACCGCGGCGGCTGCTGGTACGTGGTCGGCATGTGCCACCTGCGCGGTGGCCTGCGCTCCTTCCGCCTGGATCGCGTCCAGTCGGTGCTGCCGCTCGCGGCAGCCTTCACCCGTCCGCCGGGCTTCGACGCCCTCCGCCACCTCACCCAGGCCATCGCCACCCTCCCCCGCGCCTTCGCCATCGAGGTCCTCCTCGCCACCGACCTCGAGACCGCGAGGCGCGAGGTCTTTCCCGCCGCCGGCCTGCTCGAATCGACAGCCGACGGCGTCCTGCTGCGCAGCCAGGCCGACGACCTGGCCTGGTTCGCCCGGGAGCTGGCGAGGCTGCCGTTCGCGTTCGAGATCCGTCAGCCGGCAGCCCTGCGCGAAGCCGTCGCGGAGCACGCCCGGCGCCTGCTGAGGTCGGCACGGCACACGGCCGTGCGGCGTCAGCAACCGGGCTGAGGTCGCTGGTCGCTCAGCGAGAGGAGTCGCGCTTCTCCTGCATCGTCAACTGCTATCATTTGATCGGCAACGGATCGGCAAGGCTCGCACATCGCAGGACCACCGGTGCCGACACTCGAGCCAGGGAGATCGCCGATGGGTGCCCTTCGCGCCGCCTCGTGCTGGATGTTTGCTCTCGCTGGCCTCGCTGCCGAACCGGGCCGGGCACTGACGCCCTACCTGGTGAAGGACATCCCGAACCCGCAACCGGCGAGCTCCTTACCGCAGGACTTCGTTGCCCTCGGAGCGGTCGGACTGTTCACCGCCGACGACGGAGTCAGCGGCCCCGTGCTCTGGCGCAGCGACGGGACGGGGCCGGGGACCTATCCGGTGGTGGCACCCTGCGACCATTGTGCGCTCTCTCCGAGCTACGTGGCAAAGACCGAGACCTCCTACTTCTTCAGCGCTTTTCGGCAGGCGGACTCCACCCTCGAGCTGTGGGTCACGAAGGGGACGCGGGAGACCACCTTCCAGCTGCTGGAGCTTCCTCACGGTGCCTACCTGGGATACTGGTGGCGTTGGGTTCCCGAGCATGGGCTGCTCTACTTCGACGCCGACGACGGCGTCCACGGCCTCGAGCTCTGGCGCAGCGACGGCACGGCCGCCGGCACCTTCATGGTCGTGGACCTCGCACCGGGACAGACCGACTCCGCTCCCGAGTACTTGACCGACCTCGGCGGCGAGCTGTTCTTCTCCGCCGACGGCGGCACCGGCCGCGCACTCTGGAAGAGCGACGGCACCGCCCGCGGCACCCAACTCGTCATCAACACCTGGCCGGAGAACCCCTCCGGAGGCGATGCGCTCTTCCTCGACGTCGTGGCCGGCCGCCTGGTGTTCGTCGCCGGGACGGCGCAGCGCGGCTTCGAGCTCTGGCGCAGCGACGGCACGCGGCGCGGCTCCGTTCCTCTGCACGAGCTCGTCCCCGGCCCTGGCTCGCCCGCGTTCTATGCCTTCACCTCCCTCGGTCAGCGTCTGCTGTTCGTGGCCGACGACGGGCGCGGCTTGAATCTCTGGGCGACGGACGGCACCGACCGGGGAACCCATCGTCTGACCGATTTCCGGGTTCCCGCTCCCAGCGACGGGTTCCCGTACTTCGCGGACTCGGTGGTCCTGAGCCCGGTCCTGGGCGGCCGGATCCTCTTCACCGCGGACGACGGCGTGCATGGCTTGGAGCCATGGATCACCGACGGCACGCCCGCCGGGACGCGCATGGTCGGCGACCTGTGCCCGGGGACCTGCTCCAGCTACGCCTGGCCGACGCTGGCGGCGAACGGCCGATTCTTCTTGGCGGCCTCCGACGGCGTCCACGGCGAGGAGCTCTGGGCCAGCGACGGCACCCGCGCCGGCACCGCGATGGTCAAGGACATCTGCCCGGGCGGTTGCAGCTCGAACCCCTCCATCGTGGCGGACCTCGGCGGCCGCATCCTGCTGATGGCCGACGACGGCCAGACAGGCCAGCAGCTCTGGCGCACCGACGGCACGGCGGCAGGCACGGTCCGGATCTCGCAATTCACCCCTCCGCTCGGCTCGTTTTCCAATAGCCTTCCCTTCACGACGGCCGCGCTGCCCAATCTGCTGCTGTTCGCCGCCTCGGATCCTGTGCACGGGCAGGAGCTCTGGCGCAGCGACGGCACCCGGCGGGGCACCTCTCTGGCCAAGGACATCGCCACCGCCGATCTTGGCGGCTCCTATCCGGGCGATTTGATGGCCGCGGGCAGCTTGCTCTACTTCTTCGCCGACGATCCGGCGCACGGCCGCGAGCTCTGGCGGACCGACGGCACGGACGGCGGCACCTTGCTGGCGAACGACTTCGTGCCCGGACCGGGCTCACCCGCGGACGCGAACACGGGGCCGGTGGGGCCCTTCCCTCCCTCGGCGGCGGTGGGAAGCACCGTGTTCTTCCCCCTCTCGGTCACGGCGAACGATCCCGCCGTCTGGAGAAGCGACGGCACGCCGGGGGGGACTCTGCGGCTGACCGCCGCGGGCGTCCGTGCGCCCGTCTCGGAGATGGCGGCGTTGGGCAACCTCGTCCTCTTCGACGCCGACGACGGGATCCGCGGACCCGCGCTGTGGAAGAGCGACGGCACCGTCGCGGGCACGCAGCCCGTGGACCCGGTCGGCTGGACCGGCGGCGGGGCGCAGAAGCTGACCCTCTTCCAAGGCAAGCTCTACTACTTCATCGAGGTCGGCGGCAATCAGCAGCTCTGGCGCACCGACGGCACGGCGGCCGGCACGTCCCACGTGGCGGACCTCAATACGAATTTCTATGACGAGAACCCTCCGATGCTCGCGGAGCTCAACGGCAGGCTCTACTTCTTCGCGGCCGAGAGCCCACAACAGCCGGGCCCCTACGAGCTCCGCCTCTGGTCCACCGACGGCACGGAGGCAGGGACCGCCCTGTCCGTCTCGTTCGGCCTGGCGCCAGGGGACCGCTTCGATCCCAGCAGCCTCGCGGTCGCGGGCGGCCACCTCTACGTCACGGCCTGGACCTACGTACCGAGCGCCGGGTACGGGCTCTGGGTCAGCGACGGCACCGATCGCGGCACCTCCCTGATCGCACGCGGGATCGCGATCGGCAAGAACGGCATCTACGCGCCGCCGGATTACGTGGATTACCAGGGGCGGCTGCTCTTCGAGGGGCCGGCAGGCAACAGCTTCGGAGGCCAGCTCTGGACCAGCGACGGCACCGCCGCGGGGACCGTGCCGCTGCTCGACTCCGGCGGCCAGCCGGTGGTAGGCGTACAGTCCCTGCGGGTGTTCTCGGGCACGGCCATCTTCTCGGCGCCCTCCGGCCAGCAGATCGCTCTCTGGCAGACCGACGGCACCGCCGCCGGCACCAAGCCGCTGCTGCCGCTCGGCGGATTTGCCCAGGGGTACGGTCAAGAGCTGGTCGTGGCCGGACCGCGCCTCTACTTCCGCGCTTACGACCCGGCCGTGGGCGATCAGCTCTGGGCGTTGCGCCCGAACTGACCTCGAGGATCACGACGCCGCGGCCGGCCACGCTCGAGCGGCAGCCGCTCAGGCCACGACCCGCAGAGCTCCCGGCATCACCTCGGCGACGAACGGCAGGCCGGCGGCGTGGGTGGCCACCGGCTCGCCGCCGCCGTAGAGGGTCATCTCGCGGTCGAGGGTGATCTCGGCGCGGCGAGTGCGGACGATCTGGATCTCGGGGTGGGTGACGTGGGTGCCGCGGTAGACCTTCGGGAAGACGGCGAGCAGGCGGAGGCGCGAGAGCTGGCGGACGATCACCAGGTCGAGCCAGCCGTCGTCGGGGAGGGCCGCGGGCGCGATCCGCATGCCGCCGCCGAAGCGGGGGAGATTGGCGAGCACCGCGAACATCACCCGGCCCTCGAAGATGCCGGCGTCGTGGACGACGCGCATCGCCGGGGGCTTGAAGGTGGTCAGCGTGTGCAGCACCGCGTAGACGTAGACCAGCGGCCCGCGGAGACGCTTCACCTCGTTGGCGAAGCGGGTCACCTCTGAATCGAAGCCCACGCCCGCGTAGCCGATGCAGACGGTCCCCTCGACCCGCACCAGGTCGAGGCGCCGCACGCCGCCGGTGAGAGCCCGTCCGGCCGCCGCCTCGAAGTCCGCCGGGATGCCGAGCGTGCCCGCAAGGTCGTTGCCGGTGCCGAGCGGCACCACCCCCAGGGCGCAATCGCTCCCCGCCAAGCCCTGCGCCGCCTGGTGCATCGTGCCGTCGCCGCCGGCCACCACGAGCCGCGCCACCCCGTCCGCGACCGCCCGCCGCGCCTGCACCGCGATGTCCGCCCCGCTCTTGCTCACCACCAGCCCGGCCCCCGCCGCCGAAGCCAGCACCCGCAGCCGGTCGAGGCGCGCAGCCGCCCCCCAGCGCCCCGCCGCCGGGTTGAGCAGGAAGCGCACAGACCCCGTGGCCGCGTTCGACGCTTCCACGCTTGGCTCTCCTCCCTCGGGCAAAGATTGCGAGGAAAAGCTACCACAGGGATCACAAGGGCGCGACAAGGCGCGCGACCGGCTGATCTGTCGCACTCCCGCGCGCCCCTTTGGGCGAGAGGTCTCGAGGGCACCGACCTGGGACTTCGGATGCCTCGCCCAAAGAGACGCAGCGGCAGCACGACCGATCAGCCGGTCGCGCAGAGCGCGGTGAGCGCGGCGGCGCCTTCGACGTCGCCGGGCTCGAGCACGAGATCGGCCGCGAGCTGCCGCAGACCGTAATCCCGGCGCAGGCGCTCGAACCCGCCGCCGGTCACGTTCAAGAGCACCAGGTCGCCGGCGGCGACGGCGCCCGCCGCGACTGCCTGCGCGAGGGAGGCCGCGGCCACCGCGGCGGCCGGATCGAGGTCGATGCCCTCGGCATCGGCGAAGGCCTGGCCTGCCTCGTGCGCGCTGCCGGCGCTGACCGCGTAGACGTCGCCGCCGCTCGCCGCGAGGGCGTCCCGGACGCCTCCTCGCAGCGCGTAGGGTGGGTTGCGATTGGCGAGGACGCTCGCATACACCTCCTCGCCGGGACGGTCCCAGCTCGCCGCGGGGTCGACGGCGGTCCGGTCCCTCCATGCCCGGTGGATCGGCAGGAAGGGCGAGCTCTGGCTGAGGTGGAGCCTGGGCATGGCGGCGCCCGCGAACCGGCGGTCGCCGGTCAGGCGCAGCGCGGCCTCGAAGGCCGCGATGGCCCCGGTGCCGCTGCCCACCGCCTGGAAGTAATGCCGCGGCAGGCGCCCGAGCATCCGCGCCGCCTCGAGCATGACCGTGCCGAGGCCGTCGCGCCGGGCGACGTTCCTGGCCCCGCCCTCGGTGGCGATGGCGCAGCGGCGGGCGATCTCGTCCGCCATCTGGATGGCCGCGTTGTAGTCGCTGCTCCCCTTGACCGCGATCACGCGCACCCGGTCCACCGGCTGCGAGGCCGGGAGCCACAGCCGGTGGAGCATGCCTTCGGGAACGACGACGTCGACGTCGACCGCGGCCGCCGCCGCCGCGTGCGCAAAGGCCCGCGCCGTGTTGCCGGCCGAAGCGACGACGATGCGCCGCCTGCCTGCGTCGGCAAACGCCCGCAACGTCGGCAGCGCCTCGAAGTCCTTGAACGTGCACGTCGGGTTACGGGCGCCGATCTCCGGCCAGTAGCCGTTGAAGCAGCAGAAGAGCCGCGCCAGGCCGAGCCGGCGGCCGAACCGCTCGCAGCGGTGGATGACCGGACCGACCGTGGTCTCGAGGCCGTCCGAGCAAGGCAGCCAGTCCAGGAAACGAAAGAGGTTGGCCGCCGCCCCGGGCCGGAAGCTCTTCGCCGCGTACTGCGTACGCAGCAGCGAGTTGCAGCCGTTGTCGCAGCGCAGCGCCAGCGCCGCGTGGGTGCGGCCGCATTCGAGACAGACCACCGTGAACTTGGCCAAGAGCCTTGCCCCCCTGCATGTCTCTGTGCCTCCGAAACGGCTTTTCAATAGCTCCATCCCCTACGGGTCCACCGAAAAGCTTTCGGCCGAAGTGGAAGGAGGGCCCCCGGGCCCGAAGAGGCATCCCCCGAAGGCGTATGATGCGACCCGCCATGCCCCACCCGCACGTCCAGATCCTCGTCTGCCTCAACGAGCGCCCGCCCGACGGTCCGAAGCCCTGCTGCTCGCTCCGCGGCTCCCTCGCCGTCTACCACCGCTTCAAGGACCGCGTCCGCGAGCTCGGCATGCGCGACGAGGTGATGGTGACCCGCACCGGCTGCCTCAAGCACTGCAGCCGCGGCATCACCGTCGCCGTCTGGCCCTACAACCTCTGGTACAGCGGCGTCACCGAGGCCGACGTCGACGAGATCCTGACCACGACCGTCGCCGGCGGCGGCCGGGAGGTCGAGCGCCTGCGCATGCCCGACATCCCGTGGGAGTGAGCGGCGGTCGTTCCGCTGGAAAGGCCCATTCTCCGTCTAGACCGGTGTAGGAGCCCGGTGTAGATTGATCGATTGACTACGGAGATGCCTCATGGAACGGGTGATCACGGCAACCGAGGCCAGGGTCAGGTTTGGAGAGCTGATGCGGCGCGTCGCCGAGAGCGGCGGCACCGTCATCGTCGAAAAGGACGGCAAGCCGCAGGTCGCGATCCTTTCCGTCGCCGAGTACTCTCGCCTGAAATCTGGGGCGAAGCGGCGGACCGACTGGGAAGGCTTGCTCGATCGAGCCCACCAGGTCATCGGGGCCGAGCTCGGCCAGCGCCAGCTGCCCGACGCTGCAAGGGTGCTCCAGGAGATGCGAGAGGAACGCGATGCCGAGCTCCCCGGCCCCCGTCGTCTGCGTTGACGCTTCGCTGATCGTCCGGCTCGTCACCGACGCCGAGAACCGGCAGCTGCGCTCGCTCTGGCACCAGTGGCAAGACGAAGGACGTGAAGCCGCGGCGCCGACGCTCGTCTTCTTCGAGGTCGCGAACGCCTTGTACCGGCTTGCAAGACACCGCCTCTTCAGTCTCACCGGCCCGTGGGCGCGGCGGCACCGCGTTCCGTATACCTCTTGAGCACAGCACGAAGACTCCGCCCGCGGGGCCAGCCGGCCGTGCAGGGCGGCAGAGGCCCGGCGCCGGCGCGGATGCCCTGGCCGTGCCGACCAAGAGGGAGATCGAGGTGCGAGACCCCAGGCAGCCGATCGTCGCCGTGACAGCCATCCTCTTCCTGTTCCTGGCGGCCCCGCGGCTGGCAGCGCAGCAGCGAGCGGAGCCTGTCTGGAGCTCGATCGGCCCGGATGGAGGCGCCCTGGCCGCCCTGGCGGAGGCGCCGGGCAAGCCACAGATCCTCTATACCGTGAACGCGCAGGGCGTGATCTGGCGTAGCGAGAGCGGTGGCCGGCAGTGGACCCTGGTGGGCCGCGGCCTGGCCGCGTACCCGATCACGGCCCTGGTCGTCGACTCGAGGGACGACGAGGTCCTCTATGCTGCGGCCTGGGAGATGGGAGTCTTGAAGAGCGCGGACGGCGGCGGCTCCTGGGCCACCGCCAACCAGGGGCTCGCCTCCGGTACCGGCTTCCAGGCACTTGCCGCCGATCCCTACCATCCGGGCCGGTTGTACGCAGGCACCGGCGACGGGGTCTACGAGAGCCTCGACGGCGCCTCGAGCTGGAAACCCGCCAACGCCGGCCTGGCCGGTGACCAGGTCTATGACTTCGCCTTCACGCCGGCGGCGGTCTTCGCCGGCTTCGACCGCGGCGTGGCCAGGAGCGTGAACGGCGGCGTCTCCTGGCAGCTTGCCAGGCTTGGCCTTGGCGAAGCAGCCCACGCCCTGGCCGCCGATCCGTCCCGGCCGGGAGTCCTCTATGGAGCCTCCACCGGCGCGGTGTGGAAGAGCGCCGACGGCGGCGGCACCTGGTCGAGAGCCGGCGCCTTCGCCGATCCCATCATCCAGCTCGCGACCGATGCCGGCGGCGCCGTCTACGTCGCGACGCCGGCGACCCTGTTCCGCAGCACCGACGGGGCAGCCACCTTCCGCGCCTTGCCGCCGGCGCCCTTCGTGCTTGTTACCGGCACCCGGCTGGCCACCAGCTCGGCGCCCGGGACGCTCTTCGCGGCGACCTCTGCCGGCATGTACCGCACCCTGAACGGCGGGATCTCCTGGCAGCCCGTGGACCGCGGCCTGCGCGGGCTTGCCGTCGTCTCCCTGGCCGTCGATCCGCGCGATGCGTCGGCGGTCTATGCCGGCGTCACGACTGGATTGCTGGTGGGCCGCCATCGCGACGCCGGCTGGGGTCCCCGCTTCGCCGGCCTGGGGCTGATCCAGCCCGTCGAGGCCCCGTACTTCCTGGCCGTCGATCCCGCGGGTTCCGGGACGATCTATCGCAGCCTTCTCTTCAGCCTCTCCCGCAGCTTCGACGGCGGCCGCAGATGGCACGATCTCGGGCTTCCCAACCCCTGCCTGGTGGTATCGGCGCTTGCCCTGGACCCCTCCTCGCCGCGCACCGTCTACGTGGGAGGCGACAACGGCGACGTCGGGTGCCAGGAGCGGGATGTTGCCTTCAAGAGCATCGACGGCGGCAACACCTGGACGGCCCTCGCCATCGACGCCGTATACGGCATCTACGTGGATCCCAGCTCTCCCGAGACGGTCTACGCGCTGGCCGATGGACTGGTGAAGAGCGAGGATGGCGGGATGACCTGGTCGAGCGCGGACGCCGGGCTGCCGCCGCAGACCATCTATTCCCTCGCCATCGACCCGCGGTCGTCCGGCACGCTCTATGCGGCGACCTACTCAGGGTTGTTCAAGAGCACCGACGGCGGCGGCAGCTGGCTCCCGGCCGGCGCCGGCCTGCCTCCCGGCGCCGTCCACACGGTGGCGGTCTCACCCCGCGAACCGGGGACCGTGTACGCCGGCATCCCGGGGGTGGGCGTCTTCCGCAGCACGGACGGCGCGGCGAGCTGGAGCGCCCTGAGCGCCGGCCTGCCCCGGCGGGACTTCACCGGCCTCGTCGTGATCGCTCCGTCGGACCCCTCGATCCTCTACGCCGCCACGGCCGGCAACTCGATCTACGAGCTGCAGCTCCGCTAGTTGAGTCAGGCTCAGGCCTGGTTGAGGGCGCCGGGTCGGTTCAGGAGGCGAGGACCGGCAACAGGGCGTTGCCGACCGGTGCTACGGCCGCCCCCGCCCCGCCCGGCCCCGGCGAGACGAGGTCCCGGTTGGCCGGGGTGATGGCGTGGCGGTACTGGCGGGCGAGGGCGGCGGTGTCCTCGCGGGTGACGAAGCGCTCGTAGAGATTGGTGCGCTGGCGCGGCCGGTAGCCGGCAGCCTCGATCAGATGCTCCATCTCGTCCTGGCTCATGCGGTAGGAGGTGCCGGCCGAGGCCACGACGTTCTCCTCGATCATCGTCGAGCCCATGTCGTCGGCGCCGAAAGCCAGCGCCACCTGGCCGATCTTCTTGCCCTGCGTCACCCAGCTGGTCTGGAAGTGCGCGACGTTGTCGATGAACAGGCGCGACACGGCCAGCGTCCGCAGGTACTCGTCGGCGAAGGTCTCGGGCACGTCCGGCATCTCGGTGTGCTCGTGCTGGAAGGTCCACGAGATGAAGGCCGTGAAGCCGCCGGTCTCGTCCTGCAGGTCGCGGATGCGCTGGAAGTGCTCGACCCGCGCCGCCACGTCCTCGCCCATGCCGTACATCATCGTGGCCGAGGTGCGCAGGCCGTTGCGGTGCGCCTGGCGCATGATGTCGATCCACTCCTCGGCCGAGCACTTCGGGTAGGCCAGCACGCGCTTGCGCGTCTCGTCGGAGAGGATCTCGGCGCCGCCGCCGGGGATCGACATCAACCCCGCCGCCTTCAGGCGGGCGATGACGTCGTAGAAGCTCATCCGCTCCTTCCGCGCGATGAACTTGATCTCGGGCGGCGAGAAGGCATGGATGTGCAGCGCCGGGTAGCGCTCCCGCAGGTAGCGCAGCAGGTCCTCGTAGTAACCGATGGGCAGGTCGGGATGCACCCCGCCCTGCATCAGGATGCCTGTGCCGTTCAGCGCCAGCGTCTCCTCGACCTTGGCACCGATCTCCTCGAACGGCAGCAGGTACCCCTCGGCATCGCCGGGCACCCGGTAGAAGGCGCAGAACCGGCACTTGTAGACGCAGACGTTGGTGTAGTTGATGTTGCGGTCGACGTTGTAGGTGGCGACCTCGGGATCGTTCCAGCGGTTCCGCACCGCGTGCGCCGCCATCCCCAGGTCCAGCAGATCCACCTCCGCGGCCGACCCGCCCAGCAGCCGCAGGGCGTCGCCCGCCGAGATGCGGCGGCCGGCCACCGCGTCGTCCAGGATCTGCGCCGCCGGGCGGGAGGAGGGTACGAGGTCCATGCCTCGGATCTTAGCCCATGGCGCCCGGGGCTGGCGAGAGCCCTGCGGCGGCACCAGCGGACGTCGTGGCGGCCAGCGCGACCTCGTCCGCCGGTCGCTCGAGCGGCGCCGTCAAGCGATCCAGCGGATGGACACGCCCCTGGCTCCCATCGTCGCCGCCCCACCACAGGTCGCAGACCAGCCGTGTGCGCGCTGCCGAGTCCCCGGTGTACAGGCGCGGATCGAGCACCACCCGCCGCAGCTCGGGCGGCAGGCGGTCGACGATCTCGCCGCCCTCGGGGGTATGCAGGTAGTCCAGGAGCCCCATCTCGCGGTCGCGGCACAGCTCCGCCAGGCGCTTGGAGATCTCGTAGGCGTCCTTCTCGCCGGCGAGGGCGAGAGCGATGTAGAGCGGCTCGGCCACCGTCCATTGCCTCCCGGCCTCGAAGTTCCGCTCGAGCGCCGGCAGGCTGACGACCGTGCCGCGGACGGCCTTGGCGGTGCGGCGGACCGCGTAGTCGAAGAGCGCCACCAGCTCGTTCAGGAAGCGGCCGCTGGCGCTGTTGGTGAGGTCGCGCTGGTGCTCGCTGACCTGGTCCATGTAGACCGTCGTCATGCGCGGCATCGCCGCCTTCCACAGGCTCTTGACGTTCTCGAAGTTCTTCGGGTTGACCTTGTGCGGCATGGTCGACGAGCCCACCCGGCGGGTCTGCTCGCCGATCTCCTCGATCTCGCTGCGCATCAGGTGGCGGTAGTCGTCGGCGAGGTTGGCCAGCACCGAGAAGGTGGACACCAGCGCATGGGCGAAGTCGGCGACGAGCTCGGGCTGCACCACCTGCGTCGACACGGCCCCCGGCGACGGCCGCAGCCCCAGCCGGGCGAGCACGCGCAGCTCGAAGGCGGCGGGATCGTCGGGCCAGCGCAGCGCGAACGAGTTGTGCGCTCCGACCGCGCCGGAGATCATGCCGCGCAGCTCCGCCGCCGCCTGGCTGATGCGCTCCATCCGCTGCCCGAGCCGGTCCACGTAGTTGGCGAGCCAGTAGCCCAGCGTCAGCGGCACGGCATGCCGCCCGTGGGTCCTGCCGATCTGCAGCGTCTCGGCGTGCTCGCGGGCGGCGCCCACCAGCACCGCCATGAGCTCGTGCAGGTCGGGCAGCAGCACCTCCCGCGTGACGTCGCGCAGCGCCAGCGCCCGGGCGGTGTCCATGACGTCGTTGGAGGTGACGAAGAGATGCACGTACTCCCCTGCACCTGGCGCCGACGTCGCCGCCGCGTTCAGCCGCCGGCCCATGCAATTCACCAGCGCCCGGATGTTGTGATGGATCCGCTCCTCTTCCGCGTAGACCTCGGCGGGGGTGATCGGATCCTCGCGCAGCGCCGCCGCCAGCGCCTGCGACGTCCCCTGCGGGGCGACGCCGCTGGCCTCGAGCTCGGCCAGCACCGCCTGCTCGACCCGCAGCTGGTACAGGATGGTCGCGGCCTCCGACAGGTACGGATGCAGGGCCGAGAAGAAATCCTCCTCGGGGCCGTAATACCGCGCATCCAGCGGCGAGATGAAATCGAAAGGGCTGAGCTCGCGTGTCGGCATGGCTCGCTGTTCCTTGCTGCGATCGGTTCGCTGCGATTGCCTGGCTGCTAATCCCAGAATTCCAGCGGCTTCGGCTCCAGGATGAGGCCGTGCGCGTGGGCGCGGCGGTAGAACTCCTCGAGACCGGCGATCTCCTCCTGGCGAAGGAAGTAATGCAGGCTCTCGGTCAGGTACGACCGCACCTCCGCGGAGTCCAGCCCGAGCTCGGCGGCCGCCTCGCGCACCAGGGTGTCGAGCGACGACAGCCCGTAGCGCAGGCTGCTCTTGAAATAGAAAGACAGGTCCGGCAGCTCCACCTCGGGCCGCACCGCCCACACGGCGAAAGTGAACGGCAGCCCGGTCAAGGCGTGCCACTCGGCGGCCAGGTCGTGCACCAGGTACCGGTCACGGTCCACCCGCAGCGCGGGATCGCCGATCAGCAGCGCGGCGTCGGCCTCGGCGAGCATGCGCTCGGGGTCCGGGCGCTCGTGGGTGTACTCGGGATCGGCGTGGAACCGCTCGCGCATCAGGATGCGCAGCAGCGCGGCGGAGGTCCGGCTGTTCTGGTCGAGCGCCACCCGGCGGATCTCACCCGGCGGGCAGCGCGACACCATCAGCACGCTGCGCACCTCGTGGTGGGCCGCGACGCAGAGGTCCGGAAGCACCTTGAGGCCCGGGATCCGCTGCACCTCGATCGAGGGGATCAGGCCGATGTCGAGATTGCCCTGGCCGACCAGCCTGGCCACCAGGGCCGGCGGGTGATAGCTCGGCACGAAGAGATCCGCGTGGTGCCCCTTGAGGAAGCCCCAGGCCAGCGGCTTGCTGTTCAGGAAGTTGACGATGCCGACGCGCAGCTTGGGCAAGGTCTCCCCTACTTGGACATCGCGTTCAGGAACTCCTGATTGGACTTGGCCTTCGACAGCTTGTCGTGCAGCAGCTCCATGCTCTCGACCGTCGACAGCGGGTTCAGCACCTTGCGCAGCACCCAGACCCGGTGCAGCTCGCCCTCGGGCATCAGCAGCTCTTCCTTGCGGGTGCCGGACTTGTTGATGTCGATCGCCGGGAAGACGCGCTTGTCGACCAGCTTGCGGTCGAGATGGATCTCGGAGTTGCCGGTGCCCTTGAACTCCTCGAAGATGACGTCGTCCATGCGGCTGCCGGTGTCCACCAGGGCGGTGGCGACGATGGTCAGCGACCCGCCCTCCTCGATGTTGCGCGCGGCGCCGAAGAAGCGCTTCGGGCGGTGCAGGGCGTTGGCGTCGATGCCGCCGGAGAGGACCTTCCCCGAGGGCGGCTGCACGGTGTTGTAGGCGCGCGCCAGGCGGGTGATCGAGTCGAGCAGGATCACGACGTCCTTCTTGTGCTCGACGAGGCGCTTGGCCTTCTCGATCACCATCTCCGCCACCTGCACGTGGCGCGTCGCCGGCTCGTCGAAGGTCGAGGACACCACCTCGCCCTGGACCGAGCGCTGCATGTCGGTGACCTCTTCGGGCCGCTCGTCGATCAGCAGCACGATGAGGATCACCTCGGGGTGGTTCTTCTCGAGGGAATGGGCGATGGATTGCAGCAGCATCGTCTTGCCGGTGCGGGGCGGGGCCACGATCAGCGCCCGCTGGCCCTTGCCCATCGGCGTCGCCAGGTCCATCACCCGCGACGACATGTCGCCCGGCACCTCGAGCTTGATGCGCTCGTCGGGGTAGAGCGGCGTCAGGTTGTCGAAGAAGATCTTGTTGCGGGCGACCTCGGGGTGCTCGAAGTTGACCGCCTCGACCTTGATCAGGGCGAAGTAGCGCTCGCCTTCCTTCGGCTGCCGCACCTGGCCGGAGATGGTGTCGCCGGTGCGCAGGTCGAAGCGCCGGATCTGGCTCGGGCTGACGTAGATGTCGTCAGGCCCGGGCAGGTAGTTGTACTCGGGGGCGCGCAGGAAGCCAAACCCGTCGGGCAGGCACTCGAGCACCCCTTCCGCGAAGATCAAGCCGCTCTTCTCGGTCTGCGCCTGCAGGATCTTGAAGATCAGCTCCTGCTTGCGCATGCCGGTCGCGCCCTCGACCCCCATGTCCTTGCCGATCTGGGTGAGCTGGGAGATGCTCATCTCCTTGAGCGCCCGGATGTCGAGCGCCTCCACCGTGCTCCCCTTCTCCGCTGGGTTCTGCGTTGTCTTGGCCATGTTGCTCCTCTTGTGTCCTTTCTACCTGCTTGGCACTCGTCTGCTTACTTGCCACTCGCTTCGAGATGCACGTCGATGACGTTCCACAGCTCCTTCATTCCCTCTCCCGAGTGCGCGGAGACGGGGACGACAGGGACCAGGTGGACCTCCGCGTCCAGGCCCAGCGCGGCGGCGATGGCGCGGAGGGCGGCCGCACGGCGGCCGCGCGGGACCTTGTCGATCTTGGTCGCCGCGATCGCGATCTTGGCGTCAAGGCTCGACAAGTACTCGTAGGCCTGCTGATCGAGCGGCGTGGCTCCGACCTGGGAGTCGACCAGCATCATCACCTGTGCCCGAGGCAGCGCCTGCCGCATATAGCTGTTCACCACCTCCGCCCACTCCCGCCGCTCCGCCCTGCCGGCACGCGCCCAGCCGTAGCCCGGCAGGTCGACGAACCAGCAGCGGCCGTTGACCAGGAAGAAGTTGACGGCCCGCGTACGTCCCGGCGTCGAGCCCACCCTGGCGAGACCCTTGCGGCCCAGCATGCGGTTCAGCAGGCTCGACTTGCCGACGTTGGAGCGGCCGGCGAAAGCAACCTCCGGGCGCCCGTCGCGCGGGAAGTCTCCGCTCTCGTGAGCGGACCTGACGTAGTCCGCGGTCTCGACCTTCAAGGGCCCTTTACCGGGCGGGCGCGGCCCGCCGCCTCGAGCGCCGCCGCGCGGTGCCGGGCTCCGGTCCCTCTCCCAGCCAGCGCGCGGTGCGCGGGGGTGGCGGCCCCGCCGACCTTTTCAAGCTGATTGGCCGCGGGACCGCGCCGGCCTGGCAGGCAGGCGCGGGCGAGCCCCCGCGGCGGCACGGCACCCCATCCCTAGGGGGGTGGGGTTTGTCAATGGGCCAGCGAATCCGGCCCCACGGGAGGCTCTGAGGGGGCCTCCTTGAATTTACTCTTGGCGGTCTTGAGCAGCGGAGCGGTCGCGCCGTCCAGGGCCAGACGCAGCACCTCGTCCATGGACTCGACCAGGTGCATCTCCATCGCCTCGCGCACTTCCACCGGGATCTCCTCGAGATCCTTCTCGTTCTCCTTCGGAAGGATCACCTCGGTGATGCCGCCGCGGAAGGCGGCCAGAACCTTATCCTTGATCCCGCCCACCGGCAAGACCTTGCCGCGCAAGGTGATCTCGCCGGTCATCGCCACGTCCTTGCGCACCGCGATCTTGCTCAGCGCGGAGACCAGGGCGGTGGCCATGGTGATGCCGGCCGACGGGCCGTCCTTCGGGATCGCCCCCTCCGGCACGTGGAGGTGGAGATCCATGTTCTCGTTGAAGTCGGGCTCGATGCCGAACAGCTCGCTGCGGCTGCGCAGGTAGGACACCGCCGCGCGCGCCGACTCCTGCATCACCTCGCCGAGCTTGCCGGTCAAGGTCAGCTTGCCCTTGCCGGGCATCAGCCCGACCTCGGTCTCGAGCAGCTCGCCGCCGACCTCGGTCCACGCCAGGCCGGTGGCGACGCCGATCTCCGACGACTGGTTCTTGCGGCGGGGGCGGAAGCGCTCCTTGCCCAGGAACTCCGAGATCATCTCCGGCTTCACGGCGATCGCCAGGCCGGAGCCCTCCTTGACCACGCGGCGGGCGATCTTGCGGCAGATCGAGGCGATCTCGCGCTCGAGGCTGCGCACGCCGGCCTCGCGGGTGTAGCTCTCGATCAGCACCCGGATGGCCTCCTCGTGGAAGCTGATCTTGTCCGCGGCGAGGCCGTGGTTCTTGACCTGCCGCGGCACCAGGAACTGCTGCGCGATCGCCAGCTTCTCGTTGAGCGTGTAGCCCGAGAGGAAGATGACCTCCATGCGGTCCTTGAGCGGCGCCGGGATGGTGTGGGTGACGTTCGCGGTGGCGATGAACATCACCTTCGAGAGGTCGTAGTCGACGTCGAGGTAGTGATCGAGGAACGAGTGGTTCTGCTCCGGATCGAGCACCTCGAGCAGCGCCGCCGACGGATCGCCGCGGAAGTCCATCGACATCTTGTCGACCTCGTCGAGCAGGAACACCGGGTTGACCGTGCCGGCCTTGCGCATCATCTGGACGATCTGGCCGGGGAAGGCGCCGATGTAGGTGCGGCGGTGGCCGCGGATCTCGGCCTCGTCGCGCACGCCGCCCAGCGACAGCCGCACGAACTTGCGGCCGGTGGCGCGGGCGATCGACTTGGCGAGCGACGACTTGCCGACCCCGGGCGGGCCGACGAAGCAGATGATCGAGCTCTTCGTCTGGCCGATCAGCTGCCGCACCGCCAGGAACTCCAGGATGCGGTCCTTGATCTTCTCGAGGCCGTAGTGGTCCTCGTTGAGCACCTTCTCGGCGTGGTCGAGGTCCTTGCGCTCCTTGCTCTTCTTGCGCCAGGGCACCGCCACCAGCCAATCGATGTAGTTCCGCGACACGGTGGCCTCGGCCGACACCGGCGGCATCGCCTCGAGCCGCTTCAGCTCCTGCTCCGCCTTCTCCTTGACCTCCTTCGGCAGGCCGGCCTTCTCGATCTTCTCGCGCAGCTCGGTGAGCTCGTCGCCGCGGTCGTCCTTGCGGCCCAGCTCCTGGTGGATGGCCTTGATCTTCTCGTTGAGGTAGTACTCCTTCTGGGCCTTCTCCATCTGCTTCTTGACCTTGACGTTGATCCGCTTGTCGATGTTGATCTTCTCGATCTCGACGTCCAGCAGGTCGTGCAGGCGCTGCAGCCGCTCGTAAGGATTGATCAGCTCGAGCAGCGACTGCTTGTCGCCGGTCGACACCATCAGGTGGGCGGAGAGGATGTCGGCGACGCGGTCCGGGTTGTCCAGCTTGAGCGTCGACATCAGGCCTTCGAAGGCGAGGTGATGCGACATCTTCGCGTACTGCTCGAAGGCCGACAGCACCTTGCTCATGTACACCCGCAGCTCTTCGCTCATCGGGTAGTTGACCTCGAAGGTCTCCACCTCGACGTTCAGCGCGCCGTCGGTGTCCACGACGTCGACGATCTTGCCGCGCTGCACTCCCTCGACCATGACCCGCACGTTGCCGTTCGGCAGCTTCAGGTTCTGGATGACGGTCGCCACGACGCCGAGATCGCAGATGTCGTCGCGCACCGGGTCGTCGATGCGCGGGTCCTTCTGCGCCGACAGGAAGATGCGCTTCTGGGCGGTGGCCAGGGACTGCTCGAGCGCGCGGACCGAGCTCTCGCGGCCGACGATGAACGGCGCCATCATGTGCGGGAAGACCACCATGTCCCGCAGCGGCACCAGCGGCAGGGTTTCGCGTTTCTTCGAGACGAATGATAAAGCCATAGGTTTGGTTGCGCTCTCTGCGGGGCAGCGATCTCCTGGCGGCGGCTGGCGGCGGGTGGCGGTGGGTGGCGGCGGGTCAGGGCGCGCCGGTTAGGGACGGGGCGCGCCGGCGGCGGTCATCGCCTGGGCGGCGCCGCCGGTTCCCCGCGGCGCCTAGCCGGCCTTCTTGTAGAGCATGATCGGCTGGATCCGGCTGGCCACGACCTCCTCGTTGATCAGGCACTGCTTGATGTCGCGCTGCGAGGGAATCGTATACATCAGCTCGAGCATCAGCTCCTCGAGGATGATGCGCAGCCCGCGCGCGCCGACGTTGCGCTTGAGAGCCTCCTTCGAGATGGCGACCAGCGCCTCGTCGGTGAACTTCAGCTCGACGCCCTCGAACTCGAGGATCGTCTGGTACTGGCGGATCAGGCTGTTCTTCGGCTCGTGCAGGATGCGCACCAGCGCCGGCTCGTCGAGCTCCTCGAGCGTCGCCACCACCGGCAGCCGGCCGACGAACTCGGGGATCAGGCCGTACTTGATCAGGTCTTCCGGCAGCACGTGCTCGAGCAGCTGGGTGCTCTTCCTCTCGCGCTTGCTCTTGATCTCGGCGCCGAAGCCGAGCGACTTCTGGTTCATGCGGCGCTCGATCACCTCTTCCAGGCCGACGAAGGCGCCGCCGCAGATGAACAGGATGTTGGTGGTGTCGATCTGCAGGAACTCCTGGTGCGGGTGCTTGCGCCCGCCCTGCGGCGGCACGTTGCACTGCGTCCCCTCGAGGATCTTCAGCAGCGCCTGCTGCACGCCCTCGCCCGACACGTCGCGGGTGATCGACGGGTTGTCGCTCTTGCGGCAGATCTTGTCGACCTCGTCGATGTAGACGATGCCGCGCTGGGTCTTCTCCTTGTCGTTGCCCGACGCCTGGTAGAGCTTCAGGATGATGTTCTCGACGTCCTCGCCGACGTAGCCGGCCTCGGTCAGGGTGGTGGCGTCGGCGATGGTGAACGGCACCGAGAGCAGCCGCGCCAGGGTCTGCGCCAGGAGAGTCTTGCCCGTGCCGGTGGGGCCGATGAGCAGGATGTTGGACTTCTGCAGCTCGACGTCGCCGTGGGCCTTCTCGGCGAAGTCGATCCGCTTGTAGTGGTTGTAGACCGCGACCGCGAGCTTCTTCTTCGCCTGCTCCTGGCCGATGACGTACTCGTCGAGGAGACCCTTGACCTCCTTCGGCTTCGGGAGGGTGGTGTCCTGCTGCTGCTCGAGCATCCGGTCTTCCGCGATGATGTCGAGGCAGATGTCGACGCACTCGTCGCAGATGAAGACCGTCGGGCCGGCGATGAGCTTCTTCACCTCCCGTTGGCTCTTGTTGCAGAAAGAGCACCTCAGGACTTCATCGCCGCTGTCTTTCTTCGGCATCTCTCCTCCGTTGCTCAGGGCCGTGAGACCAGGGATCAGCTCTCATGCTAGGAGCGAACTTCCGGCCCTGTCAACTGTCCCGCTTCCGAGTGTCCTCCGGCTGTGACAACAGGCGGCCGGGCCGCGGCTATTCCGCGCCCGTGTGGTCGCCCGGGTCGCCAGGGTCACCGTGCCTTCCCTCGATCGTCCGCCGAGCGTCCGCCGTGTCCGCCGGGTCCGCCCGCAGACGCCGCGCCGGCGGGAGCAGCCGGACCCGCGGGACCGATGCCGCCGCTCGGCCCCACCGCGCCGATCGGACCCGGGCCCGGACCGGTGCCGGACGGACCGCGCCGGGACATCACGCGGTCGGCGAGGCCGTAGGCCAGGGCTTCCGGCGCCGCCAGGATGCGGTCCCGCTCGGTGTCGCGATGGACTTCCTCCTTGGTCCTGCCGGTATGGTACGCCAGGATCTCGTCCATGCGGTCGCGCATCATCCACATGTCCTTGGCATGGATCTCGATGTCGGACTGCTGCCCCTGCAGCCCCGACAGCCAGGGCTGGTGGATGAGGATGCGGCTGTTCGGGAGCAGCGTCCGCTTGCCCTTCGTGCCGGCGGCCATCAGCACCGCCGCCATCGACGCCGCCTGCCCGACGCAGTAGGTGGAGACGTCGGGCTTGATGTACTGCATGGTGTCGTAGATCGCCAGCCCGGAGCTGATCGAGCCCCCGGGCGAGTTGATGTAGAGGGAGATGTCCTTCTCCGGGTTCTCGGCCTCCAGGAAGAGCATCTGGGCGATGATCAGGCTCGCCATGTCGTCGTCGATCGGCCGGCCCAGGAAGATGATGTTGTCCCTGAGCAGGCGCGAGTAGATGTCATACGCGCGCTCGCCCCGGCTCGTCTGCTCGACAACCATCGGGATCAGCATTCTCGGTCCATTCTCCTTCCGCGGTGCTGCTGCTGTACTACCTTATCCTTATCCTTCTCAGTGCGTCCTGCCCTACCTTGCCTCTTCCGGCGCGGCGACGGCAGCGGCCCCTGCGTCGGCCTCCTCGGCGCCCGAGGCCCCGGGGTCGGCGGTATCAGCGGCAGGGGCGGCATCGGCGGCATCGGCGGCAGGCGACTCGCCCAGCAGGTGGCGCATCGTCTTGTCGCGCCGCATCTGCTCGCGCAAGGGCGCCAGCCGGCCGTTCTCGTCGAGCGCCTTGCGCAACGCCGGCGTGGTGGTCTTCTGCGCTCGCGCCAGGATCGCCAGGGCGCGCTCGAACTCCTCGTCGGTCACCACCACCGGCTCCGCGTCGGCGACGGCGTCGAGCAGCAGCCGGGCGTGCACCCGCCGCTCGGCAAGCGGCCGCATCTCCTCGCGGATCCGCTGCCAGTCGAGCCCCGCCTGCTCCAGCCGCACTCCGCGCTGGGCGAGGCTCTCGGCGTAATCGCTGGCGAGGTGCTCCACCTCGCGCTGCAACACCCCCTGCGGCAGCTCCATCGGGTGGCGCTCCCGCAGCTGGTCGAGCAGCGCCCGCTGCCGCTGCTCGGCCCGCTCTTCGATGCGGGCCTCGCGCAGGCGGCGGGAGACCAGCTCGCGCAGCGCGGTGAGCCCCCCTAACTCAGGGTTTACGCGCGCCGCGAGCTCGTCGTCAAGGGCGGGCAGCTCGCGCTCCTTGACGGCGATCACCTGTACCTTGAAACGCCGCGGGCCGGCGCCGGTTGCGGCGGCGCCCGGATGTTCGCCGGGTCCGCCGGCAGGGGCGGCCGGCGCCGCGCCGCCCTCGTGGGTGAACGGCGCCTCCTGGCCGGCCGCAAGGCCCGAGACGGCCAGGGAGAGCTCCTCCCAGACCCGCTCGTCGCCGACCTCGAACTCCACCGGTTGCACCTTGGGGCCCACCGTGCCGGGCGGGCTGTCAGCGGCGGGGGCGCCGTCGGCGGCCGCGGTTTCCGGCTTCTCCGGGGTGTCCGGCAGGTTCTCCGGGAGCTCGGTGATCTGGGTGCTGACCAGGTCGCCACGCGCCGCCGGCCGCTCGACCGGGACCCATTCGCCGAAACGCACGCGCAGGTCGTCGAGCGCCTTGTCGACGTCGAGCTCGCCCGGCTCGATCTCGGGGTCGGGCAGCTGGAAGTCGTGGATGTTGCCGAGCTCGACCTTCGGACGGGTCTCGACCGTGGCGACGAAGGTCAGAGACCCGCCGGGCTCGAGATCGCGGACCTCGTCGACCTCCGGCGGCATCAGCGGCTCGATCTCGCTCTCGGCCTGCGCCTGGCGCCAGTAGCGCGGCAGCAGGCGGTCGATCACCTCGCGCTCGATGTCCTTGGCGAAGCGGCGGCGGACCAGCTCGGCCGGCACCTTGCCGCGGCGGAAGCCCGGGATCCGCACGCGCTGCCCGTACTCGCGGACGACGCGCTCGGTCTCGGCCTCCACCGCCGGCGCCGGCACCTCGACGGTGAGCTGCTTGCGCCAGGGGCCTACGTCCTGCATCGATAAGACCACGCTCATTGCGCTGTTCAGAACCCCCGGATTGGTGCGAAAGGGGGGACTCGAACCCCCAACCCGATTAATCGGGACTAGATCCTAAGTCTAGCGCGTATACCAGTTCCGCCACTTTCGCGATGAGGTCCGTCCCCCTCGGAATCAGCCGATCGGTCGATCGACGGAGGATGGAGTGAGGTCGAAGGGAGTGGTGAGCCGCCTAGGAATCGAACCTAGAACCCGCAGATTAAGAGTCTGCTGCTCTGCCAATTGAGCTAGCGGCCCTGGTCGACCGGGATCATACTCAAAGAAGCGGCCGGGTGACAACACCGGTGGGCCCATGGGTAGTGTCCTGGCTGGGTTGCCCTTGCCTCCCTCCCGCCGTTTGGGCGAGGGGTCCGACCCATGGCGCCTCTCTCGGCCCCCGTTACAACCACCCGCTCCGCCGCCGCATTTCCAGGCCGGCGCGACGCCTTCTCCTCCTCATCGCCAACCGCCTTGCACGAAATGCACCACCTCGAGCCGGTCGCCGGCGGCCAGGCGGGTTGCCGGGAAGGCGGCGCGCGGCACCAGCTCGCCATTGCGCTCCACCGCCACGGTGCGCGGGTCGCGGCCCAGGCCGGTCACCAGGTCGAGGACGGTCGCGTCCGCGGCGACCTCGTACGGCTCGCCGTTGAGCAGGAGCGCGAGCCGCGGCGGCGCCGGCGGCGGCGACGGCTGCTTGGGCGGCGGCTTCCGAGGCAGCGGCATGCGCCCTCGTCTTCCAGCTCAGAGCAGGTGCTTCAGCTCGGCGCGCCCGATGGCGCTGACCGCGCTGATGATCAGGGCGGCGGTGCCACGGTCGAGCTTCGGGATCTCGAAGCGCAGCGGCACTCCGCCTTGCTCGTCCGTGCGCCCGACCGCCAGGACCCGCGGCTCGGCGATCGTCGAGATCATGCGCACCGACACCTGGGCGCCGGCGATCGGCAGGCCGCTCTTGCTCGAGCTGGTGCGCAGCGCCAGGCTGGCGCGGCGGCCCAGGCCGAGGTCCGCCTCGCTCTCGAGCACCAGCACCAGCTGCTCCTGGTCGGCCTCGTTGGTCAAGTACTCGAGGATGACCTGGTCGAGCGTGCGCTCGCCGGGAGATGGCTGGACGGGCACGCCGCGGGGGGTCGGCGCACGGTTGGCGGCGCCGGCGGCGCTGGCGGCGCTGGCGGCGGTCACGGGAGTGGCGCCGCCCGCCACCCCGACTGCCGGCGGCAGGTATGCGCCGGCGCCAGGCACCTGCTCGATCACCGGCATCGGCGAGGTCTTCGGGCGGCCGAGCGCCGCCAGCTTGGCGTCGAACCTGCCTTGGCGGATGGCGGCGATCATGGTCCGATGCTGCTGGTCCATGAGCGCGATGATCTCCTTCTCGTCGCGCCCTTCCGCCAGCAGGTCCGCGTAGTTGGCGCGCTTGCTGGCGAGCACCTGGCCGCCGACGTAGACGAGGCTCTCGATGAAGGGATTCGCGGCCCCCTTGTCCTCGGTCTGAACGTGGAAGACGACCTCCTGATGGCGGACGTCGGTGTTGTAACCGGTGATCATCAGCGGCGCGCGCAGGACGATGGCAGTCGCCAGGGCTCTGCGGAGGGCGCCCTGATTCTACGGACTGAGTGCCTTGGAATCAAACGCCGCGGGGCGTACAATGGAGTCAGGCCCACCGAGCCTGCCCCACCCTACCCGGCCAGCGGCGGGGGAGCAGGCCGACAGGGTGGCCCGGGGAACCGGACCGCCTCCCGTGCTTGGAAAGGCGGGCCGCGAAGGACGGAGTCCTGCCCTTCGCGGTGTTCTTTTCGGTGTGGCTCGAGCGTCCCAGGGGATGCCAGAGATCATGAGCCACCCGAGCCTCCCGCGCCACGAGGACATTGCCGCCGCACGACCCACCTCGCGAGGCCTGCGCATCCTCGACGAGCCCCATCGGCAGGCAAGGCAGGCAACGCCCGAGCGTCTCAGGGGCGCGACCCGACCGGTCCGGCCATCTTCGTCGATCTCTTCGGGGCCGGAGCTCCCGCCTCACCCGCTGACCGACGCCTTCGGCAGGCGGCTCACCTACCTGCGCGTGTCGGTCACCGACCGCTGCAACCTGCGCTGCACCTACTGCCTGCCCGAGGACGCCGATTTCCCCTTCGGGGACCGTGACTTCCTGCGTCCGGAAGAGATCGAGGCGATCGTCGGCGCCCTGGTGCGGCTGGGCATCCGCCGCGTCCGGCTGACCGGCGGCGAGCCGCTGGTGCGCAAGGACATCGTGGAGATCGCCCGCCGCGTCAAGGCGCTGCCGGGCGTCGAGAACCTGGCGCTGTCCACCAACGGCACCGAGCTGGCGCGCCTCGCCGAGCCCTTGCGCGCGGCAGGCGTCGACCGCGTCAACATCAGCCTCGACAGCCTGGACGCCGAGCGCTTCCGCGCCATCACCAGGCGAGGCAGCCTCGAAGCCGTGTGGAACGGCGTCGAGGCGGCGCTGGCGGCGGGCTTCTCGCCGGTCAAGCTGAACGCCGTGCTGCTGTCGCGCCAGAACCTCGAGGACGTCGACCGCTTGGTCGAGCTCACCCTCGACCGCCCGCTCTCGGTCCGCTTCATCGAGATGATGCCGACCGCCAGCAACCGTCACCTGCAGCCCGACGAGTACGTCTCGAGCGACGTCGTGAAGGAGCGCATCGAAGCCCGCTTCGGCAAGCTCCTACCGCTCGATCCAGAGCACACCGGTCCGCGCACCGGACCCGCCGCCGCCTACCAGCTCGCCGGCGCCCAGGGAGCCGTGGGCTTCATCACCCCGCTCTCGCACACCTTCTGCGCCGACTGCAACCGCCTCCGCCTCACCTCGCGAGGCGAGCTCCGCCTCTGCCTCTTCGCCGACCGCGTCTACCCCCTCCGCCATCTCCTGGCTCTGGGCGTGGACTCCGCCGAGGCCCTGGAGACCGAGATCCTCCGCGTCCTCCAGGAGAAGCCCGCCGAGCACATGCTGGCCAGGGGCGACTACGGCAACCTCGTGAGCTTCATGGAGATCGGCGGCTGAGAGCGTGGGCCAGCGACCAACCAGTCTCTGCAGCCCGAGTTGGCGACCATGAGGGGTGGGTAGCAGCAACACCAGACGACCTGAGGGAGGGTAGCCGAGCAATCCGGCCCCACTCGCCTCGAACAGCGGCGCCGGCAGGGTCGCCGAAGCGGCAGGGGTCCCCGGTCCTGGGCGCTCACGGACCCTCCCTCCTGAGCCCGTATGGGCGAGGGGTCCAAGTCAATGGGGCGGCCGCTGAGGACTGCGACCCCTCGCCCATACGGGCTCAGGAGGGAGGGTCCGTGAGCGCCCAGGACCGCACCGAGCACCTATCTAGAAGGTTCCCTGCCGGTGCCCGGCGCCGCCTCCACGATCGCCCCAGGGCCGAGCGACTCTACCCGGGAGGGAGTAGAATGCGGGCCGGCGAAGTCCTGCCGGGTTTCAGCGCGCAATCAACCTGCGCAATCAACCTGAACGTGAATGCATTGCCACGAGGCCAAGACCACGAGGAGATGAGCATGGCTCAAGTCACCGAAGTCAATACCGAAGTCAACCAGGCCAGCGACGTCGCGCGGCCGGAGGCTGCGAAGGCCCCCGAGCGCACCCTGGTCCGTTACGAAGTCCGCGAGGGGATCGCCTACCTGACCCTCGACGATCCGCCCGCCAACACCTACACCCACGAGATGATGCGCCAGCTCGACGCCGCCATCCTCCAGGCCCGTTTCGACGCCGGCGTCCACGTCCTGGTGCTCACCGGCCGCGGCGAGAAGTTCTTCTGCGCCGGCGCCAACATCCAGATGCTCTCCGAGGCCGAGCCGAACTTCAAGTACTACTTCTGCCTCCACGCCAACGAGACCCTGAACCGCCTCGAGCAGACCCCGAAGCTGGTCATCGCCGCCCTCAACGGCCACACCGTCGGCGGCGGCCTCGAGATCGCCATGGCGGCCGACCTGCGCATCGCCAAGCGCAACGCCGGCAAGCTCGGGCTGCCCGAGATCAACCTCGGCGTCCTGCCCGGCACCGGCGGCACCCAGCGCCTGGCGCGCCTGGTCGGCAAGTCGCGCGCCATCGAGCTGATGACCAGCGGCCGCCTGATCTCCTTCGAGGATGGCGAGAAGCTGGACATCCTCAACCAGATCTTCGAGGCCGAGGACTTCGCCGGCCAGATCCACGCCTACGCCCGCCAGTTCTGCCCGCCCGGCCGCGCCGCCAAGGCGGTCGGACGCATCAAGCGCTCCGTGCAGTCGGGCGCCGAGGTGCCCTTCGAGAGCGGCCTGGCGATCGAGCGCGAGCTGCAGCAGCAGCTGTTCGAGAGCAAGGACGCGCGCGAGGGCCTGGACGCCTACGTCGAGAAGCGCCAGCCGCAGTTCAAGGGGGTGTGACGATGACCGCCGTGCAGGAAGCGGCCGGCCTGGCCGCGAAGGCAGGCGCCGCGCGGCTGCCGCCGCCGGCCCTGTTCATCGGCGGCGGCTGGGTCGAGCCCGAGGGCGGGCGCACCTTCCCGACCGAGAACCCGGCCACCGAGGAGGTCCTCTGCCAGGTGGCGTCGGCGTCCGCCGCCGACGCCGGCCGTGCCGTCGAGGCGGCGCACGCGGCGCTCGCCGGCGACTGGGGGCAGAAGACGTCGGCCCGCGACCGCGGCCGGCTGCTCTACAAGATCGCCGACGCCCTCGAGGCGCGCATCGACGAGTTCGCCCTGGCCGAGACGCTCGACAACGGCAAGCCGATCTTCGAGTCGCGCTACGTCGACCTGCCGACCTCGATCGACGCGCTGCGCTACTTCGCCGGCTGGGCCGACAAGATCACCGGCGACACGCTGCCGGTGTCCGGCCCGTTCGTGCTCGCCTACACCTTGCGCGAGCCGGTCGGGGTGGTCGCCGCCATCACGCCGTGGAACTTCCCCCTCATCCAGGCGCTGTGGAAGATCTCGGCGGCGCTGGCCTGCGGCAACACGGTGGTGCACAAGCCGGCCTCCTACACGCCGCTGACCGCGCTCAAGTTCGCCGAGCTGGCGGCCGAGGCCGGCCTGCCGCCGGGCGTCCTGAACGTCGTCCCGGGCGGCGGCGCGGCGGTCGGCAACGCCCTGGTGCAGCACCCGCGGGTCGCCAAGGTCACCTTCACCGGCTCAACCGAGGTCGGGCGCGACATCATGCGCGGCGCCGCCGACACCATCAAGCGCGTCACCCTCGAGCTGGGCGGCAAGTCGCCGAACATCGTCTTCGCCGACGCCGACCTCGACGCCGCGGTCAAGGGCGCCTACAACGGCATCTTCTACGGCAAGGGCGAGGTCTGCGCCGCCGGCTCGCGCCTGTTCGTCGAGGAGAAGGTCCACGCCGAGCTGGTCGAGCGCCTGGTGGAGCGCACCCGCCGCCTGGTCCCGGGCGATCCGCTCGACCCCAAGACGCGCCTCGGCGCGCTGGTGTCGGCCAAGCAGCGCGAGAGCGTGCTGGGTTACGTCGAGACCGGCCGGCGCGAGGGCGCGCGGGTCGCCCACGGCGGCGAGGCGGCGAGCGTCGGCGGCAAGGGCTGGTTCATGCAGCCGACGGTCCTCGACGGCGTCAGCAACGACATGACCGTGGCGCGGGAGGAGATCTTCGGACCGGTGCTGGTGGTGATCCCGTTCCGCGATGTCGAGGATGCGGTGGCGCAGGCCAACGCCAACATCTACGGCCTCGCCGCCGGCGTCTGGACCCGCGACATCGGCAAGGCCCACCAGGTCGCGCGGCAGGTGCAGGCGGGCACGGTGTGGATCAACCAGTACAACTGGTACGACTCCGGCGCCCCCTTCGGCGGCTACAAGCAGAGCGGCTTCGGCCGCGAGCTCGGCAAGCAGGCGCTCGAGTCCTACACCGAGACGAAATCGGTCTACGTCGGCAGGTAGGCCGGATCGCGTGTCTGGGAGCCGCTCCGCCCTCGTCTCGCCGCCGTCGCCCGGCGACATCGTGTTGGCGGCGCCAGTCCGCACGCCCATCGGCAAGTTCGGCGGCGCCCTGGCGGCGCTGTCGGCTGCCGACCTCGGCACCGCCGCCGCCGCCGCCGCCCTGTCGCGAGCCGGCCTGGCTCCCGGCCGCACCGATCTCGTCGACCAGGTGATCTTCGGCCACGCCCGCCAGGCCGGCGGCGGCCCCAACACCGCGCGCCAGATCGCCCACCGCGCCGGAGTGCCGGACGACCGCCCCGCCTTCACCGTCAACCAGGCCTGCGGCTCGGGTCTTCAGGCCGTCCTCTGCGCCGCCCGCGCCATCCTCCTGGGGGAGGCGCGGGTGGTCCTGGCGGGCGGCACCGAGAGCATGTCGAACACCCCCTACCTGCTGCCGCGGGCGCGCTGGGGCTATCGCCTCGGGCACGCCGAGATCGTCGACGGCATGTACCGCGACGGCTTCGACGACCCCCTCTCCGGCCTGGTGATGGGCGCCACCGCCGAGGAGCTGGCGGTCGAGGCGGGCGTCGACCGCGCCGCCGCCGACGCCTACGCGCTGCGCAGCCAGGAGCGGTGTGAACGGGCGCGCGCCGCCGGCCGCTTCGCCGCCGAGATCGTGCCGGTCGAGGTGGCCGGCAAGAAGGGCGCCCCAATCGTCGTCGATCGCGACGAGCATCCCCGCGACGGCGTCACCCTGGAGGCGCTGGCGCGCATGGCGCCGGTCTTCCGGCAGGGGGGCACCGTCACCGCCGCCAACGCCTCGGGGATCACCGACGGCGCCGCCGCGCTGATCGTCGCGTCGCGGCAGGCCGCCGCCGAGCTCGGCCTGCCGGTGGCCGCCCGGCTGCTCGGCTGGGAGGTGGTGGGGGTCGAGCCGCGGATCATGGGCATCGGCCCGGTGCCCGCGGTGCGGCGGCTGCTCGAACGATGCCACCGGGAGCGCGGCGGCGAAGCCGACGGCGGCCTGCCGGCGTTCGGCGCGACCGACGCGACCGGCGCGCTCGCCACGACCGACGACTTCTGTGCGCTCGATGCGATCGACGCCATCGAGCTGAACGAGGCCTTCGCGTCCCAGGTGCTGGCCTGCCTGGGCGGCCTCGACCTGCCCGCCGACAGCGAGCGCGTCAACCCGGACGGCGGCGCCATCGCCCTCGGCCATCCCATCGGCGCCACCGGCGCCCGCATCCTCGTCACCCTCCTGCACGGCCTCGAGGCGCGCCAGCAGCGGCTCGGCATCGCCACCCTCTGCGTCTCCGGCGGCATGGGCCTGGCGGCGCTGGTCGAGCGGGAAGCGCCGGGTAGGCGCGAGGGTCCAAGTTCCGATGGCGGCGCGCTGCTTGGGGAGTCGTCACCATGACCACGGCAAGCGGCATGAGAGGCGCTGTCCTGGTCTCGGCGACCACAGGCAAGAAGGCCGAGCCGTACGTCGCGGCGCTCGTCGCCGGCGGCGTGCCTGGAGAGTCCATTCGCGTGGTCGCATCGGCCGCGATCTTTGGTACGGGCGCAACGGGCACGACCGCCGCAGCAGTAGCAGCAGCCGCCGAGCTCGCCGCCGGCGCCGCGGGCCTGGTGCTCTGCGGCGGCGACGACGTGGACCCCCGCCGCTATGGCGAGGAGCCGCTGCCGGGAGCGGGCGTCGAGGCGCTGCCCGAGCGCGACGCGCTGGAATGGGAGCTGCTGGCGGCGGCGCGCGAGCGGCGGCTGCCGGTCTGGGCCGTCTGCCGCGGCTTCCAGGTGCTCAACGTCTTCTTCGGCGGCTCCCTCTGGCAGGACCTGCCGCTGCAACGGCCGACGGCGGTCGTGCACGATCCCGACGAGGCGCCGCACGAGCTGCAGGTCCACGCGCTCCGCGTGCTGGCCCCGGAGGCGCCGATCGGCGAACGCCTGGCGGCCGCCGGACCGGCGCCGCGGGTCAACAGCCGTCACCACCAGGGCGTCAAGCGCCTCGGCGACGGGCTCCTGGCCGTCGCGGCGGCGGAGGACGGCTTGATCGAGGCGGCGGTCCTGGGCGGCGGGCCCCGCGGATCCTCGACGGCCGGCGCGGCCGTCACGGCCGGCGCGGGCGCCCCGGAGGGCGACGGTTGGTGGGTGCGCGGCGTCGAGTGGCACCCCGAGAACCTGCTCGCCCTGCCGGAGCAGCTGGCGCTCTGGCACGATTTCGCGGCGGCCCTCGCGGCCCGGCGCGATCAGGGGCGCTGATGCCGGCGATCTCCTACGCGGGCGACGGCCGGACCGGCACCCTGACCCTCGATCGGCCGCCGCTCAACGTCCTCGACACCGCGGCGCTCCAGGCGCTGCGCGACGCGGTGGGCGAGCTCGCGCATGATCGTGAGCTGGCGCTGGTGTTCGTGCGCGGCGCCGGCGGGCGCGCCTTCTCCGCCGGCACCGCCATCCAGGACCACACCCCGGACCGTGTCCCGGCGATGCTCGCCGCGCTCCGCGAGGCCGTCGTGCGGCTGCGCGCGCTGCCGGCGATCACGGTCGCGGCGGTCGCCGGCCACTGCCTGGGAGGCGGCATGGAGCTCGCCATGGCCTGCGACCTGGTGATCGCCACCGAGGACTCCCGGTTCGGCCAGCCCGAGGTGGACCTCGGCTGCTTCCCGCCGGTGGCCGCGGCGCTCTATCCGTCGCGGCTCGGCCCCGGGCGCGCACTGGAGCTGCTGGCCGGCGGCCAGCCGATCGCCGCCGCACGCGCCGCCGAGCTCGGGCTGGTCCATCGCCTGCTCCCGGCCGGCCACCTGGACGACGGCTGCGCGCGTCTTGCCGCGGAGCTGGGCGGCAAGAGCGCGCCGGTGCTGCGGCTCATCAAGCGCGCGGTCGCCGCCGGCCGCGACCTGCCGTTCGCCGAGGCGCTGGCCGCCACCGAGCGCCTCTACCTCGACGAGCTGACCGAGCTCGAGGACAGCCGCGAAGGCGTCGCCGCCTTCCTCGAGAAGCGGCGCCCGGAGTGGCGGCACCGCTGAGAGAGACTTCCCGTGCGAGTACCACGCAGGTTTCTCCGGCCTCCATATGGTGCCCGTTCGGGCCAGCCCGGGATCTGTACAACGGGAGGGGCTTGGGGGACGGACCTTCCCCTGGGCCGCCGTTTGGGCGAGGGTCTAGATCTCGGGAATGGCAGTATTGGACTCCGGACCCTCGCCCAAACGGAGGCCCAGGGGAAGGTCCGTCCCCCAAGCCCCGGTGGGGCCTAGCGGGCGCAGCGACGACGACAAGGAGAGATGCCGATGGCTGAGACGATCCTCGTGGAACGGGAGGGCCGGGTGGCGATCCTGACCGTCAACCGGCCGGACAAGATGAACGCCCTGAACGAGCAGGTGCGCACCGAGGCGCTGGCCGCGCTGGCCGCCCTCGAGCACGACGACGGCATCGGGGTGGTGGTGATCACCGGCGCCGGCGAGAAGTCCTTCATCGCCGGGGCCGACATCGGCGAGTTCGCCGGCCGCACCCCGTTCGATCAGCGCGAGGCCATGCGCAGCCCGCGCATCTTCGACGTCATGGCCGCCTTCCCGAAGCCGGTGATCGCGATGATCAACGGCTTCTGCCTGGGCGGCGGCTGCGAGCTGGCGATGTCCTGCGACCTGCGCATCGCCTCGGAGAAGGCCCGCTTCGGCCAGCCGGAGATCAACCTCGGGCTGATCCCCGGCGGCGGCGGCACCCAGCGCCTGTCGCGCCTGGTCGGCATCGGCCACGCCATGCGCCTGGTGCTGACCGGCGACATGATCGGCGCCGCCGAGGCCCGCGAGCTCGGCCTGGTCGAGATGGTGGTGGCGCACGAAGAGCTGCGCGCCCGCACCCTCGAGCTGGCGGCCCGGATCGCGGGCAAGAGCCCGCTGACGGTGCGCATCGCCAAGGAGGCGGTCCGCGCCGGCCAGCGCCTGGCGATCGACGACGGCATCCTCTACGAGCGCGATCTCTTCTGCCTCTGCTTCTCCTCGGCCGACAAAGAGGAAGGAGTCAAGGCGTTCCTCGAGAAGCGCCCCGCGCACTGGCAGGGAAGGTGACCATGGACGACCTGCTGGCGCTGCGGCGCGAGTTCCCGATCCTCGAGCGCACCACCTACCTGATCAACAACTCGCTCGGCGCCATGCCGCGCGGCGTCCACGACGAGCTGGCCAACTTCGCGAACCAGTGGGAGACGCGGGGCGTGCGCGCCTGGCACGAGGGGTGGTGGGAGATGTCCGCGAACACCGGCGACCTGCTGGCGCCGCTGCTGGGCGTCGGGTCGGGCGAGATCGCGATGCATCAGAACGTCTCCGTCGCGGCGGCGGTCTTCTTCTCGTGCTTCGACTATCCGCCGGAGCGCAACCGCATCGTCTACACCGAGCTGAACTTCCCGAACGTGATGTACCTCGTCGAGGGCGAGCGGCGCCGGGGAGCGGAGATCGTCGTGGTGCCCTCCGACGACGGCATCGGCGTGCCGACCGAGCGGCTGCTGGCCGCCATCGACGAGCGCACACGGCTGGTGCCGGTCTCTCACACCCTGTTCCGCAGCGCTTTCGTCCAGGACGCGGAGGCCATCGCCCGCCGCTGCCGCGAGGTCGGGGCGGTGCTGCTGCTGGACGTCTACCAGTCGGTGGGCGTGCTGCCTCTCGAGCTCGCCGCCTGGGGCGTCGACGCCGCGGTCGGCGGCTCGGTCAAGTGGCTCTGCGGCGGCCCCGGCGCCGGGTTCCTGTGGGTACGGCCGGCGCTGGCCCGGGAGCTGCAGCCGGCGCTCACCGGCTGGCAGGCGGACGAGGAGCCTTTCGCCTTCCGCACCGGTCCGGTCCGGCTGGCCGAGACTCCGTGGCGCTTCCTGAACGGCACCCCGAACGTCCCCGCCCTCTTCGCCTGCCGCCCCGGCTACCGCATCGTCGCCGGCGTCGGCGCGCGACGGATCCGCGAGCGCTCGCTGCAGCTCACCTCCCACCTCATCGCTGCCGCGGTAGAGGCCGGATTCGAGGTGCGAACGCCGCGCGAGCCGGCGCGGCGGGCCGGCACGGTCTCGGTGTGGCACGAGCAGGCGGAGCGCCTCTGCGAGGAGCTGCTGCGGCGCGAGATCATGTGCGACTTCCGGCCGCGCGCCGGCATCCGGCTGTCGCCGCACTTCTACAACACCGAGCAGGAGTGCGACCACGCCATCGCCACGCTGAAGGAGCTGGCGGAGAACCTTTCGTAGCCCGCGCGGGACGCACTCTCTGGTGGGCTTCCCGGGGCGCTCTGCCCGCCCGGCCGGCAAAATGTAATCGTTGACACGAATTCGGCTCCGCGGCGCACTTCCTTTAGTAGAGACTCGTCTGCCCCGGCGTCGCCAAACACGGCATCGATCGACGCCGGGCGATGTTCCGTAGACCGGTCAAATTCACTGATGTCTGCGTCATTGGTGGGGGTGTCTAGGTTGAGCTTACGCTTCAAGGGCTTCCTGGCGACTGCCACGGCGGTGTCGGCGATCCTGGTGGCGATCGTCGCCTTGCTCGGCCGGCGGATCGAGCCGCGTCTCGAGGAGGTGCTGCTCGCCGGGCTGTGCGCCACCCTGCTCGCGTCGCTGGCCACCTGGCTGGCGGTGGAGCGCATCTCGGTGCCGTTGCGCCGGCTGGCCGAGGCGATGTCGGCGATGGCCAGGACCGGAGACCTCGGCCGGTTCGAGAGCGCCTTCCGCAGCTCCGGCAGCGGCAACCGTGACGTCCGCCTCATCGAGGAGACCTTCCGCGCGCTGCTGGTGTCGCTCGAGGAGAGCCAACGGGCAAGGGAGCGCTCCTACGTCGAGGCGGTCGGAGCGGTGGTCACCGCGGCGGACGCGCGCGACCACGAGACCACCGGCCACTCGTTCCGGGTCGCGCTGTACGCCATGACGCTGGCGCGCGCGCTCGGCCTGCCTGCCGAGCAGCTGAAGGCGATCGAGTGGGGCGCGCTGCTCCACGACGTCGGCAAGATGGCGGTTCCCGACAGCGTGCTGCGCAAGCCGGGTCCGCTCACCGCCAATGAGTGGCACATCATGAAGCAGCACCCCACCTGGGGCTTCGACATGCTGGCCGAGGTCAGCTTCCTGCAGCCCGCCGCCATCGAGATCGTCTACAGCCATCACGAGCACTGGGACGGCCACGGCTACCCGCGCGGGCTCGGCGGCGAGCAGATCCCGCTGGCGGCTCGCGTCTTCGCGGTCGTCGACACCTACGACGCCATCACCTCCGACCGCCCCTACCGCCGCGCCCGCAGCCACGCCGCGGCAGTCGCCGAGATGCGGCGGGTCTCCGGCCAGCAGCTCGACCCCGCCATGGTCGAAGCCTTCGCCGGTCTCTCCGAGCTCGAGCTGCGTCAGCTCACCGATCGCTGCCGCAACGTCCACCCGGGCCTCAGCCTCCCCGACGACCTGCTTGATTCGCTGACTGATCCGGGGGCGGAAGCACTTCCAGGGTAGGTTCTGTACGCCTCTGGGGACCACCCCTCAGGCCGGGCCTCGGTCGGGCGGATCTCCCCCCGGACCTCGCTTTGGGCGAGGCTGGGGATGAGGAGTGGATGAGGGGTGGCGGACTGCGCCGCCTCGCCCAAAGCTCGGCCGGGGGGAGATCCGCCCGACCGAGGCCCTCCTTCATCCCTCTGCGGCTGGAGTGTCTCTCCGGCGACCCTCTCTCCGACCGCCCAGCGGTCGCCGGAGAGCAATGTGGCCGATGGGGAGGAGAGAGGACCGTGGGGCGGCGAATCTCCCTCCTGCCGACCTTTGGGCGAGGCGCCGCATTCCACCGTCCCCTCCGCATCCACGACCCCCAGCGCCTCGCCCAAAGGGAGGTAGG
>Ga0307477_10000064_pt1 | contig 157108 bp, 147 predicted proteins | sample atmos_gasesECM2C_FD_203316 | JGI IMG/M metagenome (GOLD analysis project Ga0307477, IMG submission 203316) | Hardwood forest soil microbial communities from Morgan-Monroe State Forest, Indiana, United States - atmos_gasesECM2C_515 | ecosystem: Environmental > Terrestrial > Soil > Temperate...
ATGCGCATCATCTCGCTCGCATGCAAAAATCGGTTCTCAAAAATCCTTTCCGCGATCACCGACGTCCCCTCCGCCTGCGTCGCCAGCGCCATGAACTGCGCCTGCATATCGGTAGCGAATCCCGGATACTCTTCCGTCGTCAAGTCAACGCCGGTCAGCTTCTTCGCGCTCCGCACGCGCATCGTCGTCTCATTCACAACCTCAACCGCCGCACCCGCCTGCTCCAATTTCGCAATCACCGCCCCCAAATGCTCCGGCGCGCAATGCGTAATCGTCAGCTCCCCGCCCGTAATCGCTCCCGCCACCAGAAACGTTCCCGCCTCGATCCGGTCCGGAATCACCGTATGCTCCGTCCCATGCAACTCCTTCACTCCGCGAATCTGCAGTGTCGCCGTCCCGTCTCCGCAAATCTGCGCCCCCATTTTCCGCAGCAGCGCCACCAAATCCGTCACTTCCGGCTCGCACGCCGCATTCTCCAGCAACGTTTCCCCGTCCGCCAGCGCCGCCGCCATCAAAATGTTTTCTGTCCCCGTCACCGTAATTTTCTCAAACACGACGTGCGCGCCCCTCAATCGCCCGCCCCTCGGCGCCCGTGCCTCGATGTACCCATGCGACGTAACAATCTCCGCCCCCATCTGCTCCAGGGCCTTCAAATGCAAATCCACCGGCCGCGCCCCAATCGCGCACCCGCCCGGCAGCGAAACCCGCGCCACTCCCACCCGCGCCATCAACGGCCCCAGCGTCAGGATCGACGCCCGCATCGTCTTCACCAGCTCATACGGCGCCTCCGCATGATTCAGCCTGGGCGCCTCGATCTCGTAATCACTCGCCGGCACCTCCATCACCGAAACCCGCGCGTCCATGAACGCCAGCAACTTGCTCATGGTGATCAAGTCGCGCACTTTCGGAATGTTGTGCAGCGTCACCTTCTCCGCGGTCAACAACGCCGCCGCCATCACCGGCAGCGCCGAATTCTTCGCCCCGCTGACCGCCACCCTCCCCCGCAGCGCCTTCCCGCCCCGAATCAAAAATTTATCCATTCGCTCTCTCTGCCGAGCCTGCGTCCGCGCTCGTGTGGGCGCCGGGCTTTAGCCCGGCCCTTCTTACTCTTCTCCGAGCCCTCTGTGCTCTTTGCATTCTCTGTGTTAATTCTTTCTGTTATTTCCCAGCACTACTCGCAAATCCCCCCGCGCTCCCTTCAATCTCCTCCTAGCCTCCCGCGCCCCAATCCCCATTTTCAACATCACCAACGCCACCCTCAAATCGTGTCCCCCCCGCCGCAAAGCGTCTTCCGCCGCAGACACACTCCTCCCGCTTGCCTCCGCCAATATCCGCAAAGCCCGCTCCGCTAACTTCTCATTCGTCAACATCATGTCAATCATCAAGTTCTCATACACATGTCCCTGCCGTGCCATCGCCGCTGTAGACAGCATGTTCAGCACCATCTTTTGCGACGTCCCTGCCTTCAGCCGCGTCGACCCCGTCAGAACTTCGGGCCCCACCTCCGGCGCAATCACAATCTTCGCCACCCGCCCAACCGGCACCCGCAAATTCGACGTCACCGCCACCGTCGTCGCCCCGCGCCTCCGCGCATACCGCAGCGCCCCCAGCACGTACGGCGTCGTCCCGCTCGCCGCAATTCCCACCACCACGTCCTTCCGCGTCATTCGAATCGCACGCAAATCCCGCTCCCCATTCCGCGCCGAATCCTCCGCCCCCTCCACCGCCCGCGTAATCGCCCGCCGCCCACCCGCAATCAAGGCCCGCACCACCTTCGCCGAAACCCCAAACGTCGGCGGACACTCCGCCGCATCTAGCACTCCCATCCGCCCACTCGATCCCGCCCCCACATAAATCAACCGCCCGCCCTTTCGAATTCCTGCAACGATCGCATCCACCGCCCGAGCAATCGCCGGAAGCTCCCGCCCCACCGCCCCCGCAACCAAGCGATCCTCCCGATTCATCAACCGCACAATCTGCCCCGCCGTCATCCGGTCGAGCTTCCTCGACGCCGCATTCCTCTGTTCCGTATTCCAGCGTTCCTTGGTTCGCGAGGTCATCAAGGCATTATACAGACCACCAAAATCCCCAGGCGCACAGGCGCTCCTGCCTGTGCGCCTTCAAACAAGCACAAAACGATCCGCCGCCGCTGACCACACCTGTTCACCCCGACCCTCGAAAGGCCTGCGCGCTTCCGGTACGCGCAACCAACAAAGCAACTCCCTCTCAACCGAGCCAATTTCTTTATCAAAAATCAGTTATGTTAGAGAAGCTGCGAAACGGAATACCCGAAACCCATGTCGATCGACGTTCTAAAAGCTCTTTTCGAGCACCACTTCCACGCCTCGCCCGCGCGCGTCCAGCCGCTCCAAGGCGACCTCGGCGGCTCCGGCCGCAAAATCCTCCGGCTCTCCACCGTAAAACACCGTGCCATCGGCGTCCTTTACGGCGTCCGTGAAGAAAACATCGCCTTCGTGGAATTCTCCAAACACTTTCGCCGCCACGGCCTCCCCGTCCCCGAAATCTACGCTGAAGATCTCGACCACGGCGCCTACCTCGAAGAAGACCTCGGCGACACCACCCTCTACGAATTCCTTACAAAAAATCGTACGGCCGCAACCATAGCGCCCCAAGCCGTCGAAGCCTACCGCAAAGTCGTCGCCATCCTCCCGCGCTTCCAAGTCGAAGCCGGCCGGGACTTAAACTATTCCGTCTGCTACCCCAACCCCAGCTTCGACCGCCAATCCATCGCCTGGGATCTCAACTACTTCAAATACTATTTCCTCCGCCTCGCCGGCATTTCCTTCAACGAACGCGCCCTCGAAGACGATTTCAGCCGCCTTACCGATCTCCTCCTCAGTGCCCCCCGCGACTACTTCCTCTACCGCGACTTCCAATCCCGCAATATCCTCCTCCGCAACGGCGCTCCCTTCTTCGTCGACTACCAAGGCGGCCGCAAGGGCGCTCTCCAATACGACATCGCCTCTCTCCTCTACGACGCCAAAGCCGACCTGCCCCCTGAACTTCGCCAGCAACTCCTCGATCATTATCTCGACAACCTCGAAGGTTTCATCCCGCTGGACCGCACCGTCTTCCTCCAGCACTTTTATCCCTACGTCTACATCCGCATCATGCAAGCCCTTGGCGCCTACGGCTTCCGCGGCTTCTACGAACGCAAGCCCCACTTCCTCCAAAGCGTCCCCTACGCGCTCAAAAACCTCCGCTGGCTCCTCCATCACGTCGAACTCCCCATCGCTCTCCCCATGCTCACGGGCGCCTTCCAAAGCATGCTGGCCTCGGAAAAATTGCAAGCCATCGCTTCCGAAGCCGACAATCTCGTCGTCCGCATCTTCAGTTTTTCCTTCCATCAAGGCTTGCCAAAAGACGAAACCGGCAACGGCGGCGGCTTTGTTTTCGACGGCCGCAGCCTCCCCAACCCCGGCCGCGAAGAACGCTTCAAATCCCTCACCGGCAAAGACGCCCCCGTCATCGAGTACCTCCAGCAACAAGAAAGTGTCCACCAATTCCTCGCCAGCGTCCTCTCGCTCGTGGATTCCACTGTGAGCACTTACCAGCAGCGCGGCTTCAAAAACCTCATGGTCTCCTTCGGCTGCACCGGCGGCCAGCACCGCTCCGTCTACCTCGCCGAACAACTAGCCAAACGCCTCCGCCCCCGCCCCGGCCTGGAAGTAGTCCTCCGCCACCTCGAACTCGAGAAAATGTCCAAATGATATTCCTGCCCACCTCTCTTTGCCGTTGTAGCGTCCGCCTTCCGAGGCGGACAGCTCGCGCAATCCCTCGCCACACCCCTCTTCTCTGCGTTTCCTCCGCGTCTCCCTGTTATCTTTTTCCTTTTCTCGCCACTCGCCACTCACCACTGGTCACTTCTTTCACTCTCAGAAAACTTCCCCAATGAAAGCCATGATCCTAGCCGCCGGCCTAGGCACCCGCCTTAAGCCCCTAACCGACACCCGCCCTAAAGCGCTGGTCGAACTCAACGGCCGCACCCTCCTCGAAATCACCCTAACCCGTCTCCGCACGTTCGCCATCACCGAAGTCATCATCAACGTCCACCACCACGCCGACATGATCATCGACTACCTGAAATCCAAAAATTACTTCGGCCTGCGCATCGAAATCTCCCGCGAAGAAGTCCTCCTCGACACCGGCGGCGGCCTGAAAAAAGCCGCCTGGTTCTTCCTAGAAGATCCAAAAAATCTCGACGAACCTTTCCTTCTCCACAACGTCGACGTTCTAAGCACCATCGACTTCGCCCAAATGCTCCAATTCCACAACGACGATCACGCTCTCGCCACCCTAGCCGTCCAATCCCGCCCCACCTCCCGCCAACTCCTCTTCGACAACCACAACCAACTCCGCGCCCGCCGCATGGAAGGCCACTCGCCACTTGCCACTCGTCACTCGCCACTTCCCGAAGCCCCTGAGCCATCGCCTTTACACCCCCTAGCCTTCTCCGGCATTCATCTACTCTCCCCCCGCCTCCTGCCCCTCCTCACCGAAGACGGCATCTTCTCCATCATTGACTCCTACCTTCGCCTATCCTCCGAAGGCCAAAAAATCATCGCCTTCCGCGCCGACCATTTCTACTGGCGCGACCTCGGCCGGCCGGCCGACCTCACCCAAGCCGCCCTCGACGTACTTGAAAAACGTCTGCCGTGACAAGTGAACCGGCGGCTTGGACTGTCGCACCATTCTGGTGCATACCGGTGTTATGAGCACAGCAGACAAAACCGTCCGCCAGAGCGTAAGCTTGCCGGCAAAGATTGCCGCACAAGTGCGCACCTTGGCCAAGAACCGCAGGCTGAGTTCCAACCGCAGGTTGGTCGAACTCACGAAGCAGTGAATTCAGATGTTCTGTATAGGGCGTGAAAGAAGAATATTCTGTCGGCGGCTAGCTCTTATTGACGACCTCAATATCGTGGTCGTCAGGATCAAGCACCCAGGTCGCATAATAGCCCGGATAGTATTCGAGGCGAGCTTGAGGTGACTCCTTACTCTTTCCTCCGGCTGCTAAAGCGGCCTTGTAGAATGCATCTACTTCGGAATGGTCCTTCGCTACAAATCCGACGTGAACGGCCTGAGGATCGGGCTTCCCTTCTTTGAGCCAGAAAAAATATCTCTTGCCATCACCAAAACCCTTCAAGTCTGGGTGTCCGTCTTTGCCTTCGTAGTTTATAAAGGTTGTGATTCCAAGTGGCTTCAGAGCCTTGGCGTAGAAAGCGACTGAACGCTTGAAGTCACTGACTGTGAGAATAACGTGGTCTATCATATTCTCCCCGGAATTTCCGATGTGGACTCGAGACTCGCGTATCCTAACTCTCCTTCGTTCCTAGACTCAAGAATTCTATGACCACAGCAGGCCCCAGCGATGCTTCGTGCGGAGACTCTTATGTCCTCTCTCAGGGCAAAAGACTGCGTATCCCTGTGTCTGTTCATCTTCTCCGACGCTGTTGATTCTAAACCACTTACAAAAACACTAAAGTCCTTTATCAGCAACACTTACAAAAAATAGGGGAATAGGCACAACTTCCAGTGCGCACTCCGCGCTGCTCAGTGCGGCGACGCGTCACATCGCTCTCTCGATCTCGGATGGGTCCAGTCGCAAAGTCATGGAAGCTCCAATTGCGAGCGCTCCCGCTCTTTGCGCAGCAGCAATTGCGATACCGCCCAACCAATGGGACAATGCTTCCATGCGAAAACAACTCATCACTTCAATCACAACTCTGGCCGCTGGCCTCCTGCTCCTGGGCAACGCCTACGCACAGCAAACTCCGGCCGCCGCCACTCCAACCACTCCCGCGGCGCAAGCCCCGAAAGCCCCCGCTGCAAAAACGGGACAAGCCGCCAAGCCAAGGACCGCCGTCCCTCTCACTCTCAAGACGGAGAAAGACAAGTTCAGCTATGCCCTCGGCATGAATCTCGGCTCCGGCCTCCACAAGCAATCCGTGGACGTGGACTCCGCGATCTTCTTGCGCGGTTTGAAGGACGGGCTCGCCGCCGGCAAGACACTCTTAACCGAGCAGGAAGCGCAAGCCACCCTCGCACAAATGCAGAATGACCTGCGCAAAAAAGCGCAGGAAAAAATGCAACAGGTCGGCGTTTCCAACAAGCAAACCGGCGATGCCTTTCTGGCCTCGAACAAGGCCCAGGACGGCGTGATCACTCTTCCCAGCGGCCTGCAATACAAAATCTTGAAAGAGGGCACAGGCCCGAAACCCGCCGCCACCGATTCCGTCGTCTGTAACTACCGCGGCACGCTTCTCGACGGCACCGAATTCGACAGCTCTTACAAGCGCGGCCAGCCAGCGACGTTTCCAGTGAACGGCGTGATCAAGGGATGGACCGAAGCGCTACAGCTCATGCCCGTAGGTTCGAAGTGGCAACTAGTGATCCCCTCGGACCTCGCTTATGGCGAGCGCGGCGCAGGCCAGCAGATCGGCCCCAACTCCACGCTCATCTTTGAAGTCGAGCTCCTCTCCATCCAACCCAAGGCCGCCGCAACGACGCCCGCTCCCACGGGGGAAACGCCACACTGAGTCGGAGCCACCGACGAACTCTTATTCTGCTGGTTCTGGGATACGGGAAGAGAAGCGTGCCCTAAGCTGCCACTCCGTACCCTGATTAAGAACAAGAAACGTACGACTAACAACTGGTTCAACGCGCTGCTGTGGTCGCAAAACCCAGCGCCTGCATCACCGCATCATGCAGCGCCGGCCGCACCTGCTGAATCTTGGTATTCTCCCGCGTCGGATGCACCCGATTCGTCAGCAGCACGACAAAAAGTTGTCGGTCCGGATCGATCCAGATGGAAGTCCCGGTAAATCCCGTGTGCCCGAAACTGTGAGCCGAAAAATAATGCCCACTGGACCCGCCCTCGGTTGGCGTCGCCCAGCCCAGTGTGCGCGTTCCGCCGGAAAGCTGCTGTGGCGCCGTGAACTGCGCAATCGTCGCACGCCGCAAAATCCGTTGATGCGCGTAAACGCCGCCATTCAGCAGCATCTGGCAAAACACAGCCAAATCCGGCGCCGTGCTGAAAAGCCCCGCGTGCCCCGAAACGCCGCCGATCGCAAACGCATTCTCGTCGTGCACTTCACCCTGCACCAGCCGGTGCCGCAGATTGTTATCAATCTCGGTCGGCGCAATCGCCGGCCAAAGTTTCTTCGGAGGACGGTACATTGTGTCCTTCATTCCCAGCGGCGAAAAAATAAAAGTTCTTGCAAGATCGTCCAGCGTTCGTCCCGTCAATCGCTCGATGATCTCCGCCATCAAAATAATTCCCAGGTCCGAATAGATTTCCTTCGTCCCCGGTTCGTAGTCGAGCAGTTCCGCAAAAATCCTCGCGAGCGTGTCGGCCCTGCCCTTCGACGTCCGCCAATATTCTTTGAACGCCGGCAACCCCGAAGTGTGCGTCAGCAAATGCCGCACCGTCACTTTGTGCCGCCACTCTGGTTGCGGCCCGCTCGCCCACTCCGGCAAATACCGCTCCACCTTCGCGTCCAGATCCAGCGGAACAGCAAAGTCCCCTTCTGCCAATTTCGCCACCAGCGTCGTGGTCGCCACGACTTTCGTGAGCGAAGCGATGTCATACATTGTATTCGGATTTGTCGCTGCGGCTTTCGCGTCGTAACTCAGTTTTCCAAACGCATGTACCGAAACTTTTCCGCGATAACCTACCGCCAGCATCGCTCCGGGAAACGCTTTGCCCGCAATCGCTTTCTCGATCACGTCGTATGCAGGTTGCAACTGCGCTTCGCCGCGCGTATCCGTCGGCTGCACCGTCATCGGATCCGCCGGCAACTCCATTCCGAATCCAGCTTTCAAATTCACGCCCGGAATCGTGACCGGCAAATGTCCGCGCACCTGTATTTGTCCAAACAGCGCCCGCGCCACGGAAATTTGCGCGACGTCGCTGATCCCCAACGCCGCCAGCCACGTCTCTGCCTTCGGAAAACTCTCAATCAAGTACGGACTCCCGAATCCAACGGTGATTACCGGCTTGCCAGTCTTGTAAAGCTGCTCCGCCAGCGCCGCCTGTTCCGATGGAACATCCACGTTTCCTTTGCGATCGCTCACGCGCACAAACAGCGCGAGAATTGCAACGTCGTACGAATCCGGTGCCGGCAATTTCAAAATGTTCGCATTCACAAATCGCGTGTCCGCGCGCAACGTCGTCACCGAATCAAATCGTGAACGCAATTCACGCTCCAGGTCTTCGCCCGGATACGGCTCCGGATCCGCATAAAACGCGAGCAGCAGCGCCCGCGACGGTTTCGTTCCGTCGAGCGGCAGGCGGTGCGACGTGTCGCGCAAGAGAGTTACGCCGCGGTCCGAGATTTCCTGCGCTACTTTTTGCGATGCCACGCTCCCGAGTTTGTGATTGAGAGCGTTCGCATCCACAAGTCGGTTTTGATTCAGGCCGAGCCGCGCCTTCGCTTGCAAAAGTCGACGCACGGACGCGTCCAATCGATCTCTCGAAATCCGCCCCGACTTCAACGCTGCCTGTAGCGCCTCGAAAGCCGCGTCCGGCACCGGCGGCATCAGCAGCGCATCCGCCCCCGCGGCCACCGCGCGCACCGCCGCTTCGCCCGGCGCAAATCGCACGGTGATTCCGCCCATGTCCATCGCGTCAGTGACGACTAGCCCTTCGAATCCGAGCTCGTCGCGCAGCAAGTCCGTCAAGATATTGTGGGAGAGCGTCGCAGGGGTGTTCGAATCCGGCTCGAGCGACGGAATCGACAGATGTGCGGTCATGACACTATCTACGCCCGCGGCAATCGCCGCGCGGAAGGGAACCAGTTCCAGATGTTCCAGCCGCTCGCGGTCCGCGTGAATCACCGGCAAATCAATGTGCGAGTCGGCAGCCGTGTCCCCGTGTCCCGGAAAATGTTTCGCCGTTGCCAGCCCGCCGTTTTCCTGGACGCCTTTCACAAACGCGGTAGCAAATTCCGCAACGCGCGCGGGATCTTCGCCAAAGGAACGCGTGTTGATAATCGGGTTTCCAGGGTTATTGTTTACGTCGGCGTCCGGTGCATAAATCCACTGGATTCCGACAGCGCGCGCTTCCAGTGCGGTAATTTTGCCCATGGTGTAGGCGTCTTTTGCATCTCCCGCGGCCGCTAGCGCCATCGCAGTGGGAAACGACGTGCCTTCATCCAGCCGCATCGCCGTGCCGCGTTCGAAATCCGCGCCAATCAACAGTGGCAGTTTCGATTTTGCCTGAAGCTGATTCAGCAGCACGGCAGTCGGATACGCCTGGCTTTTCACGATGCCCAGCGGCGACATCTGCGTGACGGTAATAAATCCGCCGACGTGCAAATCGCTCACGTCATGCATCATCTTTTGGTACGCCGCCGCGTCCGCAGGCGTGAAACTTCCGTGGTAGGTGGTGAACAGCAACTGCCCGATCTTTTCGTCCACGCTCATTTTGCGCAGCGTGGCTTCCACCCACGCGTTCGCAGCCGGCGACAACTTCTTCCGGCCGCTCTTGGCAGCAGGAGCGTTCAGTTTAGAAATAGTCGGTTTTGCAGAAGTGCTGCGGTTCTGGCTGCGTGCGTTATAGGCCATAAGAAAAAGGATAGAGACGGGGATTAAAAGCAGAAAGCGGTCGCGGCATCTCATCATTAATTAGAATTCCCTATCAGCCGCCCGCACCCCGCATTTATTCATAGCACACGCACGATATGCTCTCAACGGGCTTCGGCCAGCGCGTTCCAGAATATCATTGTATTGTTTCCATAGCGGGGGACCATTTGACGAGCCACAAGAAGATGCTTTCCAGTGCATTTCACTTTGCGCTTTTTTTGACCTTGCTCCCGGCCGCGCGCTCCATCGCGCATACCTCATCAAAACATTCGAGCCATGCGGCGCGCGTGCAAACCGGCCTCGACGTTCTCGAATCCCAGAAGTTCGCCCCGCTTCGTGGCAAGCACATTGGCCTCATCACCAATCACACCGGCCTTGATTCGCAAGGACGCAGCACCGTTGACGCTTTGGCCCATGCCGCTGGCGTCCAGCTCGTGGCGCTTTTCAGTCCGGAACACGGTCTCGCCGGCCGCGAAGACGAAAGGCTTTTTTCCTCGAAAGATCCTGCTACTGGCTTGCCGGTGTTCAGCCTCTATGGCGACACTCGTCGGCCCACCGACGAAATGCTCACGGGCATTGATGCGCTGGTCTTCGACGTTCAGGACGCCGGCGTGCGCTTCTACACCTACACGACGACGATGGCCTACTGCATGGAGGCAGCCGCCAAGCGCAACATCGCCTTCTTCGTACTCGACCGTCCCAATCCAATCGGCGGCGAAATCGTCGAAGGCCCTATGCTCGATCTCGACAAGACTGCTTTCACCGCATATTTTCCGATGCCGGTACGCTACGGGCTCACCATCGGCGAGCTCGCGCAGCTCTTCAACATCGAAAATCATATCGGCGCGGATCTCCACGTCATCGCCATGAAGAACTGGCATCGCAATTATTTTTTTGACAGCACCGGCATCAAATGGATTCCGCCTTCACCGAATCTTCGCACCACCAAGGGAGCCGTCCTCTATCCCGGAATAGAAATCCTGCAAAATGCCGGCGTCTCCGTTGGACGCGGGACGCAGACACCATTCGAGGAATTTGGCGCGCCCTGGCTCAACGGCAACGATGTCGCCTCTGCCTTGAATGAGCGGCATCTTCCCGGCGTGCATTTTGCCGATCAACCTTTCATTCCCATCTCCGGCCTCTATAGCGGTGAGCGCTGCGGCGGCGTTGCCATTCGCGTCACGGATCGCTTTGCGGTGCGCTCCATGCGTGTTGGTCTGGAAATTGCAGTGCTTCTGCAGAAGCTTTATCCCAGGCAATTCGACACAACGAAACTTCTCTTCCTCGTTGGAAACGCGGCCACCCTCCAGCAATTGCAGTCCGGCATCGCTCCGGAAAAAATCGTGGCCGGCTGGTCCGCCGATCTTGCCGCGTTCGACCAGATCCGACGCAAATATTTCCTCTACAAATAAAACGGTGCCAGTGCTCAGTCTTCGTTCTCAGCGGGAACGGAAAGATTGTTTACTGACATAGGTGGCGCACCTATGCGGGTCGTTCGCCGACAACGTCACCAGTACTTGAAACGGCTCTTCCTTCATATTCAAGCTAGCTCAATGCACCTCCCAAAGAATCTGAATGTGGTACATTTCTCGCATGCGAATTGTGTCGCTGCTTCCGTCGGCTTCGGAAATATTGTTTGCGCTTGGGCTTGACCGCGAAATTGTGGGCGTGAGCCATGAGTGCGATTTTCCGCCGCGCGCGCGAACCAAACCGGTCGTGATTCATTCGCGATTGCCGCATGACGCTTCGCCCGCGGAAATCGACGCTCTTGTTCGCGAGTATGTTCACCGTGGGGAAAGTCTGTATGCTGTTGACACGGATGTGCTCGAAACGCTGGCGCCGGACCTGATCATTACGCAGGATTTGTGCCATGTGTGCGCGGCGTCTCCGGACGATCTCGCAACGGCACTGATGCGGTTCGACCCGCGGCCGGAAGTTCTTTGCCTCAATCCACAGGATTTGGGGGACGTGTGGCGCGATATTCTTTGGGTGGGCGAGGAATGCGACCACGGACCTCAAGCGGCAGCGCTGCTCAAGCAAATCGGCGAGCGGCTCGGCACCCTTGAAGTCCAGGTACAGACGGTGGCGGAGCGTCCCCGTGTCGCGTTCCTCGAATGGCTGCAACCTTTTTATGTCGGCGGGCACTGGGTTCCGGAAATGATTCAGCTTGCTGGCGGGGAAGACGTTTTCGGAAGTGCGCGCACACCATCGTTTCGCATTGGCATGGACGACGTAATCAATGCTGCGCCTGAAACTCTGTTGATTTCGCCCTGCGGCTACGGCGCGGAACAAGCCCGCGATGAATATCGCGGGATGACCTTTTCTGAAGAATGGAACACCGTTCCCGCCGTGCGCAATGGGCGCGTCTACGCTCTCGAAGCCAACAGCTATTATTCGCGCCCCGGCCCGCGGCTGATCACCGGGATCGAAGCTCTTGCCAAACTCCTGCATCCTGCTGTTGAAGTCTCACGCGAGGCCGAGGCTGCCGTCCTGCCCGTCTCCACTGGATCAAGCACGGTCCGCGCAGCCTCCGTTTAGTCCAAGTTGCCCAAGCGTTGGCGTTTGAGCACCTGTTCTTCATGCCAGTTGACAAAGTCTTGACTCATATATAAGAATCTTACATGTAATGGAGAGCCTTATGATTGGAGCAGGAATCAAGCGCGGCACCGCGGAACTGGCTGTTCTCAGCGTTCTCGAAGACGGCCCGCTCCACGGCTATGAACTGGCGCGCCGCATCGAGCGGCAAACCAAAGGCGCGTTACGCTTCACACTCGCCGCGCTGTATCCCATGCTCTACCGCATGGAGCAGCGGCGCTGGATTCGCGGCGTCTGGGAAACCAGCGACAACGGCCGCCGCCGGCGCTGCTACCGCCTCACTCCCGCGGGGAAGAAAAAGCTTTCGCCGCTCCGGCAGGAATGGTCGGAACTTTTCCAAGCCTTGCGGCGGCTCAGGAAGGTGGCCCATGCGTGATTGGGTAGCGCTCGTTGAACAACACCTTACCGGACTTGCCTTGGCGCCAACCGAGAGGGCCGAAGTCATTGCGGAACTCGCTGCGCATCTCGAAGAAAGCTGCGAAGAATTGCGCAGGCAGGGGATGACGGAAGAGGAGGCCGCGCGACGCACGCTATTGCAAGTCGAAGATTGGCGGAAATTGAGCCGGCTGATTCAAATCGCCAGGAAAAAGGAGAACCGCATGACAAACCGAGTGAAGCAATTTTGGCTGCCCAGCTTGTTGACCCTCTTTTTGTCTATGGGTCTCCTCATGCTTATACAGGTTTTTGGTCCTAAGCCGTGGACGGTGGCGATGAAGAGCGGCTGGTCTTTGATCGCGCCGGCCCCGATGATTTATCTTCCCTGGCTGTTTTCGTTGCCGTTGATTGGTGCAATGGGGGCCTACCTCTCGAATCGAGCGGGTGGATCGAAGCGCGCCATGCTCTCTTCCGTCGTTTTTCCCGTCTTGCCTTACTCGGTTTTTTTCCTTGTAGCGCTGCCCGCAATGGCCCTCTTCAATGAGCATCTTGGCCACAACTTCATGTTCATCGCCCTTTTCGTTGGCCTACTCGCCTGGGTGGTGGCCCCTGCAGCGGCGCTTCTTGCAGGGGGACTGCTGACACAACACTTTGTTTCACGACGGCTGGAGCCCGGGCGAATTGCCGGCAGCTGAGAGCGAGCGATTCCAGCGGCGATAGGAGGGAAGCCCCGCATCCATATCCGCAAAGATTCGTTCTCCCTCGCAGATAACCGGCGGATATGGCCAATCAAGAGAACACTACCGCTGCTATGAGTCCCTTCCAAGGCTCGCGATTTCTCCATCGTCCGAAGCCCGGGACGAGCAGGCTGAACAACGCAGCAATCGCAGGTCCCTTCCATCGAGACTTCGACGAGGCTGGGGAATCTGGCGCTGGGCTCGTCAAGTTGTTCTTACGTTCCGGATTCAAGTCTGTCACGCCTTGAATTCTCCTTCTGCCAGTGCCTGTAAAACGGAAGTCCGGCGAGAATCAACAGCAGCCCAATCGAGGAGCGGCCGGGGCGTTCGAGCCAGATGTTGAAGGTAAGGGCGAGAGCGCCGGCGACGAAAAGTCCGGGGACCCAGGGGTAGCCCCAGCACCGGTAAGGGCGCGGCAAATCTGGTTCCGTCTTGCGCATTCGAAAGAGCGCGACTACGGCGAAGGCGTAGAAGATCCAGGCGGCAAAAATAAAAAGATTGGTCAGTTCTTCGAATGTTCCCGTCAGCGCCATGAGGCTGGCGAGCACGCCTTGAAAAATCAAGGACCGCGCGGGCGTGCGGAATTTGGGATGGATGCCGTCGGCAATTTTGAAGAAAATTACGTCCCGCGCCATTGCGTAGCCTACGCGCGCCCCGCTGAGCACTGAGGAATTCATCGATCCCAGGGCGGAGATTGCCATCGCCAGGGTGATCCACGCTGCGGCGGTGGGGCCGGCGATGTGCTGCACGACGTCGGACGCGATATGCTCCGAGGCCGCGACGCTTTCGAATGGCAGGACTTTCAAGCAAGCCGCGCTGAAGAGCAGATAAATCACGGCGACGAAGGCGACTCCGCCGACCAGCGCCCGCGGAAAATTCTTTTGCGGGCTCTCCACTTCCGATCCAACAAGATTCAAATCTTCCCAACCGTCGTAAGCCCAGAGAGCGGCGGCCAGCGTGGCGAGAAACGCACTGAAGACTGCCGCGCCACCCATGCCTGCGGGAGGCCAAAAAGGATCGGGTGCGTGCGGCGAGGGGGCCGGAGAAAAAAACGCCACGCCGATCACAATCGCTACAGACATGATCTTGATGGTCGTCAGAAACACTTGCACCGCGCCACCCAGCCGAACGCCGAGATAATTTATGCCGGTCATGATGAGCAGCCACCCCACGGCCAGGGGCTGCGCCCAAGTGAAGACGAACTCGTACGGCTTGATCCATCCGGTCAGCCGGGGAATGGCGATGTGAATGGTGAAGAGTGGAGCCGCGACGACGGGGAGCAGAAAACTGAGGAAGCGCATCATCCCGGCGGAAATCGATGCCAAGGAACTCGGGCGCCCGACGATTGAATGCATCCAGCCGAACAGGAACCCGTAAACAGGGCCGAAGCCGCGGCGCAAATAGGCGTACTCGCCGCCGGCTTCGGGAATCATGGAGCCCAATTCCGCAAAGGAAAACGCGCCAAAAATGGAGAGAATCGCGCCAACGATCCACGCAGCAAAAACGACGGCTACGCTGCGACCCTCGCGCGCCATTTCCGCGGGCTTCAGGAAAATTCCTGTGCCAATCATCGTGCCGACGACGATGGCTCCGGACGCCCACGCACCGAGGCCGCGTACCAGCTCCAGCCGCTTTTCGGTCAAAGAATCCTCACCTTCGCTCGCATTTTAAGGCGCAGCCCTTCGAGGCTCAGGGTGAACAGTGCTGCGTCCCTACAAGGCGATCTACGCGTCAATCGCCTGCGTTCCGCTGCCAGCCTGGCCGATGCGGCTGGCAACCGCGCCTGTCGCAAATGTCACGACCGCGCCAATCATGAAGTACCAGGTATAGGCAACGCTCGTGAACTGGAATATACATAAAATCGCGACGAGTCCAACAATCATTCCGGCCAGGGCGCCGCGCGCGTTGGCGCCGGAGTCGAACGTGCCGAGTAGAAAGAGGCCGAGCAGACTGCCATAGGGAATCGAAGCCACGGTCAGGCCGGTTTCGAGCAGCGGGCCCCACTTCACAAGACCGAAGCCCATCAGTACCAGGCCCCAGGCGAGGGTCATGCCGCGGGAGAGGCGCAAGAAGCGGGCGGGGTCGGCGGATTGCCCGCGCAATTTTGCAAAATCGAGGACGCTTGAAGCGGCCAGAGAATTCAGGGAACCACTGGCGTTGGACATGGCTACGGCGATGATCGAAGCGAGCAACAGACCGGCAAGTCCCGCGGGCATCTGGCGCACAAGAAAGAGAGGGAGGATGCGGTCGGTGCGTTCGCCGGGCGCCAAGAGCGGAGAATGCTGTGCGAAGACGAATAGCAGGACCCCGATCAGCAAAAATACCGTGAACTGGATCAGAACGATGGCGCCGCTGGCAAGCAAGGCGCGGCGGCTGTCGCGCTCGTTTCGCGCGGCGAGCAGGCGCTGGACGATGATCTGGTCGGTGCCGTGGGTGGCCATGGTGAGAAAGGTGCCGCCGATGAGACCGGACCAAAACGTATATTTCGTCGCGACGTTCCAGGAAAAATCGAAGACTTCCAATTTGTGTCCCGCGAGAGCCGCTACTTGCGTGACTTCGCTCCAACCGCCGGGGATGCGGTGCAACAGAACGAAAAACGTGACCGCGCTTCCGGTCAAGTAAAGCATGAGTTGCGCGACGTCGGTCCAGATGACCCCTTTCATGCCGCCTTCGAAGGTGTAGAGCACGGTGAGCGCGATGACGATGACGACTGCAAGCTTCTCCGAGGTTCCGAGCACGACGCTCACGACCAAAGCGATGGCGGAAACGCGCACGCCTTCGGCGATGGCGCGGGTAATCAGAAAAGTACTGGCCGCAACTGCACGCATGCGTTCGCCAAAGCGTTTTTCGACGAGCGCGTAGGCAGTGAAAAACTCGCCGCGAAAATACCCGGGAAGAAGTAATAAAACGATGAGCACGCGCCCGATCAAATATCCGAGCACCAATTGAAGGAACGTCAGATTGCCGCCGTAGGCGATTGCCGGCGTCCCAATGATGGTGAGTGTGGAAGTCTCGGTGGCGACGATGGAAAATGCCAGGGCCCACCACGGGGCCGTGCGTCCTCCCAAGAAATAATCCTTCACATTCTGCTGGCCGCGCCGAAAATGCATGCCCAGCGCCGTTACGGCGAGCAAGTACGCAACGACAATCGCCAGGTCCAGCGGATGAATGCGCATGGCTGCTGGATTATATGTAGCTCGGGGTTCCAGGCCGTCATTTTTTTTGCGTTCCGTTGGGAGCCGGAAGTATTTGCCGAGATGAACCGATCCGCGAAAGGCGGCTTTGAGGAAAGATGCAGCTTTCAGCACACCTTAACGCGCTGTTTGGCATACCCCCGGCTACTTCTCAGCGCGAGTGAGCGAAGGATGGACGATTCGGCTGACCTAAGCCGGCGCAGGTTATTCTGAATGGGTCGGAAATGTGACTATTTTTTGGCGGATTGCGTAGTGGACGAGCTCGGCGAGGGAATGCAGTCCGAGTTTCTGCATGATTTTCGCCCGGTGCGTTTCCACGGTCCTGATGCTAATTCCTAGATCGGCGGCAATCACCTTATTCGCTTTCCCCTCCGCCAAAAGTCGAATGATTGCAGTCTCGCGGGGAGTTGGCCGCGCTTGTGGATGCGCTGCCGGGTCAGCTTGACTTCCGTTCTTGAGAAACCCTTTTACGACAATGTCGGATACTCTGGGGGTCAGAAAGAGTTTACCCGCGGAGACATGCTTCACCGCCTTGACGAGGTTGGCCGCGAGATCGGATTTCAAGACGTATCCGCGGGCGCCTGCGTCGAGAACGCGGCGAACCATCTGGTCGGACTCATGCATCGTGAGGACTACAACTTCCGTATTTGGGCTTGTATCGCGAATCTGGCGGGTAGCCTGAAGGCCGTCTAACTCAGGCATGCTGACATCCAGGATGGCTACGTCCGGTTTCAGCTTGTTTGTTTTTTCTACGGCCTCCCGGCCGTTTGTCGCTTGGCCGATGACCCGCCAGCCGCGTTGAGCGCGGAGGATCCCCCGGATGCCGTGGCGGACGAGTTCGTGGTCATCCGCCACCAGGATGCGAAGGTTCTTGATGCTTTTAGCCATCTACCGGTATCGTCACGCGTACAGTGGTGCCGCTGCTGCCGGACTCGATCGTAAGGCGTCCACCGATGAGCTTGACGCGCTCGTGCATGCTAGCTAAGCCAACCCCAGCTCTAAAGGGCAGTTCCACGTCCTGGCCCCGCCAGTTTCCGGAATTTCCACTGCCACTGTCGCTTACCTCCAATGCGAGTTGCTCCTGATTGTGGTCCATTCGAATTTTGGCCCGAACACTGCCCGAGTGCCGCTGGATGTTCGTGAGACTCTCTTGCACCACACGGAAAAGAGCCACCTCGACATCTGGCTTCAACCGTCCGAAACCCGATGATAGCTGCAGTTCCACCTCGATTCCAGTTCGCTCGGCGAAGCCAGCCGCGTAGTGCCGAACCGCGTCCTCCAGTCCGGCTTCATCCAACATCGGTGGATGCAATAAATAAGAAAGGGTGCGGATTTCCCGGACGCATTGATCTGCCAAGGCGTGAGCCTGGGAGGCGAGCTTGCGTAATGTCCTGGCAGAGGAAGGAATGGCTGCATGGAGTTCACTGAGATTCGTGGCGAGAGCGACGAGATCTTGGCCGGTGGAGTCGTGCAGGCCCCTGGCAATCCTGCGGCGCTCCTCGTCCTGTAAACGCAAGAGCTGGCCGGAGAGGCGACGGAGTTCTTCCTCGGCGCGCACACGTTCGGTGATATCACGGCAAGTGCCCGCAACACGGATCGGCTTTCCTTCTTCATCATGAAAAGCTTGCCAGCGTTCTTCGAGGATTTTGACGCGGCCATCCGGCATAACGATTCGATATTCGACCGTGGAAGGCGAGCGCCTATCGAGGGACGCTACAAAGGCCGCATCCACCTTCGCGCGGTCCTCCGGATGAATGAATTCGCGGAAGGTCGGGCGCGTGGGATGGAAACGAGCCGGATCCGTCTCAAAGATTCGGTGTGTTTGCTCGGACCAACTCACGTTTAAGCTCTGCAACTCCGCTTCCCAACTTCCCAGGTTCGCCACCTCCTGAGCCTCGAGCAAACGAGCGCGCTCTCTTTCCAATTGCGCGGTGATACGCCGCTGTTCCCGCTCGGTCGATCGGAGGGCTTCTTCGGCCCGTTTGCGGTCTTCAATATCGATGGATACTCCGTACCACTCAACAACGTTACCCCGCTCGTCGCGCAAAGGAGCGGTGCGAACCAGGAACCAGCGATATTCCCCGTCCGTCCGACGCAAACGCATCTCATCCTCGGAGGGTTCACCCGCGGCCATGTCCTCGAGCCACTTCTTTATGACTCTCGGAAGATCTTCGGGATGAACTACGCGCGTCGGGTCGTCAATTTCCTGCTGCAGAGTGAGACCCGTATAGTCCAGCCAGCGCTGATTGACGAAATCAACGACGCCATCCGGCCGAAGGGTCCAGGCCATCGTGGGGATTGCGTCAATGAGAAGCCGAATGCGATGTTCGGCCCTTTTGAGATCTTCGATGTCGGTGGAGGTTCCATACCAATGGACGATGTTTCCCTGCTGGTCTCGAAACGGTACGGCGCGAATCAGGAACCAGCGATATTGCCCGTCGGCCCGGCGGAGACGCGCCTCCTTGTCAAAGGGTTTCCCAGCCGCCAAAGCAGTGCGCCACTCCTCCATCAAACGGTCGTCGGGATGGAACGCATTCATCATCCAGCCCCAGCCGAGACCATCTTCCAAGGACAGACCCGTATATTCCCGAAAATTTCGGTTGAGGAAATCGGCCGAGCCATCCGGCAATTTGCGCCAGACGATTGTGGGGATGGTGTCTATGATGAGCCGCAGGCGCTCTTCGATAACGTTCGACGCTTCGTCGGCATCGTTATCGTGCGTGTTGGCCCCGGTTTGGCTCATGGTGACCTCTACCGGACCGGACCTGGCACCCGTCAGGGCATTTGCTCCTCTGGCTGGCCGCAAGTCCTGTATTTCAATCGGAGGTGGCTGCTTACGGTACCTTTGCTTCGTTGAGCAGATAGTACTCCTATCCCGGAGAAATGGCTCGCTGATGTGCGGTTGAGCCGGTGTGCATTCGAAGAGCTCAAATCTGGAACAGGAGACCCCTCGATCGGCGAGAGCCGGTGGCGCGATTCGAAGCGAATGAGAGCTGCTAGCGGGTACGTAGATGGTGGTACGTAGTTCCCGGCATTGTACGGAGCCATCCCGGCGTTCGATAAAGGGATCGCTGGTAAAGGAATATTCACGCGCGGGCGATCCGGGTGAACACCCAGGTGTGCTTGTTGCCGAATTTGCCTGGCTGAACGCGCGCTTGTTTGGAGTGAACTTGAACCTCGGGAACAAACCAGTTCGAGGCCCGCTCCCAAGTCGTGGGCTGTCCTCAGCTTCTCGTTTGCTTGAAAACGGAGCGCTCGCAAGGGGGTTCCCCACTTGGAAGAATTCTTGATCTGCAAAAATAGAGAATGCCGTTTTCTTGTATCTCTTCGAGACGGCAGCAAACTCCTGCGCCCTGGAGACATATTCAGCGCGTGCCCGGAATGCGATCACGAATGGTCAGGCCGCTGTCCCTTCTGTCTGCAAACTCTCAAAATCACATGGGAACGGAAGATTCCGTGCTGTGCCCATTGCCAGAAACCGCTAAAGCCTGAGGTCCGGGCGGACTGAGGTGCACCCCGGCAACGACGCTTGTAGGAAAGTACTCCGCAAGAATGGCTTTCGCCGAACTTCCGTCGACCGGATCTTTCAGATCGGAGCAAAACATGCCCGTGGTGCTCATCGTTGATGATGATCATGCTTTCCGTGCCGTTGTTCGTACGCTGTTCGAATCGGGCAGTGGCTTCGACGCGTGTGTAGACGCAGGCGACGGCGCCGAAGCGCTGGAAAAGGCCAAGCAGCTTTCGCCAAACCTCGCCGTCCTGGACTTTTCGATGCCGGAGATGAACGGATTGGAGTTGGCGCGTGAGCTGAAAGCAATCGCGCCGAAATTGCCCATTTTCTTGCTAACGGCGGACTGCGATGCGGATTTGGAGAAGGAAGCGCTCTCCCGCGGCATCACCGCCGTGTTTTCCAAGCTCGACGACTTGGCGACGCTCGTCAACAACGCACGCGCCGTCTGCGGCATCGAATGAGCCCGCGAACAAGGTCGCGGCACTAAGACGGCTCCATCCGTCCTTCGCATTCCCGGGCGTCACGCCGCAAGCTGCGCCGCTTGTATTGAAACGGACTTCAGGGTGACGCCGTTCACAATTTCTTCAGAATCCACCGGGCCCTCCGCTACGGTGGCTCGCCATCGATTCTGTATCGTTTCTCCGTCGCCTGGATGGGGAGCGCTGACGTTCGGCTAGCGGCGAGCCAGTTTTTGGGCCAAATGCAGAATGAGTTTCCGGTCTTCCTCGTTCGCCTTACCCAACAGGCGGCGAAGCTTGTTCAGAAAACGCGCATCTTTACCCGAACTTCCCCAAGCGTCTTCGTCAGACGATTTTAGCTTGAGCAGATTTGGCAAGTCGGGCGGCTCTTCGCCTTCGTAGAAAAGTTGATAAAGGGGGACCTCGAAGGCACGGGCAAGCTTTTCCAGCGTCTCCACCGCGGGAACGGTGTGACCGTTTTCCACGCGGGAGACGTAGCAGCGAAGCAGGCCGGTACGCTTCTCGATGTCGCCCTGAGAGAGATTCTTGGCCTCGCGCATTTCGCGGAGGCGGTCGCCTATAATCATGGCGGGATTATTTCATTGCGCGGCCTGGAACGCAAGAAAGGCAGCTGCGGCAACCGAGGGCGATCAGGCCGGAGAACGCTGGGGAAAAAGTATTGCATCGCGGAGATCTCCGGACTATAGTCGATAATCGATATAGCGGCTATCGACTACCAATGCCTAAACGAAAACTCGATCCATTGCCTTCGGCGGCGTTTCAAATCCTGCTCTCCCTGGCGGGGGAAGATCTGCACGGCTACGGCATCATGCGGCAAGTCGCGGAGCAGACCGACGGCCGCATGCGCCTTGGCCCCGGTACGCTCTACAGCTCCATCCAGACGCTGCTCGAGGAAAAATTCATCGAAGAGGTAGACCGGCGCGAGGACGCAAAACTCGGCCAGGAGCGGCGGCGCTACTACCGGCTGACCTCGACGGGGCGTAAACTGGCTCGTTCCGAAGCCGAGCGGCTTGCCGACTTGTTGCGGCACGCACGCGCCAAGAAAATCTTGAGGGGGGACTATGTCTGAAAAGATATACGCCTTGCTGTTGCGGCTCTTTCCTTCTCATTTTCGCGAGGCTTACGGAGAGGAATCCCTGCAACTGTTCCGCGACCGCGCGCGCGATGAAAGAGGATTTTTCCCGGGCGTCCGGCTGTGGCTGGATTTGCTAAGCGATTTAGTGTGGTCCGTCCCGCGCGAATACTTCCACATGCAACCGGCGCTCATCGGCGCTTCAGCCTATAGGCGTTTGAATGGCTTGCCTTTGTTTTTTATTCTGGGTGACGAGTCGCCCCGTCTTGGCGCGCTGCTCTTGGGAAGCGCATGTTCGCTGGCCGCCGTCGGCACCATCTCGGTTTTGATCAGCCACGTCGGATCGTACCGCCCATTTCGTCCTTGGACGAACCAACCGCAACATACGGCATCTGCTCGTTTGTCGGCGTTCAAGTCTCCAGCTACCCACGCCGTCGGCAATGCCGGCGAGAAGACGACGGCGTCCGGATCGCCAATGAATTCCGCAGGCAGTTTGTCATCCGGCGACGCCGCGCGTTCCGATACCCAATCGAATGCGATCCTGATTGTGGACGACTCCGAATCTTCCCGGCCGCAAACTCCGCCATCAGGCGCGCAGAATGCTGTTGCGGCAACGAACCGCGTCGTGAACGGAGACGCGACGCTGGATGCCTCGGAGCGGCACCGCGTGATTGTGGGAGCTATCGTTACTCTAAAGGAGCACTACGTTTATCCGGACCTGGCGCAGAAGATGGCAAGCGCGCTGCTGGCTCGCGAAAAGAATGGTGAGGATGACAAAGTGACGGAGGGCCGGGCCTTCGCCGCTCTACTGACCCGGCAAATGAGAGAGGTAAGTCCTGACAAGCACCTGGAGATGGTGTACAGCCAGGACCCGCTGCCTCAGCACCCGACAGAACCAACAGCGGAAGAGCTTGCTCGTTACCGGGAGGCCATGGAAAAGCAAAACTGCACGTTCGAAAAGGTGGAGATCCTTCCGTCCAATATCGGCTATCTGAAACTCAATTCATTTCCCGACCCTTCCGTATGCCGGCAAACGGCGACGGCGGCGATGGCTTCTGTGAACCACGCGGATGCAATCATCTTTGACTTGCGGGACAACCGGGGCGGCGAGCCGGAGATGGTCGCGCTGTTGGCATCCTACTTGTTCGACCATCCGGAGTACTGGTATAACCCCAGAGAGAATACGACGCAGAAGTCCTGGACGCGCTCGCCTGTTCCAGGAAACAGACTGGCGGACAAACCGGTCTATGGTTTGACGTCGGCCAGAACATTTTCCGGCGCGGAGCAGTTCTGCTACGACCTGAAGATGCTGAAACGCGCCACGCTGATTGGTGAGACAACAGGCGGCGGTGCCCATTCGGGAGTTTTTCACCGCATTGATGATCACTTCGGAATGGGCATTCCGGAAACGAAACCGATCAATCCTTTTTCAAAGACCGACTGGGCAGAGACGGGCGTGGAGCCGAATGTAAAAGTCAAGGCCGCGGACGCGCTTGAGACAGCCGTGAAGCTGGCGCGGAGCAGGCTGCCGAAGAAGTAGGCGGTCTGAATCCCACGAACCATTTCCTGACGTCATTTAGATGTCTTGAGAAAGAGTATGGCGCGAGATGATTGTTTAGGGGAAAGTTCACGCGGGCAGTCGCATCCTCCTCAGCAGTTTGGCGTAGCGTGGGTCTTGGCGGAGGAGTCTCATTAGCGGATTGATTTTCAAATCAGGTGTGCCGGGATCGCGTTGTTGAAAGGCGCGGTTCAGCCATTGAAATGCCTTTTCGGATTCTCCGCGATACGCGTAAGCTTCTCCTACTTGGTACGCGCAGTCGTTTTGGTGGGTGGCGATGAGTCTTTTCAAGGCTTCATCGGACTCCCGATGGCGGCTGAGGGCGTAATAAACCACCGACTCACCCAACAATTTCTCCCACTCGCCGGTTTCCTTCTCCATTTCAACTAGAGCCTCTGGAAGGTGCCCTTCCAAGAGAAGGATCTTGCCGCGAGTCAGGTGGAGAGAGGAGAGTTGCGGGTTCAAATCCTGAGCTGTTTGCAGCGCGGCCTGGGCCTCGTTGTATCGGCCATCGGCGTACAGTTCATAGCCCAATGCCAGGTGAAAATTGGCCCTCAAAGGGTCGAGCGCGATCGCCTGCTTGTAAAGGGCGATGGCCTCGTCGGCTTGGCCCAGGGTTTTAGCCAAGTACGCTCGATTCGCTAAGACCGCAGCGCTGCCTGGTTGCAGGAGCCCGGCTCTTCCGAGAGAAGTATCCGCGCCTTCCCAATCCCAATCGTAATTAATCTGTACTAAGCCCAGCACCAGGTATCCGGTGGCCAGGCTGGGATCCAGCGCGATGGCCTTTTCCGCGCTGTCACGCGCAGCGCGAAATCCCTCGGCATCCGAGATCAGCGCGACTCTCGCGAGCCCTTGCAGTACTTGGGCGCGCTGTGCCCACGCGGGCGCAAAGTTGGGGTCGAGCTTGACGGCTTGGTCCGCGTAGGTGAGCGCCTTCTCCAGGTCCTCCTTGTCTTGTCCCCGGGCGACGAAGTATTGCCCCTGCAGATAGGCTTGATACGCGTCGGGATTCCTGCTCCTCGCGCTCGCCGAGACTTCGCCGCCGTTGGCGCTGAGCAGCCGCACTTGCAAAGCTTCGGTTACCGCGCGCGCGATTTCATCCTGGGCTGCAAAAACGTCGTTGATCTCTCGATCATAGGTCTCCGACCAAAGTTGAAATCCGTCGGCTACCTTGATCAGCTCCGCGGTGATCCTCACGCGATGGCCTTCCTTGCGTACACTGCCTTCCAAGATGTTTGCCACGCCAAGTCTCTTTCCCACACTGCGCAGGTCTTCGGTCTTCCCCTTGAACTGAAACGCCGACGAGCGCGCGACCACTTTCAGGCCGGCGACTTTGGCTAGGTCGTTGATCACTTGCTCGGACAGCCCATCGGAAAAATACTCCTGGTCCTTGGCCGGACTCATGTCTGCAAAGGGCAGAACGGCGATGGAGGTGTCCTTTTTTGAGGAAGGGGCATTTGTTCTGCTTCGCGCGACCCACAGATACCCGGCCACAAGGGCGAGAGCAGTAGCCGCCAAAACCGCCGGAAGAGCCAGCCTACGCCGTAGATCTGTAGCAGAGGGCTGTTCCTTATCCGGCAGCACCGTACCGGAGCCTGTGGACTCCTGTGCGGGCTCCGAAACCGGTACGCCAGGAAGTTCAGGGACGCCCTCGTCCCTCACGGGAGCGATGAATCTGTATCCTCGTTTCGTCAGGGTTTCAATAAATACAGGCTTGCCCGGCTGGTCTCCGAGCACTCTGCGGATTTCCTGAATGTACTTCCGGAGGATCTCCGGATTAACATAGGTCTCCGGCCAGAGCGACTCCAGAAGTTGCTCCTGACTCACTAGGCGTCCCGCGTTTTCGACCAAATAACGGAGAACGTCGAAGGCTTTCGGGGTGATTACTGCTCTTTCTGTTCCGCGCCAGAGGGAATGGTTCGCCGCATCAAGCCGGAAATTCTGGAACGACTTCATCTTCCAAACCTGCTTTGCCCTGGACCGTCAGGTAGGACTCACATAAACGCAATGCCGTCTATATTCTACGATGGTGTTACAGGGTTTGCGTTACGGCGCTGTAACAACTCCAATTATGGCAGTCTGTCCCCGGGGTCGCTCATGCTGCCGCACCACAGAGACTCAACGGAAACCACACGGAAACGTCACACCGAAATTCATTTGATTTTGTACTCTGGCATTGCGATTGGCCAGCGCGCTTAAACCGCCCAAAGCCGAAGTGCCAAAATAACGTCACCCAGACGCGTAACGATTCACTGAGTTCCTGGTGAGGGTGTGCCGAGCCTGGCCAAGAACGAATCTGGAATCGATCAAGTCGATCAAGGAGAGAATAAATGGGTCTGTTAAATCACAGGGAGAAGGAAAGAGATGCGGCGGCCGTCCGCAACAAAAAACCGGGCAAACTGGCGCGGGTTCGGTTGGCCGGAGAGATCTTTAGTAGTCTCTTCCGCTCCGGCGATTCCAGGAAAGTTTCCGACATCGCGGCAAAATATCAGCTGGATGAGGACTCCGTGTTGGAGGTGCTTGGAGAGTTCCAAACACTCGGGATGGTCAGGCTGCCGGGAAACGGATCGGTCGTTTTTCACTCCCCGAATCCGAAAGAGATGCAAGAGGCTTATGAGATCCGGGCGGCCTTGGAGGAAATCGGAGGCCGTGCGGCGGCGCGCGTGCTGAAAGGCAACACCGCCGCATTGCAACGCGAGCTGGATGCCATGCGCGCAGCATTTCGCCGGCTCGAGCTGGATTCCTTCGTGGAGCACGATGTGGCTTTCCATCGAAGCATACTGCAAGCATCTCAGAACGAAGTCTTGCTTCGTGTGTGGGACAGTTTGGCTGTGGACCTGCGAATTCGAGGAGCGATCGGAGAGGTATCACGGAATCTTTCTGAGGTAGTTGAATCACACCAACCGATTGTCAACGCACTGGAAAAAGGGCGAGGGAGAGAAGCCGGACTCCTGTTGCGCAATCACGTGGAGATGGTCCTGGAATTTCTGAAGAAATCGGAATCCGATTCTGGGTTTCACAAAGCGCTTCGCAGGGATCTGGAAGGCGCGAAGGATGTTCAACAGGCATTCTTTCCGCCACAGACTTTTTCGATTCCGTGTCTTTCCTGCGAGACCTTCTACCAGCCGGCTCAAGGAATTGGAGGTGACTACTACGACTTTCTTTCCCTGGAGGGTGGCCGGTGGGGCATTGCGATCGGAGATGTGTCCGGAAAAGGAATCGGCGCGGCCCTGCTCATGGCCAGCCTGCAAGCCTCGCTTCGCGCGCAGGCTTTGCATCCGCATTTGGATCTGTCCACGCTCATCGGGGACGTCAACCGGCTCGTTTATGAGTCTTCTCCGACAAATTTCTTCGCCTCTCTTTTCTATGCCGAGTACGAACCGGCCGCGCTAGTATTGAAATACGTGAACGCGGGCCACAATCCACCAGTGGTCGTTCGCCGGCGGAATGGATCTTGCGAGATGTTCTATTTGCAATCCGAAGCCATGCCCGTTGGGATTTCGGCGGAGGCGCAATTTGCAGCCACGACGTTTCAATTCGAAATTGGCGATGTTCTGGTTGCCTACACCGATGGAATCACAGAGACGGAGAACCGCAATGGTGAATTCTGGGGACAGCAAAGCCTCGAGAGATTGGTGCGCTCTTGCAGTCATGGAACGCCAGGGCAAATCATCCGGTGCATCCTGGACGAAATGTCAGCCTTCGCGAATGGCCAGCCGCAGCGGGATGACATGACGCTCGTGGTTATGAGCGTGCAGAAGGACTGTGACATCTGAATCGCGTGGCTGTGCATCAGCGGTGGCGCAGACGATAGGCACTGCTACTCGGGCCATATAAGCGTTCGGTTCGTCACAGCCCGCTTTCATTGCTGGTGGCGTCGGAATTAGTACGTAGGCCGGTCCGCGACCGCCAGTTCGGGCCAAAGCGCGCTGAAATAGTGGGAGTTCGCCGACTGTACGTGGATCACCGCGTATTCGGATCCGAACGTCAGAAGCGCGTAAGTTCCAGGTTGTCGACAATTCGTCCGGAATCGACAGATCGAGGTTACAGTGCTGAAGGGCGTGCCCTTCGGTACCCGGTTGTCTATTTCGTTGGCGGCCTGGCGGCTCCTCCGTGGAAACTCATTGGCGCGTTCGTTTTCACGTATGCTTTTGCTATGGAATATGTTTTGGGACTGGATGGCGGGGGCACGAAGACGGAGTGCGTTTTGATGGATCGGGCTGGAAGGATTATTTCGCGCAGTTTTTCGGGGCCGTCGAATCCTTCGCGCACCGGCGTGGAAGCGGCTGTGCGTGAAATTGTCAGAGCGGCGGAGCGTGCGCTGCAAGATGGCGGCGTAGCGCGAAATGTGGTCGTGGCGCTTTGCGCGGGGATGGCAGGGACGGGGAATGCGGCGATCAGGGAACGGGTTCTTCGCGATTTGCAATGCGCTTTCCCCGAAATGACCGTGCAGGTGATTACAGATTTGGAGGCGGCTCTGGCCGCGGCGGGGGAAGGAGCTGTGATTGTTCTGGTCGCGGGAACTGGTTCGGCTGCGATTGGGCGCGACGCGCAGGGGCAAATCTGGCGCGCGGGCGGGCAGGGGCCGCGAACGGGAGACGACGGCAGCGCGTATGATATTGGCTCCCGCACAGTTACGTATGCGATGAAGGAGCGTGAAGGCCAGGGAACGGACTCTAGCTTAGGAAGAAGCATTCTTCAGCAGCTGGGTTATTCTTCCTGGTCAGAACTTCAGCGGAGCGCGGCCGAGCAACCCGACGCGGTTTTTCCGTTGGTGTTTCCACTTGTTGCGGCGGCCGCGGATGCCGGTGATGTGGCCGCTCGCGAACTTTTGCTTCAAGCCGCCCGCGAACTATCATCACTGGTAAGCACCGTCGCGGAGCACATGGGATACGGCCGCCGGAGTATCCTGATTGCGAAGACGGGAGGGACCGTGGGGCGTTCTGCTTTTTTTGATGCGCAGCTAGATGTGGCATTGAAGCAGGCTTTGCCTCTCGCGAAAATCGGCGGACTGGCGATGTCATCCGCGGAGGCTGCGGCACGGGTTGCACTGAAGTGAGCCATTGAACGGAAATGTCTGACGGAGCCACAAATCGCGAACGCGCGCGCGTTGCCACCGGCGAGGAACTCGCTCTGCTGCTGCATCATTCCGCAACCGACGTGCTTCTCGCGCTCCTCGATAATCCGGTGCTCGACAATGCGCAACTCTGCCTGCTGCTCGAACGGAAAAATCTCCCCGGAGAAATTCTGGAAGAAGTGGCGCGCCGCAAGCCTTTGCTCAAGAGTTATCGCGTAAAGCGCGCGCTAGCGTTTCATCCGCGGACGCCGCGCCTCATCAGCCTGCGGCTCCTTCGCGATCTCTATTTGATGGACCTGGTCCAAGTTACGCTCTCACCCGGAGTCTCCGCTGAATTGAAACGCAACGCCGAAGAACAATTGCTCGCACGCCTTCCGCAAATGCCGCTCGGACAGAAAATTACTTTGGCGCGCCGCGGTCCGGCGCGCGTCGCGGGCGCGCTTCTCGCCGAAGGCCATATACAAATTGCCACCATCGTTCTGGACAATCCAAATGTCACCGAAGCGCAAATTTTGAAAACGCTTTCGCGTGAAAAACTCCCCACACACGTCATTCAAGCAATCGCACATCATCGCAAATGGTCCATCACGTATAACGTGCGCCTTGCTCTGGTGCGCCATCCGTCCTCTCCGCTTGCGACGGTTCTCGCCTATCTGCCGGAAATCACCGTGTCCGATTTGCGGGAACTCGCCTCCCCTGGAATCGTCTCCGAAGGCCTCCGCAAGTATCTCCAGGCCGAAGTGCATCGCCGCACGCGCCGCAGCGAAAAAGCCGCGCACGGCAGCGCTAACCCCGAAGGCCCTCCCGCGTCTGAGCAGGGCTAAGGATCCATTCGAACGCCGCGAAGCTGTGCGGCTTGCGTCGAGCCATCCGAGTTGCAGGATGCCCTTCGAATTGCAGGAAGTCGTCCGAATGGACGGCCCCGCCGTTTTTGTGTCCAACCATAAAATGGCGGGAACAAAACATTGCCTTCCGGCGTCGTATGTTTTGTGGCAAAAGAAGGCGTATGCTTGGAGCCGAGGAACGGCGGTCTCGCCCTGACGCCGTGGTACGTGATCCCTGGCAGGGGGTTGCACCCGACTTATGGGCAGTGCGGATCATTCAGCCAGAAGACTCGAGCGCCGCTGGGCGCCTCGTTATTCGTTCCGTGCCGACCTCGAGATCGAATGGGGTTCCGCGGTGCTGCGCGCCAGCACGCGCGATATCAGCGCCAACGGAATGTTTATCGAAGCCATGGACCCGCTGTGGATTGGCGCGGGTTTTACCGCGCGCTTGAATCTCGAGCGCCCGCTCAAGCTCGATTGTTTCGTGAAGCGCATCGAGCCGGGACATGGCATGGGCGTCGCCGTGGCGATTGCCGAATCCGACAGCCAGAAACTCTTCCAGGATCTTCTTTTCACACTCTCCGGCAGCGACTCCTGAGTCCGCCTTATACTAGACTGGACCGTTGCGAGGCCACGAGTAGGATGGGTCCTGGGGCAATCACGGTCATCAGAGACGAATGACACGCTGCCTTGATTGCGGTTCGGAGCGCACAGCGGACCAGTGTCCCTCGTGCGGCCTGACTTCGGCGGCCGCCGAGTTGATGTTCCGAACGCGACTGATGAAACGCACGGCGGTTTTTCTTGCGGGGTCGCTCCTGTTTCCGTACATCAGCCAAATTTTTCCGCCGCTAGAACTGGACTTGATGCTGGTGTTTTTCGGCTTGATATTCTTCATCGCGCTGACGCTGGCGGTGATTCTCGAGCGGCGCGCGCGGAATCGCCAGGAACTGGAAGTGCTGAAGCGCATTTATTCTGGATTTATTTTGATTCCGTGGATTCTCTCCTTCACCCTTTTTGTGAACGGCAAAGTGGACTCGCAAAAAAATCTGACCTATCACCCGACGACGGTGGTCAGCCGCTACAGCATGACGGGCATCGTGCGCGGCACGCGGCGCATCTTTGTGCGTTCATGGCGCGAGGGGCAAAAAATCGAGCGCCTCGCGGTGGATGCCGACGATTACGATCGTTTTCATGACGGCGATGCCGTCAACGTGGCCGTCGAGCCTGGGGCTCTCGGTATTCCCTGGTATTACGGCATCTATCGCCGGTTATGAAACGTTTTCAGTTTTCAGTAAAGAAAGGGAAGCGCAGCACTTTGAACGATGCCCTCTCCCTCTCACGTGTGAGGCCTCGATCTCCTTTTTATTTAACTCGCAATCCATAAGCAAAAACTGAAAACCAAAACTGAAAACCGAAAACCGCTCCTCAATAGACCGGCTTGCCGGTGGGGAGGAGGGGGATTTGCAGTTCGAGGATATAGCCGTTTTTGCCGAGGCGGAAGCGGATGCGCTCGAGGGAGCCGAGATCGCGCGTTTTCCATTCGGGCGTTTCGATGGGCTGGCCGGGTTTGTCGGCGAGCGACCATTCGACGTCGTCGCCGGAGGACTTCACGGTTTGCGGATCGATCTCGAAGGCCTCCTCTTCCTTGATGTCCAGCAGCAGGTAACGCTTCCAAAGATGCAGGAGCAGCAGCCCCTTTTTTTCCGAGTGATACATGTTCCAGGATTTCGGCGCGTCGTCGTTGAATTTCACGATGGCGAACGGCACGGATTTCCAAAGGGATTTTTTGTCCACGGCCTGCGCGCGGGCGTGAAGAGGCAACGCGCAAATTGTAAAAAGAAGTAGAGCCGGCGGTGCGAGCACACTTTTCGTTTTCCATCGCGCGCTTAACGGCTGGCTCGATTTCTGGATCAATGACTGACCTCGCTGAAGGATTTGTCGAGGAGCTTGATGGCTTCGTCTACGTCGGGCTTGGCGGTGTTGAGCATGGGGGCCATGCGCAGGGTGTTGTTGTAGAGGCCGCCTTTGCCGATGAGCAGGCCGTTCTGGCGGGCGCGCTCCATGACTTGGGTGGTGGCTTCGGGAGCGGGCTCTTTGGTTTTGCGGTCTTTCACCAGTTCGAGCGCTTGCATCAGGCCCATGCCGCGAACGTCGCCGATCAGCGGATACTTGGCCTGCAACTCTTCAAGCTTGCCGCGGAAATACGCGCCGACAACGTGCGCGTTCTCGCGGAGATTTTCTTCCTCTATCAATTCGATGGTGGCGCGCGCGGCGACGCTGGTGACGGGATTGCCGCCGAAGGTGGAAATGTTCGCCCCCTGGAAGCTGCCGGCGATTTCGGGCGTGGTGACAGTGAGGCCGATGGGCACGCCGTTGGCCATGCCCTTGGCGCTGGTGATCATGTCCGGGATGACTTCCCACTGCTCGATGCCGAACCATTTTTTGCCGGTGCGGCCCCAGCCGGTCTGGACTTCGTCGGCGATGAAAAGGGCGCCGTATTTTTTGACGATCTTGAACACGATTTTAAAATATTCCTTCGGCGGAGTGATGAAGCCGCCGACGCCCTGGATGGGTTCGGCGATGAAAGCGGCGATGTTGCCGCTGGTACCGGTTTGAATGAGGTTTTCCACGTCATCGGCGCAGGCCACTTCGCATTCTGGATATTTCAGGTGCAATGGGCAGCGATAGCAGTAGGGGTTCACGGCGTGGGAGATGCCCACGCTGATGACGCCGCCTTTGCGGTAGGGCGCGTGCGCAGTGACGGCTTTCGTTAACGCCGAGCTGCCGGAATAGGCATGGCGCAGGGCGACCACGTCGTAGCTGCCGGTGGACATGCGGGCGAGGAGGATGGCGGCTTCGTTGGCTTCGCTGCCGGAGCTGGTGAAGAAACTCTGCTGCAAGTTGCCTGGAGTGATGTGCGCGATTTTTTCGGCCAGGGCCACGATGTGTTCGTTGGGGTAGAGCGTGGAGGTGTGCTGCAAGCGGTTGACTTGCGCGCTGACTTTGCTGGAGACCTTGGGGTTGCAGTGACCGACGGAGACGGTGAGGATGCCGCCGAAGAAATCGAGGTACTTGTTGCCGTCCAGATCCCAGAGGTGCTGCATTTGGGCGCGGTCGGCGACCAGGGGCTGCTGGAAGTAGTTGGTGACCGAGGGCCAGAGATATTTCTTGTGCTTGGCGACGACTTCGTCGCTGCGGGCACTGCGGGCGAGTTGGGATGCGGGAATGAATTGTGCTGGTGTGGTCACGGGCGAGTCCTCATGGTTTCCTCAGGATGGTCCAAAGTGTACGACGGGGCTTGCAAGGCGGCAAGGGAGGGGACGGCTGAGAGTCCAAGAGTGGAAGGGTCGGGGGTGCAAGAGTCCAATAGTCGAGGCTTTCCGAATGGGTCGGAAGGGAATTGGCCCGGAGACACTGAGTTCCATTGTGGGAAGAGAGGGCATCCCCCGGTTACATGAATGTCAAAACAAAGGGGATAGAAAATGGGCAATTCGTAAGTGGTTGAAAAGAAAAGAGGAAGGTTCTTTTGGTGAAAGCCGGTCGAACGTGAACAGTTCGCGTGATGGTTTGGGTCTTCGACCTATGTGGCCAGGAGCATCCCCCCGCCCCCATGGAGATGGAAAGAGTGTGGAAAGGACACAGAGAACAAGAGATAGGTGTCGTCCATTGCGGAAGAGTTTGAAAATAAAGGGGATGAATCAAAAAAACGAGCCGGCGACGTGGCGGGCATGTGGGGATTGGAGATCGGTTCGGGCCCGGAGATCGGCGTACACGGGAAAGGATAGCATGGGCATAACGACAAGCTAGGTGAAATGCAGGGAATGGTCAAAATTGGGGAGCGCACGGCAATGGGGCGGGATGAACGTGGCAGGAAAAGGAAGAAGAAAAAAGTAAGTTCGAAAACCGCACGGTGAAAACGCAGGGATGCGGCATCCAAAGGCGTCTGAACACATCGAGGGTATTCCACCCGCCTGTTTCCCTCGCCATGTTCACACGTTCTGCACAAGGTTTCCGAGTGACGAAAAAAGACACAGAGCATCAAATGACTTGCGCGTTGGAGCAGATATCCGCGGGAACTTCCGTCTGCTCTCGTTCTGACCAGAAATTTGGCGCACTGAGGAGAGATTGATCATGTCGAGTATTTTGATTACCGGAGCAAATCGCGGACTAGGATTGGAATTTGCGCGTCAATATGCAGCGGACGGATGGGACGTCATTGCGACCGCGCGCCATCCGAAAAGTAGCGAGGAATTGCATCAGCTGGCAAAAAATAAAAATGTGTCTTTACGCGGCCTGGATGTGGCAAGCGATGAATCCGTCAAACAGTTAGCGGAAACTCTGCGCGGAAACCCGGTGGATTTGCTGGTCCTGAACTCCGCGATTTATACGCGAAACGGAGACAAACTTGGCGCCCTCAATTTCGCCGGATGGCGCGAGTCCTTCGAAACCAACGTGCTGGGAGCGATCCGGGTGGCCGAGGCGCTGATCGAAAACGTTGCGGCAAGCAAGCGGAAACAGATCGTCGCGATCAGCTCAGGGATGGGCTCACTGCAAACGTTGGGATCCACGCTCGGATTTGGAGTCTCCTATCAATACAGGACAAGCAAGGCGGCGTTAAATATGACGATGTCGATCCTGGCGAAAGAAGTGGAGCCGCGGGGAATCAGCGTGGTGATATTCAGCCCGGGATGGGTGCAGACGGACATGGGAGGCGCGAACGCGGCGCTGACGCCGGAGCAGAGCATTGGAGGCATGCGCAAGGTGCTCGAAGGGAATCCGATGGAGCTGACGGGAAAATTCCTGAGTTACGACGGCGCGGCTTGGCCGTGGTAATGGAGGCTTGAAGAGATTTTCCGGGGCAAGCCGGGCGGGTAGCCGCGCCTTAATTCCGAAAGACCCTCTGGGTGGCGCATCCCTGCAAGCGCCGATGAACGAATGACGCAGTCTGGGCGCGGCAATGAAGAGAAAGCCAAGTCAAAACCTTTAAGTGCTGATCTGGCACACCGGTTCGGGCGAGAAATTTCTAGGTAAACCGGCGCCACGGCGGCCATGCGTCGGGGTCCGCGTCGGGACTTCGGTCTACTTCCACTGACGTAGTGAGCATATCGCGCGCCGCGCCTCCGTCTTCCTCGCGCACCAGAATCTTAAAACCTGCGCCGGACCACGCAAGGTGTTCACGCATTCCGCCCGCCGTATCGGCCTGGACCATCGCCTGAATGCCGGCATCTTCGAGCGCGCCTTTGGCCAGATCCGCCTCTGGGCGGCTACCATACGACTGAACGACAACAAGCTTACTGTGCTGCATAGCCGCATTATATGCCCGGACGAGCGGGAAGGGGCGCTCCTCCGGACTCTCCGCTGGACGTTCCACTTGGCGGATTTTGGACTTATACTCTGTTGCATGGCGGATCCCAATCCACTGGCAGGCGTGGTTCCGCGAGTCGTCCATCCAAAAAACGACGGCGAAACCACCATCTCGCAATACCTTCAGAGGATCGAAGGCGAGGTCGCACTCGATGGCTACGTCAGGGCGCAGACGTCAGCGCCGGAAATAGTGAAGCGGATCACGGAACTGGAAAACTGCCTACAGCGCGTGGCCAGTGCCATCTTGGCTTCCAGCGACATCGATGCGCATCCGGAGCTGCGCGCTGCCGCCGAGGAAGCAAAACTGGTCCTCAAGAATCAGCTCGAGGTCGATGATAGCAAGCACCGTTTCCACAGCGAATTGGGAGTGTTTAAGGACGATTTGCGAATCATCAAAGACTAACACGTGGCCTGACTTGGAACTGCTCGCCTTACTTTGCGTCCACAACCTGAAGCTATTAAGGACCTTGCGCTGAGTCGGAAAGATAGTTCAAAACTAGAGTAGAGTTCGCTCGAATCATCTATCGGCCGGGCCGCCAGTGGAAGAAATGCCCACCCTTTGCAAAGTTAAAGATCGCAAAGCGTAAACGAGCCAAGGTGGTCTTACCGTACCGAGTGAGCGCCACCGGCCAATCTGTTTCATTCATCTTTTGTAACCTAGCGCTTTACTTCTGGCATCAAATGGGTTCACGGTAGCGCCATAAGGAGGAGATGATCATGAATGCTAAGCAAGTGGTTCTCATCACCGGATCCAGCACCGGCTTCGGCAGACTGTTCACTGAAACGCTGGCTCGCAAAGGGCACACGGTTTTCGCGACGATGCGTGACCCCGGAGGCCGCAATGCGAAGAATGCTTCCGAAATCCGTACACTTGCGGAAAAGGATTCACTGCCCATATCCGTCCTTGAAATGGATGTAACCGATGACGTCTCGGTGGAGCGGGCTGTGAATGCTGCGGTCGGGAAAGCCGGCCGCATCGACGTGGCCATCAACAATGCCGGGTACTTCCTCACGGGACTGGAGGAAGCTGTCACCACGGAGCAAGCGCAGCGGCTGATGGACACGAATTTTCTTGGCCCCGTGCGCGTAAATCGCGCCGTGCTTCCGCACATGCGGCGACAACGCAGCGGCGTGCTCATGTATATCAGTAGCGGCGCCGGCCGCTTGATTTTTCCTTCGGCGGGATTCTATTGCGCCAGCAAATTCGCACTCGAGGCGCTGGCCGAGGCCTATAGCTACGAACTTGCCGGGCAAGGAATTGAATCTGTGATTGTCGAACCCGGCCAATATGAGACTCCTGTTTTCGGCAATACGGTGACGGCTGCCGACGAGGCTCGCACCGATACGTATGGTGCTATGAAGGAGATCTCCGCAAAGATCAACGCGGCACTTTCCTCCACGGCCGGCAATGCTCAGGACGTCGCGGACGCCGTTCTGCGGATCATCGAAACTCCCGTGGGGGAGAAGCAGCTGAGGTATTTCGTCAGCCCCCAGGACTTCGGTGTCGACGAGATCAACGCTTACTTGCAGCGAGTGCAGACCAGCGTGCTAGAAGCGTTCGGCCTGGCTGCCGCCACGAAATTCGTAAAAGGTAAGGCAGCCGGCGCAGACTAGCGCTGCTTTGCCAGAACGGCTTCGCGAGTGGCCGAGCAGGGCAAAGAGACGAGCCCTCGTATTCTTAAGGACGAGTCCTGCATCCAACGGACTGGCGTGAGTGAGTCTAAGATGAGGGCGCATCCGGTGGTCAAGACGAACGCGGCGCGAGTTCTGGATAGACTTGGGATCGAGTACGAGTTGCGTGAGTACGAGGTCGATCCCGACGATTTGTCCGCGGAAACCGTGGCGACGAAGGTCGGCTTACCGGCAGAGCAGCTCTTCAAGACGCTTGCGGTGCGAGGGGACCGCAATGGAATCTATTTGGCGGTAATTCCCGCGAGCGAGGAGTTGGACTTCAAGGCGCTCGCTCAACGGACAGGAGATCGAAAGATCGACATGCTCCCTTTGAAAGAAGTGCAAGCCGCCACCGGTTACATTCGCGGGGGAGTTACCGCGCTGGCGTGCAAGAAAGATTATCCGGTGTACATCGACGAGCTGGCGCAAATCTGCGAGGTCATCTCAGTGTCGGCAGGGATTCGCGGGCTGCAGATTTTGCTGGCGCCCGAAGACTATATCCGCGCGGTCAACGCCAGGGTTGTAGCTATTACAAAAGGCAAAGTAAGTCGCATCAATTGATTTGTCGTTCGCGCATCCGGCAATCGTGGAGCACCTACTGCGAAATCATCCCGATCGTCGCCAGCCAGGTCTCCACCAACTGAGGCCATCCCGTGATCGGAAACTTCGTGCGCCGCAGCCCAAAGGCATGCCCGCCCTGGGCGTACAAATGCATCTCCACGGGAACGCCAGCCTTCTTCAGCGCAATGTAGTAGGCCAGCGAGTCGTCTACATTGTCCACGTGGTCATCCTCCGCCTGCAGCAAAAACGTAGGCGGCGTCTGGCTGGTGACAGGAACCTCGGGATTCAGCGCAAGTTCTTTATCGGCATTCGCCGGATGACGAACCACAAACTTTTTGGTGCCTTGCTTCGCATCCCATTCCGCCGCGGAAAGCGATAGATGTCCCGGATAAATAGACACCGCAAAGTCCGGGCGGCAGCTTTCTTTGTCGGCGGCATCCATAGGCGGATACAAACGCTTTGCGAAATGAGTGCTGATGGCTGCCGACAGATGCCCGCCGGCTGAAAACCCGAGCACTCCAATCTTGTGCGGATCGATGTGCCACTCCGCGGCATGAAAGCGCACTAGCCCCAGCGTCCGCTGGGCATCTTCCAACGCCATCGGTGATTCCGGATACGGCCCCGATTTCGGATATGGTGCCGATTTCGGATACCGTTCCTCGCCCGGCACGCGGTACTTCAACAGCACACACGTGATCCCCCTGGACGTCAGCCAGTCACAGACCTCCGTGCCTTCCAGATCGATGGCCAGGTCTTCATAGCCGCCGCCGGGGAAGACGATGAGCGCAGCCCTCGTATTCTTCCCCGTTGGGGAATAGACCGTCATCGTTGGCTGCGAGACGCGGGACACCGAAAACCCACCAGGCGGCCCACTAGTCCCTGTTGGCCACCAGTGAGTTTGTTCCGGCCCCGCGACGGGCTGCTCATCCGGCACAGCTCCCGGCCATATCGGCAATTGCGAATGTCCCGGCGAGGGCTGCCAACCGGGTGTTTGCGCGCTCAGACCGCCAAACGCAAACACAGCACAAAGAGCAAAGATCAAAGGCTTCATCACAATCCTCATCGCTTCGGATTTCTGACATCCACTTCAACCGTCATCGTACGTGTCGCGGTCTGCGCGCGATCAGCAAAAACGTATGACCAGTGCCGGAAAAAGCACCTCGAATTGGTTCGGCAGTAGCAACAAATTGGACTCAGCTCTTGATGAACGCCGTGACCGGAAATTGGTCCACGGGCTCTCGGCGGGCCTCTTTTACTCGTGGCGGAGGGCGGCCATAGGGTCGATGCGGCTTGCTCTCCTGGCGGGGATCCCGCAGGCCAGGGTCGCAACGGCCAACAGAATTGCGGGTACACCGATGAAAACGGGAAGGTTGACCCCACCCTTCGGAATGGCGTGAACGGAAATCACGAGCGCAAGGAGCCATCCAATCGCGGCGCCCCAGGCGATTACGCCCAAGTTTTCGCGGATGATTTGGAGGACGACGCGGCCGCTGGTGGCCCCGAACGCCAGCCGGACGCCAATCTCTCTCGTGCGCCTGGCGACGGCGTAGGAAACCACGGCGTAGATTCCGATCGCCGCGAGGCCGAGGAGGAGTGGGCCGAGCACGGCGAACATACGCGCGGGAATGCGGCGAAGATAGAGGTTTCGTTCGATGTGCTGGGAGAAAGTTCGCACGTCGTAAAGAGGGAGCATGGGATCGAGATTGCGCAGAACGGCACGTGCTTCGGACGCCAATGCGGTTTCATTGCCGCTGCGCGTCCGCAGGTGAATTTCGCCCTGGTCCTGTGGACGATCGCGGTAGGAGAAATAGACGGCCGGCTGCGCGGCTTCGCCGAAGGCGTCGTAGACCGAATTGCGCGCCACGCCGGTGATCGTGAAGCTAGCCGCGCGCGTCTGTAAGCGGCGGCCGATGGCATCCGCGCCATCGAGGTAGCGGCGGACAAACTCTTCATTGACGATGGCCTGCGCGGGCGCTGCCTTATCCCGCATATCGGCAAAGTCGTTGCCTTCAACGAGCGGGATGGCCATCACCTTGAAGTATCCAGGCGTAACGGTGTTGGAAATGGCTCGATCCTGTCCTACCTGCGTGCGCACGCGGCCTTGCACCGTGAAAGGCCGCGCCGGAATTCCATGCAAGTCCAGAGGAACATTGGTTGCGATGGCGGCGGCCTCGACGTCCGGCAAGGAGCGCAGGCGTTCCAGCAGGCGCGCGGCAAATTCGCGCTCGGAGGTGTCGTTGGGATTCCGTCCGCTTAAGTCGTAGGCGGCGAGCAAAACGCCCTCGGGCCGGAATCTCGGATCGGTTTGGCGCGCGGAGCGAAAATTCTCCAGGAAGAGCGCCGCCGCGATCAGCACGACCATCGCAAGGCCGACTTCCACCCCCATGAGAACTTTGCGCGCGCGGCTCCGGGGCGGCGTGTTGGAACTGGACCGAAGCCCGTCCTGAACATCCAGCCGAGCCAGGTGGACGGCGGGCGCGGCGCTGAAAATCAAACCGCACGCGGCACCGAGCAACATCGCGAAAGCAAGGGTGAATGCATCCACTCTTGTCGGAAACAGCAGCGGAAATGCGCCAATGATTGGCGCCACGCGCAATGCCGTGGTGCCCCAAACGGCGATGGCTGCTCCAAGGCTGGTTCCCAGGAGAGCCAGCAGCATATTTTCCGAGAGCACCAGGCTGGCAATGCGCCAGCGTCCCGCGCCGAGGGCCACGCGCACGGCCATCTCGCGCTGGCGGGTGCTTCCACGAGCGAGCATGAGATTTGCGGTGTTGCCGCAGACCGCCAACAGCAGGAGCAGCATAACGCCTTGCAAGATGGCTAGCCCGCTGATCAGCAAGCGCTGAGGACCGCGTGGCGAGCTCCAGAAGGGAAGAATGTCACCGCCGATTCCGGCGCTGGCGTCAGGATAGTTGCGCGCAAGCTGAGCCATCGCCGTACTGAACTCGGCTTGTGCTTCCTGGCGTGTCGCGCCAGACCGCAACATTCCGATCAACGAAAAAGAACGGAGGGTGCGATCTTCGAGGTCGCGTGTTCCACCGAGCAGCGAGGGCGCCATGGTGGCCGGCGCCCACAGTTCGAATTTCAAGGGCACCAATGTTCCCTGGAAATCCTTAGGCGCCACGCCGATGACAATCAGGTCGCGCTCGTTGACGCGGAGTGTTTGTCCCACGGCGTCCGGCGCGCCGCGAAAGCGCGTTTGCCAGTAATCATAGGAAATCACAAGGACAGGCTCAGTTCCGGGCCGCTCGGCTTCCTCCGGCCGGAAAAATCGTCCGAGCGCAGGCTTGAGTGCGAGCGCAGAAAAATAATTGCCGGAGACGAGTTGTCCGTGCGTGCGCTCCGTCCGGCCCTTCTCTCCCACGTTGAAGGGCACCATCTGAGATGCCACGACGTCTCGCAGGGCTGGCACTTGCGTCTGCACATCGCGGTATTCGAGCCAGGAAGCGCCCGGATAACCGCCCCCTTCCGTGCGAGGCTCGACCAACAGAAAGTTCGCTGCGCCAGTCACGGCGGGCAACGGTTGGAACAGGATCAGCTGAATCCATGAAAAGATCGTGGTGTTCACGCCGATGCCGATGGCCAGCGAAATGATAATCACGGCCGCAAGCCCGGGCATGCGGGAAATCGATCGCGTCGCGTTTCGCAAATCACCCAGCAGATTCTCGATCAACAAAAGTCCGCGCTCGGCTCGATAGTCTTGCTTCATCGCCTCCACGCCTCCGAACTTCAGCATGGCTTGGCGCCGGGCCTCCACGGGTGACAAACCGGCGTCAAGATTTTCTTCGGTTTGCAGAGCGATGTGCTCGTGAATCTCTTCGCGCAATCGTTCTTCCTGGGCGCTCCTGGCCGCGGAGTTGAACAGACGAGTGAAAAAACGCCGCAGAGATTTCATGACAAGTCCTCGGGCTTGGCTTCGAAGAAGCGACCGATGATGGCCGCCGTTTGTTCCCAATCCTTGGTTTCGGCTTGCAACTGCTTCCGTCCTGCGCGGGTCAGGCGATAGAAGCGCGCCTTGCGATGATTTTCCGAGGCGCCCCACTCGGAGGCGACCGCGCCTTCTTGCTCCAGCTTGAGGAGCACGGGGTACAGAGTACCCTGGTTCACGGCCAACAGATCTCCGCTGATCTGCTCGATGCGCCGGGCGATTCCGTAGCCGTGCAGCGGCCCCAAGACATCGAGGGTCTTGAGGACCATCAAGGCCAAAGTGCCTTGCAAGACGTCGGCCTTTTGTTTCATAAGAATGCCTGTTTCATAGCACCGCCATTTTGGTTTCCAACAGGAAGGATGGCACACCTCCTCTGGGAAAACAACAGGAATGTGGCCGGCGTGCTCCTGTGTTCGCCGGTCTTATAGATTCATGAAGAAACTGTAGCCAAGTAAATGGGGAGCGAGGCTATGGGCGAATCGCAGCCCGGAGGTATCGTAAGCGCGCTTATCGGACAACTGAAATTGATCCAAAGCCACATGATTGCGCGACTCACCAGAGTTGACCGAAGATTCTAGAAGCAACAATCTGGTTCCGATAGAATCGGCTTGGAGAGGTGGAGTGATGCGATTTGAAGAGCGGGACGTAACACGAGAAGTGAAGGGTACGCCCAGCCAGTCTTACCCGAACATCTGCGAGAGGGTGAGGTATATTTCGCCGTAGTCTTTCTGGACAAGGATAGTCTGGTGCCAACTATGGAGCTCAGGGTGTTCGTTGGTGCGAAGGCAGAGTCAGACGGAAACAAGCTCTACTTCCAAGACTTCCTCTCCTACCAGCGTGGGATTCGCTTCGAGTCGCCCAATGCCGACGATGAGGCTACATTTGAGACCGGAGCGGGACGCTACATGTTCGAGTACGAGCGTGCTCTTGATGTTCTGATGGCATGTGCTCTGAGGCGCAGGAACTTTCCGAAGAAAGATTGACAGCCTGCAAGTGCCGGATTAGACGCAGTAATCGGAATCTTGATCACAATGTGCGGTACTTCGACTACACAGCTGAGTCGACGCCGTGGGGCATCTAGTTTTGGGCTTGCCCTCGACGCGGCGGAGCTCGACGACCTCAGCGCCTACTCACAGTGCATTGTTTCGGTTGCGATGGCCATGGCGCGCACATTAGCCATGTAGGCGGTCGAATCGGTAATCGTCAATGCGCTTCCCGTGCAGGTGATGGGTTGCAGGCGGATAAAGTTGAAGCTCAACGTTGGCGCGAGCTTGGAGCCCTTCGGTTCACTCATAGCCGTATTGACGGTAACAACGAGATCGTTGACCGCCTTATTGTAGGTGTTGACGCCTTCCACCAGCTTGTTGTAGCGGTCCACGACTTTGCGATGCTCCGCTTCACTTTGCAGAAAGGCTTTTATCACGACATTCTGACCTTCCAAGGCAGCATCCGCCAACAATCCCTCGGCTTGCGAAACCGTCAACGTGTCTTGTAATTGCCGGATAGCGTCAATGTGAGCGTAGGTTCCCTCTCGCTCCCCTAATTCGGTGTTGCATTGGTTGTTGGCCGCAGCCATTTGCGCGCGTCCTCCCTCGACAGCGTACCAACGAATGAATTCAGCGCGTTTGTCCAGCTGTAGAATTATCCTTTGGTATTTGTCCTTGTCGCCCATGAAATAGTCCACGCCCTCGGGCTGAGTGCCATCCTTGTACTTTTTCATGCCCTCGTCATACTCGGCCTTGCTGATTTCTTCGATTTTGTACACCGCATCCAATCGAGCGGCCATGCTATTAAATGCGGTGCAGGGAAGCGGCTCGTTGGGAACAAACGTCCGTGGCACGGGAGCAGGCTGTCTCCTTTGCTGTGCCGGCGTGGGGCCGCACATGAATAGGATTGCTACGGCGATTAGAATCGCTCTCATGCTCCGCCTCCTGGAAATTGAAGATGGGATTGCTGGTTTGGTTGTCGCGTCTACAAGGATAAGCAGCGGCATGATAGCTCCCTTGAAAGTTGGCCGAGCTGATGGATGTTGAGTACAGAATGGGCCACAGCTAGTTGGCAGCTCCTAAACCGGGGATTCTTAGGCAGGAGTCTTGAGGCTGGTCCTCTTTGCAAGCAAAGTCAATCGCTGCTGATGATTCATAGGTTCCCAGGGGACCAGCTTCTCGGCAAGCACATCCATTCTGTGAAGGAGGGTCAACTCGAGGAAGAGTCCCATAAAATCCAAGTCGCGGAAGACCAATGAGCCGGACTCTTTCATCTTATCGCGAATCCGCTCCAGATGGGCTGGCATCTCGGTCCAGTGGAGGCTGGCGCGGTGGTGATGGCAGAGGTGGTAGCCTTCGTTCAAGAAGTTCACCTCGTCCAGAACGGTCACGGAATTGGCAAAAAAATCTTCAGGGCGTTCCGGGTCACAGAAAGCGTGCTGGACCCAGGCGGTGATGGCGTTGATGAAATTCATGCAGAGAATAGGAACCAAGACGAACATAATCCCAATTCTCCAATCGTAAATAAAAACAGCTGCGAAGTACGCATAGTAGCGCGCCATTCCGCCTAACATGCGTCTGCGGTTCTTTTCATCGCCGTGCGCTTTAAAATAAGCGTAGGGAGCGAGCCCCAAGACGGTCCAAATGTTGTCCGAGAGATACCAGAGGAAATCGAGCCGGCTGGTTCGATCGTAACCCATGGTGCTGCGAGTGTCGTCAGGCCCGCTGTTCTCTCTGTGGTGGAGACACACATGAGCGGTGCGACCGAGTTCCGGAATGTTTCCATACAAGAAGCCCAGGAAGAATTCGAGGTAGCGGCCGAAGAGTTTATCGTATTTCCCTGAAAAGTAGCCCTGAGGCCGGTGCGCCTCCAAGTGGCTGGCGCTGAACATCCTGACAAAGCGCTGGAACTTGAGACCGTATAGAGAAAGATAGAAAGCGATCACGAGCAGCAGGCGAGGTTTCCCTAAAACGAGTTGGAAGACGAGAATTGGAACGGCCGTAAGGCTGAGAGAGACCATCAGTCGCAACGCGGGGGCGTCCCGGGGGTCCCGCAGAGCTTTTTGGGCGAGGCGGCCGAGGACACGGTCGTACGCTTGGGAGAGAAATTCGTACGCGTTGCGTAACGGAGGAACACGCCTGAGCAAACTGGCTGCACCGTAGCATCCGAAAGAAAGCGCGGCCACGGGCAATGCGGCCATTGCACTGGCCAAACCCATGAGGACGGCGAACCACTGAAACAAGAAGAGGAGTTTTGGTTTGGCTCCAAAACTCATCGTCATGGAGGAGGTGCCTAACTCGGGGTTGTAAATTTCCATTCCAGCACCGTGCGCCAAGGTTCAGTTTAGCGACCCGTGTGGCCATATTAGGCTGCACTGCGAAAGCGCGTCAACAGGGACTGTTGGCGCTCTGGGCATGGAATCCTGCTGCGGCTGTGCTTGATAACTGCGCTTACGCGACAAATGGTTGATTAACAGTCGCCACGCACTTTAGCGGTAGACTCTCTGACACGGTGAACAGTCGTGGCCAGCAGGAACAAACCGCCAAATCAATGCAGCAAGCCGACAGGGTGGCTGGGCCGATTCACTTTGTGGCGAATGAATTCTGGACATCCAAACTGACGGATTGGGTCTGAAACACGTCTCGATAGAGAAGCACCACACGATATAGGATGTGGGTTGTGGTGGGGGGCAGGACCGTCAGTAAGTTGGCGGCGATGGCCACGCAGGGGAAAGTCTACGGCGTCGATTATTCAGAGGAGAGCGTCGCCGCAGCGAAAAGAACGAATGCACAATGGATTGAGCTCGGCCGCGTGGAGGTCCGGCACGGCTCTGTGTCGCAGCTGCCGTTTCCGGAGAGCATGTTCGATCTCATCACGGCGGTAGAAACGCACTTTTGGTGGCCCGACTTGCCCGGTGACATGCGCGAAGTTTTCCGAGTGGTGAAGCCTGGTGGCACGCTGGTCCTCGTAGCGGAAGTCTATAAGGGGGCGAACACTTCGGTTTCAAAGCTCGCCGAGAAATACGCGTCGCGAACAGGCATGACGCTGTTGAGCGTCGAAGAGCATCGTAAACTCTTGACCGACGCCGGTTTCTCGAATGTTCAGGTAATTGAGGAACGCGGCAAAGGATGGATTTGCGGGATAGGCAGAAAACCGATAGCCAACTCTTGATTCGAGCGCTAACCGGAATCTCCCGCCCGCCGACTCAAGTAGCGCCCGTTACTCCACAACCGGTGATCGTAGTCCCTTAAACAAAAGCCAAAAGCTCAGGGCTATATCGAAAAGGCCCATGGGCGTATCGAACCACCAGAGGTTCACGATTTTGTCGAAGCTGGGGAAAATGTAGAAAACGAGAGTACACGCCACGCAAAATGCGGACGAGATCACGCCGAAGGCAGCGAGAGCTCGAGGAATATAGCGGGACATAAGCCACAGGTAGCCGCAGACGGTCGACGCCAAAGAACCGAAGAGCAAGCCAACGTAGTAGTAGTCAAAGCGCGTGGCGAGATTTTGCACCGCCAGGGACTGCAATCGGTCGATTTCGAATACTCGCAAGGAGTCACCGCCATGGAGGAGGCGCAGTGCGTCAAAGAGATGAAGCGTCATCACAAGCCACATCAAGACCCAAACGAGCCTCCAGAATGCGGCAAGCAAGGCGAGGCCGGGGCGGACGGGCTTGAGAATTACGTAAAAGGCCGTGAGAAGCACGATCACTCCCACGCAGTAGAGGAGATCGCCGACGATGCCGATACGAAAGAGCCGTTCGTGAGCCAGGATGTTCCGAGCGGTTTCGGCGTTGTTATCGGCAATCAGGCGGTCGTGGATGCCAAAATTGACGTAGACCACGGTCGCGAACGTGAGCAGGTAAGAAAGTCCGGCGACTTTGGCGGCGGCCTGTTGCGCGGGGTCTACCCGAATCGAAAATGAAGCTGCGCTCATATTTTGTTCTCCTTCTGCGAGCGATTCGAACCGAGTACATGGCGAGCTATGTGGGCCAGCAAAAACCAAGACACTGCAGTGGCTTGCAAGGCTGTGTCGGCGAAGGTTTGCTGTAAATGCCGGTGTCCCGGTGTAGTTCTACTTTCGAACTGTGGCAGGTTGCGCGGGGGGATATACCTCCCATGCATGAGCACCACTCCATGGTTAGACTAAACGCGCGCAGGGAGCGGTTTGTTTCAAAGTTTGTAGAGGATTGTGAATGAGCTGCCCACGGGGCACGTCAGTAGTTCCACGCTGTACTGCCCCATATAGTGGATTCTTCCAGCTAATTCAGCCTTCAGAGAGAGTTGAGCGAGACCAGAATTGAGGTTCCTCGGTGCGTGCAGGTCATTGCGGAGGTTGGCCCTTCTTGTCCGCGCCAGCCTCGATGGACGCGCGCAGTGCTTTCGCTACTTCGCCGGCGATGTCGTCTTGAACCATCAGGACGTCGTTGAAGGGGCGGTCGTAGGTCTCGGACCAGATGACGAAGCCGTTGTCGGCACGAATCAAGCGCGCGGCGATGCGCACCCTGGCGCCCGATTTGCGCACGCTGCCATCGAGGACATACGCGACGCCGAGAGACTTGGCGATGTCGGCGACGGTGAGTTGCGGAGTGCCATGTGAACCTGGCCACAGTTTGCCTTTGAAATAGAAGGAGGAGGTGGGAGGCGTTAGTTGTAGGCCGGGGATTTTGCTGAGTTTGTCGATCAGTTCTTCGGTCATGCCGTCGGCGAAAGGCTCCTGGTTCATGTCGTCGGTGAGGTCGAGAAAGGGAAGCACGGCGATGGATTTCTGTGGCTGGGGAGCAACGGCGGGCAAAGTAGAGTGATGTCTGTTCGTTATTCTGCCGTAGAACAAGACGGCAACGACGAGCGCGAGGCAAACGGCCGCGCTGGCGGTCCAAGGGGTAGCGGTTTTGAAGCGTGGGCCGGACTCTTTCGACACGTCGAGAGCCTCGGCGTTCGTCCGGGTGACCGGGGGATCGGACCAGGGACGGACGATGGCTACCATGCGATAGCCTAGCCGCGGCACTGTCTCGATGTAGGTGGGCTGCTTGGGGTCGTCGCCGAGGAGACGACGGAGCGATGCCACGGCCTGGTAGACGGAGTCCGGATTGACGAAGACGCCGGACCAGACTTGATTTAGCAAGTCGTCGATGCTGACGACTTCGCCGGCGTGCTCGGCGAGGCACAGCAGCAGCCGCATCGTCCGCACCTCTACCCGAGCGGTTTCTCCATCGCGTGAAATCTGGGCGGAGGCCGGATTGACGCACCAGGCGCCGATGCGAAGCATGGTCGTGGATTGGCGTTCCATTCAGGATCAATTCTTGGCGTCTACTCTGGCATAGAACAGTGACGCTCGCCGAGTATACCAACACCGTGTAGTAACACCGACTGTGTTCCTGCCCGTCCGGCCTGGGGACGCTATCCAGCCATACCACGGCCAATGCTTCGTGAATTCAGAACTATTCAGGATGTTTCAGACGCAGGTCCGGACTTCTCGCGTCTCAGGTGGGTATGGTGGCAATGCGGATTGCGACCAAATCAGAGCGGCAAGAGAGGATATCGGATGATAGGAGATTCTGCAGCTGGACGATGGGGGAAAAGGAGCGCCCTATTGGCGATCGGAGTGGGGGGCGGGATTGCCGGGGCTTTGGACCTTTTACAAGCTTGCATCCTGTTTGGATGGGATATCCCGCTCGTAATTGCGGCAGGTCTGCTGGGGCGGGAGGCTATTCACGGAGGGGTTGGCACCTATGTGCTTGGTGTCGTACTGCACTTCTTTATTGCTTGCTCGGCAGCGGCTATTTATTACGGGGCAAGCCGAAAGCTGGTTTTTATGAATGGGCACCCGCTAGTGTGCGGATTGTTCTTTGGCGGCGCGGTGCAAGAGGTAATGAACCTTGTGGTTCTGCCGTTGTCGGCGCTCCACGCCAGGGGCCCATTCAAGCTGGATGACCTGATTCTCGGGCTGGTGGTGCACATGGTCGTGATCGGGCTGCCGATTTCCTACAGCGTGCGGCGGTTCGCGAAATAGGCGCATGGCCGGGTTCAGCGGATTGCAGAAGGGGGAGTCACGGATTTCGATATGGGGTTTCAGCTTGAATGAGAACGCACCTGGAAGCAAATCACACGCCGACTCCCCGAGGTGTGCTACCCGGCTCAAAAGGCTGTCGCGCTCGCCTACTTTGTTTTCGTTGTACCATGGGCGCTGATGACTTCATCGGGCTCAACTAAAATTTTCCACCAAATAAATTCGGTGTTGCAGAGGAGCTTCGAAGCAAACGGCAGGGCACGTGGGGCGTCGGGGCGATTGCGGAGACACCGGAATCTTACCTGTCGCCAGATTATTATTGTGGGATTGGCAGGGTTGTGCTGCGCCGTGCCCGGCCGGCCGCAATGGCAGACTAAAGTTCCTGGGAGCAGCACCTCAGCCAAGAGCAACGCGCCCGCGGCCACACCGGGGAATGAGGTTTGCGCCAAGTGTCACAGCAAGATTTTTGAAACGTACGCGGCTACGCCAATGGCGCGGGGGAGTGGTCCGGCTACGCAGGGGTTTCTTCCTGGGGAATTTCTGCATGCGGCGTCGGGCGTGCGCTATCGCGTGTACTTGGAAAAGGGCGAGGTATGGATGAGTTTTGATCGCGACGGAGACGCGGCCTTTGAGCGGGCGCCTGGGAGAAGCTCATTGGGAATCAATTTGGCGAGGGCGTTGTGTTTGAGCGGGTATGGCGAAGAAGCGAAGGCGGCGATTGGGCGGGTGCTGAAGTTCAATCCTGATTTTTCGACGGCGCGCGGGATGTTGAAGCAGTTGGAAAGTGGCGAAGTCAAATGCGAGGACAAATAAGTTGGGAATCGGATAGCGTTCGAAACGGCGGTCCTTCAGCGAACCATTGCTCACTTCTTTCGCATTGAAACTGCGAAACTGAAGTCACAATTGCACGATTTGGCCGGTGGCCCGTCCGTGGGTATTTGAATCTCTTCCAAGCAAAAGGCAGGAAAGACCAAAGCCTCGCGGGCCAAGGGATGGGCGGACAGTGAAACTTGTATCGTTGAACACGGGATTGCCGCGGGAGGTGAAGTGGCACGGGAGAGCGGTGACGACGGGTATTTTTAAGGAGCCGGTCGAGGGGCGGGTGCCGTTGCGCAAGTTGAATTTGGACGGAGACCGGCAAGCGGACCTGACGGTGCACGGCGGCGCGTACAAGGCTGTTTACTGCTACTCGCTAGGGCATTACGAATACTGGAAGAAGGAACTGCCGGGGCGGGAATTGCCGATGGGGATGTTCGGAGAGAACTTTACGATTGATGGCGGCAAGGACGAACCGCTGGAAGAATCGGTCCATCTGGGCGACCGATTTTCGATGGGAACGGCGGAGGTGGTAGTGACGCAGCCGCGTCTGCCCTGCTACAAGCTGGGCGTGAGGTTCGGGTCGGACGATATGGTGAAGAGGTTTCTGGCGAGCGGGAGGACGGGATTCTATGTCGCGGTCGCGCGGGAGGGAGAAGTTGGCGCGGGCGATGAGATCAAGGTGATTGGCCGTGAGACACAAGCCGTTCCGGTTTCGGAGATCACACGGTTGTATGTGGCGAAACGGTACGGGGAGGCAGAGATTCGTGGGGTCCGGCGCGCGTTGGAAGTAAGGGAGTTGCCAGAGAGTTGGAAGGAGTACTTCCGGGAGCGACTGCGGTATGCCGCATCGGAGTGATTGCGGTGCAGCGGCAGGCGTGTGCCCGTTATGATGTAAAAGGGGATGGTTGGGAAACCAAGCAAATTGAGGTTTTTTGAGCGAGTACGGATGAAGGGACACATGATACGGGCAATGTTGGAGCGCAGCCGAGTGCGCAGTGAGTGAGCAACCAAATCATCCAGTTGCGCTCTAGGGGGCTTCCTGATAGAGGGAGCCCTCTCCCCTACTAGACCAAGCCTGGAGCCGATTGGGATAGCGGTCCCTTCAAATCGGCTCCATTCCATTTCATCGTTTAGTGTTGGTGCCCTCCGTCCCCAGGCGCTATTCCGAGAGATATCCAAACGTTGCGAATGCGACGGGCTGCGATTTCGTGGTGCCAGCTTGACGGGGACCGTTGCGTTCGATAGCGTGAAATGTGCCTGCACGTGAAGCGAGCGAGAAGACCGTGAGAATCTTGTTTGTGGCGTCGGAGGGGCTGCCGTTTTCGAAGACCGGGGGCCTTGCGGACGTGGTAGAGGCGCTGCCGAAGGCGCTGGTGGCGCAGGGCCACGAAGTGGCGGTGGTTTTGCCGCGCTACCGCGAGACGAAGGCGACGGCGGTGGTGATGCCGAGCCTGACGATTCCGATGGGCGGGACGCGCCTGCGGTTTCCGGCAATCGCGGACGGGACGCTGCTCAGCGGCGTGCGCTACTACTTCGTGGATGATCCGGCGTATTTCGACCGCGACGGATTGTACGGAGGGAGCGCTGGGGATTATCCGGATAATGCAGAACGGTACGCGGAGTTCTGCCGCGCGGCGATCGAGATTTCGAAACATGTTTGGCCGGCGGACGTGTTTCATTGCCATGACTGGCAGACGGCGCTGGTGCCGGTGCTGCTGCGCACTTCGTACGGAGATGATCCGCTGGCGAAAGACACGCCGGTGGTGTTCTCGATTCACAACATGGGGTATCACGGGCAGTTCACGAAGGATGTGCTGGACCGCGTGGGATTGCCGCAAGCGCTATTTCATCCAGCGGGGATCGAGTTTTTTGGAAGTGTAAATTTATTGAAAGGCGGATTGGTCTACTCGGATTATTTGACGACGGTCAGTCGAAAATACGCGGAGGAGATTCAGACACCGGAGTACGGATCCGGTTTGGAAGGAGTGGTGCGGAGCCGCGCGGACAGGTTGGTGGGAATTCTGAATGGCGTGGACTACAGCGCGTGGAATCCGGAGAGGGACAAGCTAATCGCGGCGCAGTATTCGGCCAGGGACTTGAGCGGGAAGCAGGTGTGCAAGCAGGAACTGCTGGACTTATTCGGATTATCGCACGATCACCTGGAGCGGCCGCTGATTGGAATTGTTTCGAGGTTTGCGGACCAGAAGGGCTTCGACCTGATCGCGGAGAAAGCGCACGAGCTGATGCGCGAGAATTTGGTCCTGGTGGTGTTGGGGACCGGCGAGCGCAAATACGAGGATTTGTTCCGGGGGCTGGGGGCGGCGTATCCAGGGCGCGTGGGAGTGAAGATCGCGTACGACAATGCCATGGCGCACAAGGTGGAAGCAGGCGCGGACATGTTCCTGATGCCGTCGCGTTACGAGCCTTCGGGGTTGAATCAGATGTACAGCTTGAAGTATGGTACGGTGCCGATTGTGAGAGCGACGGGCGGGCTGGACGACAGCATCGAGCCGTTTGATCTGGAACATGGGACGGGGACGGGATTCAAGTTCAAAGAATATTCCGGGGACGCGCTCTTGTACGCGGTGCGGCAGGCGCTGCATCATTATATGGACGAGCGAATTTGGAAGCGCATCCAGCTGAACGGAATGGCGAAAGATTTTTCGTGGAAGGGGCCCGCGGCGGAATATGCGAAGCTGTATGAGGCAGCGCGGGAGGCTCGGGGATTGGGGCTGATTTCGCAAAATACTATGCAAGCCAGCCAGTCGGCAGCACAGGGGAAAAGAAACCAAAAGCCTGTTACAACATCTAACTAAGGTCACTAAGGAGACAGGCGGCTGCCTGGTCGGCAAGCTGCTGAGGACAAAGACAATGGCTGACAATTCAATACAAGCAGTAACGGATGGAAACTTCGAAGCCGAGGTGCTGACGGCGAGCAATTCGCAGCCGGTGATGGTGGATTTCTGGGCAGAGTGGTGCCGGCCGTGCCACATGCTGGCGCCGACGGTGGCGGAAATCGCGCACGACTATGCGGGCAAGCTGAAGGTGATGAAGCTGAACGTGGACGAAGCCATGAATTCGGCGGGACGATACAATGTGCGCGGAATTCCTACGCTGCTGGTGTTCAAGAACGGGCAGGTGGTCGAGCAGATCGTCGGCGCCGTGCCGAAAGACCAGATCACAAAGGCGCTGGAGCGGCACCTGGCGTAATCTAAAGATAGAGGATGGTTAGGGCGTGTCGTACAGTTGATTGCGACATGCCTTTTTTGCGTGAAGAGCACGCGAAATTCAGCGTGCCTTGGGAGAGACGATTTGGCTACGGCAGAGCCAGCAGCAACGACTTCGAGGACCGTTAAGGGAGCGGATCATCCGCCGCTGCTGGCGGGGAATCGCGGGCCGGCGCCGGTGTCGCGGCCGGGATTGCACGAGACGGTGCTGGGAATATTGAGGGGGTTGCCGCGAGGGCTGGTGCTGGATTGTCCGACGGGAGAAGGCGCGCTGGCGGAAGATTTGATTAAAGAAGGATTTGAGCTGCGCTGCTGCGATTTGTACTCGGAGCTCTTTAGACTGGATGGCGTGGAGATCAAGCGCGGCGACCTGTCCGGGACGCTGCCCTATACATCGAAATCGTTTGATTACATCGTTTCGCTCGATGGACTGGAGCACATTGACTCGCCGCCGCAGGCATTTCGCGAATACCAGCGATTGCTGAAGCCCGGCGGGCACCTGATCATCAGCGTGCCGAATATTATGAACATTGAAGAGCGGCTGAAGTGGCTGCTCTTCGGGTATACGTCGCACTTCAAGCCGCTTTCCGAGCAATATAAGTCGAAGATTGATGATGAGACAGCGGGGAAGCACGAGATTGTGGTTCACGCAAATCCCATCGGCTACAACGAGCTGCGGTATTACCTGGAGCTAAATGGCTTCACAATCCAGGACGTGCATCGCGACCGGGTTAAGGGGAATCAGTGGCTGTACTGGCCGCTTGTGGCCTTTATCCGGCTGCTCGCGAAACTGACTCCGGAAGCGCGGCGCAAGGATCGCTGGACGGATGAGTTGGCGTCGGACCCGGTGCTGCTGGGCGGGAACACGATTATTATTCATTCGATCTTGCGCTGACGTTTTGATTCAGCGCGAGGTTCTCACGAAAACCCAACGATGAAAAAAGCTGCGGATGCTGTCGTGCGTTGTCACTGGGCAACCAGCGAACTGAACATTCCTTACCACGATGAGGAATGGGGTGTGCCGGTGCATGACGAACACACGTGGTTTGAGTTTTTAATTTTGGAGGGGGCGCAGGCGGGGCTTAGTTGGGACACGATTTTGAAGAAGCGGGGACGGTATCGCGAAGTGTTTGACGGATTCAATCCGGGGAGAGTCGCTCGCTACGATAAGAAGAAGGTGCGGGAGCTGCTGGCCGACGCGGGAATCGTACGGAACCGGTTAAAAATCGACGCGACGATCAGCAATGCGCGGGCGTTCCTCGAAATCCAGAAGGAATCTGGCAGCTTCGATGCGTACGTGTGGGGCTTTGTTGGCGGAAAGCCACGGCAGAATGCTTGGAAGACGCCTAAGCGCCTGCCCGCGCGAACGCTGGAATCGGATGCGTTGAGCAAGGACCTGCAGAAGCGGGGATTCCGGTTTGTGGGCCCGACGATTTGTTATGCGTTGATGCAGGCGACGGGAATGGTGAACGATCACTTGGTCAGCTGTTTTCGGTATGCGGAATTGTCCCGGTAGAATCGACCGAGTGACTTGCTTGCGTTGGGGGCGGGGCGAGTTTACGATTAGAACCTGCCGTTCCGTAGTGCTTTCCAAAGCAGTTTAGGCGGAGTGAGCGCAAAAGCGTTGGGGTGTGTGGAGGAGTGGGCGGGCACTTTGTGGGGCTCGGCATAAGCAGGAATTGTTGGCCACTTTTTGGAGCGAAGAGGACAGGCAGGAATGCCTGTCCTACTTCAGGAGAACGACGGAATGAAATCGGTGGTGGTGGTGGGGGCGCAGTGGGGCGATGAAGGAAAGGGCAAGGTCGTGGACTACCTTGCGGGATCGTTTGATTACATTGCGCGGGTGGCGGGCGGGCACAATGCGGGACATACGGTCATTATCGGAAAAGATCGGTATGTGTTGCAGCTGATTCCTTGCGGGATCCTGCGGCCGAAGCAGCAAGCAGTGATCGGCACGGGCGTGGTAGTGGATCCGGCGGCGCTGGTGGCGGAGATCGAGACGCTTTCGAAAGCGGGAATTGACGTGAAGGGGCGTTTGCACATCAGCAATCGCGCGCACTTGATTTTTCCGTATCACCGGGAACTCGACAAAGCGGCGGAAAGCGCGCGCGGGGCGGACAAGATCGGGACGACATCGCGGGGAATCGGGCCGGCGTATGAAGACAAGATGGCGCGGCGCGGGCTGCGCATGTGCGACTTGCTGGAGCCGGAGTTGTTTCGAAAGAAGGCGGCGCATGTGGTGGCGGAGAAAAACCGTCTGGCGAAGGGCGCGTACGGCGCGAACATTGATTTTTCGCATGAAGTGGAAGAGACGCTGAAGCTTGGCGAAAAGATTCGCGGGTACATCTGCGACACGGCGGAATTGGTGAACCGCGCGCTGGAGGAAGGCAAGTCGGTGCTCTTTGAGGGCGCGCAGGGCACCATGCTGGACATCGATCATGGGACGTATCCGTTTGTCACGTCATCGAGCGCGATATCGGGCGGGGCGACGACGGGTGTGGGAGTGCCGCCGACGAAGATCAAGCATGTGCTGGGGATTTCGAAGGCGTATACCACGCGTGTGGGAGGCGGGCCGTTTCCGACGGAGATGCCGGACCTTGAAGCGAACGAAGTGCGCGCGCGCGGAAAAGAATTTGGGGCGGTAACGGGGCGGCCGCGGCGCTGCGGCTGGCTGGATTTGCAGGTATTGCGCTACGCGAAGATGATCAATGGGATTGACTCGCTGGTGATCACCAAGCTGGATGTTTTTGATACGCAGCGGGAGATACAGGTTTGCGTGGGGTACAAGTATAAGGGCAGGACGCTGAAGGAAATGCCGGCGCTGGCGGAGGAGTATGAGCACGTCACGCCGGAGTACAAGACGCTGCCGGGATGGAATGAGACGACATATGGGGTGAAGGACGGGGCGAAGCTGCCGAAGGCGGCGATTGAGTACTTGCGGTTTATTTCGGATTTTTTGCAGGTGGAGATTGGGATGATCTCGACGGGGCCGGAGCGGGATGCGACGATTGTGCCGGCGGGGACGCTGCTGGCGCGGTGGCTGTAAGAAAATGCCGAAGAATTAACGCAGAGATCGCAGAGAGCACAGAGTACACAGAGACAGAGAAGCGAAGAGAGTTGGCCGCGCTGGGCTGAAGCCCAGCGCCTACAGAACCCCTTCTATGCTCAGCTACGAGCTAGCACGCGAGACAGTTATCGAACAACTCAAAAAACGGGGCGGGACTCCTGCGACCTCTGGTGTGAGTGTGTGGGAGGCGCTGGGATTGGTGTTGGCGCAAGAGGTGCGGGTGGATCGGGAGTATCCGCCGTTTGACCGGTCTACGCGGGATGGGTATGCGGTGCGTGCGAAGGACGTTTTGGGTGGCGGCACTTTAAAGTGCGTGGGGGAGATTAAGGCCGGAGATACGGTGCGGGAGGGTTTGGCGCCGCAGACGTGCGTACAGATTATGACGGGCGCGGCAGTGCCGGCGGGCGCGGATGCGGTGGTGATGATCGAGCATACGCAGCGCGTGGGCGATGTGGTGCGATTCGGACGCGCGGCGGAACCTGGCCAAAGCATAGTCTTGCGAGGGAGTGAGGCAGCGGCAGGGCAGACGATTCTGACTCCGGGGATGCGGCTGGGATACGCGGAGCTGGCACTGGTGGGGCAAGTTGGGGCAGTGACGCTGCAATGTGCGAAGAAGCCGCGTGTGGCGATCTTGTCCACGGGCGATGAGGTTGTGCTCGTGGATCAAACGCCAGGAGAGTTTCAGATTCGGAACAGCAACAGCGTTTCGCTGGCGGCGCAGGTGCGGATTGCCGGTGGCGAGCCGGTGATTTTGGGAAATGCGGCGGATCGGGTGGAGGATTTGGGCCAGAAGATTGAGCACGGCCTGAAGGAAGATGCACTGGTCCTTTCGGGCGGGGTTTCGATGGGGAAGTATGACCTCGTCGAAAACGTTTTGAAGGCCATGGGAGCGGAGTTTTTCTTTGATGCGGTGGCGATCCGGCCGGGGAAACCTACGGTGTTCGGCATCTGCCGGGGCAAGCCGGTGTTCGGGTTGCCGGGGAATCCGGTTTCGACGATGGTGACGTTTGAATTGTTTGTGGCGCCGGCGATTGATTTGTTGAGCGGCGCGGATGCGCGGGCGTTACCGTTGCTGGAAGCACGGCTCGCGGAGGCAATGAAGGAAAAACCCGGGCTAGCGCACTTTCTGCCTGCCAGGGTGGAGTGGTCTGGCTCGTTGCCGGAAGTGAAGCCTTTGCGTTGGCAGGGATCGGGGGATATCGCGGCTCTGGCGAAAGCAAATTGTTTTTTGGTCGTGCCGGCGGACCGGGAGAAGATTGAGATTGGTGAACGCTTATCTGTGCTGATGAGGAAGGACGTCGTTTAGCCCAAAAAATGGCGAAGCTATCTCATTACGGGAAGAAGGGCGAAGTGCGGATGGTGGACGTGTCGCAGAAGGCGGTGACGACGCGGACGGCGCTGGCGCAGGGATTTGTAAAGATGAAGCCTCGGGTAGTGCGAGCCGTCAAGCGGCTGAAAAACCCAAAGGGGAATCCGCTGGAAGTGGCGCGGATCGCGGGGATTGCGGCGGCGAAGAGGACCGCGGAGTGGATACCTCTTTGTCACCCACTGCCGCTGACGCACATTGATGTGACCGCACGCCTATGCCAAAATGGCGTGGAAGTGCGATCCACTGTAACGACGACAGCTCAGACAGGCGTGGAGATGGAAGCTCTGGTCGCCGTTGCCGCCGCAGCCCTCACGGTCTACGACATGTGCAAAGCTCTCGATAAAGAGATGCAAATTACGGATATTGTCCTGGCCGAAAAGACCGGCGGGAAGAGCAGGGATTTCCGTCGAAAGACGGCTTCGTTGAGGCGCGGAAAATGAGCGCGGCAGGTGGAAAAAGCGTAAAGCTGCTGCTGGCGGATGATAATCCGCTGGTGCGCGATTTGATCGCGAAGGGGTTGGAACCGTTCTGCGAGGTGGAGACCTCCACTGACGGGGCCGACGCGCTGCTGAAAGTGATTGACGCGCCGCCGGATGTGATTCTTTGCGACTACAAGATGCCAGGGCTAGATGGAAGGCAGCTTTTTGAGAAGCTGCGCGGGCGCGAGGCGACGAAACATATTCCGTTTTTGTTCATGGCCAGCCGGCCGGACATCGAAGAGCGATTGAGGCCACTGGTGGATGGCGTCGAGGATTTCATTACCAAGCCGTTTTTGATTAAGGATTTGGTGCGGATTGCGAAGAAGGTTGTGGACCGGCTCCACCTGGAAAAACTGCAGAAGAAGGCCAAGCGCCCAGGGGTCATTCAAGGGCGGCTGGAAGAGATGAGCATGATCGACTTGATGCAGTCGCTGGAAATGGGGCAGAAGTCATGCCGGTTGGTCGTGCAGCATGATGGGGCGCAGGGCGAATTGTATTTTGCCAGCGGGCAGTGCCGCGATGCGAAAATTGGCGGTGTGGAGGGCGACGACGCTGTCTACAAAGTGGTGTTATGGACGGCCGGGGAATTTGAGATTGATTTTAATGCGGCGAATGCATCCACGCGGACGACCACCACGAAGAACACCACGGGCCTGCTGATGGAAGCGATGCGGTTGATGGATGAATCCAACCGCGACGCTGTCCCGACGCAATGAATCTCCGGAAGAAACCTTCCTCATGCGCGTAGCAGTCCTTACCATCAGCGATTCTGTTTCCAGAAACGAACGCGAGGATTTGTCGGGTCCCGCGGTGGTGGCGGTTTGCCGAGGGCTCGGCTGGGAAGTTACGTCGGCGTTGCGCGTGTCGGATGATCCGGCCAATATTCGCGAGCAGTTGCGCGAACTGGCGGATTCGGGGCGTGTGGATGTGCTCTTGACGACCGGGGGAACGGGGCTGGGGCCTCGGGACAATACTCCGGAGGCGACGCAGGCGGTGGCGGACCGAATTGTGCCGGGAATTCCGGAAGAGATGCGGCGCAAGGGACTGTGCCTTACGCCGACGGCGGTGCTATCGCGCGGCACGGCGGCGGTGCGGAGCAAGACGCTGATCGTCAACTTGCCGGGAAGCCCGAAGGGCGCTGTGGAATCGCTGGATGCCGTGGCGCACCTCTTGCCGCATGCGGCAAAAGTTCTGCATGGTGCTCGCCACGATTAAGCGCGGTATTTCCCGCCAAACAAGATTCTTGGGTTGACCGATCTCGCAATCGAGTCAAGAATGCTTGCATCATGGCGACAAAACCATCCGACAGAAAACTAGCAGTTCTGGGCGCGGGAAAACTTGGCGGGATCTTGCTGCGCGCCTATCTGAAGCAGGGGCTTTTTTCGCCGAAGCACGTTACCGCGACGGTGAAGCACGGCGAAAAGGCGGCGGCCCTGGGGAAGGAACTGGGCGTAGCCGTGTCCACCGAGAATCGCAAGGCGGTGCATGGCGCGGATATCGTGCTGCTGGGCGTGAAGCCGCAGGTGGTTGGCGACGTGTTGAAAGAGATCGCGCCGGAGTTGAGCGAGAAGACGCTGGTGATTTGCGTTGCCGCATCGGTGCCGACGAGCTATATCGAGCAGCGCGTCAGCGCGAAAGTGCCGGTAGTGCGGGCGATGCCGAATACGCCGGCGGCGGTCGGCTGCGGCATGACAGGGATTTGCGCGGGCGTGCACGCGAGAGCGGAGCACATCGAAACGGCGCGGACCATGTTTGACGCGGTGGGCCGTACGGTCGTCGTGGATGAAAAGAACATGGACGCGGTCACCGGGCTTTCCGCGAGCGGGCCGGCGTATGCGTACATCATTCTGGAATCGTTGGCGGAGGCTGGGGTAAAGGTTGGATTGCCGCGCGACGTTGCCACGCTGCTAGCGGCGCAGACGATGAAAGGCGCCGCGAGCGTGGTGCTGGAAACCGGTGATCATCCCGCGCTGCTGAAGGACGCTGTGACCACGCCGGCCGGTTGCACGATTGATGGAATCATGGAATTGGAAGAAGGGAAGCTGCGCGTCACGCTGATCAAAGCCGTTGTGAAAGCGACCAGCCGCGCGGGAGAGTTGCTGTTTGAGAAGTAGCGTCCTAAGCCGGACAGGTACGACACGCGCACGAGATTGGCTCCCAGCCGCGGGATGTCCGGAATCCAGCCAAGAGGTCAGTTAATTCCAATAATCCGTGCGGAAACTAACACTGGTGTAGGATAAAAAGGTTGTGCCTAATCTTGCAAATGTTGTGTGGCAAGCCGGAGGGGTTTGGACGCTCCTCGCCTTCATGTTCACACGCAAATGGACAATCGACGATTACCCGATACACGTTTGGCGCCTGCCAGCTACCGAACCTTCGGGTAATTCTCGCCTGAAACCACTTCCGTGACAGCTAGAGTATTTAATTGGCCGGGGAAATTCGAAGCGAGAGGCACTTGAAGAACTCAGCAAGAATTTTGATCCGTTTAAAGCAACGAAGCCGAATCTGCCGGGACCAGGCACCAAGGTCCCGATTGACTTTGCCTCCAACGAGCGTGTGGGCCAGCACTCGGAGTTAACGAAGGACTTTGTCAAACGCGTTCTGGATGTCGATTGGGCATGGATTTCGGACGAGTCGAGCCTCGGGGACTTTCATGGCGATGGATCGAACGAAAGTCTGCCAGACAAAATTCGCGATCTATACGGTGTAGATACTTCAGACATATCCGGCACAAACCTTGCCGACATTTTCGACAGGATTCTAGAGCATAGAACCTCCGCCAGCTCCTAAGGAACGCGGTATCGGAAACTGACCTGATACAATATCCCGATTCATCCTGGGCTTGGAGCAAGAAATCGGCGAACACGGCATTGCTTGCATCAGAAATGATGGTAGGATGCTGCGCGTGAGGGAGTTATGCCGAGCGCTTACCTTCCCGTCTTACTCTATGCGGCACTGGTGATCGCGTTTCCTGCGGTGACGCTTGTTTTCGCGAAGCTTATTCGACCGACTTCGACCCGCGTGGGGGCCAAGCTGATGCCCTATGAGTGCGGGATTCCGCCGGAGGGTGGCTCGCGCGGACGGTATTCCGTGCGGTTCTACATTGTGGCGATGCTGTTTGTGATTTTTGACGTGGAGACCATGTTCCTGATCCCCTGGGCGATTCTGTACAAAGGGTGGGTGGCGGCGCACGCGGGGCTGTTTGCGCTGGTCTCGATGTTTGTGTTCCTGGGGATCCTGGTGGTCGGCTACGTGTGGCTTTACAAAAAGGGCGCACTGGAGTGGGCGTGAGCCGGTCGATTTCTTCTCCTCGAAGGCATGGTCTTGGCGGCAAGTGGTTGTGATTGACTCGGTTTGCGGCGTGTGTTAGAAACGCGGCGTTTGAATTTCTGGCTGCTCCGTTGTTGCATGAAGCGAACGGCAACTCGTTCGCCGCAGCCTGTCAACTCCAAGGTCCATGGCCGACGAGCCTCGGGAACCTAAACCGCCCCAAGTGCCCCCGGGCGAAAAGCCCGCGGGAAGCCCGTCTCCAACTGCAAGTCCTCCCGCAAAACCTGCTGACGCAAGTGCGCCCGCCGCTCCAACAAAGCCTGCCGCGCCTGCTCCTCCAAAACCTCCTGTAGTACTGCAGACTCCGCTCAATAATGAGCTGGTGGCTCGGCTGCGCGCGAAATTCGGGTCGGGCATTGTTGAAGCGATGGAGGATCGCAAGCAAGCGATTGTGACCGTCGAGCGAGGGCGGCTTGCGGAGATCGCGCTGCACCTGCGCGATGACGAAAAGTTCGACATGCTGTCGGACCTAACGGCGGTGGATTGGCCGAAGCGCGAGAAGCGATTCGATGTGGTGCTCAATCTCTACTCGTTCACGAAGAACGAGCGGCTGCGGGTGAAGGCCTGGGCGGCGGATGGAGAAGAGGTGCCGAGCCTGGTGGGAGTGTGGCCGGTGGCGAATTGGCTGGAGCGCGAAGCCTTCGACATGTTTGGAATTGTGTTCGCCGGGCATCCGGGATTGACGCGCATTCTGCTTCCGGAAGAGTGGCAGGGCTATCCGCTGCGGAAGGACTACGACATCCTGCAGCAGGATACCGCTTGGGTGCGGGAGAATTTGGGAATCGAGAGCGGGCAGTGAAGCGGGTTGCGGCGGAACCAGAAACTGAAGGGGAGACGACTCTGAGTAGCGAAGCAACAACTGAAAACAAGACGCTGCTGGGTGCGGACGAGCTCATCATCAATATGGGCCCGCAGCACCCTTCGACGCACGGCGTATTGCGCGTGAAGCTGAAGCTCGACGGCGAGCGGGTGATCGGCTCAGAGTGCATCATCGGGTATCTGCACCGCGGCGTGGAGAAAATCGGAGAGAACCGCACCTACCAACAGTTTGCGCCGTACGTGGATCGCATGGATTACGTCGCGGCGGTGAGCAACGGGCTGGGATATTGTGAGGCGATCGAAAAACTGTTGGTGGTGGAAGCGCCACCGCGCGCGCGGGTGATTCGAACGATCCTCACCGAGTTGCAGAGGATTGCCAGCCACTTGTTGTGGCTGGGGACGCACGCACTGGACATCGGCGCGTTGACGCCGCTCTTTTATTGCATGCGCGAGCGGGAAGAAATTCTGAAAATTTTTGAGAAGTATTGCGGCGCGCGGCTGACGACGCACGCGTTCCGCATCGGCGGATTGCAATACGAGGCGTACGACACGCTGGAAAAGGATGTCGAACGCTTCTGCAAGGATTTCGAATCGCGCGTCGCGGAATACGAAACACTGCTGACGCAGAACCGCATCTGGATTGGGCGCACAAAAGGCGTGGGGATTCTGACCGCGGAAGATGCCATTGCGTTTGGCGTGACCGGGCCGGTGCTGCGCGCGAGCGGCGTGAAGTGGGACCTTCGCAAAGCCGCGCCGTATGCAGCGTACGACCAGTACAAATTTGAAATTCCCGTGGGCACCACGGGAGACACGTACGACCGGTACCTGGTGCGGATGGAAGAGATGCGGCAGTCGCGGTTGATCTGCTTGCAGGCCATCGAGAATATTCCGGCGGGACCGATCCTGGCAAAAGTGGGAAAGGTTTTGAAGCCGCCGCCGGGCGAGGTCTATCACGCGATCGAAGCGCCCAAAGGCGAATTGGGATATTACGTTGTGAGCGATGGGACCGTGCAGCCATATCGCGTGCGAATCCGACCGCCGTCGTTTATTAATTTGCAGGCGTTTGATCGCATGGTGCGAGGACATTTGGTAGCCGATGTGGTGGCCATTATCGGAACGATTGACATCGTTTTGGGAGAAGTCGACCGGTAGGGCCGTACAAGTGAAGACAGGTAACTTCGCAGGAGAAATAGATCGCTGATGCAAGCCGTCATTCAGGCAACGATGGAGTTTCTGAAGCTCTACTGGGCTCCGCTGCTGTGCGGACTGGTCATCGTCGCCGTGCTGCCGCTGGTCGTTGGCTACATCGTGCTGGTGGAACGCAAATTGATGGCGGACATGCAAGCGCGGCTGGGGCCGATGCGCGTAGGGCCGCACGGTTTGCTGCAGCCGATCGCCGATGCCGTAAAACTGCTCATCAAGGAGGACATCATCCCCGACAACGCGGACAAGCTGGTTTTCTGGCTTGCGCCGGTGCTCTCCGTGGGAGCAGCGTTGCTCTCGATTGCCGGGTTGGCGATTGGGCCGGCGTTTCAAATCGCCAAGGACATCAATATTGGGATTTTGTTCGTCGTGGGCGTCAGCGCGATGGGGATTTTCGGGATCGTACTGGGCGGATGGGCTTCGAACAGCCACTATTCGTTGATGGGTTCGCTGCGAAGTTCCGCGCAACTCGTGAGTTATGAAACCGCGGCGGGGATGGCGCTGGTAAGCGGGTTGCTGCTTACAGGCACGCTGAACATCAAAGCAATCGTCGAAGCGCAGAGCAAAGAAGGCATCTGGTTCGTGATGCTGGCGCCGGTGGCTTTTTTTATTTATCTCGTGGCGTCGATTGCGGAAACGAACCGCGCGCCCTTTGATTTGCCGGAAGCGGAGTCCGAGCTGGTGGCGGGCTACATGACGGAGTTTAGCGGATTTCGCTGGTCGCTCTATTTTCTGGCGGAGTACACCAACATGATTGTGGTGTCCTCAGTGGCCACGACGTTATTTCTGGGCGGCTGGCTGCGGCCTTTCGCGGACGTACACTTATTCAATTTTCTGGATTACGTGCCGCCGCTGCTGATGATTGGAGTCGCAGGCTATTGCCTGTCGCGGACACCCAAGCAGCCGTCGGGGGTGCAGCAGATTTTTATGCTGGCGGTTGCGAGTCTGTGTTTTGTTGTGGCGCTGGTGCTAGTGGCGCCGGTGGTGCTGCCGATTGCGAAGCCGTTTTATGCAGGGATTCATGGCGGGTTCTGGTTCATTTTCAAGGTGAGTGCATACATTTATTTTTTTATGTGGCTGCGGTTTACGATCCCGCGCTATCGCTTCGATCAGCTGATGCGGCTGGGATGGCAGTTCTTGATTCCGTTGTCCATCGTCAATGTTTTGGTCGTGGGCGTGGCCCTGATTGTGAGTTCGTATTTTAATTTGCACGGCTGGGCGATGCTTTTGGTGACCACGCCGGCCGCGATCATCGCTCTCGTGGTGGCGCTGATGATTCTGGCGGCGGGGCAAGAAAGCCAAGCAGGCAAGGAAAACGCAGCCGCTTCGGATTTTTATGCTGGATAAGGTCCTATTTTATATTTTCGCCGGGCTGGCGATCGCCAGCGCGGCGCTGATGGTGACGCGGCGCAACGCGGTGCATAGCGCGATTTTTCTGGTCACTGCGCTCCTCGCTACGGCGGGAATCTTTTTGCAATTGCGCGCGGAGTTTTTGTTTATCGTCCAGATCATTCTGTATGTCGGCGGGATCATGGTGCTTTTTATCTTCGTGATCATGCTGGTCAATCTGGACGTGGCGCTGCAGCAGATTCAGTTCGCGCGGCAGAAGTGGGTGGCGCTTATTGTTGCGCTGGCGTTGAGCGCGCAGTTCGGATTGATGCTGTGGTCCTCTGGAAAAACGCCGGGGCAGGGTATTCCCGTTTTGGCCGCTCCGTCTGCGAGCGAATTGCCGGCGAATTCCGAAGCCGTGGCACAAAGCTTGTTCGGAACGTACTTGCTGGCGTTCGAAATCGCTTCGGTTTTGCTGCTGGTGGCAATGATTGGAGCGGTGGTCATGGCGAAAAAGGAACGATGATGCTGCCGATTGGGCACTATCTATTTCTGAGCGCGGCGCTGTTCATCATCGGCGTGATCGGCGTGATCACGCGGCGCAACGTGATCGTGATTCTGATGTCCATCGAGCTGATCCTCAACGCCGTGAATATCAATCTCGTGGCGTTTTCGCGTTTGTACGGCGATGTGGCGGGGCAAGTTTTTGCGCTCTTCATTATTGCCGACGCCGCGGCGGAGGCGGCGGTGGGACTGGGAATCATCATCGCGTTTTTCCGCAACCGCGAAACGGTGCTGGCGGACGAAATGGATTTATTGAAGTGGTAGCGTTGGAAACGGCGACGTGAAAAGCGAAATAAAACTCGCATGACGCCCACAGGAACGTTTCTCAGTTTCCTGTGGCTGATCCCGCTCTTTCCGCTGGCGACGGCGGCGCTGATGCTTTTTGTCGGCAGGCGCATCCCGAAAGCGGGAGTGAGCTTGCTGTGCGTAGGGAGCGTCGGCTTGTCGTTTATTTGCGCGGTGGGGGCGGTTTTCGAGCTGCTGGCCGCGGATCTCGAGCATCGCGTGTCCCAGCAAATTCTGTTCGAATGGCTGACGCCCGGCCCGATGCAAATGACGGGGGGGCACCTCGTGCGGTTTGTGGCGGACTGGGGATTTCTTCTCGACCCGCTTTCCTGCGTGATGGTTCTGGTGGTGACTGGCGTCGGTTTCCTGATTCACGTGTATTCGGTCGGCTACATGGCGCACGAAGGCGGATATTACCGATTTTTCGGATACATGAATTTGTTTATGTTCGCCATGCTCACGCTGGTCCTGGCGAATAACATGTTGCTGATGTTTGTGGGCTGGGAGGGCGTCGGGCTGTGCAGCTATTTGCTGATCGGGTTTTATTTCCTGAAAAAATCGGCGTCGGACGCGGGGAAGAAAGCGTTCATTGTAAATCGCATCGGGGATGCGGGATTTATTCTTGGCATTCTGCTAACCGCCGTGACCTTGGGCACCATTCGATTTACTTCCAATGGTTTGCCTGACGCGGAAGGTACATCCGGAATTCTTCAGTCGCTGAAGGCTGCTGTGGACGCGCATGCCTTGGCTTTTGGCGCGCCGGTATTGACAGGCATCGCGCTATTGCTGTTTGTGGGCGCGATGGGGAAGTCGGCGCAGATCCCTCTGTATGTCTGGCTGCCGGATGCGATGGAAGGGCCGACGCCAGTGAGCGCACTGATTCACGCGGCCACCATGGTCACCGCGGGTGTGTATATGGTCGTACGCATGAACGCCGTCTATCAACTCGCGCCAGCCGCCATGGATGTTGTTGCCGTGGTGGGAGCCGTAACCGCGATTTTCGCGGCGTCCATGGCGCTGGTGCAGAACGATATCAAGAAGGTGCTGGCGTATTCGACGATCAGCCAGCTCGGGTACATGTTTCTGGCCCTCGGCGTGGGGGCGTTTGCGGCTGGAATTTTTCACTTGATGACGCATGCATTCTTCAAGGCGTTGCTGTTCCTTGGAGCGGGCAGCGTGATTCACGCGATGTCGGGAGAGCAAGATATTCGGAAGATGGGAGGACTGTGGGACAAGATTCCGGTTACGGCGAGAACATTTGGGATCGCAACCCTGGCGATCGCAGGAATATTTCCGTTCGCGGGGTTTTTCAGCAAGGATGAAATCCTCGGCCGGGCATTCGATCGCTTCTTTTTCTTGTGGATTGTCGGCTTTGTCACCGCAGGCTTGACGGCTTTTTACATGTTCCGCCTGCTCTTCCTTACTTTTTTCGGCTACTCCCGCGCCGACGAGCACGTGGAGAAACATATCCACGAATCGCCGAGGGCAATGACCGTTCCGCTCACCATTCTCGCCGGACTTTCCGTTATTGGCGGGTGGATTGGATGGCCGGGCGCGCTGGGCGGGGAGAATCGTTTCGAGCGATTTCTTGAACCGGTCTTGGCCGGCGTTATTTCGGAGACGGGAGCCGTTCGGATCGCCCACCACGCGGTGGCAAAAGAAATCTTCTTGATGGTGTTGTCCCTCTCGATTGCTGGCGCGGGCATCTGGCTGGCGTATGAATTCTACCGGACGAAGCGAATTGCGCCCGAATTGGTGGTGAAAAAATGGCCGAAAGTCTACGAACTGCTTGTCCACAAATACTACGTTGATGAAATCTACGACGCGTTGATCGTGAATCGCGTGAAGGATCTTGGGACATTGCTCGGTGTTCTCGATGCGAATGTCATCGATGGGCTTGGCGTCAACGGAGCAGGGTGGTTGGCACGCTTCGGGTCAAGGGTCTCGATGTGGTGGGACAAGTGGGTGATTGATGGCTTGCTGAATTTCGGGGCGAAGCTGACGCAGCTCTTCAGCTATCCGGTGCGGCTGCTGCAGACCGGACTTTTTTCCAGCTACGCGTTGCTGATTTTAGTGGGGCTGGTCGTCCTGCTGGCTTACTACGGGCATCACATGCAAACCTTGGTGCGCGCCGTGCGCTGAGAGGCGGAGAATGGACTTCTTTGCACATCACATCCTGAGCGTGGTGCTGTTCACGCCGCTGGTGGGCGCGCTGCTCTTGCTCTTTGTGCCGCGTGAGCAGGATGGCGTTCACCGGCTTGTGGGCAATTTATTCGGCGTCCTAGGTTTTCTCGTTTCACTGCCGCTGGTTCGCTGGTTTAAGCCGGAGTGGGGCGGCTTCACGCTGGAAGAAAATGCAGATTGGATTCCGTCCATCGGCGCGAGATACCACCTGGGCATCGACGGCATTAGCCTCTTGCTGGTGATGCTCACGACGCTCCTGGGGATGATCGCCATCTTTTCGTCATGGAGTGCTATCAAGCAGCGACAGAAGGAATACTACATTTTGTTATTGCTGCTGCAGGTCGGCATGATCGGCGTTTTCGTCTCGCTGGATTTCTTCCTCTTCTACGTTTTCTGGGAAGTGATGCTCGTGCCGATGTACTTCCTGATTGGCGTGTGGGGCAGCGACCGGCGGCTGTATGCGGCCATCAAGTTTTTCCTCTACACGCTGGCCGGATCGGTGGTGATGCTGCTGGCAATCCTGGCGCTCTATTACAACGCGCCGCCGACCGCGGACGGCTCGCGCACGTTTGACGTTCCGACATTGTTGGCGGCCGCGCAAGGCTTTCCTGATTCGCTAAAGGCATGGCTTTTCTGGGGCTTTTTCTTCGCGTTCGCGATCAAGGTGCCGATGTTTCCGTTCCATACGTGGCTCCCGGACGCGCATACGGAAGCGCCCACGGCGGGTTCCGTCATTCTGGCCGGCGTCCTGCTGAAGATGGGGACGTACGGCTTCATCCGTTTTTCTTTGCCGCTCTTGCCCACGGATACGGTGATGCGCGCGCGCATCATTCATATAGTTATTGTGTTGTCGTTGATTGGCATCATCTATGGCGCGCTTGTCTGCCTGATGCAGAAAGACATGAAGCGGCTGATTGCCTACAGTTCCGTGAGCCATCTCGGTTTCTGCACGCTGGGAATCTTCGCTCTCAATCCGAACGGGTTGTCCGGCAGCGTGCTTCAGCAGATCAATCACGGCATTTCGACCGGCGCGTTGTTCTTGATTGTCGGCGTGCTTTACGAGCGGCGGCACACCCGCTTGATTTCCGAGTTTGGCGGGCTGGCCACGCCAATGCCGAATTTCGCGGCGATCTATCTGATCATCAGCTTGAGTTCGCTGGGCATGCCGCTGCTGAATGGTTTCATCGGAGAGTTCACGATTTTGCAGGGTGCATTTCAGGTGAGCAAAGCCTGGGCCGCGTGGGGTTCGCTGGGCGTCGTGCTGGGGGCGGCGTATTTGCTGTGGCTGTACCAGCGCGTGATGTTCGGCTCGGTCACAAACTCGATCAACGAAAAGCTGCCCGACTTGAATGCCCGCGAATACGCCACGCTGATACCGCTGGTGATTTTGGCGTTCTGGATCGGGATCTACCCCAAGCCATTCTTTGCCATCATCGAAAAGCCTGTGGATAGGATCGTCCACCAGGTAAACCCGGGATTTTATGGAGCAGAGCACGGCAAAGTACCATCTGTGGTGATGCAGCCCGCCACGGCGGAGACGAAATAGCCCGGCCGCATGAATATCCCGCTCATTGACGCGATTCGCAGCTATCTCCAGGGAGACGGCGCCGCCATTCTGCCGGAGATGGAGCTCACGTTGTTCGGCCTTGGTATTTTGCTGATTGGATTTTCCGCCAAAGAATCGGAAGCGAATAGCGGGCTTTGGAAGTTGATCTTTAAGGATTTCTACGCGAAGACCGCTTTTGTTGGCACATTGTTCAGCGCGTTCACTCTGTGGAGACTGCGGGGACAAGTCCAACTACGGGGCGATCTCGTGGGATTCCACGAGACCGTCGTTGTCGATGGATTCTTTTTATTTTTTGCCGCGCTCTTTCTGTCGGCAACGGTGCTTGTGATTCTTCTTTCCGTGAAATACCTGGCGATCGAAAAGGAAGAAGAAGGGGAGTACTACGCGCTTCTGCTGTTTGCCTGCGTCGGCATGATGCTGATGGCTTCGGGCTTCGACCTAATCGTGATGTTCCTCGGCCTCGAGACCATGGCGCTCAGCTTCTACGTGCTGACCGGTTTCCTGCGGCGCGACAAGCGTTCGAATGAAGCAGCGCTGAAATACGTTTTGCTCGGCGCGTTTAGTTCCGGAATCCTGGCCTATGGTTTCTCCATACTTTACGGTTTAAGCGGGACGACCAACGTTCGACTTCTTTCTTATGCGTTTGATCCGCGCAGCCCGCTTGCCCAAGCCATTCAGTTGAGCCGCCAGGCCAGTCCAGGCGGCGAAGCGATGCGCCAACGTTTCGCGTCGCAATATCCGGCAGCACTGCAGCTGGACCCGTCCATGCTGCTGCATCAGATGCCTCTATTTGCCGCGGCCGCGTTCGTCTTGGTGGTTGTCGGGCTTTTCTTCAAAGTTGCCGCCGTTCCTTTTCATCAGTGGGCGCCGGACGTCTACGAAGGTGCGCCGACCCCGATCACTACGTACATCAGCGTCGCGTCCAAGACCGCGAGCTTCGCGCTCCTGCTGCGATTGTTCCTTACGGTTTTCGCGGCTTCGCATGAAGTGTGGCTCTACCTAATCGCCGGCGTAGCGGTCGCGACGCTGACGTGGGGGAACCTTGCCGCGCTGACGCAGACCAACGTCAAGCGGCTGCTCGCGTATTCCTCAATCTCGCATGTCGGATACATTCTGCTCGGGCTAGTTTCGGGGAACAATACGGCCCTCATCGGGATTGGATATTACCTGTTCGCGTATGTGTTTATGACCGTGGGAGCCTTCGCCGTCGTTATCGTTTTGCGCCAGAAGAGATTGATCGGCGACGAGTTGGAAGATTTGAACGGCTTGTACCAGCGCAGCCCCGCTTCAGCGCTGTTGCTGCTGGTATTCATGCTCTCGCTGGCGGGAATTCCGCCGACGGCGGGTTTCATGGGCAAGTATTTTATTTTCCTCTCGCTAATTGAAACGAAACACACCGTGCTAGCCGTTTTCGCGGTGCTCTACATCGTTCCGGCGCTGTACTACTACTTCCGCATTATCGTGCACGCGTGGCTCAAGGAGCCGGGCGACGCACCGCGCGTGCTGATGAGCAACGCGCAGGCCGTGGCGCTCGGCGTGGCGGTATTTGTCACGCTCGCCGCGGGATTGTATCCTGAGCCGTTCACGCGGCTCGCGCACTATGCCTTCGGACAATAATCCGGATAAAACGAAATCAGCAGCGCCCATTGTAGAGAAGGCCGGGGATTCTTCGAACCAGGCCGCGATCGCCTTGGAGCTGCCTTTCGTGCTGGTTTCCGCCATGGTTGTTGGCGGACTCCTGGGCTATCTCTTCGATCGCTGGCTGCACACCAAACCGATTTTTTTGCTGATCCTGGGGGGAATTGGATTTTTCGCGGGAGTTCGCGATGTTCTTCGACGGGTGGGCGGAAGTGGCAAAGGTCCCAAACACAGCTGACGCAGCCCCAGGCGCCGCGACCGAGCGGCGCATCTCCTGCCTAACGCTGCTTTTAGGATTGCTCGCGGGTGCGCTGGTTGCTTCGCTTCGCGATCGCGCGTGGGGTGCGGGCCTGGCCATCGGCGCCATTCTAGCTTGGCTGAATTTTCGCTGGCTGAAGCGCGGCCTGGACGCCCTGGCGCAAGCTTCCACGGCCCAAGCCGGTGACAAAAACCCAAAAGTCCCGCTCGGCAGCTACTTCGGCATGGTTTTCCGCTACGGGTTGATAGCTCTCGCCGTGTATGTTATTTTTGAATATCTGAGAATTCCCCTTTTGAGCATGGTCGTAGGTTTGTGTGCTCTTGGAGCTGCCACCATCGCGGCGAGTGTGTACGAAATCTTGCATCCGGCGGACTAGCGAATGGTTGAACACGTATCCGGACTTACGCGGCTGGTGAATCACTATCTGGGGCCGTACGTTCTCGCCCTGCTGTCGTTCCTGCACATCCACGTCAAGCATCCGAACCGGCCCATCCCCGAACACATTGTGATGTGTACGGTCGCGCTGCTTGTCGGCACGCTCCTGGCGTTGTTCCTTCGTTCGCGGCTTTCGGTGGAAAAGCCGGGAGCGTCGCAGCAAGTCGCGGAAATGCTGCTGACCAATCCGCTGGGTTTCGGCATCAAGGATCTTCTGGAAGAGAACGTTCACCACGGCGCGCTGAAAATGATTCCGTTTGTGGGCTCCATCTCCATATTCGTTCTTATTTCGAACCTGCTCAGCGCCATCCCGTTTTTCGCCGCTCCCACCGCGGAAAAAACCGTGCCCATGTCCTGTGCCATCTTGACCTTCCTGTATTTCAACTGGCAGGGAATAAGGCACCACGGCCCGGCGCATTACTTGCTCACGTTTGCAGGCTCGCCGAAGACGTTCGGTGATTGGGCGCTGGCCATTTTGCTTTTTCCCGTGGAAATCGTGAGCACCACGGCGCGCGTTCTTTCCTTGACCGTTCGTCTTTGGGCTAACATCGTCGCGAGCGATCTTCTGTACACGATTTTCGTCGGCTTGTTTTCGATGGCCACCGTCGCGGCCTGGTCCAAGTCCCCGCTTTTGGGTGTTGTTGTCGGCGTACTGCCCGCCACGATTCCCGTCGCGTTTATCGGCCTGCATATCTTCGTGGCCATTATTCAGGCCTACATTTTTACGGTTCTGCCCTCGGTATATCTGGGCATGGCTACGGCCGACGAGCACTAATCGAGTTTGCCGGTGAATTTTTCCGGCAATTTGCTGCTCCAGTGTGAGCCCGGCTGCACGGTGTCCGGGAACCACCTCCTGGCAGCGATTCACAAGGAGGAAGTGATGAAGAAGTGGATGATGGTGTTGGTGGCGCTCGTGGCGGTGATGTTGATCGCGCCGTCCGCGTTCGCGGAAGAAACCGGAGGCACAGCTGCCGGAGGTCGAGGCTTGTTGGCGATTGCCGCAGGCTTCGGCATGGCACTCGCGGCCTTTGGAGGCGCGCTGGGGCAGGGCCGCATCGCTTCGGCGGCGTGCGAAGGCATGGCGCGCAATCCGGGAGCGGCGGGCGCGATTCGCGCGGCAATGATTCTCGGCTTGGTGTTCGTCGAGACACTCGCGCTCTTCACGCTGGTTATCATCTTCGTGAAGGTCTAAGGCCCAACAAATCGAGTTTTTGAGACGGCCCGAGGGCGCAAGCCTCCGGGCCGTTTTCTTTTCGATATTGCCAACTGTAGAGTCCGGACTTTAATCCGGCCATTTCTATCTAGATTGGAATCTCAATGGCCGAACAGACTTGGCCGGAGGAGGAAATTAATCACAGGGTTGGGCATCACACCGAACAGAATTGTGCCGGCGGCCGTAACCGCAAGGACCACGCTCACGCTCAAGGGAAAGCTCACGGGAACGGAGGCGGCGGCCTCCGCGCTCGACTCGCGCATGTACATCACCACGATGACGCGCAGATAGTAGTAAGACCCGATCACGCTGTTGATCGCCATCAGGACTGCGAGCCAGATCAGGTTGGAATTCACCGCCGCCTTGAAAATGTAGAACTTTCCGAAGAAGCCTGCGGTAACCGGCAGGCCAAGGAGCGACAACAAGTAGATGCTTAGTATTGCGGCAACGACCGGCTGGCGCTGAGAAAGTCCGGCGTAATCGTCCAACGACAGATTTTTTTCACCCGCGCCGCCAAGCTGCGAAACAATCGTGAATGCCCCGAGTTTTACGAGTGCGTAGGTGAGCAGGTAAAAGAGCACCGCGGCATAGGCCGGCGCGGCTTCCGCCGAACCACCCTGCGCCATGGAAGTCACGGCAGCAAATGCCACTAAAATATACCCAGCATGTGCGATGGAGCTGTACGCCAGGAGCCGCTTGATGTTCGTCTGCACCAACGCGCCCAGATTCCCGGCGAACATCGTCAGCACCGCCAAGACCCAAAACGCCCAGAACCAGAAGTGCGTGGCCGCCGGTACCGTGGCAAAAATACGAAGCAGCAGAGCGAATGCCGCAGCCTTCGGTCCCGCGGAAAAAAGCGCCGTGACCGGCGTGGGCGCGCCTTCGTAGACATCCGGCGTCCACACTTGGAAAGGCGCCGCGGCCACTTTGAAGCCCAAGCCGATGAGAATCATCGCAAGCCCCAGTTTCAAGAGCGTACTCGCCGGGTCCGTATCGCCCATCTTGTCCAGCACGGTGGTGCCCGTCGCTCCGTACACCAATGCGATGCCGTATAGAAAAAATGCCGTCGCGAACGAGCCGAGCAGGAAATACTTCATCGCCGATTCGCTGGACTTCAGGGAATCGCGCCGGTAGCCCGCCAGGATGTAGCTGGAGATCGAACTTATTTCCAGGCCGATAAACGCGGTGAGCAGCTCCTGTGCGGAGGCGAGGACGCCCATGCCAGCGGTGGCAAACAGCAACAGCGCGTAGAATTCCGCAACGGGCAGCCGCTCGCGATCGAGATATGGCCCTGCGGCAAGAACCACCAGAAACGCGACGGAGCCGACGAGCAGCCGGAAAAAGAAACTGAAGGAATCGGATTCAACCAATCCGTAAAAGCCCGGGCCTGCATTGGCCGCGGAGATCACGGAGGCGAGAGTTCCAGTCAGTGTGCCGATCAACGCGAGAAACGTGAAGAAATGCCGGTTGCGCACAAAGGGCTGCAGCAGCATCACCAGCACGCCGAAGCCGCACCAGAGAAGCTCGGGCAGCACGCGGTACATGTCTATGGTGCGGGGAAGCATCTAGCGGGTTCCCAGCCTTTCGAGAGAAATAGGTTTCGCCGCGCGCGAATCGCGTGCCACTTGCAGCGATCCCGCCGACGGCACAACTCTTGACGGCACAGACGCCTCGTAAGGACGCTGCGGCTCAACCTGATCAATTACGTTTTGCGCCGCGGCGGCAGTGCGGCGCGTGATGTATGTGGAGCCAATTCCCATCCCCAGGCTGACCACCGCCATGGTGGCGAGAATCCACTTTTCACGCACGGAGGCGTCCGGCAAGGTACGATTCTTTTCCTTGGTAATTTCGCCAAAGAACACCCGCTGATAGGACCACAAGAGGTAGCACGCCGAAAGAATCACGCCGAGAGCCGCCCACGAAGCCCACTGCCAGTGATGCTGGTAGGTGCCGAGCAGAATCAAATACTCGCCGACAAAGCCGTTCAGTATCGGCAGGCCCAGCGAAGACAGCGCAACGAATAGGAAAAACGCCGCAAATTTGGGCATCGGCGTCGCCAGGCCGCCGTACTCGCTGATTTCAAACGTATGGCGCCGGTCGTGGAGCATACCCACGAGCAGGAAGAGCGCGCCGGTCGAAATACCGTGCGCCAGCATCTGGTAGACCGCGCCTTGCATGGAGATGTTGTGAAACGCGAAGATGCCGAGCACCACGAAGCCCAGATGGCTCACGGAGGAATATGCGACCAGCTTCTTCAGGTTCGGCTGAACCATGGCCACCAGCGCGCCGTAAAGGATGCCGATGATGGCCAGCGCGGCTACCCAGATCGCCGCGCGGCGTGAAGCATCGGGAAAGAGCGGCAAGCAGAAACGAATCATGCCGTACGTGCCCATTTTCAGCAGCACGCCCGCGAGCATCACGGAGCCTGCCGTGGGCGCTTCTACGTGCGCGTCCGGCAGCCAGGTGTGTAGCGGGAACAGCGGCACCTTGATGGCAAAGGCCACGAAGAAGGCCAGGAACAGAATCATCTCCGTGCGCGGCGCGAGCACCAACACGCCGTTCGCAACCATCTGCTGAATCGTCGGCAGGTCAAACGTGCCCGTGGCGTTATACAGCCAGATGATGCCGACCAGCATGAGGATCGAGCCCGCCATGGTGTAGAGCACAAACTTCACCGCGGCGTAGACGCGCCGCTCGTGGCCCCAGATGCCAATCAGCAATGCCATGGGAATGAGCATCACTTCCCAGAAAAGGAAGAAGAGGAAAAGATCGAGAGAGAGGAACACGCCCACCACGCCGACTTCCAGCATCAGCAGCATGATGAAGAATTCCTTGACGCGGTGCTCGATGTTCTTCCACGAAGCCAGAATGGAAATCGGCGTCAAAAAGGTCGTAAGAATCACGAGAAAGATGCTGATGCCGTCCACGCCCAGGTGATAGTTGATGGGCGGCTGGTTGATCCACTTGATGAATTCTTCGAGCTGATAGCCGGAAGCGCTAGCGGGCGCCTTGAAAAGCAGGAAGAGCGAAAAGATAAACTCGGCCACCGAGACGATGAGGGAGAGGTAGCGGATGTATTTGTGATCGTCGCCGCGCAGCAGCAAAAGCGCCAGCGCACCCACGGCAGGGAAGAAGACCAGAACCGAAAGCAGATGTCCGCCGGTCAGCATCAGCGCACCATCCCGATCACTGGTTTTCCCGTACTCGGCCAGAAAAAGATGACTGCGATAATCACGATTGCACCGACGACCACCCAAACGGCGTAGCTGCGCGTGTTGCCGGACTGGGTGTGGCGCATGCCGTCGCCGACGGCGGTGAGGCCTTCCGCAACTCCGTTGACCGCCCCGTCGATGACGGCGACGTCCACCTGTTTCCAGAGCACGTTCGTCGAAATCCAGAGCAGCGGCTTGACGAACACAGCGGCGTACAACTCATCCACGTAATACTTATTCAGCAGCGTCGTGTAAGCGGGCTTCATTGACTTGGCAAGCTCATCGGCTTTGCCGGGCTTCTTTAGATACAGCCAATACGCCGCGCCGAGGCCGATGAGCGCCGCGGTCACGGCGACTCCCGCCAGAATCAATTCGAGTTGGTGGGCCGCTACCTCGCCAACTGCTTCGACGGATTCATGGCTGCCAAAAACGGGCGCGAGGAAATTGCTGAAATAGTCCGGTCCCTGGAAGAACGCGGGCAGAGCGAACCACCCGCCCGCAAACGCAAGCACCGCCAGCACCACCAGCGGCCCCAGCATGCTCCACGGCGATTCGTGAACGTGGACCTTGTGCTCATCAAAGCGCGGCTTGCCGCGAAACGTCAGGAAAATGAGGCGGAACATGTAGAAGGAAGTGAGCAGCGCCGTCAGCAAGCCGAAGGCATAGAGCACGCGGCCGCCGTTGTCGCTCTGAAACGCCGCGAGGAGGATCGCGTCTTTCGAGAAAAATCCGGAGAAGAAAGGAATGCCTGCGATGGCCATTGTCGCGACAAGCATGGTTCCAAACGTCCAGGGAATCTTCGTGCTGAGCCCGCCCATGCCGTTCATGTCCTGCTCGCCGCCCATGGCGTGAATTACGCTGCCCGCGGCGAGGAACAGCAACGCTTTGAAGAAGGCGTGGGTCATCAGATGAAAAATGCCCGCGGAAAAAGCGCCGACGCCGCAGGCCAGGAACATGTAGCCGAGCTGGCTGACGGTGGAGTAGGCGAGGACTTTCTTAATGTCCGTTTGTACCAAGCCGATCGTGGCGGCAAAGAACGCCGTCGCGCAGCCGACAATCGCTACGACCAGCATGGCGGTGGGAGCATGCGCGAATAAAATGTGCGAGCGCGCGACGACGTAAACGCCCGCCGTCACCATCGTCGCCGCGTGAATCAACGCGCTGACCGGCGTCGGACCTTCCATCGCGTCCGGCAGCCAGACGTAGAGCGGAAGTTGCGCTGATTTTCCGCATGCGCCCATGAAAATCAGCAAACACGCAAACGTCATAGTGCCAAGATGCCCGCTCAATTCAACAGGCCACCCCTGCAGTGTAGAGCTCGTGAAGATGGCCTGGAAATCCAAGGTATGAAAGGCGCGGAACAGCAAAAACATCCCGAGCATGAACCCGAAGTCGCCGATGCGGTTGACGATGAACGCTTTTTTGCCCGCGTCGGCAGCCGACTTTCTCAGGAAGTAAAACCCGATCAGCAAATAGCTCGACAGGCCCACGCCCTCCCAGCCAACGAAAAGCAAAACGTAATTCGCGGCCAGCACCAAAATGAGCATGAAAAACATGAAAAGGTTCAAGTACGAAAAGAAGCGGTAGTAGCCCCCTTCATGAGCCATGTATCCGCTGGCGTAGATATGGATGAGCCAGCCCACGCCGGTCACCACCAGCACCATCACGACGGTGAGCTGGTCCATCTGCAAATCGAAACCCGCGCGGAAATTGCCCGCGGCAATCCAAGCGAAGAATTCTTTGTGGAAGAGCACCTGGTCGGACGCGAAAAATTCGCGAACCGCTTCCAGCGCGCTGGCAAACGACAGACCCGTCGAGCTCAGAGCCACCCAATTGACGATTCTGTTCGGCCATTTTTCGCCGAAAAGCCCATTGATCGCCGAACCGACGAGCGGCAAGAGCGGAATGATCCACAGATATTCGAGTATCGGATATGTCGGCATTAGAGTTTAAGCAGGTCAACGCGCTCGACGTTCAGCGATTGCCGGTTGCGCGCAATCAGGATGATGATTCCGAGGCCCACCGCCGCTTCCGCAGCGGCCACCACGATGACGAAGAGCACAAACACCTGCCCATCAAGTTTGCCCAGCGCCTGGCTGAATGCCACGAATGCCAGATTCACCGCGTTGAGCATCAACTCAATGGACATAAAAATCGTGATGATATTGCGCTTGAAGATGAACGCGAACACGCCAAGTCCAAACAAGATCGCGCTCAAGATGAGGTAGTAATTCGTCGGCACCATTTCAGCTCTTCTCCCGCTGCGCGAGAACCACTGCGCCCATGATCGCCACGAGGATCAGGAACGAAGTCAGTTCGAACGGGTACACAAAATCCCGAAAGAGCATGCTGGAAATGCCCTTTGTCGAAGCCATCGCGCCGGTCTGCCCCGCAGCCTGCACAGTGCCAGTCGAACGCGCAATCGTCGCCGCGAGGAAGCCCGCCAGCGCGACCACCAGCAGCAATCCTGGAGGCCCGGCAAACTTCGAAAGGCTGGTGTGTTCCTCGATGCCGGCGTTCAGAAGCATGATCACGAACACGAACAGCACCATAATCGCGCCGCCATACACGATGATCTGCACTGCGGCCACGAATTCAGCGCCCATCAGCAGGTACAGCCCCGCGAGCGCGACCATCACCACAATCAGCGAAAGCGCGCTGTGAATCGGGTGCTTCTGCAGAATCAGGCTGACGGCTCCCAGCACAGCCAGCGCCGCCAGCACGAAGAAGATCAGAAGCTGCGGCGTCACTGCGCACCCCACTTTAGAATCACAAAGCTGGTGAGGATCACGTTCGCGATGGAAAGCGGCAATAGCAGCTTCCAGCCAAAGGCCATCAACTGGTCGTACCGGAAACGCGGCAGCGTCCCGCGCATCCACACGTAAACAAATAGAAAGACAAGAATCTTCGACAGCAGCCAGAAGGGCGCCTGGATGAATTCATTGACGAACTGAAGATTGGACAGGAGGAGCGCAATCCCCGCAACCGTCAGAACCGTTCCAACGCCCGGCAAGATAATTTTCCCGAAAATAGTTTCGTAGCGGATTCCATCCCAGATGAGCCACAAGCCCGCGGGAATCAGGATGACTGACGGGAGATAGTGAGTAAACGTCCACGAAGCAGGGAAGGGAGACAGCCAGCCGCCGAAGAACATGATCGCGCACAGCGACGAAACCGTGATCATGCTGGTGTACTCCGCAATAAAAAACATCGCGAACTTGAAGCTCGCATACTCCGTGTGAAAGCCCGCGACCAGTTCGGATTCAGCCTCCGGAAGATCAAAGGGCACGCGATTGGTCTCCGCCACAGCCGCGATGAAGAAACAAATGAATCCCAGGATCTGCGGAAAAATGTTCCATCCCAGGATGCCGCGCTCCGGATGCTTGGCCTGGACATTAATAATGTCTGTGAGATTGAAGCTCCCAGCGATCAGCAACACTCCCACCACGGACATCGTCAGCGCCAGTTCGTAGCTGATCATTTGCGCGGAACTGCGCAATCCCCCAAGCAATGGATACTTGCTGTTGGAAGACCAGCCCGCCAGCGCAACTCCATACACGCCGAGCGCGGTGATGGCGAAGAGCGCCAGAATACCGATGTTGAGGTCCGGCGGCGCAATCCCCAAATAAACATCATGCCCAAACAGCCGGATAGGATTCGGCCCAAACGGAATGATGGAAATCGAAGTAAGCGCCAGCGCCAGTGCCAAGAGCGGCGCCAGATAGTAGACAAATTTGTCCACGCCCGCCGGGGTCGGATCTTCCTTGAACAGAAACTTAACGCCGTCGGCCAGCGGTTGCAGCAGTCCATGCGGGCCGACGCGGTGCGGCCCCCAGCGCGACTGCATGTGCGCCACCACTTTTCGCTCAAACCAGGTGAGATACGCGTTCACCGTGAGAACGATGAAAAGCAGCAGTGCAATCTTGACGATCGTTATGATGAGCTCGGCGTTGCTGGCTAGGAAGGCGCTCACGGCTTCGCTTTGGCCTCCGGCACAGATTCCATCATCGTGCAGAAGTGGCCCAGCGTGCCGCTGGTGAAAAGCGTGTCTTTAGCGGAACGAATCAAGCCTACCGGAACATCGTATGGAGCGTGCCCGTTGCGGGCGAACTGCACGCGCGTTGATTCAGCGCCGCCAGTCAGCAAGCCCGTTGACGCCACGTTGTACGCCGGCACGGCTTTGCGAATCTCCTCGAACACCGCCGCCGGCGTCTTGTAGTGAAACGCCTTCCCCAGCCCCAGCCTTTCCAGTTGGTGCGACAGAATGCGCAAAAGATCGAAGTCGCTGCGCGGCCCCATCACCTCCGCGGCCTTATGCAGCAGCTGAATTTCGCCCGAAGTATTCGTGACCGTGCCGTCCTTCTCATACGCTGAAGCCGCCGGAAAAACGATGTCCGCCACCTTGGCCGTTTCCGTAAGAAACATCTCGTGAACGATCAGTAAACCCAATTTGCCGCGTCCGTACCCCATGGTGCCAAAATGCGCCATCGGATTCGCGCCCACGACATATAGCGCCTTCATCGTGCCGTTCTGCGCTGCTTCCACCATCTGCGGCGCAGTCAGGCCCGCTTTCGAAGGAATCACTCCGCCCCAAAGTGTTTCGAACGCTTCGCGCGTGCTCGCGTCGTCCACGTAGGCGTAACCGGGCAAACGATCCGGCAGCACGCCCAAATCCGCCGCGCCGCGCGAATTGGCATAGTCGCCGAGCACCATATAACGCGTCTTGCCCGGAAGTTTCGAACCGAATGCTACCAGCTGCGCGATCGCCGCTCCGGAAACTTCCGCGCCAAAAACAATCGCCATGTCCGACGCCGCCTCAAGCCCCGCCTTCAATTGAACGAGCTGCTCGACCAGACCTGTCGCGAGCTGCCCTTCTTCGTGCGCCAGCCACTTGAGCACAGCCGGCTCCAGCCCCGCCGTAATTTTCACGAACTGCGTGGCCTTGCGTTTCAGCTTGATCTCATTCGCATTGATGACAAATAGCTTCGTGCCGAAATGCCGGATGCCGCTGCGAATCTGCCAGCCCACCAGCGGATTCTGATTCGTAGGATCGTTCCCGATAACCAGGACCGCTTTCGATTCGTACAACTGCTGCATCGTCAATAGGGAATCGGCGGCACGATCGCCCAGCGCCGTGACCAGCCCGGTGTAATCCGCCGTGCGGTGATGATCAATATTATTTGTTCCAAACGTCGCGCGAGCCATTCGCTGCAACAAATAATTTTCTTCGTTCGAAGTGCGATTCGAACCAATGAACCCAATCGCATCTTTCCCATTAGCGTCGTAGATCGCTTTTAGTTTGCTTGCCGCCGCCTGAGCCGCTTCTTCCCAGGAAACCGGCAATAGCTTGTCGCCCTTGCGCACCAGCGGTTGACGAATGCGCTCCGGGTGTTTCGTAAAATCAAAACCAAATCGCCCCTTCACGCAAAGAAAATCCTTGTTGATGCCGCTCAAGTCGCGGTTATTCGAACGCAGAATCTCGTGGTTGCGCACGCTGAGCGTCGTCTTGCACCCATTCGAACAGTGCGTGCACACCGTCGAAACGTAATTCATCTCCCACGGCCGCGTCTTGTAGCGATACGTCCCGCTGGTCAGCGCGCCCACGGGGCAAATGTCAATGCACATCCCGCACTCTTCGCATTCCAGGTGATCTTCCCGGTTCGGGATAATCACGCTGTTTGCCCCGCGCATCCCCACGCCGAGCGCTTTCACGTCCATGCCCTCGTCGCACACGCGCACGCAACGGAAACACAAAATACACCGCGGGGCATCGTAATAAACCAGCTCCGACCATTTTTCTTCCGGACGGTGAATTTTCTCTTCCACGAACCGGCTGGAATCCGCGCCGTAGCGGAACACCATGTCCTGCAGCTCGCATTCACCGCCTTTGTCGCACACCGGGCAATCCAGAGGGTGATTCGTCAGCAGGAATTCCAGCATGTACTTCCGCGCCTGCCGCACCTGTTCGGTGTCCGTTCGAACGATCATCCCCTCGGTCGCCACCAGTGTGCACGCCGTCTGCAGCTTCGGCGCTTTTTCCACTTCCACCAGGCACATCCGGCAAGCCGCCTGCAGTGAAAGCCCGGGGTAATAGCAGAACGACGGCACCTCGGTGCCGATCCGCCTCGTCGCTTCAATCACCAGCGTGCCCGGCGTCACTTGCACTTCGCGGTCGTTGATTTTCAACTTAACTAGCTTCTGGTCAGCCATGGATCCCTGCTGCGAGCCCCTTTGTGATGAATCCGATTATCGTGAAGCAATCAGCGCTTCCGCGGACTTATACGGACAGCGCCCTTGCAGGTGCTCTTCAAACTCTTTCCGCCATTTCTTCATGATGCTGATCGTAGGCATTGCCGCAGCGTCGCCAAGCGGGCAAAACGTGCGGCCCAGCATGTTTTTCGCAAGATCCGCGATGATATCAATGTCTTCTACCCGCCCCATCCCTGCGTGGAAGCGCTCCAGTATTTTCCGGAGCCACGTGGTTCCTTCACGGCAGGGAATGCACCAGCCGCAAGACTCGTGCGCATAGAAGTGCATGATCCGCCGCGCCATGTCCACCATGCAGGTGTCTTCATCCATGATGACCATGCCGCCGGAGCCCAGCATCGAACCAGCTTTGGCCACGGAGTCGTAGTCCATGGGAATGTCAATTTCGTCGCCCGACATCAACGGACACGAGCTTCCGCCCGGAATCACCGCCTTGATTTTCTTTCCGCCCGGAATTCCACCCGCTACCTCATAGATAAACTTTTTCATGTTCATGCCGAGCGGAACTTCATAAATGCCCGGCTTGTTCACGTGCCCCGCGATGCACAGCATGCGTGTGCCGCCATTTTTCGGCGTGCCGCGATTCGCGTACGCTTCGCCGCCCTCACGAATGATGGCTGGCACGGCGCTCAACGTCTCGACGTTATTGATAATCGTCGGGCACCCATACAATCCAACCACCGCGGGAAACGGCGGCTTGATGCGCGGGTAGCCGCGCTTGCCTTCCAGCGATTCCATCAGCGCGGATTCCTCGCCGCATTCATAAGCGCCCGCGCCCGTGTGAATCAAGAGATCGAAATCAAATCCTGTGCCGAGAATATTTTTCCCCAGATAGCCGCGCTCGTAGGCCTCGGCGATTGCCGCATCCACAATGTCCAGCACGTAGCGGTATTCCCCGCGAATGTAGATGAATCCCTGATGCGAACCAATCGCGCGCCCCGCAATTACCATGCCTTCGATCATCTGGTGCGGGTCCATCTCCATCAGCGGCCGGTCCTTGCACGTACCCGGCTCGGACTCGTCCGCATTGCAAATCACGTACTTCGCTTTCGGTGAATCTTTCGGCACGAACGACCACTTCATGCCAGTTGGAAATCCCGCCCCGCCGCGCCCCCGCAAATTGGATTTCTTCACTTCATCGATGATGCTCTCCGGCGTCATCTCCCGCAGCGCTTTTTCCAGCGCCTGATAACCGTCGTGTTTCACATACACGTCAATTTTGTGCGAATCCCTGATTCCCCAGCGCTTGCTGATCAGCGGTGTTTCGGTTGCATGCCGCTCGTGCAGCGCGCCGGAAATAACCGGCTCCGGTGTCGGGCGTCTGCCCGCGTCCAGATCTTCGATGATGCGATCGAATTTGACCGGGGTAAGGTTTTCGTAAAAGTCGTAATTCACTTGCATCGCTGGCGCGCCCGTACAGGCGCCGATACATTCCACCTCCTCCAACGAAAAAACTCCGTCAGCCGTGGTTTCCTTCTGTCCGATTTCCAGCCGCCTCTTGGCGCGGTCGAGCATTTCATACCCGCCCTTCAGCATGCAGGCCACGTTGGTGCAAATCTGGACGTGATGTTTTCCCATCGGCTTGCGATGCAGCATCGAGTAATACGCCAGCGTCTCTTCAATCTGCACGTTGTTGAGGTCCAGCCGCCGCCCGATCTCCGCGATCATTTCGTCGCTCACGCAGCCGTACTCGTCCTGCGCGTACATCAGCATGGGAATCAGAGCGCTGCGCTTCACCGGATAGCTGGTCTGCAACTTTTCAAACTTCGCCGCGAGCGTGGGGGAAAGATCCATGTTTACCTGTCTACTTCTCCAAGGACGATATCAATCGTGCCGATGCACGCGATCACGTCGGCAATCAACTGGCCTTCGATGAGCTTTGGAAGCGCCTGCAGATTGATGTACGAAGGCGAGCGGAAGTGCACTCGCAACGGCTTCGGCGAACCGTCGCTGGCGATAAAGCATCCCAGCTCGCCGCGCGGCGATTCGACGGTCACGAACGCTTCGCCCGGCGCCGGTGAAAAGCCTTCCGTGAAAATCTTGAAATGGTAGATGAGCGCTTCCATCTCCGTCTTCATCTTTTCGCGTTGCGGCGGAATAATTCCCGGCGCTTCCGCTTTGATCGGCCCCTCGTTCGTGATCTTGCCGAACGCCTGCCGGATAATCTTCAGGCTCTCGCGCATTTCCGCTACGCGAATCATGTACCTCGCGAAACAGTCGGAGTCCGTGCGCGTTGGAATGTCAAAGTCAAATTCTTCATAGCTCGAGTAAGGGAACACCTTGCGATTGTCGTAAGCAACTCCCGCGGCGCGAAGCGTCGGCCCCGTCATGCTATAAGCGATCGCGTCCTCCGCGGAGATGTAGCCCACGCCTTTCGTGCGGCCCATCCAGATGCGGTTCTCCGTCAGCAGCGATTCGTATTCGTCCACCCGGCTGGGCATCATCTTCAGGAATCGCTCCACCGCTTGACGCCAGCCCGCGGGAGGATCGAGCGCCACCCCGCCAATGCGGATGTAGCTGGTCATCATCCTCTGTCCGGAGAACATCTCGAAGATTTTCAGGATCTCTTCCCGCTCGCGGAAGCAGTACAGAAAAACCGACATCGCCCCAAGGTCAATGGCATGTGTGCCCAGCCACACCAGGTGCGAGGAAATCCTTTGCAGCTCCACCATCATCACGCGGATGTACTGCGCGCGCTTCGGAACTGCCAATCCCAGCAACTTTTCCACCGCCAGGCAATACACCAGGTTGTTGCCCAGCGGATTCAGATAATCCATGCGGTCCGTCAGCGTAATGGCCTGGGAATAGGTTTTGTCTTCGCAGGATTTCTCGATGCCAGTGTGCAGATACCCGAGGTCGGGAACGGCCTTCACCACGGTCTCGCCGTCCAGCTCCAGCAGGATTCGAAGCACCCCGTGCGTGGAGGGGTGCTGCGGCCCCATGTTCAGGACCATGGTTTTTGCTGCGCCGGTTGCGGTTTCGACGGTGGTCATGGGGTGCTGCTTTTCCTGAAGAGTTCTCCGGTGTTCGGCACGTCGCGATACCCCTCGACGGGATAATCTCTGCGCAAGGGATGGCCCTCCCAGTCATCAGGAAGTAGGATGCGCCGCAAATCCGGATGGCCTAAAAAACGTATGCCAAAAAGATCGAAAATCTCGCGTTCCAGCCAGTTGGCGCCCGGCCAAACGACCACCAGCGAGTCCACAACGGGGTCGTTGCCAGAGAGCTTCACTTTCAACCGCACTTTCTCGCGGCGTGGGATGGAAACCAGGTGATAGTTCAATTCGAATCGCGGCTCGTGCGGATAGCGGTCCAGGCAGGTGGCATCCGTGAGAAGGTTGTACTGCAACCCAGCGTGCTGACGACAGTACGCGGCGGCGGCCCGAAGAAGCTCGCGCGGCACCACGATGGTAGTCTCCCCGCGGAATTCGCTGACTTCGGCTACTGCTTTGGGGTTCCACGAACGCAGGAGTTCAGCTACAACATTAGCGTTTTGGCTGGAAGTCTCCGTCACGATTTCGAATCCCGCAAGCGCCGGCTATTTGTGCCAGTCCAGCGCGCCCTTTTTCCACAGATAGAGGTAACCGACCAACAGGATGGCGATGTAAATCATCATCTCCGCAAAGCCGTACCAACGCAAACTTCGAAAAATGTAGGCCCAAGGGTATAGGAAGATGGCTTCCACGTCGAAAAGAATGAAAACCATCGCTACGAGGTAAAACTTCACTGAGAAGGGCTGTCTCGCATCCCCTGTGGGCTCCATGCCGCATTCATACGGCTGCTGCTTGGCCCGACTCGGACGGCGCCAGCCGATGAGTACTGAGGCGGCCGTCAGCGCGCTGGCGAGCGCCGTTGCTAGCAGCAGGTATAAAACAAGCGGAGCATACGAATGTAAACCCGAGCCACTCATAGGCGAAGCGCTATAATAACGATTTAACCGCCGGTCGGTCAAATCGCGCAGGGAAGTTCCCGCGTGGCGGCTGCCAGTCTAGGCGTAGAGCAAAGCGAGCGAGCCGATGCTGTTCGGTCATAACACCAACGTGAAGGCGGGCGAGACAACCTATCACGTTCAGACCGAAGACCGCGGGGCGGCCAATGCCCTCATTGACACCACCGTCTATTTCAGCGGCCGCGTCCTGCACCGCCGGACCAATAACTATTTTGACCTCCTCCCGCTTAACCCCGACCGCGAACAGGCTCTGAAACTCCGGCTCGATGAGCAGCATCGCACTGTCGTCGAAGAACTGCGCTCGGGGGCACTGCATCTGCCTTTGCCTCGAGAAGAAAAACCGGCCGCGCCGCCAGCCTCGGCAGCCGGGGCAAGCTCATCGCCGCCAATTCTCAAGCTGGAATTGCTGAACGCCAAGACCTGGCTCACCGGAAAACGCGCCCTATTACAGATCGCCGTGCGAGACAACGCGAGTCAGTTGCTTGACGGCGCGATCGTTACCGCGAGAGTGGAAGGCGCCGCCGTGCCGACAGAACTTTCTACAGTGACGGGTTCATTAGGGCGCGCACAGCTGGATTTTGAAATGCCCTCGCTTACCTCGGCAGAGGCAGCAGTGGTAATTGAAGCCTTCAAGGGAAACGCCAAAGGACAACTGCGTTTTCAATTGCGCGCCAAACCCCGCGTGCCTTCGGTGAGCTGAAGATGCAAACAACCATCGCCATTACCGTCAACGGAGAGACTCGCGCCACAAAGCCTGACGCCACGGTTTCTGATCTTCTCCGCGAATTGGGCCTCGAGGCCGGCCGCGTCGCCATCGAGCGCAACCTCGAAATCCTGCCCCGCCCCAAATGGCCGGATACCCGCGTCACCGCAGGCGACCGGTACGAAATCGTCCAATTCGTCGGCGGCGGCTGATCCTTCTTGGTTCTGCGTCGCTGTGGATTTGCGTTTCGGCGCATTACACAACTCCGTGGATCGCCAGGCCAGCGTTTCCCGTGAACGCGCCATTGCAGCCATCGAAGAAGCGCGTTCCAGTCTTCTTTCATAGCTTAAATGAGAGTATTGATCGACGAGTGTGCTCCACGAGCCAACAAAACTTGGCGGGCGCAGAATCGCCATCGTGGTCCTCTTTGAGCGCTCAAACCGCCTGACCCACCTCCTGTTTCCCTGCCTGTTTACAGGTGCTTGTGGCGATCAAGCCTGGAGAAATAGTCCACGTGGAGACCACAACTTAGGACCTGGGAACTCGGCCTTTCCACCAGTTTGCAGAGGCGGCACCTCGTTCATTCTTGAGCAGCAGCAGAATACATTCTCGTGAACTTTCCACAGCCCGTACCTATACTCGATGTAGTCATGATGGTTTTTTCCCAACTGATCCTCCGAAACTCGGTCGAGAGGACTGCTTCGTGAATGCCATCGTCGTTATTCCCACTTACAATGAACGCCAAAACATTCCCGTTCTGGTCGCCGGCATTCAAAAAGCGGTCCCGGAACTCCACATCCTGGTTGTGGATGACAATTCGCCCGACGGCACGGGGCAAGCGGTTCTCGATCTTGCCGCCGGCCAGAATGGCAACATCTCGCTTCTTTCTCGTCCCTCAAAGGAGGGTCTCGCGCAAGCCTATTCAGCCGGCTTCAAGGAAGTTCTGCGGCGCGGCTATGACCTCATCCTTCAGATGGACGCCGACCTTTCTCACGATCCCGTTTATCTTTCGGAGTTTCTCCAACAGATTGCTTCGTTCGATCTTCTGCTGGGTTCGCGCTATATGCGTGGCGTCAACGTCGTGAATTGGGATTTCAAGCGCCTCATCCTGAGCAAGATGGCTTCCGTGTATGTCCGCTGCGTCACACGCATGCCCTTCAGCGATCTTACCGGAGGCTTCAAGTGCTGGAAGCGAGAAACACTCGAAAAAATTGATTTCGATCAGATTTTCAGCAACGGCTACCTCTTCCAGATTGAAATGACCTGGAAGGCCTACCGCAAAGGCGCTCGCATCGGCGAGATCCCCATCATTTTTTATGAAAGAGAAATCGGCCGCTCCAAAATCAATTCAAAAATCATCCTGGAAGCCATCTGGGGCGTGTTGACCCTCCCGTTCCGCTCGTAGAGCCTGATTCCGTAACTCTCACGCACTCCTTTTGTTCTTGCGCGTTGTCTTGGCAATGACTCTTCACCAGAATTGAGATTCATGGAAATAAAGTCTCTTTCCCGCGCGGAGTGGCAGCGCCGTGCGTTCATCGCCATCGCTCTCATTTACGCCTTCCTCGCGGGTCTGCACACCGTCAGCGAAACCGACCTCGGCTGGCAAATGGCCGCCGGTCGCTACATCGTGCAGCATCACCAGATTCCTTCCGCAACGCTTTTCACGTACACGGTTCCAGATTCAACCTGGATTTATCCCCCGTTTTCCGGAGTTCTTTTTTATCTGCTGTATCTGCTCGGCGGTTACGCCGCGCTCTCCTGGTTTAGCGCGTTCGCTTGCGCGGCAACGGTTGCCCTGACGGTATGGCGCGGCGGCCGCGTAACAGCCGCTCTCGCGATACTAGCCGTCCCCGCGATTGCCTTTCGAACCATGCCGCGCGCCGACCTTTTCACCACCGTCTTATTCGCCGCCGTTGTTGTCTTGCTCGCGCGTTACTACGAAGACCAGCGCGTCCGCCTCTGGGTGCTACCGGTTCTCATGTTGCTCTGGGTAAACATGCATCAGGGCTTCGTCGCCGGATTGGCGCTGATGGGCGCTTACGTCTTTTCAGAAGTCTGGGACTTGGTTTTCGCAGACCGTCGCGCCGCCGCACTCGCGCGGCTTCGAAAGGCCGTGCCCTGGTTCCTCGCGTCCGCCGCTGCAACCCTGGTCAACCCGTGGGGCTTCGGCATTTATCGTGCCCTCTCCCGCCAGAACAAAGTTACGCAACCGCTGACCGATTTCATCGGCGAATGGTCCACTGTTCACTTCAACTCCTTGGCGCTCCGGCAAGCCTTCAGCCCTCGTGACCCCGCCAGCGCCGATTGGTGGATGCTTGCTCTTGGCGCAACCGCAATTTTCGTTTGCATCTGGAAATTGCGCCCCGGACCAGCGATTCTGCTCGCCGCTCTTCTCTACGAATCTATCGCGCACGTCCGCTTTCAAGCCGTGTTCGCCGTCTTGGTTGTAGTGCTCGGCGGCTCGTTGCTCCCCGCGCTGGCCGAACTTTTCCCCGCGCGTCAAGCGCCCGCAACACACGACAAAGAATCGCCGCCAGCGCCATTCACCATCGCATCGCCGCGCATGCTCGGATTAGTCGTCGTCATTCTATTCGCACTCCTGGCGGGCGTGCGTTCCTTCGACCTCGTTTCGAATCGCTACTACATCGAGTCCGGCCAACTCCACTTCTTCGGACCCGGCGAATCCTGGTGGTTTCCCGAGCGCGCCATGAACTTCCTCGAACACCAGCATCTTCCCCCAAATCTCTTTCACCCCTACGACATAGGCGGCTTCCTCACCTTTCGAGTCGGCGAAAAATATCCGGACTTCGCCGACGGCCGCTTCATTCCCTTTGCGGGAGCAGTGTTCCTCGAACAAAAGGAACTTTCTTCTGCCTCGCCGGATTCTGCGGTATGGCAGAAAGCCGCCGCTCGGTGGAACATCAACATGATCGTTTTTTCTCTTTCCCGTTACGCCGGCCTTGGATCGTTTCCTTTGGACGACTATTGCCACAGCACAACCTGGAAGCCCGTTTATCTCGACGATGTCTCCATTCTCTTCGTCCGCAATCGCCCGGAATATGCGGATCTCCTGGCCCGCCTGACGATCCAGTGTGAAGCTGCGCAGCTCACTCCGCCGCCAGCCGCCGGAGAGTCTTGGCGCGCCCGCGCCGAGCGTTTCAATTTCTTGATGAATTCCACTTCGATCTATTATCTTTTGTCCCGCGACGCGGAAGCCTTTTCCGCACTGCACGAAGCCGCCCAGCTCTTTCCCGGCGAATCCAACCTTCACCTGGTGACCGCCCAGCTGCTGCAATCCAACAATCGACCCGCCGAGGCCGAGCAGGAATATCTTCGTGCCATCCGCGCTCTGCCCGGTGACGCCTCATGGTTCGCTCTCGCACATCTTTACAATTCAGAGCACCGCTACGCCGAAGCCGCGCGCTGCATAAAAGAGGCTGTCGCCTATTCCCAAGTTCCTTACGACCGCTTCCGCAGCCTGGGCCATGTCTACCTCTCCATGAATGAGCCGCAAGACGCGCTTGACGCCTTCGACCAAGCCGATCGCGCGAGCCCTTACCGCAACGCCACCACTGATCTCGGAAAAAAATTCAACGCCCAAATCGCACAGGATCGCTGCCGCGCCTACCGCGCCTTGCGCGATTTGCCGCGCGCGATTGCACAGCAAGAGTTCGCCGTCCGTTTGACGCCGGAAGATTCAACCGCGTGGCTGATTTTGGCTGAGTTGTATGAATCTCAGGGCAATTCGAACGGCGCCGCGGCAGCTCGCCAACGCGCTGCGGCCCTGCAATCATCCGCTGCAAGCCTCAAGTGAAGTACGTTGCAGATTCGCCGCCCCTCTCAGATTCCCTTGAGCAAATGCCCCATCTTGCGCTTTTTTGTTTTGAGATACGCGCGCGACGTTTTCGATACGCGCGGCTGGCAAGCCACGCGCTCCACCACCTGAATCCCCGCGCTCTCGAGCTGGCGAACTTTTTCCGGATTGTTGGAAAGCAAACGAATCTTGTTCGCCCCAAGTTTCTTAAGAATTTGCGCCGAGAAATCATAATCGCGCGCATCTGCGGCAAAGCCCAATTTTTCATTGGCTTCGACCGTGTCCATTCCGCCGTCCTGCAGCTCATACGCCCGGAGCTTGTTCATCAATCCGATCCCGCGCCCCTCCTGCGGAAGATAGAGAAGAATGCCCGATGGCGCGCGGCCGATCTCCTTGAGAGACAATTCCAGCTGCGCGCGGCAATCGCAGCGCAGCGACGTAAGAACGTCTCCCGTTAAACACTGCGAGTGCACCCGCACAAGCGGCGCCGTCTTGCCCTTCACATTCCCTCGAACCAGCGCCACCGCTTCTTCCTGCGGCCCGCGCCCTTCGAATCCGTAAATCGTGAAGCGCCCGTAGCGTGTCGGCAAATCCGCATGCGCGATCATTTGCATGCCAGTGGTTTTTCTCTTGGTTCGCTTGCTCGCTTGTAATTTCTTGCTCATAAGGAACGAGAAGTATAGCAGGCTCGTCGAATCGCCGAGCCTTGAGCCATCGGAAGCGAAGGCATGTATCCCCGATTCAGATGACACGCGACGACAACTGCGCGCCGCACACCCCTTTACACGCAGGCAGGGAAACGCTAGCGTTAGCCTTAGACACGCCGCCGAGAATGGACACAGCGACCTCAGTCCGCGACCTCCTCTTCACCTTGCTGCTGAAGGTAGGCGTGGCCTCCTCCATCGCCGCGCTCCTCGCGCGCTGGAACACGTTCCGTCGCGTGCTCTTCACCGAAGAGCGCGACGTCGACCAAAAATTGAAATTAATGATGTTCATGGTCCCGCCATTGATCGTCGGCGTGGTCCTGCGGCTGGTCGGCTCCGCCTACAAATTTGCCGACCTGTCCATGGAAGGCGCCTTCCTGATGGGTTTGCTCGGCGGCCGCGTAGTCGGCCCAATCGGCGGCGCCATCATCACCATTCCCGCCCTCCTCTCGCACGAGTGGCTCGCCATGCCGGTGGCCTCCACCGCCGGACTGCTCGGCGGCTTAATCCGCCAAGCCATCCCCAATAAAGAAGACCTCTGGAATTTTGGCCCCTTCACTTTTCTGAACATTCCCAAAGCCACCGTGAAGCTGCTGCGGAAAGCCGAATTGTCATGGGAAATGGCCCCGCTCACGACCTGCATCGGCCTGGAGCTAGGCCGCGTCGCGCTCGTTCACTCCACGAACCTCAAATGGCTCTTCGCGATCGATCCGCACTGGGATTGGTGGCTTGGCCTCGTGGTGATCGCCACGCTGATGTCCGTTGCCGCGCCCCTGAAAATCTGGAACAACACGCGCATCGAAATGAACCTCGAGCGCCATCAGCAGTTGCTGCTGAAAGCGCGCATGGACGCGCTGTCCAGTCAGATCAATCCGCACTTTTTGTTTAACACGCTAAACACGGTCTCGGCGCTGATCCGCTTTGATCCGGACTCCGCGCGCGGCGTGGTTCTGAAACTGAGCAATATTCTCCGCCGTCTGCTGCGCAAGCATGAAACATTCGTGCCCCTGCAGGAAGAATTGCAATTCATTGACGACTACCTGGACATCGAGGTGGCCCGCTTCGGCCGCGACAACCTGGAAATCGTCAAACAACTCGAGGAGGAATCGCTCGAAGCCTTCGTCCCCAGCATGTTGCTCCAACCGATCGTTGAAAATTGCCTGAAGCACGGCCTGGCCCCAAAACTCGGCGGAGGGAAAATCCAGCTGCGCACCAACACCCGAGACGGCCGCCTGAAAATCGAAATCGAAGACAACGGCGTAGGCATCTCCGAAGAAAAAATGCCCCATGTCTACGTCGAAGGAATCGGCTTGAGCAACGTCCGCGAACGCCTGCACGTCTTATACGGCGCGGATTTCCACCTCGAAATCCAGAGCCGCCCCGGCGAAGGAACCGTAATCCGCATCGAGATCCCCGAGGTCGTGCCCGCGCTCCAGACCGTCGGCTAAGCCGGCCGCCCGCGTTCAGTTCTGGCTGTTCGTAGTGACCCGCAAGAGCATCCCCGCTCCGGCCGGAATCTTCAGGCTGTTGCCGTCGGAAGCCAGGACAATCACGCCAATCGGATCCGTCCGGCCCGCATGCGCAATGTGAATGTGGGCCAGGCCATACGTCCCGCAGGCATCGGAGGAAAATACCCATAGTGCCTGGGGACTGTCATTACCATCGATCGCGCCTCGACACTTTGTGCCCTCTTTTGCCCTCACTCGGCCCAGCACTCCGCCTTGGACGGCTTTTCCAACAATTTGATTGGTGTCCTCGCCGCTGGTAACAGGTCCGCCCTCGCCGTAAACAACATCGCCGCCGACTTGCACCGTCGTCAGCCAGCGGTACACGTCGCTCTCTCCCGGACCGACCGGTGGTGTCTGAGCTTCGAGCACTCGCATGAAACCCGCCATGGCTCGCAGAACGGTAGTGACAGAAATGGCCTGCTTCGAAGAAACAAGTTTGTCGAACCGGAGAGAAATGCGCGCCGGCGCGCTGCTGGTTGCCGCTTTCACTTCAAGGATGTGGCCGCTAACTTTACTCCCCGTGCGTATCCGCCCTCCAGACGGCAACGAAATGTCCTGCATGATTTTACCCGTGATCACTTGGCCCGCCTTGGATTTGGCGGATGAAATCGTCGAGTCCAAGCGCACCGGCAATATCGTTCCACTCGGCACGGTGAGCAGCGTATCGTCAGCTTGAACACCTCGGACGATCAGTATTGTGAAAAGCAGAATCAGCAGTAGCCTCCACACTGCGTTTCCAAAATGGCGAATCTTTTCTTCCCGGATCATAATTTATCCCCTGCATGGTCGAGTTTTGCGCGCTTTCGGCGAGGGGCGCGGATAATTCATCGAAAGGGTTTCTTCGGGCATGTGCCACGAGCGGCGGGTCAAGATTGGGAGAGAGGGAGTGCCGGCTGGCAGCACTCCCTCTCCCGATCAGGTTCCAAGGTAGTTAACGTGGACATAGACGCCCGTGTGAACGTTGTAGAGCAAGTACCAGCCCGGGTGATCTGTGTCATCGTAGACGACAAAGTCGTCGCCGCAATCCCAGCACCAGTCCGCGCAGAGCGGCCAGTCCCAGGCCGCGACCTCAAAACCGAACCCGCCCGGGAACCAGAAGCGATGATGGTCGCGGTCAAATCGCAGAACGCTGTAGCGGTACGACGGGCCAAAGTGCTCGAAGCGCCCGTGTTCGAACGGATGATCCATGTGGAACCGCGCATCGTTGGGTTCTTCGTGGCCGTACCAGTGGTCGTGGTTGACGTGCGGCGTACTGTTCATGCGATTGGCGTCGTGGCGCTCGATTTCGGGTGCCGTCCGCCCCTCGGTGCGTGCCGGAGGTGGCGGGGGAACGTGCCCCTGATTGGCGCGTGGCGTGCCGGGCCCATGACCTCCGCCATGTTGAGAAAAAACCGGGAGCGCTACTAGGAAAGCTAGGGTAAGCAGAGACGCAAAACGAGTCTTCATTCACTCCTCCTTCTCGAATTCCTGGCCGTTTGATTTTTTGACCCACCTCGCGAAGTGAACAATGAATGGCCGCGGGACCCTCCGTTAGGCCATTGCCAGCACGCTTTTACCATATCATTGTTTGAGAGGCGGCTTTTCAGGATTTCGCCCTTCGCCAAAGCTGGCTCCAGGGCGGCTGCCTTGCAGAAATCTAGAGTTCCTCTATTGAACCGTTGCAATCGACAGAAGCTTCATTCTTCGCGTAGTGCCACCATGGGATCCACTCGCGTCGCACGGCGCGCGGGAATGTAGCAAGCGAGCAATGCGGCTAGCAACAGCACCACAGTGACAGCGCTGAACGCAACGGGATCGATCACTGTGACCTGGTACAACATCGATTTCATCACCCGCCCGACAAAGTACGTCCCTCCCAATCCGACAACCAGCCCGATCAGCGCGAGCAGTATCCCTTCCTGCAGCACGAGCCGCAGCACCTGTGCCGGGCCAGCTCCGAGCGCCATGCGCAATCCGATCTCGTGCGTGCGCTGCGCTACTGCAAAAGACATAACGCCGTAAATTCCAATGGCGGCGAGCAGAAGTGCCAGGCCCGCAAAACTGGCAAACAGGACCGTCGAAAAACGGTCGCTGGCCAGAGATTCATGGACGAGTTGGTCCATCGTTTTTACCTGGTCGAGCGGAAGCTCGGGATCCACGGTGTGGACAACCGCGGTAATGCTCTTCGTCATTCCAGCGGGATCGCCAAAAGTGCGTACTGCCACGCCCGCTTGTGGCCAGGGAGATTGCCAGAAGGGAACGTCAATCTCCGGAAATCCCTCGCGGCGGACTCCGCCGTTGTGAACGTCATGGTAGACCCCGACAATCTGCCATTCGATGGGCGGGCCGAGCTTGGTGACACCCGGAATCAACTGCTCGACGACAACGTGCTGTGTGAGCGGATCCACTTTGGATAGGTATTTTTTCAGGAAGGTTTCATTCACTACGGCCACGGGCACGCCGCCCGCGGCGTCCTGTTCGGTGAACGTGCGGCCGGTAATCATGCGAATGCCAAATGTGCGGAAATATTCGGGAGTCACCATGTTGAAGCCTGCGCCGGGGCGCGAGGATGGATCGTCAACCGCCTGTCCCGCTAGATTGAAAGGCATGCCGAAGTTTGTCCCGATGATGGGCATGCCGGTGGAAGCGGAGACAGCCGTGATCCCGGGGAGCGCGCCGATTTTTTCAATGAGCTGCCGGTAAAATGCGTTGTTCAGCTCTGCGTTGGCAAACCGGTCGTTCGTGATGGGCAAATAAAAAGTGAGGATGTGGTCTTGCCTGAATCCGAGATTCACACGCGACAATTTCCAGAAACTGTGAATGACAAGGCCTGCACCGGCAAGCAGCGTAAGCGCTAAAGCGAATTCGACAACCACCAGCGTGCGCCGCAATCCGTGACGGCCCACGGAAGTGGAGGAGGAGCGCCCGGATTCTTTCAAGGTGTCGCTCAAATTGAGCTGCGAGGTTTGCCAGGCAGGAGCGCAACCGAAGAGCACGCCGCAGACAATTGAGGCGGCCAGGCTGAAGAAGAGCACCGGCAGGTTCAAGCGGAAGTCTGCTTCCGACGGCAAGGTATAGGGTGGAATCATGGCAACAATCACCTTGAGCAAGCCCCAGGCGAGGCTTATCCCCAGGACGCCGCCAATCAGAGACAACGCAACACTCTCAGTCAGAAACTGGGCGAAGAGCTGCCAGCGCGTTGCCCCGAGTGCGGCCCGGACGGCAATTTCTCGTTGGCGCGCGCTGCCTCGGGCCAGCAAAAGATTGGCGACGTTCACACAGGCAATCAACAGAATGAAGCCGACCGCGCCCATCAGCAGCCACAGATTCTTGATGGTGTCTTTGCTGATGAAGTCATTCCGAAGGGGTTCGACGGTGGCGCCCCAGCCCTTGTTGGATTTCGGGTACACTTCGGCAATGTGGCGAGTCACGGAGTCCATGTCCGCGCTGGCTTGCTGGAGCGTGACTCCAGGTTTCAGGCGGGCCATGACCAGCACAAAATGAAATTGGTGGTTGATCTGCTCCGGTTTGAATGCGAGTGGAACGAACAATTGGTTTTCGAGACGATCGGGCTGGCCAGCCGCCAATACTCCCACCACATTGTAGTACTCGCCATTAAGGCGGATGGGTTTGCCGATGATGTACCGGTCGCTGCCGAAGCGCTCCATCCACAGCCGGTGAGTCATAATGGCGACGCGGTCTCTGCCGACCTGCCCTTCCTCCGGCAGAAAATCCCGCCCTAGGAAAAACGGAGTTCCTGCCATGTCGTTGAAGCCTGGTGTGGTCAACCGGGTCTGGATCATTTCGGGACGGTCGGAGTTGGCCAGCGCGTAATTGCCGCCAGTCCAGGCACACATGGATTGAAAGACAGAGTTCTGGCTCTTCCAGTCGAGGAAGTCACCCGCGGAAACGCCGTTGCGATTGCCATTAACCTTCGACCAGACAATCACAAGCTGGTCTGGATTGGGGTAAGGCATGGGGGAGAGAAGCGCGGCGTAGACGACGCTGAAGATTGCCGTGTTGGCGCCGATTCCCAGAACGAGCGCAAGAAGGGCTACGCTGGTGAAACCGGGATTCTTGAGAAGCAGCCGAAGGCCAAAGCGAATGTTCCGTCCCAGATTCATCATCCCGGCACCTCCAGCTACACGAGTAGACGACCTTTTGTTGGAATTAGACGACAGGAAGGGCGAGTAGTCACTAGGCTGGATGAAAAAGGGATTAGAAAAGCCTGTCCGAGCCTTGGAACATTAACTCTCCGGCTCCAACTCGCTGGCAAGAGCTTTGGGCGCGGCCAGAAGCCAGGCGGCACGGAGCGCGCGCCGCAGCGTAGGTTTGCGCGCGGATTTCAGGCGGACGTTGGTGCAGCCGCGCCGCCCCCAGGCCCCACTGCAAGGATTGAAAACAGTGGGCTGAGCCTTGACGAACATTTCCTGCTCGATCGGCGTGAGTTTTACCATGCCCCACCCTTCCTCCGGGTAGCCGAGCGTGGCGAAAATTTTCCCAGCGACGCGAAAATCCGGATGCTCCATGTGCGCGCGCTCCTCAGCTCCGGGCAAGCTGAGCGCGATCTGGCGGAAGTCTTTGGAAGTCATCCGTGAGTCTCCAGTTCCGGAAATACTCGCACGATACCAAGGGGGTCGGCAACTGGTTGCCGCTCATAGCTCCAAGGCCATTCGCAGGGCGCGATTCAGTTCGAGCAGCTTTGCGGAAGACAATGTCCCAACGTAATTCGTGAGATCGGCTTTTCGCAGGCTCACGAGGTTGTCACACATGATCCAACTCGGATGCTTCATGCCTTCCGGAAGGTCGACGCCAACTTGCGTGGATAAACCCTCTCCATTGCTGAAGACCGGAGCACATAGAACCGTCGAGAATTTCGAATCAATCAGAACCTGGCGGCTTACCACCACGAAAGTCCGGTATAGCTTAGGATCGCCGCCCGGCTTGTAGACACGGAGCTCGCCTCGAGTCATAGGCATCCTTGTTGCCAACGATTGGATCCGCTGGCGGGCTCGCGCAGCGAGGTCATTCTCCAGGGGCCTGGTAATCCAAGACCTCCGCAGCTTCGGAATTGAGCCGGTCCGCGGCGCTATTGAGCCGCTCCAGGTCTCGCGCTTGCAGTGCGGCGCGCGAGCGGTCGCGCAAATACTTGCGAAGCACGCGTTCAATGAAAGAGGAGCGAGAGTGCTTGGAGCCGGCCAGCCGATCGACGTCTTCCAAGACGTCCTTCGAAAGTGTGATAGAAGTCTTCAATTTCATACTACCATCCTACTACCATTATATGAATCTTGCAATGCGCCCTCGGCGGCGCTACGGAACGGACTTGACAGCGGGCTAGGTATACTGTATGTTCTGTATTAACAGAAATGAGTGAACAAACAAAAATGACACAAAACGCACTCACACCCGTGGCACAGAAATTCATTTTGCACTGGGGAGAGATGGGCACCCGGTGGGGCATTAACCGCACCGTCGCACAGGTGCACGCCCTGCTGTTTCTGTCGCCGCAGGCGCTGGCGGCGGATGAGATTTCCGCGACGCTGGCGGTGGCCCGTTCAAATGTCAGCACCAGCCTGCGCGAACTGCAAGGCTGGCGCATCGTGCGCGTGGTGCACGTGCTGGGCGACCGGCGCGACCATTTCGAATCCATCAAGGACGTCTGGGAGATTTTCCGCATCGTCTCGGAAGAGCGCAAGCGACGCGAGATTGATCCCACGCTGCACGTGCTGGCCGAATGCGTCCAGGACGTAAAGACCGATCCAAAGGGCGATGCCTACACGCGCGAGCGGATGGAAAGCATGCTGGAATTTTTGACCGCGATGACGGGATTGTTCGAGGAAATCATCCGCATGCCGACGGGAGCGTTGAAAGGCGTGGTGAAATTGCGCGGCAAGGTGATTACGCTGCTGGGTTCGGATAAGAAAAAAGCAGTTAACAGTTGACAGTTGAAGGCCCAAAGTTTCGGAAAAAGCGAACAGTCTTAACACAGGGAACACGGAGTTCACAGAGGACGCAGAAGAGAAGGAATCATGATTTCGCTGGTGAGTGAATATACGGACGGGAAGGGGCGGCACGCGCGCGGCTGGTTTTTCTTTGACGCGGAATGCCGGTTCTGCACGCGCATCGCGCGATGGCTCGCGCCGATTCTCGAAAAGCGCGGCCTGGAGCTAGCCCCGCTGCAGGATCCGCGGGTGGGGGCGCTGCTGGGATTATCGCGTGACGAATTGATGCGTGAGATGCAGTTTCTTTTGAGCGACGGCAGCCGCTATGGCGGCGCGGACGCGGCGGTGGCGCTGGCACGCGAAATCTGGTGGTGGCGGCCGCTGCTATGGGTTTCCAGGATTCCCGGGATGATGGAAATTCTGCGCAAAGGATACCGGTGGGTTGCCGGGAAGCGGAGTTGCGCGGCGATTTCCTGTCCGGTCGATCAAATTTCTCCTCGCGTGTAACGAGCAGTCGTACGCATCTTTGCAGAGAGCGGGCCGTCGATGGCGTTTCAGTTCCCGGACTTGTGGCGATGGGATGGGAAAGTCAGCCGCGGAAAATATGCGGCGGTGGGGCTGATCGGCGTAGCGATCAAATACAATATGGACCGGCTAATCGCCGGCTCGTTCTTGGGTTACAACCAAAGTGTTTTCTTCAACTACTGGGCGCCGCTCGGAAAGGCGGCGCGTCTCGATCATCTCTCGAATTCCGAAGCGAAATTTCTTGCGACTCTTCTGCTTTTTTCCATTCCATTTCTCTGGGTCGGCGTGACATTGACCGTGCAACGGCTGCGCGACGCGGGGCAGCCGGTTTGGCTCGTCGTACTTTTCTTTGTTCCGGTGATCAACGTTTTGTTTTTTATGGCGCTCTGCGCGCTGCCGCCGCAGGAGCCGACGGCGTACTCGGAAGGCGCGCCGTGGCCCGGGCCGGGCGTTGCGGCGGGAATGATTCCGCGGAGCGCGCTGGGCAGCGCGGTGCTTTCGATTTTTCTGACGACCGTTTTGGGTCTTGTGTTTGTGGGGCTCGGGACTCTAGTGGTCGGGGCCTACGGCTGGGGACTTTTCGTGGCGTTGCCGTTCTGCCTCGGAATGTTTTCGGTGCTGCTGTACAGCTACCATGCGCCACGCGATTTGTGGACTTGTTTCAATGTGGCGCTGCTCCCGGTGGGCCTGCTGGGCGCGGTGCTGCTGTTGGTAGCCATGGAAGGCGTGATTTGCATTCTGATGGCGGCGCCGTTTGCGTTGGGACTTTCGACACTTGGCGGAATGCTGGGGTACACAATTCAGGCGCACTACTGGCGGCCGAGGCAGACGCCGGCGATGCTTTCGGTTGTGCTCCTGATGATTCCGGCATCGTTTGGGATGGAGCAAGCGGCGGCGTTGCAACCGCCGGTGTACATGGTGCAGACGGCAATTGAGGTGAATGCGCCGCCGGAAAAAGTGTGGAATCAGGTGGTGGCGTTTGCGGAAATTCCGCCGCCGAAGGAATTGCTGTTTCGAGCCGGCATTGCATATCCGATTCGCGCGGAGATTTCCGGCCGCGGCGTTGGCGCGGTGCGGCATTGCGTTTTTTCGACGGGTCCGTTTGTAGAACCGATCGAAGTGTGGGACGAGCCGCGGATGCTGCAGTTCGGCGTAACGGCGAACCCGGAGCCGTTGAACGAGCGTAGCCCGTACGGAAACATTCAGCCACCGCATCTGCATGGCTACTTCGTTTCCGAAAAAGGACAATTTTTATTGACCGCGCTGCCCGGTGGACGAACGCGCCTGGAAGGCACGACTTGGTATCACGACGCGATCTGGCCGGCGGCGTACTGGCGCTTGTGGTCGGATTACATCATTCACCGGATCCATCTCCGGGTGTTGAACCACATAAGAACTACGGCTGAAGAGAAATCCCTATGAACACTGCGCGGCCACTCCGCATCGTTCTTCTAGGTGGCAGCGGCCAGGTAGGGAGCCTCCTCGCCAGGCATTTTCATACGAAGGGTGATTCTGTCGTAGTGCTGACCCGCAGAATGTTTCCGGCTCTGTGGCGCACAGTCGCCTGGGACGGTGTAAATCTCGGCGATTGGGTCCGCGAGCTGGATGGGGCAGATGTGGTCATCAACCTTACAGGGCGCAGCGTCAATTGCCGGTACGGCACCGCCAATCGTCGCGAGATCCTCGAGTCCCGAACAAAGCCCACTCGCGTTCTGGGCGAGGCGATAATCCAGTCCGCGCGCCCGCCAAGCCTGTGGATGAACGCCAGCACGGCAACTATTTATCGTCATGCCCTGGATCGCCCCATGGACGAATTAACAGGGGAACTCGGCGGGAACGAGCCGGACGCGTCATCCGCATGGCTGTTCAGCATTGATGTGGCAAAGCGCTGGGAAGAAGCATTCTTCGCTGCTAGCACGCCAAGCACGAGAAAAATTGCTCTTCGCAGTGCGATGACGATGAGCCCGGATCGCGGGGGCATTTTCGATGTTTTGCTCCGTCTCGTGCGATTTGGACTCGGTGGAAGTGCTGGCTCCGGGACGCAATTCGTTTCCTGGATTCACGAGGTGGACTTTGTCCGGGCTATCGACTATCTGATCGCCAAAGAAAATACGACGGGTTGCATAAACATCGCCTCTCCTGGACCTGTGCCGAACAGGGAGTTCATGAGTGCGTTGCGGCGTGCGTGGGGCAGGCACCTTGGACTGCCCGCAGCGGAATGGATGCTGGAAATCGGGGCGGTCTTGCTGCGAACGGAGACGGAATTGATTCTGAAGAGCCGCCGCGTCATTCCAGGTCGCCTGCTTGAATCTGGTTTTCAGTTCCAGTTTCCCGACTGGCCGTCCGCGGCGCGCGATCTTGTGCAACGTTGGCGGAACGAGCCAAGTAGCACGCCGAACGACACCCCCGCTTCTGAGCGAGTTAGCGAGCCGGCGAGGGCAATCTAGACGCAAACTTTTCAAGATGAGTCGCAATGCTCCTCGGACCCAGTCAAGCAGAAAATTAGTAGATACGACAGGAAGCCAATCGGGAGATTGGCGCATCCAGCTGTAACACCCGACTGATCAAGAGGCTTTCCGGGCGGCCGGAACTATTGGATTCAGTAGCCGGAGGTGATAATCACGGGGACGCGCGCTTCAAATTGCCACTGACTGGAGCCGAACGATGATCCGCCGTAGTGGGTCTTTCCTGAGGAACGCAATTCCAGTTCCGGCAGGAGACGGCCCGGCTGGGCCCAGGAGGCGTTTATGGGAAGGCTGCTGACCCGCGCATCGGCGCTGCCAGTGGCGGAGTAGGACCTTCCGCTGCTGCCGCGGCTGTCGATGGTGATGGATGCGGACTGAGCACCAGCGGGAGTTGGGTAGGACTGAAACTCCACAGTGATGGCGGCAAGTTGCCCCGGGGTCGAGGATCGTTTCTGTACGTCGCCGCTATTGCTCACGAGGGAGGTTTTCAGCTTGGCCGCTTCGTCAGCGCTCAAGCTTACCGTAAACAGGTAAATGACCAGGGAGTGGCTGCGTGGTTTCCACTGTGCCAGCGCGGAGTGAAATTCTTCGGCTACCTGACCCTTTGCTTTGGCCCGGCGGGCGTCAGAAGGATCTTTGTCGAAGGCCCAGAAGTCGGCTTCGTTAGCGAAGTCTGTCATTTGCAAGGTACCGGAGGCAGTGCCGAGTGCACTGGCGGGCTCCGGTGGCGGCGGGGCCTCGGCGGCAGCAGCGGGTGGCGTTGGTTCAGTTGTTGGCGCGTTAGTGGATTTGGTTTTATTGTTGCACGCCGTGAAGCCGCCGAAGACCACAGCGGCGGCCAGGAGATGCGTTGCGCAAGAAGTGAGGGTTCGAGTCGGCATGTGCTTCTCCATTTTTTGGGGCGCGTGCTGTCAGGTGCAGCGCAGCTTCCAGAAACTTGTCCTCGGTTGGACGGCTAAATACTGGGCTGCGGCGAATATTAACGGAATGCGACGACCTGATGGTGCACTCCACTATTCGGGAATCCTAGGTGATGTGCGGGCAGCGTTCAAGTCAAGAATGTGCCTGGAAGCCGCGCGAGAGGATCGCGAACGTTGATTGGGCAAGCGTCGTCGGCGCCACCGAAGATGCCACGAGAGATAAACAACATTGAGGTTAGCCTCAGGCATACAAGAAAATGTTGCGAACAGCTAGACGGATGGCTTCGTCGGTCCAATCCGGGCGTTGCGCGCGCAATGCCGCCGCCTTTGGTTGCCGGGCGGAATGGTAAAGATCTGGCGCGCTTCGGTTTTCATCAGGGCAGCCGAGTGTAACTGTTTCGATTCCGCGCATCGGGCACCGGGGCGGGCATCAGAATTCGCCTGGGTGCGGTTAGCGTGGTCCTGTCCAGTCTATATTCCGGGTCATCCGGCCTGGCCGAGGCGTTGGCACCCAATAAGCCGCAGAGCCGGAGTTGTGGCCCAAATGGCTCACAAGTGCGGTCACGGTCCAATATAAGAAGTTTAGCCTGCTTACGGAAAGAAGGTACTTTCCTTCCTGGAGAAGGGCTTTCGGGCGGACGAATTTCCCCATTACGCGGGCGCAGTCAGGGCAGCACTGGAGTTCGAGGGTGTCGCGGGCTGAGCGGCTTAGTGTGCGCGGGAAAAGCAAGTCGGCGGGCAGTCTGGAGGGATCAGGTCAAAACCCACGGCCGTTGAACCGAAGGCTGCAGTACGGCGGCAACGGGATGTTGCCTGGGTGCATCCTACGGGCCAACCACTGGCCCCGGGGATGGGTCGAACAGGCTTCGCGGACATTTGATGCCAAGGGGGCGTGTCGAAAATGACGAAGTCACTTGCGGTTGTCAGATAAGCAAACGATCGATTCCTGCTTGTCAACGCATTCACAGTGGTATTTCCGTGCCTCACCATGGGGCAGACGAAGGCTTCTCTGAAGTGACAACTCATCGAACAGAGGAGGAAATGAGAAATGAGAAGATCCTTTTGGGTTCTAGCTTTACTGGGGATATTTGGATTCGCGTTGCCGGCACGAGCGCAGGACGAAACACCAAAAGCGGAATTGTACGGGGGATACGACTATCTTCAAGTGAACGACCGCGGCACAGGGTACAGCTTCAACGGAGGCACCGGCCAGTTTGCCTATAATGCCAGCGAGTGGCTCGGGATCGTAGGGGACCTGGGCGGCTACTATACGGGTAATGGCTTTCACGCGGGACTTTTCACCTACCTGTTCGGGCCGCGGATCAATTTTCGCGGGCACGGGAAGTGGACGCCGTTTGCGCAGGTGCTGGTCGGGGGAGGCCGAAGCATCGACAGCGCGCCGTTGAATGCGTTCGCGATGACCGCGGGCGGTGGCGTTGAAGTCAAGATCTCCGAACACTTTTCGATTCGTCCCGTGCAGGCCGAATACTGCCTGACGAAATTCGCGGACGGTGTAACCAACCGGCAGAATAATTTCCGGTATAGCGCGGGAATCGTTTTCCGGTTCGGCAAGCGATAAATCGTTTCGGGATTCGTTGAGTGCTATTTCGTATCTGGAAAAGAGAATGTCCCCAGTATCCAAGAGGGGCGCAGCGGTGCTGCGCCCCTATAAAGAGAAATCGCAAATCGTGTTCAAGACTCGTCGAGGACGCGTTTGTAATAGTTTTCGTAGGCGGGAATGACGTCGTTGGCGCAGTAGTTTTTTTTGGCGTGGAGGCGGGCGATTTCGCCCATTTCGCGGCCGCGGTCGGGGCGGGATAAGAGTTCGATAGCGTAGCGGGCGGCTCCTCCGACGTCGCCGGGTTCGACCAGAAAACCGTCCACTCCGTGCTCGACGACTTCGGGGACGCCGCCGACGTTGGTGGCAATGACAGGGACTTCGCAGGCCATGGCTTCAAGGGCGGCGAGGCCGAAGGATTCGAGCTGGGAGGGAAGCAGGAAGAGATCGGCGGCGGCGAGCTTTTCGTAGACGTTGTCCTGTTTGCCGAGGAAGTGGACGTCTTTCTGGAGGCTGTACTTACGGACGAGGAATTCGGCGGCGCCGCGGTCCGGGCCGTCGCCGATGAGGACGAGCTTTGCGGGCATCGCGCCGCGGACGATGGCGAAGATTTCGACGACATCGGTGAGGCGCTTGACGGGGCGGAAGTTCGAAAGATGCATGAGAATGGGTTCGCCGTTGGGCGCCCACTGTGCGGCGAAACCTTTGTCGGCGGTGCGATTGTAGAGATCGCAGTTCACGAAATTGGGGATGACTTCGATGGGGCGCTTGATGTCGAAATCTTTGAGCGTTTCCTTCAAGAGGTATTGCGAGATAGAGGTGACGCCGTCGCTCTGCTCGATGGAGAATTTCGTGATGGGAAGATAGCTGCGGTTGCTGCCGACGAGCGTGATGTCCGTGCCGTGAAGCGTGGTGATGAAGGGAAGGCGACGCGGGGCGGCCATGGAGCGCGCGAGCAGGGCGCTGACGGAATGCGGGATGGCGTAGTGGACATGGAGCAGGTCGAGAGATTCGGATTCGAAGACTTCGAGCATTTTTGTGGCGAGCGCCAGGGTGTAGGGCGGATGGTCGAAGAGCGGGTAGGAGGCGACTTCCACTTCATGAAAATGGATGCGGGGGTCGTTGGGGTTCATGCGAATGGGCGGCGCGTAGCTGATGAAATGGATGTCGTGGCCGCGGGCGGCGAGTTCCATACCGAGTTCGGTGGCGACGACGCCAGAGCCGCCGTAGGTTGGGTAACAGGTGATGCCGATGCGCATGGGAGTTTTCAGTTGTTAGTTTTCAGTTTTTAGTAAAAGCAAAACCAACGGACCGCCCGAACGTGATTTTGGTTCGATTCGAAAACAAGTACGTCGCCCGATCTCGTTTCGGGTCCGTCGCCCGTAGATCGCAGCCTGAAACACTAACATACAGGTAGCCTCAGAAACCGCACAGCGATCGGGGGCCAAGCCGCATATGAACACGTGTCTGAAGACCCGCCACGACAGTTGCGGGGCTAAATCCCGGCCGACATGAGGGCCCTGGCGGCGGCTTGCGGGCTGCCGGGTCCGATGCTAGAGTCGCGCCCACCGCATGAGGCACGGGGCGGCGGCGAGACGCCCCTATTAGACGTGGGAACGGGGAAAATCGTGACACGACTTTCGGGGAAGGTGGCGCTGATTACCGGTGGCGGGACGGGGATTGGGCGGGCGATTGCATTGACGTTTGCGCGGGAGGGTGCGAGCGTGACGGTGGCGGGACGGCGATTGGAAAAGCTGCGCGAAGTGATCGGCGAAATTCAGAAACAGGGCGCGGCGGGATTAGCGATGGAGTGCGATGTGACGCGAGCCGCGGAAGTCGCGCGGGCGATCAAGGGAACGGTGGAACGATTCGGGCGGCTGAATGTGCTGGTGAACAACGCGGGGACTTTGCATGTTTCGACGGTGGAGGGGATCAGCGAAGAGGAGTGGGACCGGCTAATGACCGTGAATATGAAGGGACCTTTTTTGATGTCGCGCGCGGTGTTGCCGGAGTTTCGAAAGTGCGGGGGCGGGGCCATTGTAAATATTGGCTCGGTGCTGGGACTTTTCGCGGTGAAGGATCGCGCGGCGTATTGTGCGTCAAAGGGTGGCGTGACGATGCTGACGAAGGCCATGGCGCTCGATCACGCGCACGAAAAGATTCGCGTGAATTGCATCTGCCCGTCGGTCGTGGAGACGGATTTGGTGAAAGGCGTTTTTAACCAGACGGAACAAGGACAAGCCATGCTAAAAGCGCGGCTCGCATCGATTCCGCTGGGGCGCCTGGGGCGGCCCGAGGATGTCGCGGAGATGGCCGTGTATCTGGCGTCGGAGGAGTCGTCGTGGCTGACGGGGGCGGCGATTCCGTTGGATGGAGGGGTGACGGCCTACTGAGTTTTCGGTTGTCCGTGTTCGGTTTTCAGTCGGAGAGAAGAGCGTGGCAAGGGTGATGTAGGACGCGATGACCAAGAGAATGTCGAAGGCGGAGAAGCAGGCTACGGAGATGGTGCGGCAGCGGCTGAGAGAGAGCCGCTCAACGGAACTTCTAGGATTCGATGTGGAAAGCGTGCAAATCGGGCGGGCCATCTTCCGGCTGGATGTGCGGGCGAGCCACAAACAGATTCACGGCGTGGTGCACGGGGGGATTCTGGCGGCGCTGGCGGATACGACGGCGGCGATCGCGGCGTACACGACGGTTCCAAAAGGCATGGAGATCGCCACGGTGGAGTTGAGCATCAATTATTTGGAGCCAGTGCCCGGCGGACGCATCAAAGCCGACGCACGCGTCCTACGAGCGGGAAGAAATTTTGTTGTGACGGAGTGCGAGATCTTTAACGAGAACGGGTCCCTGGCCGCAAAGGCGTTGCTTACCTTCGGAGCAACCGCGGGCCATTCCATCCAAAAATAGAACGATTACTCGTCGCCACCCTGGGCGGATTCTTCGCCATCCTTATATACATACTTGATCACGCGCTTGAAAATTAGCAGATTGGGACTACCCTGGCGGGTCAGCTTGATGCAGTCGCGGTCGTACCACTCGACCGTTCCGCGAAGCATCTCGCCATCCTCGAGAACGATGGCCATGGGGGTGTGAGACTGCATCTGCTTGACCCAATAGAAGTTCTCGGCGTGGGTCAGTTCGGGCGGTGCGGGCTTCTTGCTGGGCACAGGGCCGTTGTGCGACGGGCCATTGTGCGATGGGCGGGATGCACTCGGCTCCTTGAGGTCCGGATAGCCCGGACGAAACATACGGCGATTCACCATGACAACTCCTTCTCAACAGAGGGGGTGGACCATCTAAACCTGAGATGCATGCGAACGCTCACGGGTTACAGTCCCCCATTGGAAATATTGCAGGGCATGGATTTGCCGGAATAATGTCACAGTAAAGAGGCAGACGCACGCGAATCTTTTGGGGCCAGAGATACGGAAAGAGCGTCCAAGCCGAGCTGGCGGTTCAAATTGCGGCGCGCGCCAGCGTAGAGCTCATCAAAACCGGCGATGGCGCGGAGAACCCAGATGGAATCCACCGAATTGCTGAGAGACGCGAGTTCCTTGGCAAGCGGCGCGTTGCGGAGAGCGGGCTCCTTCACTTTGGACGTGAGTTCGAGAAGATCGGTGAGCAGTCCGTAGAAAACACTGATCTGATCCTCGAAGGAGGAATCGCGGTCCTTGGCGAGAGTTGACGTGTCGGCGAAAAGCTGCGCGAAGCCTTGGCCACGGGCGGCGCGCTCGAGAATGCGCAAAGCGTTTTTCCGGGCTTGCGCGGTTTTCTCCACGTCCATTTCCATGGCCAGGCCGGGACTGCCTTCGGCGAGCTGGGCGGCGAGCTTGATCTCGGCGGGCTTGCGGTTGGTTTTTTCTTTCAGAATTTTTTCAACGGCGGCCTGCGGCAAGGGCGCAAAGTGAAATTGCATGCAGCGCGAGACGATGGTGGGCAGCAGGGAATAAGGCGACGGCGCGGTGAGAATTAGCGTTGCGGAGCCCGGTGGTTCTTCGAGGATTTTCAGAAAAACGTTGGCAACGTCCCAACGCATGGTCTCCGCGCCGTCGAGGATGAAGACGCGGCGGCGGCCCATCGGTTGAAAATAAGCGGCGCGCTGAACGGCGCGCAATTGGCCGACGCGCAGCATGGGACGCGCGACGGGATTTTTCAGACGAACCGGATCAGGGACCAGAGCCCACACGTCGGGATGGGATTGAAGGATCAGCGGCACGCGCTCGACGGTGGCGGCGTCGGCGCTTTCGCCGCGCTCGACGAGGCCCTGTGCGATCAACTCTTGAGGATGGGCGAGGAGCGCGGTGCGCCGGCAGGTGGCGCATTCGCCGCAGGAATCGTCGGGGAGGCGTTCGCAATTGGCGGCTTGCGCGAAGAGGCGCGCCAGCGTGAATTTGCCGACGCCGCGAGCGCCGGTGAAGAGCAAGGCGTGCGGGACGCGATCGGTGCGGAGGGCGCCACGCAGCGCACCGACGATGCGTTCGTTGCCAAGAAATTCGGCGAAGCCCATGCGTTAGCGCTCCTCACTCGCGGAAGCGGAGGAAAGCACGCCTTCGACGGCGGCGAGGACGTCTATGGCAATTTCCTCGGGCTCGCGTATGGCGTTTTGCGCGGCGTCGAAACACTGAATGGTGGCCCAAGGCGCGCTTCGGGAAAGCGAGTCGTACATTTCAGCGGCGTCTTCGAGATGGTGCAAGCTGGACTCCAGCAAATCTTTTTGCGCGGAGGTGTAACCGCGCGCAGGTTTGCGAGCGATGAGGCGCTGCGCTTCCCGCGGCGGGACGCGAAGGTAGAGGATGAGATTTTCGCGGGGGAGGCCGTAAATTTCGTATTCGAGGTGCTCGATCCATTCCAGGAATTCGGAGCGCTTCGCGGGCGGGACACGGGCGGTCTGGTGCGCCAAATTGGAGCCGATGTAGCGGTCGACGAGGACAATTTGGCCGCCATCGAGGGCGGCTTCCAGTTTGAATTTGGCTTCGAAACGGTCACCGGCATACAGCATGGCGGTAAAGTGCGGGTCCACGCTTTCGAGAGTGCCGAGCTCTCCATTCAGGAATTTTCCGACCATTTTGCCAAACCAGGAATCGTATTGCGGGAAGCCCGTGGAAAAGACAGAGTGGCCGCGCGCTTTGAGGGTAAGCGTCAGGAGTTCGACCTGGGTGCGCTTGCCACTGCCGTCGATACCTTCGACGGCGATAAGTTTTCCTGAAGAGGCCATCATGGAATGAGTGTAACGTGTCCTGAACTGAAAAAGGCAACGCTCGAAGGTCAGTCTAACCGCAGAGACTCTGCGCCGCAAATCCCGCCCGTGCTAGGATTTCAATTCGAACATGACACAGGCTTCGGTACGCGAAAATCTAAGCCGGATCCAGGAAAGAATCGCGCTGGCGGCCGACCGCGCTGGGCGGAGCGCTGAAGAAATTAGGCTGATCGGCGTGTCGAAGACGCATCCCGCCGACGCGATTCGGGAAGCGTTTGAGGCAGGCGTGCGGCACTTCGGTGAGAACCGCGTGCAAGAATGGGAAGGGAAGCGCGCGGGAACGGAAGGTCTGGCGGCGGCGTGGCATTTAATCGGGCACTTGCAGAGCAATAAGGCGGCACGGGCGGCGAGACTTTTTCACAGCGTAGACTCCGTGGATGATGTTGTGCTGGCGCAGCGGCTGGACCGGGCCAGGGCGGCGGCGGGCATTACGGGCAAACTGCGCGTGCTGATTGAAGTGCGGGTGGCTGCTGAGGAAACCAAGAGCGGCGTGGGAATTGCGGGGTTGCCTGCTTTGGCGGAAGAGGCCGCCGAATTGCCGAAATTGGAACTCGCTGGGCTTATGTGTATTCCGCCTTTTCTGGAGAATGCGGAGAGTGTGCGACCGTATTTCCGGCGCTTGAGGGAATTACGCGAAGATTTGACGAAGAGGCTTGGGTTGGCGCTGCCGGTGCTGTCGATGGGCATGTCGCACGATTTTGAAGTAGCCATCGAAGAAGGCGCGACGGAAGTGCGGGTGGGCACAGCCTTGTTTGGCCAGCGAGGAATTCAGATCGCCGGCCAATGATCTTCCTGGGGAAGCAGGCATGAAATTGGCTGATCCGATTCGAATGCGAGACGTCGAACTGAAGAACAAGATTGTAGTTTCCCCGATCTGCCAGCATTCCGCGAAGAACGGCCATCCCGCACAAGCGGAAAGCATCTTAGTGGGAGAGCAGATGGACTTGATCTTTCATGAGCGAGAGATGCTGCGTGATCCGTATTGGCCAAGGCCCGCGGCGAAAATGCTCGTTGAAAAAATCGAGCCTCCCGTGCAGTACGAACGCGCCTGGTAAATCCTGGATGCTGGAAATTTCAGAGAACATGACCAGCGGCACGATCAGTTTGCGGGTGAGGGTGCAGCCGCGAGCGAGCAAGGACGAGATCGCCGGCGAAATGGGGGGTGCGCTGAGGGTGCGATTGCAGGCGCCAGCGGTGGAGGACCGCGCGAACGAGGCGCTGGTGGAATTCCTGGCGCAGCTTTTGAAAAGACCCAAGGCGGCTGTTAGAATTCTCAGCGGCGAAAGAAGCCGCACGAAGCGCATCGAGATCAGCGGTGCGACACGGCAGCAGATTCTGGACCTGCTGGTGCAAGAAGCATGAAATTCCAGTGAAATCCGTATCCATGGAGCTAGCCCATTTATGAGCGCGGAGATTTCAGGGATTCAAAGTGATCTGCGGGCGGCCAAGCTGGACGGCTGGCTCTTTTACGATTTTCGCGGGCGGGATCCCATCGCGCAGCGCATCTTGGCTCTGCCCGAGCACATGCGCACGCGAAGGTGGTTTTATTTTGTTCCCGCCAAGGGAACTCCGAAGAAACTGGTGCACAAGATCGAGTCGGAGTCGCTGGCGGTGCTGCCGGGCGAGACGTTGTATTACGCAGGGCAGGACGAGCTTCGCAAGAACGTAGGAAAGATCCTTGGGCGCGCGAAAAACGTGGCCATGCAGTACTCGCCCAAGAATGCCATTCCGTACGTGGCGATGGTGGACGCCGGCACCATCGAATTGGTGCGCAGCAGCGGCGCGAGAGTGGTGAGCTCGGCGGACCTGGTGCAGAAGTACGAAGCGTGTTGGAGCGCGGAGCAGCTCGAATCTCACTGCTCGGCCGGCGTGGCGATTGACCGGATTGTGCGCGAAGCGTTTCTGCTTGCAGCGAAGAACGTGCGCGAGAAAAAGACCCTTACGGAATTCGATCTGAAGAATTGGATACTGAAGGAGTTTGATGCCGCAGGAATATGGGCGGAGGACGGCCCGGACGTTGCAGTAAACGCGCACGCCAGCGACCCGCACTATGGTCCCACGGTGGAGAAGGCATCTCCGATTCGCGAAGGGGACTTGCTTCTGCTCGACGTTTGGGGAAAGAAGAAAGCACCGGGCAGCGTCTATTACGACGTGACCTGGGTTGGCTATCTCGGCGCGAAAGTGCCAGTGAAATATTCAAAAGTGTTTAGCGTCGTTCGCGAGGCGCGCGATCGTGCCGTCGAGCTGATTCGCAAGAGCGTCGCGGCGGGAAAGCCTCTGCAGGGATGGCAGGTGGACAAAGCGGCGCGCGGCGTGGTCGAAAAAGCGGGCTACGGGAAATACTTTTTTCACCGCACCGGCCACAGCATTGGAGAAAAGGTCCACGGCAACGGCGTAAACATGGACGGGCTCGAGACGCACGACAGCCGGCATTTGATCCCGCGGACCTGCAATTCCGTGGAGCCCGGCATCTATCTTTCTGATTTTGGCATTCGAAGCGAAGTGGACGTCTACATTGGCGAAAGCGAAGCTCGCGTAACGGGTGCAGTCCAGAACGAGATTCTGGCGTTGCTCGCGTAGCGCGAATCGAAGGAAAAGAATGGCAGACGAAATAGTCGCACCGGCCGCTCCACACCGGGATTCAGGATTCCAGACACGCGCATTCGTGGTCGGCGTGGCGGGATGGATTTTGCCGGGATTGGGCCACGCGCTTTTGAAAATGTGGGGCCGCGCGCTGGCGTTCTTTCTAACGGTAGGGCTACTGGTGCTAATTGGCGCGGGAATGCGGGGAAATCTCTTCGCCTCCAGCGGGAATGACGCCTTCGATTCGCTAGGCTACATCGCGGACATGGGGACGGGGACGTTTTACTTTCTGGCGAGGTCGCTCGAAAAGAATGGCGCGGATGTGTCCCACGCCACCGGAGATTACGGGACGCGGTTTCTGGCGACCGCGGGTGTGCTGAATCTGCTGGCGGCGTTGCATGCATATGAAGTGGCGCGAGGGCGGAAAGCATGAGCGGGGGATTCGAATTCAAGCTCAGCCATTTTCAGGCGTTGCTGCTTTTCGCGCTGGTCATTTCCATTGCGTTCGGGTTTCTGAGCCGCCGCGGGCCGCTGGACCGCGTGAAATACATTGTATGGTCGCTCTTCCTCTTCCTGCTGATCGGCGTGGGCATCGGCTGGGCCATGTACCCCTTTTCGCGCTGAAAGAACGCCGTTTCCTTGCATGAATTGATAGCAATTCTCCGCGAAAGCTCTTGTCGCTACCACGGGCCGAGCTAGCCGAGTGGTAGAGCAGCAGCACCCTTCCTAGTCCAATCGCGCATTACAAATCCAATTTCCAACGGACTGACAGTGTCCAATGGATTCGACAGACAACTCCTGCTAGCTGAGGCTTCCTTCCTCCTTGCTTGGCTCCCTATCCTCCTTGCTGCCAACATCTTGGATCAATACTGAATTCCCCTCGAGAAACGGTACAACGCGTGCATTCGACTACTGTGGAAGTTGAAATTGAAATCGGAACGAAGCCCAAAGGCGCCTCATCATGAAACCAATCACCCCGGAAAAGGATCGGCTAGGATTTGTCGGGGTCGGCTACATGGGCCGGCCGATCGCCCAAAGATTACTGGAAGCCGGCTTTAAGCTGATCGCTTACGACCGGGAGCACAGCAGGGCGGAGGAGCTCATTCAATACGGCGGTAGAGTCGCGCCGAGCGTTTCGGAGCTTTCCTCCAGCTGCAACGTCGTGTTGTCGTGCCTGCCAAGCGATGAAGCTGTCCTGAACATTTATAGGGGGTCTGAAGGCGTCTTCGCTAATGCGAAGCGCGGCACGCAGGTCATCGACCTGAGCACCGTGTATCCGGAGACTTCGCAGGAACTTTCGAGACTCGGTTCCGAACACGGAGTTGATGTCCTCGACGTGACCATATCGGGGAGCACTCCGGCCGCGGAGCGGGGCTTGCTGACCCTGTTCGGGGGCGGGAGCAAGGAGTGCTTCGACGCCGCGGAGTCAATCTTTCGAACGATCGCCCGCAAGTATTTTTATCTGGGGCCGAGCGGCTCCGGGGCGACGATGAAGCTCGTTGTGAACACCCTCCTTGGAATCGGAATGCAGGCGATTGCCGAGGCCGTCGCTCTCGGTGAGAAAGCCGGCCTCGATCGCAACCGTTTGCTCAGCGTACTTACAGAAACTGCAGTGGTCGCTCCCGCGCATGTGGGGAAACTCGAAAGAGCGATGAGGAACGATTACAGCCCGCAATTTCCGATTCGGCTAATGAACAAGGATTTCGGGTTGATTCTCAATCTGGCGGCTAACGTTGGCGCACGAATGCCGGCGGCGGGAGCTGCCTTTGAGATCAATGCGAGGCAATTGGACGAAGCAGCGGAGCAAGATTTTTCAGCGGTGATTCTGCAAATGCAAAAGCAAGATCATTTGGAAATTGCGGACGAGGGGCAAACTCGGGTTGACGCCCTCCACGGAAAATTGGCGTAACGGGGCAGCGCCTATTCTGGTTGCGCGCGTTCGGAGCGAGGAGCGAAATGATTCAACTCAAGGTGAATGACGCCGAGCAGTCTTTCACGGGCGAACCTGAAATGCCGCTGCTCTGGTATCTGCGCGACGTTTTGGGGCTGACGGGATCGAAATTTGGCTGCGGCGTGGGGCTTTGCGGCGCATGCACGGTGCACGTGAATGGGCAGGCGACGCGATCCTGCGTAACAACCATGAGCAGTGTGGCTGGAAAAGAAGTGACAACGATTGAAGGCCTCGAAAGCAATGGATTGCATCCAGTTCAGAAAGCCTGGATGCAGATCAACGTGCCGCAATGCGGGTATTGCCAGGTGGGGCAGGTCATGCAGGCGGTGGCGCTATTGAACAGCAAAAAGAAACCTGCCGATCACGAAATCGATGAGGCCATGTCCGGGAATATCTGCCGTTGCGGAACGTATCAACGGATTCGCGCGGCGATTAAAGCAGCGGCGGGAGAAACAATATGAGCGCAATTGAGAATGTCAGCCGTCGCCGATTTTTGACAGGAGGCATCATCGCAGCAGGTGCGCTTGTACTGGGTGCGCGTTATTACCACAAGCTGTCCTCGGGCGACAAACTTCCGCACGACACAAACGCGGACCACGCCACTCTACATCCCAGCGTGTATCTGGGAATCGACCCGGACGGCACAGTTTGGATCGTGGCCGGCCGTTCGGAGATGGGTACGACAAGCCGCACGACGCTACCGCTGATTGTGGCTGATGAACTGGACGCGGATTGGAAGCGAGTAAAGATCGAGCAAGCCATTGGCGACAAGCGATACGGTGACCAGAATACGGACGGGTCGCACTCGATCCGCTCGTTCTACAGCGCGATGCGTGAGGCGGGAGCAACGGCGCGATTGATGTTGATTCAAGCCGCGGCTCAGCAGTGGGGTGTACCCGCAGCGGAGTGCGAGACTGATTTGCATGTCGTTGTTCATCGCTCCACGAACCGTCGAGCGGGCTACGGTGAACTCGCGAACGCTGCGGCGAAATTACCGGTGCCCCCCAAAACTGCGCTCAAGCTCAAACCGAAGAGCGCCTGGCGGTATGTTGGCAAAGGGCAGGTGAGCTACGACCTCGAAGCACTCGTGACCGGGAAAGCGATTTATGGCATGGACGCTCGCGTGGACGGCATGGTGTACGCGTCAATCGAGCATCCGCCCGTTCTCGGCGGCAAAGTGAAATCGTACGACGACAAGGAACCCTTGAAAGTCGCTGGCGTAAGCCAGATCATTCCGATTGATCCATTCCAGCAGGCGCCGGCGTTTCAGCCGCTCGGCGGCATCGCAGTGATTGCGGATAACACCTGGGCGGCGTTTCAAGGCCGCAAGAAGCTGAACGTCACCTGGGACAACGGACCCAACGAAGGCTACAACTCAGACGTGTATAAGAACGAATTGCGAGCGACTTCGCACAATCCTTGCAAAGTCGTGCGAAATATTGGTGACGCGGATGCGGCGTTCGCCAAAGGCGGAAAAGTATACGAGGCGGACTACTACGTGCCGCTTCTGGCACACGCTTCGATGGAGCCGATGGTCGCGCTGGCGGAGTTTAAAGACGGCAAAGCGACTATCTGGGCTCCGACGCAGAATCCTCAGGGTGCGCAGGATACCGTCGCGAAGGAGCTGGGGATCGCGAAGGAAGATGTAATTTGCCATGTGACCCTTCTTGGAGGGGGATTCGGGCGCAAGTCGAAGCCCGATTACGTGGCGGAGGCTGCCGTTTTATCCAAAAAAGTAGGCCGGCCAGTAAAAGTGGTTTGGACACGAGAAGATGACATCAAGTTCGACTACTACAACGCCGTTGCGTCCATGTATATGAAGGCGGCTTTGGGAGCGAACGGCAAACCGACGGCGTGGCTGCAGCGCTCGGTCTTTCCACCGATTCCATCCATTTTTGACGTGAATGCGGTTTACGGCGATCCGGCCCATCTGCAGCAGGGCTGGACGGATATTCCATATGATCTGCCAAATCTGCGCATCGAGAATGGCCCGGCGAAAGCTCATGTGCGCATCGGCTGGTTGCGCTCGGTGGCGAACATCTATCACGCATTCGGCATTCAATGCTTCACGGATGAACTGGCCCATGCGGCCGGCCGTGATCCGGTCGATTATCTCCTCGACTTGATCGGGGAACCGCGCTCGATCGATTTCAAGGGTGTGGAGTACCCGAATTATGGGGCTTCGATGGACGAGTATCCCTGGGAGACCGGGCGTCTGCGCCGAGTGACGCAGATGGTCGCGGAAAAATCCGGATGGGGAAAGCGCAAGCACGGAAAGGGAGCTGGTATTGGGATTGCGGCGCACAAAAGTTTCCTGACGTATGTGGCGACGGTCGTTGAGGTCGAGGTCAATGATCAAGGCGTAGTGCGAATTCCTCGCGTGGATACGGTTCTGGATGCGGGCCTGGTGGTGAATCCGGAGGCAACTCGCGCGCAGTTCGAGGGCGCCGCGGTGTTCGGGACCAGCGTTGTGCGAACCGGCGAGATTACGGCTACAAAGGGTGTAATCGACCAATCGAATTTTCAGGATTATCCGGTAGCCCGAATAAATGAAGTTCCCGCTCAAACGAATGTGTACATCGTCGACAGCGACGCTCCGCCGGCGGGCGTCGGCGAGCCAGGAGTTCCGCCGTTTGTGGCGGCGTTCTGCAACGCCATTTTTGCAGCAACCGGCAAAAGAGTAAGGGATCTGCCGATCACAAAGCTCGGCTTAAGTTAACGGTTTCTGCGTCTGATGGCGGAGAAGCGTGCACAGCCGAAGTGAAAAATTGCAAGTTAAGGAAAAGTCATGACACAAGACAAGACTCAGCACCATGTGATGTTTGCCTCCGCAACCCTGTTCGTGCTTTTTGTGGGCCTCACGTTTTTTGTCGTTTCGATAGTGCGAGCCGAACCCGTTCCAGACAGCGCGGCCAGCACTGCGACGTTCCGGACGAAATGCGCAATGTGCCACGGTCCAGACGGAAGCGGCTCTGCGGTTGGGAAGAGCATGAATGTTCCAGATCTTCGCTCACCGGCAGTCCAAAAGTTGCCCGATGCGCAACTCGCTCAAATCATTTCCGACGGCAAGGGAGGGATGCCTTCTTTCAAGGGATCGCTGAGGGAGGATCAGATTCACGCTTTGGTGGCGCACGTTCGCTCGCTGCGTTTCCGCAAGAACGGGCTCGATGCTTGCAGGCGTTAGCCGCTTGAACGGAGCGCGCAGGGTCTCAAAGGAGACAACGAGAAAGGACAGTTATGCTGGAATTCATCAACATCGGTGGTACGAATCTTCTTAGCTCCCGAATCGCGCTCGGCACTTGGGCCATGGGGGGCTGGATGTGGGGCGGAACGGACGAGAAGGAATCCATCCGCACCATTCATGCCGCACTCGACCAGGGCATCAACCTGATCGATACAGCACCCGTTTATGGCTTTGGCCGTTCGGAAGAAATCGTGGGGGAAGCCCTGCGCCAATATGGCCGCAGGGAGAGCGTTATCCTTGCCACCAAAGTCGGACTCGATTGGACGAGTGGCAAAGTTGAACGCAACTCCACGCGGCAGCGCATTCTCCGGGAGGTCAAGGATTCGCTGGGTCGTCTTCAGACGGACTACATCGACATCTATCAGGTGCATTGGCCGGATCCTCTCGTCCCCGTCGAGGAGACAGCCGCCACGCTTCGCGAGCTCCACGAACAGGGTAAAATTCGCGCTATCGCTGTGAGCAACTATTCGCCTGAAGAGATGGCGCGTTTCCGGGCCGTTGCGCCGCTTCACACCATTCAACCGCCCTACAATCTTTTCGAACGGGAAATAGAACGCGACGTTCTGCCATACGCTGCAGGCCGCGGCATCACCACGCTCACGTACGGGGCTCTCTGCCGCGGTTTGTTGAGCGGCGCCATGCGCACCGACCGGCAGTTTGCCAACGATGACATGCGGAAGACGACAGATCCGAAGTTCCAGCCCGCGCATTTTGCCGAATACCTTAACGCAGTCAGCAAGCTTGATACATTCGCCCGCGAAAAGTTCGGCAAGCGCGTCATTCATTTAGCGGTCCGCTGGCTGCTCGATCAACCGGGTGTTGGCGTCGCACTCTGGGGCGCGCGTCGCCCCGAACAGCTCGCGCCTATCAGGGAGGTATTCGGCTGGTCCCTAGGAAAAAGCGACTTCGCCGCCATTGACGCCATTCTTCGCGAAAATATTCGCAATCCAGTCGGGCCGGAATTCATGGCTCCGCCGGCCCGCGAAACTGCTGAACCTGTGACGGTCAGCGTTAGACAAAGCAAGAGTTTTGGAGGTCCATCATGAGCAAGAAAGAGCTTTCTGCAGGTGTGGCCGGAGATATTTCGCTGGGCGGGGAAATTTCCGTGCATCGTCTCGGATTCGGCGCGATGCGCCTTACGGGCGAGGGTATCTGGGGTCCGCCGAAAGATCGCAAAGGGGCGTTAGCGGTGCTTCGCCGGGCGGTGGAACTGGATATCAATTTCATTGATACCGCTGATTCGTACGGCCCACACGTGAACGAGGAATTGATTGCCGAAGCGTTGTTTCCTTACCCGGCTGGCCTTGTGATTGCCACCAAGGGAGGCTGGAACCGTCCCGGCCCGAATCAGTGGACCCACGATGCCACTCCCTCGCACCTGCGCAACGCGGTCGAGGGAAGTCTGAAGAGATTGCGCCTGGACCGGATTGACGTTTATCAACTGCATATTCCGGATCCCGTCGTGTCGTTTGAGGCGTCCGTGGAAACTTTGGCACAGCTGCGAAACGAAGGCAAGATTCGCTTGATTGCGTTGTCCAACGTCACGCAAGAGCACATCGAGCGGGCACGAAGAATAGTTCCAATCGTCTCCGTGCAGAACCGCTATAGCTTTGCGGACCGCGAATGGGACTACGTAGTGGACTATTGCGAGCGCAATGGAATTGCTTTTATTCCCTGGTTCCCACTGGGAGCCGGTAAAGTAGCCGGCGAAGTGCTCGACCAAATCGCCCGGGCACACAGTGCGAGCCCAACGCAGATAGCGCTGGCTTGGCTCCTGCATCGATCCCCCATCATGCTGCCCATCCCAGGGACTTCCTCGATCGAACATCTCGAGCAGAACGTCGCGGCCGCTTCCCTGCGCTTATCCGATGTAGAATACGAAGAGCTATCTAGAGTTTCCCAGCTGGTAAGCACGCGCGGTTGAGCCCAGGTATCCTTGTCATGCGTTGAGCAACGAACATGGCACTCGCCCTTCAGGTCGTCAGCTCTCACCACCTGGGTGCCCTCGACATAGAGAAGGCTCTCTCTGTTGAGGAGGTTCTTATCAAACGCCTCCTACCACACGCCGCAACCGAAGCCGAGGCGCTCAAGCGGCCGAATTGTCCGCGCCTTTTTCTGCTCGATGGTTGTTCTTTGAACTTTGCTTTGGGCCCTTTGAGCGGCCGATTGCGCGCCAATTCACCGGGTAGCAGATTTCTGGCCCTTCTTCCTCCCGCCAGAACCAGTGAAAGCGAGATGATGCTCCTATTTCACTGGGGAATCGACGGTTTCGTGATTCTAAACGAGAAGTGGAAGAGGGAACTTCCAAAAGTGACCAAAGCTTTACTCCGGGGCGGGCTTTGGGTGCCTTCGGAGGTGCTGCTGGCATTCGTCAAGCAGATGAAGACAATGCTTGATAGGCAGCTTCTGGCAGGTCAATCACTAACGGCACGGGAAGGCCAAGTGCTCCAGCTTCTTTTTAGGCACCTCACAAACAAGGAGATTGCGTGTCAGTTGGATATCACAGAGCGCACGGCAAAGTACCACGTCTCGAATCTTCTCAGGAAACTCGGACTCGAGAACCGCAGGAACCTCCTCCTCCCAAAGACCTCCGACACCTCGTTTCGAAACGCGCTCCCCAATAATTCCTAACTCATCCCAGCCGCCACTTTTTCCAAAGTACGAGGGGAACTCCGCTGCAGCGCGAGGGCGACCTGCCAATGCAGCGAAAAGATCTTCTCTTGCGGGCGTTTGCAACGAAAATTAGCTTCGGGTGAGAGTCGGGCTCTTCTTCCTGCGAACAGCCGCGCATTTGGCAAATTGTCTTTTCTGTTCGTCTTCTGTTTGCTGTCCTCGGAGCGAGTAAGAAGGGACAGGAAAAACTGCACCGATCAATTAAATCTGGGACGTCGTAATTCCCGCATGGCGGGAAGATCATTCGGCTTCTGGAGAGGAATTTCCCAGGCGAGGTGATCGGAAACCGTCGATGAATTTATTAAGGTGCGTAGACCATTTCAGTTCTCCAGTTGTTCTCACAATGTCAGTAAGACACCGAGAGGTCCATTTGATCTCTGTCCGGATTGGTTGCGGGCGAGTCCCTTCCGCTAACCCAATCCAGAGATCAGGATCTGTATAGGCAATTACCCTGGTTGCTTGCCAGGTCTGTTTGAGATTTTATCCGGACTGCCAGATTCTTTCCAGACCATTCGAATCCGTCGGTCCCTCATGATTCTGGAGTACATCCTCCCCGCAGCCCAAACAAGAACGCTGACTTCGTTTCTTGGTGAGCTAATCGATCCTTACGCCAACGGATGGCGCCTCGCATGAAGTTCGTACTTGGTCCATCCGGTGCGTCATTCATCGTACGTCTTCCGAACGATAATTTGCGAAAGGAGAGCCTCATGAAGAGAAGAAAATTAGTAGCGCTATTGGCGGTCTTCGTCACGGCCGTTGCCGTTTTGCTCATCTCCTCTCAAACCGTGCTCGTATCGGCACAAAATGGAGACGATCGAAGGCAGAAACATGATCGCGACGAGCCGCCCCCGTTTTACAACCCGTACCCGCCCGGTATCCTGCCACCCGATTTGAATTCAGAAATAGCACGCGTCGTGCGTGAAGTCGACTTTATCGAAAGCGAGGCGTTGGCGCAGCTGCGCGCCTTGCCACCGCCGACGCTGACAAATCAACCGCCATTACTGGCGCACACCGGACAAAGGTTAAACGTCTTAGTGGGCAAGGCCCTGAATTTCGACAAGAATATGTCGCCTTTCAAGGATGTGGCTTGCGCGTCCTGCCACATGCCATACGTCGGCTTCAGCGGACCGATCCCATCTGTCAACCTGACGATGATTGCGTATCCCGGATCATTTAAGTATCGAGCCGGCAAGCGGACCGCGCAGAGATACACTTATGCACCCAGTTTCCCTGTACTCAATCACAACGACACCCAGAATGCCTTTTTTGGCGGAAACTTCTGGGATTCCCGGGCGACCGGCTACTTGCTAGGGAGTCCTGACGCAAATCAGGCGCAGGGCCCTCCGGTCGATACGCAAGAGCACATGTTTCCAGACACGGCTTGCGTTGCGTTCCGGCTTCAGAGCACTGTGTATAAGCCTTTCTTTATCGAACTATGGGGCGATGACTTAGATGCCATCAGATTCCCGCACAACACCGAGGAGATCTGCGAAACTCCTGGAGGTGCCAGCATATTCGGAACGGACACCATGCCGATCAAGCTGTCTTCTGTGGACCGCGCCATAGCAAACCACGTCTACGATCACTGGGCACAATCGCTTGATCAATACGAAACTTCACCGGATGTCAGCGCCTTCTCGTCGAAATTCGATTCCTACTTGGCCGTCCAATCCGGTGCTGCCACCAGCGGATACATGCTGACGGCCGACGAGTTGGCCGGTTACAACCTCTTCCGAGGAAAGGCGAACTGCAACTCCTGCCATCTGGATGGCAGGTCCACTGCGTCATCGCCCACGGCTCCGCAAAGCCAGGACAACGGCACCGTCGCAAGCGTAACGCCTCTGTTCACGTGCTTCGGCTCGTCGAATTTGGGGCTGCCGCTGAATCCCAGAGATGCTTTCTATTATCAGACCACCCCGGATTTCTTCGGCTTCACCGCGAATCCCTATGGCTTCGGCTACCGAGATTTGGGATTAGGAACTTTCCTGCGAAGCGGTTTCGGCACTTGGGCAAGCCCGAATGACGATTGGACGCAATTTGCGCCAACTTCGGATGGCCAAATGCAGACATCCGTGGCGCGCAATGTCGCCATGACGCCACCACAGTGCCCCACCACCGAAGCCGGCTTAGGGCAACCGTACTTCCAGAAGGAGTTCTTTCACAACGGCTACATCAAGAGCCTCAAGCAACTTGTGCACTTCTATAACACCCGCGACGTTGCGGCCTATCACTACAACGTTACTTCCGGGCACTGCCCGGCGGGCACCACGGAAAAGGTGGACTGCTGGCCAAATCCCGAGGTTCCCAACAACATCGACATGACGATTGGTATGCTCGGCCTGACAGATACGGAGGAAAACCAGATCGTCGCCTTCCTCCAAACTCTCACGGACGGTTTCACAAGACCGTACCCGGACATCAATACATTTACGGGGGCTTGTATGACGTGCAACCCTGCCACAGATCCCAATTGTTCGCCGTCTAGACAGGGTAACGGCGTCCTTATCCCGACTCCGACTCCACTTACACCGTGCCCATCGGCAATCTGCGGCGTGGCGCCTTTGCCCGCACCTAATCCGATACCGTGATGCAAAAGGCTAACACTAAAGGTGTCTGTTGAAACGAATCATCGAGCCAGAGCAGAACAAGGAAGCATGGGGGCCGTCCGTGGCCTCCATGCGCTCCTGGCTTCTGTTCTCGTGGGTGGGCTGCAAATAATTCATTTCGAGGTCAACGCATGAACAGACTGCTTTTAATACTGACGATGGCGATTACGGGAAGCTCGGTTTGGCCGCTGCCAACAGTCGCTCAGATATCTCCTCCAGCGAAGCGAGCGACACACGCGAAGGTTACTAACGGGCCGGAGCTTGAATCGGCTAAGGACGATTTGGCCATAATCCGATGGACGAGCACTAACCCTGGAGGCAGTGACGAGCACTTCGGCGTGGTGCACTACGGTACGGATGCAAAAAACCTGAGCGAGACGGCAAAGTCCCACATCAGGCTGAACCCGACCCATTCCTACACGGTGTTTCGCGTGCGCGTGGAGGGCCTCAGGGCAAAGACGACTTACTACTACAAGGTTGACTCTGTCGATGCTCGAGGCACGAGCGACGGAGTGACCAGCCCTGTAAAAACCTTTACGACACCTTAGTGCATCCAGAGAGCACACTGCCACTCGTCCTGAAGTGGTGGCCTGTGCATAGTGCGCCGCCGCTTGCATGGAGCCGTCCTGCGGCTTCGCGTATGTAGAAGCGCAGTCATGCGTTTAGAGCAGTTTTGCGATGTGAATTTGAAACGGTAGTTTTTTCATCGAAAGATTTAGCCCTTCCCGCCTTGGATCCTTCCTTGGAGCCTCGCGCATCAACAGTTTTGGGCCTCTACCTGTCCATATTCGCAGCCTCGGGGAAGGAGCCCGGGATTGATGGTTCTGCGCAGCTTGCGGCGACCTTGGAAAATGCGTGCTTTCACGGCGCCAATGGAGGCGCCCAGAATCTGCGCTGCTTCCTCGACAGATCTTTCTTCGATGTCGCGGAGCAAGATCGTTCTTCGAATCTTTGGAGCCAAGCGGTTGATCGCCTGAGTCAAGAGTTGTTTGCGCTCGCGCTGCCAGCAGGACTCCTCAGGATTGGGGCGCTGGTCGACGAATGCCTCTGCGCCGGACTTCACCTCATCCTCTGGGCTCTCCGGCAAGACTTCGTGAAATCCCCGCTTGCGACGAAGCAACATGAACGCCTCGTTCATCGCGATGCGCGTCAACCAGGTCGAGAACCGCGACTTTTCTTGAAAGGCGTCGAGATGAAGGTAGGCCTTGTGAAAACTCTCTTGCGCCACATCCTCGGCATCCTCCCGGTTCTTCGTTATCCGTTGCGCCACGGCGAGAACTTTTGGCTCGTGGCGAAGAACCAATTCCTCAAAGGCTTGACTATCTCCACGCTTAACCGCAGCCACCAGCGCGCCGTCGGAGCCCTTGTCTAAACTCGTTGCATCAAGCGTTTCCATGAACCCAACCCTCCCCCCGCCAATGCGACACAAAGTATGAGAAACCAACTAGCGCGCCAGCCACAGCGCATATCGAACGGACTGAAATATCGTCCACTGATGATGTGCACGCAAAATGCGATACCAGTCGAGAATGGATAGAGGTTTCATGGTTGCACTCCTCTCTGCGTCCGGCCTTTTGGTCTGGCGCCGCTATCACGTTGACGCTTGCTGGCTGCGGATGCGATTCCCGGAAAAACGCCAGCGCTACTGAAAAAGCAATCCGGATGCCAGAGACTCTGCGTGACAAATACAGCCTGGATATTGCTGACAGCGTGGGAGATACGCCGATTCATAAGCGCCGTGACGGCGTCCGTTGACGCTCAAATCTGTCGGAATGTTGGCATTCGGTCCATTGGGCTGGATGAGTCGAGGACAGCTACCGCTCCACAATGGAAGGTCGATATGTGTCAGACTGCCGGCCCAGTCGGAGCAGGACAGTCTCTGATGTTAAGATTTTGACTGCAGAGAGCCGCACCCTGCTTTGCCGGAGCAGAAACATGCCGAGGTCCAATCCACTTCTGTGGCCCAAGCCGCCTGCGATTTGGAGCTATTGGATTGCGCTGCTTTCGGTTGGCGCGGCCCTGATCATTTCGTGGTGGCCGGTGCTTCATTTGCAAGATGCTCCCGTGTCGCTTTTTCTTTGCGCTGTTATATTGAGTGCGTGGTTCGGTGGAGTCGGGCCGGGATTGCTCGCGACCGCTCTTTCCGCTCTCGCTTTTTATTTCTACTTCCTGCCTCCGATCCATTCGTTGGGTGCAAAACCTGAAGAGATACCCCGTCTTGCCGTCTTCATGCTCTCAGCGCTGTTTGTCGGTTCGCTGAGCGTTGCGCAAAGGAGCGCCACGGAATCGCTCAGGCACGCGCGTGATGACCTGAAAGAAACAGTTCAAGAGCTCCAGAGCACCAACGAGGTGTTGCAAGTAGAGAGTCGTGAGCGCGCGCGTGCGGAAGAATCACTGCGGCGGAGCGAGAAGTATCTGGCGGAAGCGCAGAGGCTGACGCATACGGGGAGTTGGGTCTGGCAGGTACCGGAAAGAGACGCGTCGCACTTATCCGACGAATGGTATCGCATATATGGCTTCGACCCAGAAGATGGCATACCGAGCTTGGAACAACGACTGGAACGCATTCATCCGGAGGATCGAGCCAGGTGGCAGGAGACAATCGATCGAGCGGTGGGTGAAGAGTCGGACTACGACGTGGAATACCGAATTGTTCCTCCGGGAGCTGCCGTCAAATATATTCACGCTGTTGGCCATCCTGTTTTTGACGCGTCCGGAGAATTGGTGCAATTCGTCGGCAGCTCCACGGACATCACCGAGGGCAAGCGGGCGGAAGAGTCATTGCGCCAGGCGCAGGCGGATCTCGCCCGCGTCAACCGTGTGAACACCCTGGGGGAGCTGACTGCCTCCCTGGCGCACGAAGTGAATCAACCGATTGCCGCCGCTGTCACGAATGCGAATACGTGTTTGCGCTGGCTTACGCGCGAGCACCCCGATGTGGAAGAGGCACGCGCGGCCGCCATGAGAATCGTGAAAGACGGAACGCGCGCAGCGGAAATCATCAAGCGCATCCGCCTGCTCTTCAAGAAGGGTACTTCGGAACGGGAGTTGGTGGATGTAAATGAAGTCATTCGAGAGATGATCGTCCTTCTGCGCGGCGAGGCGATGAGATACTCCATTTTAGTGCGAGCCGAGCTGGAGACACACACCCCCCGGGTCATGGCGGATCGCGTGCAATTGCAGCAGGTGCTGATGAACCTCATGATCAATGGCATTGACGCGATGAAGGATGTAGCTGGGACGCGGGAGCTAGCCATCAAATCGCAGCGCGCCGAAAACGGCCAAGTGCTTGTGTCCGTCAACGATACCGGCACCGGGCTGCCACCGCAGCGGGCAGACCAACTCTTCACTGCGTTCTTTACCACCAAGCCTCACGGCACAGGCATGGGATTGTCCATTAGCCGCTCGATCGTGGAGTCGCATGGCGGTCGCTTGTGGGCTGGCGAGAACTCTCCGCGCGGGGCAAGTTTTTGTTTCGCGCTACCCATCGACGCAGAGGTAAAGGAATGAGCCCCGACGGTTAATTCCGAATTGAAGCGCGGCGCGACTGTTCCGCGCGGCAACCGGATGGAGTCCCATGGCTGCCGTGAACTTGATTGGCTCGTACAACTACCCACTCGTGGCACTTTCGGTGTTGATCGCCATGTTTGCGTCGTACGCTGCTCTGGATCTTGCAGGTCGCGTAACCGCCGCGGGCGGTTGGACCCGCGCGGTATGGCTGCTGGGCGGCGCTGGTGCGATGGGGACTGGCATTTGGTCCATGCACTACATTGGGATGCTGGCGTTCATTCTGCCGATTCCCGTGGCCTACCATTGGCCGACCGTTCTGCTGTCGCTGTTTGCGGCCATTCTCGCCTCGGCCGTTGCGCTGGGCGTGGTGAGCCGGCAGAAAATGGGTTGGTTCCGAGCGCTCGCCGGAAGTGTCCTGATGGGTGCGGGTATTGCAAGCATGCATTACATCGGCATGGCCGCCATGCGTTTACCTGCCCTGTGCCAGTTTGATTCTTTTCTCGTCATCCTGTCTGTCGTGTTCGCGGTTCTGATTTCTCTCGCCGCTCTTTGGATTACCTTTCACTTCCGAGATGAGAAAACGGGGATCGGCTGGGAAAAGTTAGCCGGAGCCGTCGTGATGGGCGCCGCGATCCCCGTCATGCATTACACCGGCATGGCCGCCGCTAGTTTCACCCCTTCCGGCATGCCCATGGATCTTTCTCACGCCGTAAGCATCTCCACGCTTGGCGCCGGCGGAATTGTCGGCGCCACTTTTATCGTCCTCGGACTGGCTCTGCTGACGTCCTTTGTTGATAGGCGATTCGCTGCCCAGGCCTTGGAAGCACAGGAAGAGAAGCTGCAGCAAAGCGAGGCGTATTTATCGGAAGCACAACGATTAAGTCACACGGGAAGTTTTGGCTGGAGAGTTTCCGCCGGCGACGTCATCTGGTCCGAAGAATCCTTTCGAATTTTCCAATACGACCGAACGACGAAACCGACCGTGGAACTAATTCTCCAACGGGTTCATCCGGAAGACGCAGCCCTTGTGCAACAGATCATCAAGCGCGCGGCGCAGGATGGGAAGAATTTTGATTTTGAGCATCGCTTGTTGATGCCAGATGGCACCGTCAAACATGTCCACATTGTGGCTCATGCGCAAAGAGATGCATCGGGTGAGCGCGAGTTTGTCGGAGCGCTGATGGACATCACCGAGCGCAAGCGTGCGGAGAAAAAGCTGCGTCGCAGTGAAGAATCTTTACTTGAGGCGCAGAAACTAAGCCACACGGGCAGCTGGCGGCATGATGTTGCATCGGGGGAAGTCACAGTCTCGCCAGAAATCTATCGGATACACGACATCAAGCCTGAGGACAACGCATCGAATACAGAATTCTTCTTTAACAAATTCCATCCTGAGGATCGGAAGCGCGTTGTGGACCTTTTTGAAAGAGCCGAAATCGAGAAAACCGAGTTTCAGGTGGACTACCGCATTGTTCTTCCGGACGGAACGGTCAAATACCTCCACACGACCGGCCATCCTATCCTGAACGAGTCGGGCGACCTCGTGGAATTTGTCGGGACCGCGATGGACGTCACCGCGGCAAAGCAGGCGGAGGAAGCGCTGCGGCGGAGCGAGAGTTATCTGGCGGAAGCTCAGACGCTCAGCCACACGGGCAGTTGGGCAGGGGCTCCCGGAGCGGGAGAGATCCGGTATTGGTCCGAGGAATGCTATCGAGTGCTGGGATTTGACCCGCGCGGGGGACTGCCACGAGTCGAAACATTCTATCAACGCATTCACCCGGATGATCAAAGGAGGACCTTGGAACAGCTCGAGAGGGCAGCTCGTGAAAAGCGGGAGTTCGAGTTCGATTACCGAATCGTTCATCCCGGCGGCGATATCAGGGACATCCTCACAGTAGGCCATCCCATTTTCAGTCCATCCGGCGAGCTCATTGAATTCGTCGGCACCGTGATCGACGTCACCGAGCGCAAACGGGCAGAGGCGCTGCGTGATGGAGAGAGCCGTATTTTGGAGATGATTGCCCGCGATGCTCGGCTGGAGGAAACACTGGAGAAGCTGGTACGGGTCGTGGAAGCTCAATTTACCGGCTTGCTTTGCTCTGTCCTGCTCCTCGACGAGGACGGGCAGCATGTGCGGCATGGCGCCGCCCCCAGCCTTCCCGAAGCCTACGCCATGGCCATCGACGGCCTTTGCATTGGACCGAAGGCGGGATCCTGCGGCACGGCCATGTACCGAAGAGAACCTGTTGTGGTCACCGACATTCTCCAGGATCCGCTCTGGGAGGCGTACCGAGCCGTGGCCGAGCCCTATGGGTTCCGCGCCTGCTGGTCCACTCCCATACTTGCACATTCGGGCAAGGCGCTGGGCTCGTTTGCCATGTATTATCGCGAACCGCGCAGTCCGGGCCCGGCTGAGACTCGCGCCCTGGAAATGGCCACCCACCTCGCCGGAATTGCCATTGAACGCAAGCTAGCGCGTGAAGAGCGCGAACGATTGCGTCAGGCCCAGGCGGACCTCGCCCACGTGAACCGGGTGACCACCATGGGAGAGATGACTGCTTCACTGGCGCACGAAGTGAATCAACCGATTGCCGCCGCCATCACCAACGCCAATACCTGTATGCGCTGGCTTGCCGCCGACACACCAAATCTCGAAGAGGCGCGCGCGGCTGCCATGAGAATCGTAAAAGACGGAACTCGCGCGGCGGAAATCATCAAGCGAGTCCGGCTGCTCTTCAAGAAGGGTTGTCCAGAACGGGAGGTGGTTGACGTAAATGAAGTCGTACGAGAGATGATTGTCCTCCTGCATGGCGAGGCGACGCGATACGACGTATCAATCCGGACAGAGCTGGCGGCAGAGCTTCCCCCGGTCCTGGGAGACCGCGTGCAATTGCAGCAGGTCATGATGAACCTTATGCTCAATGGCATGGATGCGATGAAGGATGTGGGTGGGACGCGGGAGCTCGCTATTAAATCGCAGCGAGCGGAAAACGAGCAAGTTCTGGTGACCGTTAGCGATACCGGAGTGGGACTTCCCACGCAACAGGCGGACCAGATCTTCAAGGCGTTCTTTACAACTAAGCCTCACGGGACAGGCATGGGACTGTCTATCAGCCGGTCCATCGTTGAGTCGCATGGCGGCCGCTTGTGGGCCGCTAACAACGCTCCTCGCGGGGCAAGCTTTTGTTTCAGCCTGCCCACCGGTGCCGAGGCGCCGGAATGACACGCGCGGATGCTCCAACGGTGTTCGTCATTGATGACGATGCGGGTGTGCGCGCGTCCATCCAAGGGCTGCTGAAATCGGCGAGTCTACAGTCCTCATCCTTTGGGACGGCCGAAGAATTCCTGCGCAGCAAACCGCCGGACGGGCCCAGCTGCCTTGTTTTGGACGTGAGCCTCCCGGGTGTGAACGGTCTGGACTTGCAGCGCGAGCTGGCTGATGCAGGCGTCCGAATCCCGATCATCTTCATCACCGGTCATGGGGATATTCCTATGTCGGTGAGGGCCATGAAATCGGGCGCGGTGGAGTTTCTGACCAAGCCTTTCGACGACCAGGATTTGCTGAATGCGATCCAACAGGCTTTGGATCGTGACCGTATGGCGCGCCGTCAGCAGAGTAACCTGGCCGAGTTGCGAAGATGCTACGGGACCCTAAGCGAACGCGAGCGCGAGGTTATGGGCCTGGTGGTCTCGGGTATGCTCAATAAGCAGATTGCTTTTGAGCTGGGAATCAGCGAAATTACCGTGAAGATCCATCGCGGCCACGTGATGCAGAAAATGGAGGCCGGGTCGTTGGCGGAACTTGTGAGAATGGCCTCGAAACTGGAACTTCCACCCGGCAAAAAGTAGCCAGATGCCAATGCGCAGCTGTCAAGTAAGACCGCTTGCCTGATCGCAGCTCTCGCGTATTAACTGCCGTTCAGTCCATTCTCCGAAGATTGCCCATTGTGATCTGTTGATGCCGAGGTTAGGGCTCTTATACCAAGGTATAATTGCGCGGCTTTTGGGAGTGCTGCTAGATTTCTACCATGGCCACTCTGGAGAAGACCAAAATGGTTGCGATTGTCGATGACGATGATTTAATGCGCAGCGCGCTACAGGGCCTGCTGAAAGCGGTCGGCTTGCCGGCGCAAGCGTTTGCGTCGGCGGAGGAATTCCTGAAGTCCGGCCAACAACGCCAGGCCGGATGTCTAATCGCCGATATCCGGATGCCAGGAATGTCCGGCCTTGAACTGCAGGCGAAGCTGAACGCCGAACGCTGCAGGATTCCCATCATATTCATCACCGCTCATGGCGACGAAAAAATGCGAATGCAGGCGCTGCGGGCAGGCGCTGTGGAGTTCATGGCAAAACCATTCGACGACGAAGCATTGCTCGAAAGTGTGCGGGCGGCTCTGGAAAGCTAAGCCTGCAAGTAGACGTGTGCATCAGGTTGCGCTAGGAGGTCTGCCGTGGCAGCTGTGGCAAGATTCGGATCCGGTGACCAGGAAAGTAATCCGCGCAGATTCGAGCAGATCATAGGGAATAGTCCCGCTCTGGAATCAGTGCTCGCGCAAGTCGAACAAGTAGCCCCTACGGATTCCACCGTTCTTATCCAGGGAGAAACAGGCACCGGCAAGGAGCTGATCGCGCGCGCGGTTCACCATCTCAGCTCGCGGTGCGGACGCCCATTCATAAAGCTGAATTGCGCTGCCATTCCGTTCGATCTATTGGAAAGCGAGCTTTTTGGCCACGAGAAGGGCGCATTTACGGGCGCTATCGCGCAAAAGATTGGCCGGTTCGAAGCGGCTGACAAGGGAACGCTCTTCCTCGACGAGGTGGGAGACATTCCCTTGGCGCTGCAGCCCAAACTGCTGCGTGTCCTTCAAGAGCAGGAATTCGAGCGCTTGGGCAGCACTCGGACTCACCAAGTGGATGTTCGCCTGGTAGCTGCCACCCACCGAAATTTGGTCGAAATGGTGAAGCGGGGCGAATTTCGCAGCGACCTCTACTATCGTCTGAATGTGTTTCCCGTCTCGCTGCCGCCGCTGCGTGCCCGCCGTGAAGACATTCAGGCTCTTGTCGAGCATTATGTTGAGATTTATGCCCGCCGGATGGGTAAGCAAATCGAGTGTGTTGCTCCCGAAACGATGGCCGCTTTCAGCTCCTACCAGTGGCCGGGCAACATTCGCGAGCTTCAGAATTTTATCGAGCGGAGCGTAATCCTCACTTCGGGCACTGTCCTGGCCCCCCCACTTGCCAGCTTGAGCAGTACCGCCGAAGCGGAATCTCTTGGGCCAATTACCCTGGAGGACGCCGAGCGAGACCATATTCGCAAGACGCTCGAACAGACCCGTTGGGTTGTCGCCGGCCCGAACGGGGCCGCCGCGCGCCTGGGAATCAAGAGGTCTACGCTTTACTTCCGGATGCAAAAGCTTGGCATCTCACGCACCAATAAGAATCTCGCTCCCGCGAAGTAGCCTTGCTGTCTTGCGGGAATGGATCCTCCACTCGAACGACAACGTCCGCGCAGTAACCATCACACACACCAGGGCCCACTTCTTCAGTGGATCCGAACGCGAAGCTGTTGAACATTCAGGAAATAACGTCAAATGAGCCTGTCAGCATGCGGACGCCGTGTTTAGCGGGCTGGCGTTCCGCGATGCGCAGTTGCTCATAGCCGGCCTGTAGTTTCAGTCACTTACGCAATCAAAATGTTTGGCAACCCTGTTGCCTCTTCTACTTCTGTTGCTCGACGCATGGAATCTTTTCATGGCGAGCCAAGAAGGAGGGAATTGTGAAATTACAAAGAGCAGTATTCGTTTTGATGGGAATGATGTTGTTATTTGCAGGCAAGTTGTCAGCACAGCAGGTGAAGACCGATTACGATCGCAACGCCAACTTCGGTCAATACAAGACCTACTCGTGGGAACAAGTTAAGACGAAAGATGCCCTGGACGTTGATCGCATCAAAACCGCCGTCAATGCGGCCTTGTCAGCAAAAGGCTGGACGATGGTGGACTCCGGTGGCGATGTTTCCATCATAGCTATGGAGATGACCCATAATCAGCAGACCTTGAATACCTTCTATGACGGGTTTGGGGGAGGTTGGGGTTGGAGGCGCTTTGGTGGCGGAGGATTTGGAGAAGCCACGACCACAACAGAAACATATAAGGTTGGCTCGGTGGTCGTCGATCTCTTCGACACCAAGACCAAGCAGCTGATCTGGAGAGGCACCTCCAGCGACACTCTTTCCAACAACTCTGACAAGAACATTAAGAATCTCGATAAGGGCGTGGAGAAGATGTTCAAACACTTCCCTCCAGGCTCTCCGAAGAAGTAACGGCGTCTAACATGACTCGCTACTTGTACGCCGCCGTTACTCTAAGCCTTCTTTCGGTTGCCATTCCATTGCGTGCGGCCAACGGGCCGCACGCAGGAACAGACCGCCAGAACAAAGTGGTTTGGACCGATGACGACCTTGAACGACTCCACGGTCTCGGCCTGATTTGCATCGTGGGCCCGATCAATGAAGAAACGCCGAATTCGGCGCCTCAGCCTCAACCGTACGTGAAAACCCAGGATCCGGAGTGGTATGCCGAGCAGGCGGCGCAATTGCGCGATGAACTTGAACGCAGACGGGCTGAGCTCGATGGATACCGCCAAGCGATCGAAGATGCAAGGGACCTTAAGACAACGACGGGCGGCATAAGCCTCGATGGCGGCGACCTGGGCATCACTCCCGAAGCCGGCATTGAAATTCTTCAAGAGCGCGTGAACGACACACAAGCCACTCTCGACGCACTGGAAGACCTGGCCCGCCGTAATGACATTGAGCCGGGCACACTGCGCGGCGAGTGAGGTCCCCAAAGGCGTTAACGAGGCCCATGAAGTTTTTATGACCAGCAGTTTGACAGCACCGGAATGGTTTCAATGTTTCAACTTAGTGCAGGAGAATTTGGTATGAACACGAAAATATTCAAGCAGGCAGTGAGCGTACTTCTGTGCAGTTTGCTTCTGCAATTCAGTGCGCAGGCCGGCTCTTACAGTCCCGCCGGCCAATCCAACGTGCAAGCGGCGGCTTCGGCACCGCACCTCTCTGCCCAAGACGTCCAGCAACTGGTCGCGCCGATCGCCTTGTACCCAGACGCCCTCGTAGCCCAAGTCCTCGCCGCGGCTACTTATCCAGATCAAGTTGTCGAGGCGGACCGCTGGATGCAGGCTCATTCCAGCCTCAAGGGTGAAGAGCTGGCAAAAGAAGTCGACAAACAGCCCTGGGACCCGAGCGTGAAGGCCCTCATCCAATTTCCCTCGGTTCTTGAAAACATGGACAAGAACCTCTCTTGGACTTCATCCCTTGGCGACGCCTATGCCAACCAGCAACAGGACGTTACGGATGCCGTCCAGACAATGCGCCAGCAGGCCCGGAAGGCCGGCAAGCTGGATAGCAACGAACAGCAGAAAGTGACGACGCAAGGCAGCACGATCGCAATCGAACCAGCCAACCCGGAGGTGGTCTACGTGCCTGCCTACGATCCTTGGCTCGTGTACGGTGCGCCTATCGTCGCCTATCCGGGTTGGTATCCGGTGCCTGGAATCTTTTTTGCAGGCCCCGCAATCTCCTTCGGGTTTGGATTCGGAGTCGGCTTCTTCGGAGGATTTGGATGGGGCTGGCATCACTGGGGATATGACTGGCACGGCCGGTCCGTGATCTACAACCACAACACCTACATCTCTCACAGCCGGACGATCATCAATCGCAATAATTTCAGCCACAACAACTTCAATCACAGTAATTTCAACCACAACAACTTCAATCACGGCAATGCCTCCCGCGGAAATGGGCACTCGACCTTTCACGCTCAGCAGGGCACGCGCTCCGGCGCGTTCAGCGGCTTCGATCACGGCGGCAATGTCCGGGGCTTCTCTTCTCGCGGGCGGTCGAGTTTTGGTGGAGGCTCCCATGGCGGTGGTTTCCATGGCGGCGGTGGCCGTCGGTAATCGCATGTACGAGCCGGCAGGGCTTATCTGAGATTTAGAAATGGAGAAAAATACCATGCTGCGAAGGATTTCGATTTTTGCTCAAAATGAATGCAAGACCTTTGCTCGATTTGCAGTGTCAGTTCTGTTCGCACTTTCCTTGCTCTGCTCATCTGCACCAATATCCGCCCAGGAGCAGGGGCAACAGACCTTTGCCTCCGCCGAAGAGGCCGGTCGCGCCCTCTTTGCCGCCATGCAGGCACAGGACGAGCAAGCTCCCTTGAGCATCCTCGGACCGGCCGCCAAGGAAATTCTCTCCTCCGGAGACCTAGAGGAAGATTCAGACGCTCGCGTCGGCTTCGTCGTTAAATACCAGGAGATGCATCGGTTCGTCACAGAAGCGAACGGAGCTGTAACCCTGATTGTCGGCGCGGAAAACTGGCCGTTCCCGATTCCGCTGGTGAATAACCACGGTTCGTGGTATTTCGACACGCCGGCAGGCAAGGACGAGATCCTATTCCGGCGCATCGGCAGAAATGAACTTGCGGCCGAGGATGCATGCCGCGAGTTGGTCGACGCACAAACACAATATTTTGCCCGCCCCCCGGCGGACCTCCCCAAGCAATTTGCCCAGAGATTGGTCAGCGATGAGGGCCAGCACAATGGTCTGTACTGGCACGGTGCTAGCGATGAGTTCGATAGCCCTATCAACCCCCTTATCGCCTACGCGCGCCAGAATCTTCCACAGGAACAGGTCGGCGAGCACGTGCCGTTCAATGGGTATATGTTCCGGATCCTCACGAAGCAAGGGCCTCATGCACCCGGCGGCGCAAAAAACTACATCGTCGATGGGAAGATGAGCGCAGGATTCGCCTTCGTCGCTTACCCTGTCGAGTATCGCTCCTCAGGTGTGATGACGTTCATCGTCGACAAATCGGGCACCATCTACGAAAAGGATCTTGGTCCCGACACAACAAAGCTGGCACAAGCGATGACTGTGTATGACCCGGATCGCACCTGGCACAAGGCGGATTGATCGTCGACGCGAGGAAAGACGAAACCATGCGTAATCGGAATCTCGGCGCGCTATTCGGTCTTCTCATCTTCGGCGCGCTCTTAAGCTCTGTGGTCGGTAAACCGCAGGCTGGTGCGCCCATAGCCCGCGAGGCAAAGTCTTCAAGCAACTTCGGCGGTCAGATGCCTCTTTCGTTCGATCGAGATGTGGCGAGGGTCGTTGCCGAAGTTGATCGCATTGAGGCCGACACTCTGAGCCAGATGGAACACACGACGCTCGATCACCAAGGGCAGGTCCACACCTTGGGGAAGTTACTATTGTTCGATAAGCGCCTCTCGGTCCATCAGAATGAGGCCTGCAGTTTTTGCCATACGCCGGAGACGGGATTCACCGGGCCGATTCAGTCTTTGAATGAAACGACCGTGTCGTATCCGGGATCCGTCAGAACGAGATTCAGCAACCGCAAGCCGCAGAGTTACATGTATGCGCCTTTCTCGCCGGTGCTCCATTACAACGCACTTCAGGGTGACTTCGTTGGCGGCAATTTCTGGGATATGCGCGCGAGCGGCTACCGACTGCAGAATCCCAGCGCCGAACAAGCGCAGGGACCACCGACGAATCCCGTAGAGATGGGCTTGCCGGATTCCGCTTGTGTTGCCTACCGCCTTTCGAGCGCCCCCTATCGCAAGCTCTTTGAGACCGTGTGGGGGTCGGATTCGTTCAACATTCACTGGCCTGCCGGTGCGGAAAAGGTCTGTGCGACTCCAGGGCCGCCGACCGCGAATGATCAGTATCCCGTCCACTTGAGTCCTGCAGACCGAACTCGCGCCGATCATGTCTACGACGAATTCGGGCTGGCGGTTTCCGCATACGAATTCTCGCCGGAGGTAAGTCCCTTCACATCGAAATATGATTACGTGCAGGCAGAAAAAGACCGATTCACGCCGCAGGAAAAATTGGGCTATGAGTTGTTCCGCGGGAAGGCGCGATGCAACGAGTGTCATCGCGATGGCGGGCCGGGCGAAGAGCCCCTGTTCACGGACTTTACCGCCAGCAATCTCGGCGTCCCCAGGAATCCGGGATTGCAATACAACTACGAGGGCCAGCCCGACCAGCGCGGCTACACTCCCAACCTCGCCGGAGCGGCCTACGTCGATGCGGGAGTCGGATCCTTTCTGCGCACGCTGCAAAGCGATAGCGGTCAACTGGATCCTGATTCGGAATGGATTAAACTCGCGCCGAAGTTCGAAGCGAAATTCCAGGTCCCCACCTTGCGCAATGTTGACATGCGTCCAACGCCTGACTTTGTGAAGGCCTACATGCACAACGGCTATTTCAAAAGCCTGAAAGAGGTCGTGCATTTTTACAACACGCGGGACGTTCTGCCCAAATGCAAGGCAGCTGATCCGGGCGAGAAGGTCACTTGCTGGCCGGCACCCGAGGACCCAACCAATCTCAACAAACGCCAACTCGGCAACCTGAAACTGACGGACCCGGAAGAGGACGCCCTTGTCGCCCTCCTGAAAACACTCACCGACGGCTATAAGGTGCCAAGCCCACGAAGGGGGAAGTAGGATTTAATCTCTGAACTGGTTGATTGGTGGACCGGTTTATTGAAATGGACTCCCGATGAGTAGCACTACCAGACCTTTGATGCCAACCAAGTTGCCTGATCTACGCGATGGGGCGCCACTGCTGGCTCCCCTGCGGAAAGATGTGGCTTCCATCGGACCGCCGTGGTTGCCTTTGGCGCTGGTGTTGGCGGCGATTGCAGCGGTTGCCTATGCCGACCATGTTGTTCCCTCGATTTCGCTGGTATACCTCTACATCTTTCCTCTCGGCGCCGGCGCGATTCTCCTACGCAAGGAACTCAGCTACAGTCTCGTTGTATTTTGTATCTTGTTCCATGATTATTACTCCCCAAGACCTATCCATCCTGACCTGCGAATCTTCGGTAATCTTTCCGCGCTGCTGTGCTTCTCCCTCGTCGTTTACGTCATCCGGCGGTACATAAGGCAGCGGGAACTACTTGCCAAAACGATCCAGCAGCAACGTGACGATCTTCTCCAGGACGTGGAACTCGCCGCGCAGGTTCAGCGCATGTTTCTTCCCACGGGCAAGCCGGCGATTGCCGGACTTGAAATCACGGGCATGATGCAACCTGCCAGGGGGGTAGGCGGAGACTACTATAATTATGTTCCCGTCGACGCACACACCATGCAGATCGTCATTGCCGATGTATCCGGAAAAGGCGTTCCCGCCGCCCTTTTGATGTCCGCGACGGCGGCAGCCATGCGAGTTGAGTCCAGCCAGGATCGAAACATGCTCGAGCAAGTGGAACGATTGAATGCGGGAATCCATTTGGTATCGGACGCTGAACGGTACGTGACCTTGCTGATCGCGGAAATTGATACCCGCAAACGGACAATCCACTACGTAAACTGTGGCCACAATCCCGCTCTTCTGTTTCGAGCCAAGACGGGCACCCTCACACGGATGGATTCGTCCTGCCCACCCATCGGACTATCCCCAGAAGAGACTTGCGAGCTGGCCTCAGCTGACGTTGCCGGCGGTGATGTACTGGTCTTCTACACCGATGGCGTCACGGAGGCAGAGAACCCGCTTGGCGAAGAATTCGGCATGGAGCGTCTTTCCGCCGAAGTGCTCCGCGGTTCTTCCCTGTCCGCCGAGGACCTCATGACCAATATCTATAACGCTGCAGCAGAGTTTTGCGGCGATCACTTCAACGATGACGTAACCCTTCTCGTCGTCAAGTGCAATTTCGACGGCTCCTCAACTGCGAGTTCATAAAGCTTTCCGCGAGAACAGCCCCTTAAGACATGAGTAGCCCAGACTGAGGCAGGCGACTCTCGTCCGCGTTGGTTCATTCCCTTTCCTAAGTCGCTCTCCATCTGAAAGCGGCGCTGTCAGCGTGCTGACAATCATCCAATGTGCCGGACTTATCGCTCCTCAGTCCCTCCGTCCAATTTCAGCCTCCCCTTCCTTAAGCTCCCTGTTTTCAATCACTTTTTGGAACTCCTGCGCTCGCTCCCATCTGGCATCCCGGCTGCATTATTTTGGGCCAGAGTCAAGAAGGACTCCTGGAGGGAAATCACATGCGAAAATTTTTGACCTGTCTAAGCAGCATTCTATTAGTTGTCCTGCCGCCGCTCACCCAAGTGGCAAGCGCAGCGGATCAAACCAAAGATGACGACCGCTTGCGAAATTGTGGAACGGTCTTGAAAGAAATTCTCGGTGTTCCTGACAACATCCCGCAGGACCTCCTCGACAAGGCTGATTGCGTTGTCGTGTTTCCCTCTGTCCTGAAGGCCGCCTTCATCCTCGGCGGAAGCTACGGGCGGGGCGCTATGTCGTGCCGCAACGGTGAAGACTTCCGAGGACCGTGGAGCGCTCCCACGATGATGGCTCTGGAGGGCGGCAGTTTCGGCCTTCAGATCGGTGGAGAAGCTACGGATTTTGTCTTGCTCGTGATGAATGAACGCGGCGCGAGGGGCATCCTCGCCAGCAAGGTCAAGCTGGGAGGCGACGCATCCGTTGCCGCAGGTCCAGTCGGCCGCGATTCGTCGGCCGAAACGGACGCAACTCTGCGAGCCGAAATCCTGAGTTACTCACGGGCGCGTGGCCTGTTTGGCGGAGTCTCCCTCGAAGGCTCCACCATCCGGCCTGACAACGGCGACAACCGTCGTCTGTACGGTAAGAAGATCCCGGCGAGCGATATCGTTCTGTCCCGAAGGGTCGCGGTGCCTCCAGCTGCCCGCCAATTGGTTTCGACACTGGACGCCAAGACTCCGAAACGCAGGCCATAGGTCGATTTGAGAAATGGAATCCGGCCAAGCCGGAGGGGTGAATTATGTGGATTGTCAAACTAGCACTGAGCCGGCCATACACCTTTGTGGTGGTGTCCATACTCATCCTGATCATGGGCGGGCTGTCGATTGTTCGGACGCCAACCGACATCTTCCCGAACATCAACATACCCGTGGTAAGCATCATCTGGACTTACAACGGCCTCGTGCCTGAGGACATCGCCGACCGCATCGTGAGTATCACGGAGAGGGCGCTTACCACCACCGTTGACAACATCGAGCACATCGAATCCCAGTCACTCTACGGCATTGCTGTTGTCAAAGTATTTCTGCAGCCAAACGCGAATATTCAACAAGGTATCGCCCAGATTACCGCGGTCTCGCAGACCCAACTCAAACAGCTGCCCGCGGGATCGACCCCGCCTCTCATTCTTGCCTACAGCGCATCGAGTGTGCCCGTGCTCCAGTTGGCCCTCTCGGGACAAAATCTGTCTGAGCAAGAACTCAACGACTATGGCTTGAACTACATTCGGACCCAGCTCATCACGGTTCCGGGAGCATCTGTGCCTTATCCCTATGGCGGGAAACAGCGCCAGGTGCAGGTCGATCTAAATACGACGGCGTTGCAGTCAAAGGGCCTCTCCGCCCTGGACGTCGTCAACGCGATCAGCGTTCAGAATCTGATTCTGCCGACGGGAACTTCCAAGATCGGCTCGAGGGAATACGATGTTTCCATTCCCAATGCGGCGCCGCAGACGATTGCGGACCTGAACCGCATCCCCATCAAGACCATTGGCGGCACCACGATCTACATCAAAGACGTGGCCTGGGTGCGCGACGGTTTTCCCCCGCAAACGAATATCGTGCGCGTTGATGGCCAGCGCTCTGTATTGCTGACGATCCAAAAGGCCGGCAATGCGTCAACGCTGGACGTAATCGCCGGCATCAAGGGCCTGCTCCCTCAAATCCAAACGACTGTTCCACCCCAACTGCAGATATCGCCGCTGGCGGATCAATCCATCTTTGTTCGCGGCGCAATCAGCGGAGTTGTCAGAGAAACGCTGATTGCCGCGTGCCTGACCGCCTTCATGATCCTCACATTTCTCGGCAGCTGGCGAAGTACCGTCATCATCGCGACTTCGATCCCTCTGGCCATCCTCACCTCCATCATTGTGCTCAGCGCGATCGGGGAAACAATCAATATCATGACGCTCGGCGGACTCGCCCTGGCGGTCGGCATCCTGGTGGACGACGCGACCGTTGAGGTCGAGAACATTAATCGCAACCGCGAAGCGGAGCCAGACAAGGACATGGACGCCGTTGTCCTGGAAAGCGCCTCGCAAATCGCCACACCTGCATTCGTGTCCACGCTTTCCATCTGCATTGTGTTCGCTCCCATGTTCCTGCTCTCCGGTGTTGCGCGCTACCTGTTCGTGCCACTCGCGGAAGCTGTCGTTTTCGCCATGTTGGCCTCGTATTTCCTTTCCAGGACGATTGTTCCGACGATGGCGAAGTACCTGCTGCGGGGAGAGAAACACGAGGGACATGCCTCCAGCCGTAATCCGCTGGTACGGTTACAAAAGGGCTTTGAATCGGCTTTCGAGAGGTTTCGCCTGGCGTATCGCGGCCTGCTGGAAACTTGCCTCCATCACCGCGCTCTTTTCCTGGCTGCGTTCTTCGCCACCTGCCTTGGCTCTCTGGCAATTCTCCTCCCATGGCTGGGCCGCGACTTTTTCCCCAGCGTTGACAGCGGAACTTTCAAACTTCATCTTCGTGCTCCCACGGGGATGCGTATCGAAGAAACCGCCAACCTTTGTGATCAGGTCGAGCAGTCGATTCGGCATCAGATTCCGGCAAGCGAAGTCCTCAACGTCATTGACAACATCGGTCTGCCCTACAGCGGCATCAACCTCTCCTACAGCAATTCCGCGCCGGTTGGCTCATCGGACGCCGACATCCTTGTGACCCTTTCCGCCAAGCACCATCCCACGGACGATTACATTCACCAGCTTCGCCTGTCACTTCCAAAGCAGTTCCCGGGCGTGACCTTCGCCTTCTTGCCTGCTGACATGGTCAGCCAGATTCTTAATTTTGGCCTGCCGGCTCCCATCGATGTGCAGGTCGTGGGAAACAACCTGGAGGGAAACCAGCGCTACGCAAATGCGCTCCTCGAAAAACTGAAATACGTCACAGGAACGGCCGATCTGCGGATCCAGCAGCCTTTCGATGAGCCCTATCTCCGCATGAGGGTCGAACGTACGAAAGCGGAAGAACTCGGATTTTCGGCCCACGATATTGCACAAAACCTTCTAGTGTCACTGAGCGGCAGCTTCCAGACTTCGCCCACCTTTTGGGTGGACCCAAAGAATCATGTCAGCTACCAAATCGCCACGCAGACTCCGCAATACCGCACGGACACTTTGCAGAACGTAGAGAACATCCCGGTCACAGGCACGGACCCAACTGCTCCTCCGTCGCTCATGGCCAGTCTGGTATCCGTGCAGCGGGGAGCAGGAATGGCAGTGGTCTCTCATTACAACGTGGCGCCAGTGATTGACATCTTTGGCGCTGTCACTGGACGCGACCTCGGCGGGGTGGCCGGAGACATCAACAAAATCATTGACGACACACGCCAGCAGTTGCCGCGCGGTTCTCGTGTCGTTGTCCGCGGGCAGGTTCAGACGATGCAAGCCTCCTACATCGGCCTTCTGAGCGGGCTGGCGTTCTCCATCGTGCTCGTCTATCTGCTGATCGTCGTCAACTTTCAGTCCTGGCTGGATCCTTTCATCATGATTTCCGCGCTGCCCGCAGCACTCGCCGGCATTGCGTGGTTTTTGTTTATAACCCACACGACGCTGAGCGTGCCGGCGCTCATGGGAGCCATCATGTGCATGGGCGTCGCGACGTCAAACAGCATCCTGGTCGTGAGCTTTGCGACCGAAAAAATGATGGAAGGAAAAGATTCCCTCAGCGCCGCACTGGAGGCAGGCTTCACGCGCTTTCGACCTGTGCTGATGACCGCTCTGGCCATGATCATCGGCATGGTGCCAATGGCACTCGGCTTAGGGGACGGCGGAGAGCAAAATGCTCCCCTTGGCCGGGCCGTCATCGGTGGCTTGATTTTCGCAACGGTTTCGACACTCTTGTTTGTCCCGGCATTTTTCAGCGTTCTGCAGGGCTCGCGCCTGCATCCGGCACAATCGGGAAATCAGCAGTAAGCAGAAAACTATCTGGAGTCTATATGTCGTCTCAAACTGAAGATCGCAATCAACTCAACGAGCAATCACACCCTGCGAGTGATGCAGGAGCAAGGAAAGGTTCCCGCAAATCCTGGCTTGCCCTGGTCATCACCGTAGTCGTGGTTGCCGCCTTACTCGGATCCGGAATCTGGTCCCGTGTGAAGGCTCGCACGACGCTGAAGGCGGAAACGGCCCAAGTGGCGCTCACCCCAGTATCGGTCGTTTCGCCGAAGCAAACGGCGCCTACCCAGGAGATCATCCTCCCTGGGAATGTCCAGCCGTTCATCACTTCGCCGATCTACGCGCGGACCAACGGATATTTGAGGAAGTGGTACGTCGACATTGGAGCGCGCGTCAAGCAAGGTCAACTGCTCGCTGTTATCGAGACTCCGGAAGTTGACCAGCAACTGCAGCAGGCTCGCAGCAACCTGGTCACGGCGCAGGCAAATCTTGAGCTCGCTTCGATCACTAAAACCCGGTATCTGGGGCTCTTGAAAACCAACGCAGTATCTCAGCAGGACGTCGACAATGCCGTCGGTACTTACAACGCCAACAAAGCAATTGTCGAGGCCGACCAGGCAGCCGTAGACCAGTACACGGCACTGGTGTCATTCGAAAAGATTTACGCTCCGTTCGACGGCATCGTCACCGCTCGGAACACGGATATCGGCGATCTGATTAACTCCGGCAGCAGCAGCGCCGTTAAGACCGATCTCTTCCACATCGCTCAACCCGGGGTATTGCGCGTTTACGTAAACGTTCCGGAGGAATATTCGCAAGGGATTACGGCCGGTATGACAGCTGATCTCAGTTTGACCGAGTTTCCGGGACGAAGCTTTCACGGAAAACTCGTGCGCACCGCCGATTCCATCAACGTAACAACCCGCACCTTGCTGATCGAAATAGACGTGGACAATCCTACGGGCACGCTGCTCACCGGTTCCTACGCGGAGGTCCACTTGAAAGTCCCGGAGCATAAGTCAACCCTTATCCTTCCCGTAAATACTCTGCTATTTCGCTCGGAGGGTTTACGGGTCGGCGTTGTGAAAGACGGGGAAGTCGTGCTGACTGCGGTGACTCCCGGGCACGATTTCGGCGATCGCATTGAAATCGTTTCCGGCGTCTCGCCAGACGATCAGGTGATCGTCAATCCGCCTGATTCCCTTGTTTCCGGTCAGGCAGTCCAAATTGTTCAGGCATCGCTGCCGGGAGATGTCAAGTGAGCGGCCCTCAAAATGCAATTTTGGTCGAACGTCCGCGGTTAGCAGCCTGGCTGGAAGTTTTGCTCCTGATCGCGATACTCCAGTTGACCGGGTGCACGGTTGGACCGAAGTACCACACCCCCACGGCGCAAGTTCCCGCCTCTTATAAAGAGGTAGGGGACTGGAAACCCGCCCAACCCAATGATCAGAATCTTGGTGGTACGTGGTGGACGATATTCAAAGATCCGCAGCTTGACGCGCTGGAACTCCAGGTCAACGTATCGAATCAGAATCTAAAAGCCGCGGAGGCGCAGTATCGCCAAGCGCGAGCCGTCCTGCGTTACTATCGGGCGGACTACTTTCCCACCGTGACCGCCGGACCCACGGCCACCCGGACGCGCGTGTCCTCCCGCCGCCCGCCCCCAAGTTCCATCTTTGACGGCATCACCTACAACGACTTTGCTTTGCCCGTCGACGTTTCCTATCAAGCCGACGTCTGGGGACGCGTTCGGCGCAATGTCGAGTCATATCGAGAGCAAGCGCAAGCCAGCGCGGCGGACTTGGCTACCGTCAATCTGAGCATGCACGCGGATTTGGCCGTTGACTACTTTCTGGCTCGCAGCCTTGACGCCGAGGAGCAGCTCCTCAATTCGACTGTGAAGCAATATGAACAAGCCTTGGAATTGATCGAGAGCCGTTTTGCAGGAGGCATCGCTTCCGATGTGGAGGTCCAGCAGGCCAGAACTCAGCTTGAAACAACTCGCGCGCAAGCAATCGACGTGGGAGTCGCTCGCGCCCAGTACGAACACGCCGTTGCCATTCTTATCGGCAAACCTCCTGCCGAGTTTACTCTGCCTCCGCTGCCCCTCACTGCGCCTCCTCCAGATATTCCCGTCAGCCTGCCTTCGGAACTTCTGGAACGGCGCCCGGACATCGCTGCCGCGGAGCGGCGAGTCGCGTCCGCCAATGCCCAGATCGGGGTCGCAAAAGCGGCCTACTACCCGCTCATCAGTTTGGGCGCCTCGGGAGGATTTGAAAGCTCCAGCATCACCACTTTGCTCAATGGACCGAGCGGCCTTTGGTCTCTTGGGTTTTCTGCCGTGACGACCATCTTCGACGTGGGAAGGCGCCGGGCGGCTTCGGATCAAGCCATCGCTGCCTACGATCAAACCGTGGCCAACTATCGCGAAACCGTGCTGACCGGTTTTCAGCAAGTAGAGGACAACGTAGCGGCACTGCGCATCCTCGAGCGCGAAGCGCAAACGCAGCAACAAGCAGTCGTGGCGGCTCAGAAATACTTGGAACTCGCCGTCACGCGTTACAAGGGCGGCGTCACCAGCTATCTCGAAGTGACCACTGCTCAGAGCGCCGCTCTCTCCGATGAGGTCGCTGCGGTCAATATTCTTGGCCGCCGCATGGTGGACGCAGTGGGTCTCATCCAAGCGCTCGGCGGCGGCTGGGATCGCTCCGCTTTGCCGGCACGTCCCGAATGCTGCGGGAAACTGACAAGCAGTTCAAGATAGGTTGCGCCCATTATTCAGAATCATGCACTCCAGATCGAGTGTGTGCGAATTACGCCCGTCCAAATACCAGCGTCCTCCATTCTGACACCATGCCAAGCTACGGACGCTCCGCCGAGGCCTGCGCTTTGCGAAGAATAGCGCAACTGGCTTAAGTCACTGAAGATGCTGCCTTTTCGGGAGATCATCTTTTCCGCGGTTTGGTATCAAGAGTGCCTTTCTACATCTCGTACTAAATTCCGCGGCATTATGAACTTTAAGGCGCGGATCTCTAAGAAAGGGAGAATTAACTATGTACCGCAAAATGTTCAGTGGCATGTTCTGTCTGATGCTGATCGGCGCAACCATCCTAGCACCCAAGAGTCGGGCCGACGAATCGGATCGGAAAACGATTGTGACTCTCAACCAACCCATTCAGGTTCCGGGGAAAGTGCTTCCCGCGGGCACCTATGTTTTCAAGTTGCTGGATCGCAACGATGTCACCCTCGTCGCAATTTTCAACGGCGACGAGTCGCATTTGATCACTACCGTCCAGGGTGTTTCAGACGTTCGGACGGAAACCCCGGACAAAACCATCCTTCAGCTCGAAGAGCGCCCCTCCGGCCAACCACAAGCCCTGAAGGCTTGGTTCTACCCTGGTGCTGACGCCGGCGTTGAGTTTGTCTATCCAACGCATAATTAATATAAAAGGATAATTTTCCAAGACATTCGCCACAGCTGAGGTCGAATCGTTTTCTGCTCCGGCAAGCGCAAACGGTTGCGCCCCTGCCGAGCCAGCACGCGATCCACCCTGCTGTGGCCAACGTCCAAAGCCGGCGCAGTAGGCGGACTTGCCTGCCTTGCTGGGACGGCGCAAATATGCGCTGAATCGAATCTGCCCGCGTTGATGCTACAGGCCAGGCAACTCCTGACGGCTACCTTGAGGACTACAGGAATTCACTCCTAAGTTAAGAGAAATTGTTTATGGCCTCGGTTTCTGCCCTGGCGGTTTTCTTGCGCTGCTGCCAGTTTCGCGACAGCAATCGCAGCCAGGGCGTCTACCTCAGCAGGTCCTTCGCGTATTTGGCCGGAACGGCAAGGTTCGAGCCGCCAAAATCCCTGAGCACTGCGAAATTTATGCCGATCACTTTTCCGTTGCGGTTGAAAAGCGGTCCGCCCGAACCGCCGGAAGTGGTGGCGGCGTCGTAGACAATTTTGTCCTCGAGCACGTCGCCGATATGGCCCTGCGTAGTGGTGGGGCGGATGAGGCGCTGGGAAGCGAGTAGCGACATGATGTCTTTTACATCTTCCGCGCCGCCCGCGATTTTCTGCGCCACGTCCGTGCCTGCCCTGGCGAGAATACCCTCAATCCCGGTGGGGTAGCCGATCAGCACGACGGGGTCTCCCGTAACAGTCGATTCGTTGCGATCGTCGAATTCGAGCACCGCGGAGTTGGGCGGGAGCGGAGATTCAAGCTGAAGCGTGGCGACGTCCGCCTTCGAGGAAATGCGGTCCAGTTTGGCGCGCAAACCCTCGGCTTTTCCAGGGAAGTAAACCTCGTAAGCAAATGCGTAAGCGGTAGCTCCCTGATCTAGTAGCCGCTTCATATCCTGGTCTTTCCACCAAGGTTCGACGACGTGGTGATTGGTTATAATTTCCCCGTCGCGCTTCACGACAAAACCGGTGCCGAAAACATCAATCTGGAGAGGGGGTCCCGCGCCGACTAGATCGAGCTGAACCATGCCTTTGTCGTCGACGATCGGCTTGGCCGCGGCATCGACAGCGACGCGAATAGGGAGGCCAGATGGCTTGTCGAGAAATCCGACCACAACGTGCAGCAAGCAGACGCTCGGACCGAAATCATGCACCACCGTTTCGGCAATCTTGCCTTCGCTTTCGAGCAGTTTCAAGCGGCTTTGGGTATCCGCGAGCTGGCGCTTCAGAGAATCGGCGTCCGCTGCGCCTGCTAAGGCTACTTTCTTACGGAGATCCTCGGACTGCACTTTCAGAGAATCGCGTGTGGCAGATGCGGAATGCGACTGCGCGTCGAGCGATCCGCGCATGAACTCCGCGCGACGCAGAAGCTCGCCTTGCTGGCCCAGACCGTTGCTCAGGCGCGCGATTTCCGCGCGCAACTGCCGAGTTTCCTTGCGCGTGCCGCGGCTGGAAATACCCAGGTCGATCGCCGCGAGAACAGCGGCCGTGCTGAGCACAAAAACAGCCGGAATCAGCCAGAAGCGGCGTATGCCGAGAGGGCGGCTTAGCAATTGGAGGGCGATATCCGCAAAATGCTCTCGTTGCACGGCATACTTAAGCAGGGTCTTCAGCTCTTCTTGCGGCTTGCGCTCGCGGAATTGCGTGCGGACCCTGGCGGCAAATTCCACGCCTTCAAATGGAAAAGAGATCACATCATCGGCGCCGAGGTCCAAGGCGCGTGCGCGCTCCACGGCGCCGCCTTGAACAATCATCACGATCTTGAGTGACGACTCCGTCTCGGAGCGGGCCCTGAGCTGGGCGATCAGTCCGCAGCAGCTCAAGTCCGAAGGCGTTGCTTCCGTGACCAAAACCTCGGGCGACAGTTTAAGCACTTGGTCAACGGTCAAGCCGTGATGCGCGGAAACGTCATACCCCTGACTAGCCAACGACTTATTGGCAGCTTCCATAGAATCAACGCCGAGATTGAGCAGTAAAACGCGCATCATGTGTTCGATGCTAACCGGCATTCGAGAGGTGCGGTTCAGTTCGAGCCGCGAAGATTTGCGATTACCAGACATTCATTCAACCGGGACTCACTGACGGCGGATTGGCACGACTGTCAAAAGCTAGTTGAGGATACCTGTATAAAGAAACGCAATACACCTACTTTTGTTTGCTTTCAACGATTTACGGTCCGACCCTTTTGGACTCTCGCGTGCTTCCAGTAGAGCGACTGTTGTAAGTTGGGGATACTAACGAAGGAAAGGGGATCAGTCCACATGACACGCCAGTCTGAAGAGTTCCATCCGCAGGCAGCCAGGCGCATATTCCTGGCGGTCGTCAATCAGGCCATTTTTGATGTTTTGGAAAACAACGAAGAAGCGAAAGCGGCAGAGCAATGGCTGTTGAGCAGAGACTTTGACAACCTTGCAGAACTGCTAAACTGCGAAGCGGAAGCATTTGGTCTCGCTGACCAACGGGTCGTCGCGTAGAATTCAGAGGTTGACTGGCAGTCGCGTCTCGGCCAGAATTTTCCCGCGAACAAACAAATGGTCGTCACTACCGAATACGCGGACATTGTTCTGCCGGGGTCGCCGATGCGGGCCTTTGTCGCGGCGCCCAAGGGGGAGCGGCAGTATCCCGGAATTTGGTGCTATTCGGATATTTTTCAGCTCACGCCGCCACTGTTGCGCACTTGCGTGCGGTTGGCCGGGTATGGATTTGTTGTCGCGGCGCCGGAAATCTATCGCCGCATCGAACCACCTGGAACAGTGATCCCCTTCGATGACGCGGGACGCGCCCGTGGCCAGCAAGACGCCGCGAAGACTCCGGTGACGCATTTCGATGCCGACTGCCGCGCGGGTCTAGACTGGCTCTCCAAACATCCGAAGGTCGCACGAGGGAAAATCGGCACTGTGGGTTTCTGCATTGGCGGCCACCTCGCCTTCCGCGCGGCGTTCCAGCCCGATGTCCGTGCCACGGTCTGCTACTACGGGACGGGCATCCATGACGGCAAGCTCGGCCTGGACGCCGACGCCGGATCGTTGGCCCGGGCAAAAGAGATCCGCGGCGAACTTCTGATGATCTTCGGGACCCAGGACCCGCACGTTCCCGACACGGGAAGGAAAACGATTGACAGGGCGTTGAAGGACTCCGGTATCCGGTACAACACCTTGCTGTATCCGACCGAGCATGCCTTTACGCGCGACGAAGGGCCGCGTTTCGATCCTGAGGCGGCGGACCTGGCATTCGCGGAGATGGTTCGTTTATTCCGTAAAGCTTTCGTGAGCTGAAACGGTTCGCGCCACCCCCCTCCCCCTGTTTTTGGCAGGAAGGCATGGTCGCAGAGCCGGCGAGAATCGTGCCGACTTCCCGAAACAGTTATAACTTATTGGTATACTTTTTTATTAACTATCATAAGTAGTTTGGATTGAGCGCGGCAGCGACGGGCCTGATCAGAATTGGAGCTTGAGGGCGAGCTGGATGGAGCGGGGGCCGCCGCTCTGCCCACCACTGCCTGGCGAGCTGGCCAGCGTCTGTGTGGGCTGGGCGAACTGCGACGAACCGAGGAAGTTGATTGGGCTGCCGAAATTGGGGTGATGGAAGATGTCGAGGAAAGCGGCTCGAAAACGAAGCCCACGACGTTCTCCACGGGAATTGAATCATGAAATACCTCTTCAGGTCTCTCCAAAGGAGCCTCCATTGGGATTTGTTCACGGTGCCCAACGACGGTATCATCAGCGCTAACAGTCTCGGGTACGGTACGGCTTACTCGTGCGAACTTAACGCTTAATCCTTCATGAGGGAGATCCATCGTGTCGCGCCTGCACATAGTCGCACGTACCGCAACATTCTCAGTGCCAGTGCTGTTGGCGTCCTTTGTGACGATCGGATGCCACTCTTCATCAAAAATTTCAGCTCCGATGCTTGCTTTCACCAAGGTCCCCGCCGCAGAGCAGGAGAGTCCCTACAAGACAGACATATTCGAACGTGACTACAAGACAGACATAATCGAAGGTCGTGCCATAGGGGCTCGACCCGGGCAGCGACTCGTGTTGTACGCAAAGGCAGATGGACGATGGGGCGTGTGCCGGCAACCAGGTCAGCCGTTTACGAATGTCGAAACTGATGGCCGGTGGCAAGCTTCAGTCCACCTGGGAATACAATATGCCGCTCTGTTGGTTGATCCAACCTACAATCCGCCTGAACAAACTGAATCGTTGCCGATCGTCGGCAACGGCGTGGTGGCGCTGGCGGTCGTTAACGGGGAAGGCGCAGCGCCGGTACCCCCGTCGCCCAAGATACTGAACTTCAGCGGTTACGAGTGGACGACGAGTACCGGGCCAATTTTTCACGCCGGGTCAAGAAACTTTTTCGATCCTGCGAACGTTTGGACGGACGAAACAGGTGCGCTGCATCTTCGCATATCGGGAAGCTCTGGAAAGTGGGGTGCGGCGGAGCTGAAGCTCACGCGTAGCCTGGGATACGGAACATACAAGTTCCAGGTGCGCGATGTCTCACATCTCGAACCTTCTGCTCTTCTAACTCTAATCACCTGGGACGGCGTTGGCACAGAGAGCACCCGGCGCGAGTTGGACGTTGAGCTTGGTCGTTGGGGATACGTTGATAATACTAACGTGAATTATGTCGTACAGCCCTACTACGTTCCAGCTAACTTTGTTGCCTTTCGGGTGCCGCCGGGTCTTTACACTCATTCGTTTCGGTGGGAACCGGGGAAAGCAACGTTTTCGACGGTAGCAGGATCGAGCAATACAGGCGGCGGTCGCGTCATCAACCAGCACGTGTTTACCTCCGGTGTGCCTACCCCGGGGGGCGAATCGGTGCGCGTCGCCTTGTATGTATTTCATCAAGGCAAAATCCCCCTGAAAAACGAGAATGAGGCCATAATCGACAAATTCGAGTACCTCCCGTGATTTGCTGGTTGAAGCCAACTCGATGGACTGTTATTGGAATCGCGCTAGCGGGCCTTGGCACGGATGCACGTGCACTCGATCCCAATCGTCTGCCCACCCAGTACGTCCGCGAAGAATGGACCACCGAAAGCAGATTTCCCGGCGGCGCTGTCAACGGCATCACGCAAACCGCAGATGGATACCTTTGGATTGGAACCGACAGAGGACTGATACGTTTCGACGGCCTCAATTTCAGACCTGTCTCTTTTACTTCCATCACCAACGCATTGAACATTACGATATTACAACTCCTTACGGATGCTCGCGGAACACTGTGGATCCGTCCAGAGGGCGCCTATCTCGTACGCCAAAAAGATGGCGAGTTTGAGAGTATCAGATACGGTTTATACGCGATCACCGCCATATCAAAAGATAACCACGATGGAGTACTGATTTCGGACATCGAGCAGGGCACATACCGGTTCAGGGCAGACGACGTTCAGAAATTGGGACCCGCTTCTCCGCCAGTAATCTCTCTGGCAGAGACCGCCGAAGGCAAGATCTGGATTGGCACACTCGGCGATGGCCTCTTTCTTCTTACGGGCGGGCGACTTACGAAGGTCAGTGCAGGATTGTCCGACCGAAAGATCACTTGTCTGCTGCCGATCGGTGAAGAGTTGTGGGTCGGCACCGACACGGGCTTGTATCGCGGGAACAGCAACGGCTTTCGTCGGGTTGGATTGCCGCCGTTCCTGGGTAGTGTCCAGGTTTTGAGCATCCTGCGCGATCGTGACTCGAATATCTGGGTGGGCACGGCCCGCGGGCTACTGCGCATCAATGAGAAGGGCATTGCGTTCTCAGAAGAAAGTGAGCTCCGCGGAGACGGCGGGATTAACGTTCTCTTCGAGGACCGCGAAGGGAATCTCTGGATCGGGGGTGCGCGAGGGCTGGGCCGCATTCGAGACAGTACATTTGTAACTTATTCATCTGTTAACGATCCTCGTTTCGAGCACGGTGGGCCTACTTATGTCGACCAGGAGGGCCGCACCTGGTTCGCTCCCGCTCAAGGTGGGCTGTATATTCTCCAAAATGGCCGCGCTCAACCCGTTACATCGATACCAGCACGTGATGTCGTCTATTCCATCACCGGACGGGAAGATGAGGTGTGGGTTGGACGTCAACGCGGCGGACTCACCCGTTTACGATTTCGCAACGGTTCGATAGCCAGCCAGAGCTATACAGAGGCAAACGGACTGGCCCAAAACAGTGCCTATGCTGTTTATGAGAGCCGCGATGGCTCTGTGTGGGCCGGGATGCTAAACGGCGGTGTCAGTAAATTCAAAGCCGGACAGTTCACTACGTATACGATGATGAGCGGTCTCGCTTCGAATACCGTCTCGTCCATCCTTGAAACCCGTGATGGTGCAATATGGTTTGCCACACCTAGCGGGCTGAGTTCTTTTTCAAACGGCCAATGGAGAACCTATACGACGGTAGAGGGTTTGCCTTCCCTAGAGGTGAACTGCCTTTTCGAAGATTCATCCGGGACTCTCTGGAGTGGAACGTCTGCTGGTCTTGCCTTTTTTGCCTCTAACCGTTTTCAAATTCCTCATGAGTCGCCCGACGTTTTGCGCAAACAAATAGTCGGAATGGCGGAGGACAGGAGCGGAAGGTTTTGGATCGCGACTGCAGACCATGTTTTGCGCGTTCCACGCGACAAACTGCTAAACGGCGCTGTGCAGGGAGCCGATGTTCGAGAGTATGGCCAGGCCGATGGTCTCGAGAGCACTGGAGGAGTGAAGCGCAGCCGATCGGTGGTCTCGGATTCGGCGGGCAGGATCTGGTTTTCACTTAGCCGCGGCTTGTCGGTTGTTAATCCATCCCAGATCACTGACAATTCAGCTCCAGCGCTGCCCCATATCGAGGCAGTTTTCGCAGACGGAAGTCCAGTTGATTTTCGACAACCATTCCGGATCTCTACGAAACAGCAGAAGACGACGTTTCAATTCGTGGCACTGAGCTTGGCTAATTCCGAACGCGTCCGATACCGTTACAGGCTCGATGGTTTCGATCATGGTTGGAGTGACCCTGTTGCGAGCCGCGAAGCCACGTACACGAATCTGGGCGCAGCATCGTACAGATTTCGCGTTATGGCGTGTAACAGCGACGGTCTGTGGGATGCCTCGGAGGCTGCGGTCGGGTTCGAGGTTGAACCGACCGTCTGGCAAACGTGGTGGTTTCGGACTAGCTGCGCCGCCTTAATACTTCTTTTGGTGTGGTGCGTGTATCTCTATCGCTTGCACCAACTCGCCAAGGAATTCAATATTCGCCTAGAAGAGCGTGTCGGCGAGCGCACGCGTGTCGCGCGAGAATTGCACGACACTCTATTGCAAAGTTTCCATGGACTGTTGCTGCGCTTTCAGGCAGCGACTAATTTGCTGCCGGAGCGTCCGGCCGAAGCCAGGAAAACACTCGAGAGCGCCATCGATCAGGCCGCTCAAGCGATCACTGAGGGCCGGGATGCCGTACAGGGCTTGCGCTCATCCACGGTCGTGGCCAGCGATTTTGCGTTGACGATAAACACTTTGGGTCAAGAACTCGCGTCCGGTGAAACAAACCCAAATGCAACCGAGTTTCACGTGGATGTTGAAGGAACGCCGCAGAATCTCCATGCAGTCCTCCGAGATGAAGTCTACCGGATCGCAGGAGAGGCAATGCGCAATGCCTTCAAGCACGCACAGGCGCAGCGGATCGAAGTGGAAATCCGATATGACGAACGGCAACTACGGCTGCGGGTTCGAGATGACGGGAAGGGCATTGACGCGAAGCACCTGAAGGAAGGGGGGCGCGCCGGACACTTCGGGTTACGCGGTATGCGCGAACGGGCCAAGTTGATGGGAGGGAAGTTGGCGGTGTGGAGCGAGCGCGATTCGGGCACGGAGGTGGAGCTGAGGATTCCGGCGTCGCGGGCTTACGAGACAGCCCCTGGGCGACGGCGTTCATGGCTGGCGGAGAAGTTGTCAGGGAAAGAGACGGAGATGAAGTCATGAGTGGTGAATCTTCAGCCTCGATTCGGATTCTGTCGGTGGACGATCATCCGGTGTTGCGCCAAGGCGTTGCTGCGCTAGTAGGCGGGCAAGTAGACATGAGTGTAGTCGCCGAAGCGTCGAATGGGCGCGAAGCGATCCAGCAATTCCGCGCGCACCATCCGGATGTCACGCTCATGGACTTGCAGATGCCGGAAATGAGCGGGCTTGATGCGATTATCGCGATTCGCGGGGAATTTCCGGAGGCACGCATCATCGTGCTGACGACGTATGCGGGCGACATGCAGGTGCTGCGGGCGCTTAAAGCCGGCGCCCGGGGCTACCTGCTAAAAAATAGCTTACACAAGGAACTGCTGGAGACCATCCGTAGCGTGCATGCGGGGAAAAGGGCGCTTTCCACGGAGGCTTCCATGCAACTTGCGGAGCATGCCGCCGATGATGCGCTCACCCCAGCGGAAATCCGTGTCCTGCGGCTGATTGCGGAAGGGAATGCCAACAAGGAGATTGCGGCCCGGCTTTCGGTCAGCGAAGAAACGGTCAAAGGCCAAGTCCGGAATATCCTTTCCAAATTAGGCGCGAACGACCGTACCCATGCCGCGATGATAGGCTTGAAACGCGGAATCATAGAGTTCTAGTCGCTCAAAAGAGTGGTTTTGAGGGGACCTTTTGGGGGTTCCCGGTCGCGTTGGGAATTTTGTAACCTGAACCTCCGTTGAGACGGCTTTATTCGACATTCGCCCACGGGTTGCCCGGCGTCGGCCTTCTATTAATGAGGGCCGTAGCAGCGATTGTGTTGGCTTTTCATGGGGTTGCGACACTCCAGAATGGACCTTCGCTCGAATCTGCCATATTGCACGTGGTGACGACCGGCGTAGGGTTACTTCTGCTCGCAGGCTTATGGACGCCCATCGCGGGAGCGCTTACGGCGGCCTTCGCGCTGTGGTCCGCCTTCTGGCATTCCGGCGATCCGTGGAGTTGCATCATGCTAGCTACCCTGGGTGCAGCCCTGGCATTGCTTGGGCCCGGGCGCTGGTCGGTGGATGCTCGCCTTTTTGGATGGAAGCGCATCGACATGGGAGATCGAAGAGGTTAGGTCTCCTACTACTTTTGAGTTAGTCCTCCCGTACTTCAAAAGGGTATTCCTCCCGTTCCGATATGGTGTACGCGGTGACTCCATCGGGGGTTGTCCGCGGAGGGCACCGGCTTCACAATGCGCGGAATGAGCAAAGGTGCAGCAAGAGTGCAAGTTTACTAGGTTAGGGGAAAAGTGATGGCAAGCGTGGCTGTAATCATGGTGGATCCAAAGCAGTCTGAAGAAAAACTCCAACACGATATCGTTGCTCTGCGCGAAGAAACGGATCAAGCATCAATGTTCGAGGAGATCGTCGGAACTTCTGCGGCGCTGCAAAGAGTATTGTCACTGGTGTCCAAGGTCGCTCCCACGGACGCCAGCGTGCTGATCACCGGCGAAACTGGGACGGGCAAAGAACTGGTGGCCCGCGCGATCCACAGGCGTTCCCAGCGATCCTCAAAACCATTTGTAACTGTCAACTGCGCTGCCATCCCGCGCGACTTGATCGCCTCCGAATTATTTGGCCATGAGAAAGGTTCTTTCACCGGAGCGGTACAGCGGCGCGTGGGCCGGTTCGAATTGGCGGACGGCGGCACAGTCTTCCTCGATGAAGTTGGAGAGCTTCCTAAGGAGACGCAGATCGCTCTCTTGCGTGTTTTGCAGGAACGCGAATTTGAACGCGTTGGCGGAACTCGATCCATCCAAACAAATGTTCGGGTCGTTGCTGCCACCAACCGTGATTTGCGGGCTGCCACCGCTGCTGGAACGTTTCGCAGCGACCTATTTTACCGGCTTAACGTTTTTCCGCTTGAGGTTCCTCCTCTGCGTGACCGCCGGGAAGATATTCCGGAGTTAGTCGAATATTTCATCGATCGTTGCGCGAATCACATGGGAAAGAACATAATCGGAATCAACGATAAGAGCTTGGAATTGCTTCAGTCGTATCCCTGGCCTGGAAACATTCGCGAATTGCAGAACGTGATTGAACGATCCGTCATCCTGTGCGAAACAGAGAATTTCTCGGTGGACAAGACCTGGATTCCCGAGCGGCCTGTGGCAAGCGAGTGCAAGAACCAGTAGCCAAAAGCTTGCTGCCCAGGAGAAAGAGATGAACAGAAATATTGGACCGCCCATGCAGCGAGGCTGGGGGCCGCGCCGTCCGCGGAAACAGACGGTCCCCGCAAGGAGGTCTATGATTCACCTGCCCATTCGATCTTGTGTCCTTTATTGGATTAAACCATTTCGTCCGGAGAGTTCCCTGCCGGATTTTGGCTCGGCCAACTCAGGTTGCCTCGCCGTTTTGTTCAAGGAGCTTGGCAACGAGCCCAGTCCATCCAGTCTGGTGACTCGATCCAATCCCAGCTCCATTGTCGCCATGGAAATACTCGTGGAAATGAATGCAGTCGCGCCAGTGCGGATCGCTTTGAAATTCTTCAAGCCCGCCGTACACAGGACGCTTTCCATCCGCCGAACGAAGGAAAATTCGCATTAGTCTGCGCGAAATCTCTGTAGCCGCGTCCCAGAGAGATGCTTGGCGTCCGGAACCGGTTGGCAGCTCGACCGTGAGGCCCTCGCCGTAAAAGTGATGAAATTTCTGGAGGGCCTCGATAAGAAGAAAATTGATCGGAAACCACACGGGCCCGCGCCAGTTGGAGTTTCCTCCAAAGAGGCCAGTGCTAGACTCGGAGGGCTCATAGTCGACGCGATGCTCTGTTCCGTTTACATGCAGGACATAGGGATTGTCTTTGTGGAATTTCGAGATCGAACGGACCCCGTAGGGCGAGAGAAATTCAGATTCGTCCAGCAAGTAGCGGAGCACGCGTTCTAGCTGGCCGCGGTTCACGAGCGAAAGCAGGCCGTGTCGCCCTTTCTCCGTTTGTGAGATTTCAATGTGCTTCCGTACATCAGGGTGATTGTCGATAAACCATTGCATGCGGCGTTTGAAGCCGGGCAGCCGATCGACAATATCCTGTTCGAACGTTTCAACCGCAAGAAGTGGAATCAGCCCCACCAGGGAGCGCACCTTCAGATAGTGGCGATCGCCGTTCGGCAGGTGCAGAACGTCATAGTAAAAGCCGTCTTGATTGTCCCAGAGTTCAATGCCTTCCCCACGTGGGTCATTCATCGCACGAGCGATGTGGATAAAGTGCTCGAAGAATTTGCTAGCAACATTCTCATAGGCGGGGTTTTCACGGGCAAGCTCCAGGGCGATGGCCAACATGTTCAGGCAGTACATACCCATCCAACTCGTGCCGTCAGACTGTTCGAGGTATCCACCTGTAGGCAAGGGAGCGGATCGGTCGAACACGCCAATGTTGTCTAACCCCAGAAAGCCGCCTTGGAATATGTTCATTCCCTCGGCATCCTTGCGGTTTACCCACCAGGTAAAGTTGAGCAGAAGTTTGTGAAAGGCGCTTTCCAGAAAGGCGCGATCAGCCGTGCCTCGCACGCGTTTTTCAATTTTGTATACCCGCCAAGCTGCCCAGGCGTGCACAGGAGGATTTACATCTCCGAAAGCCCATTCGTAGGCTGGAAGTTGGCCGTTAGGATGCATATACCATTCGCGAAAGAGCAGAGTGAGCTGCTCTTTGGCGAAATCAGGATCGATCTGGGCGAGTGGGATGCAATGAAATGCAAGGTCCCACGCCGCGTACCAGGGATATTCCCACTTGTCGGGCATAGAGATGACGTCGGCGTTGTAAAGATGGCCCCATTCGTGATTCCGGCCCTTTTTTCGACTCTCCGGGGGCGGCGGCCCGGCTGGATCGCCGTCCAGCCAGGTCTGCACATCGAAGTGATAATGCTGTTTCGACCATAACAACCCGGCGAACGCCTGGCGCTGCACGTTTTTCGCGTCGTCAGAAAGGCCCTTGGGCGCGCGCTTAGCGTAAAACTCGTCGGCTTCTGTGCGGCGAAGGGCGAAGACAGAATCGAAACTGTGGCCGAGCAGTTCGGTCGTGGGAGCGGCCGCGATGACGAGTCGCCGCGCAGACATGTGAGCAATTTTTGGCTCTAGATCGGTAAGGCGCAAGCGTAGTGTCGCTGTGGCACCAGGAGCAATTCGCAAGCGGTAGAGTGCAGAAGCTTTCGTCCCGGTCTTGTCGGGATTAACGGCTTCGCGGTTTCCATGGACGACATATTCGTTGATGCCGTCCTTGACGTACGGTGTACGATTCTCCCCGCCAAACAATTTTCTAGCGTTCGTCTCATTCTCGGTGAAAAGAAGTTCAGGTTCTCCTTCGCAGAGGAGCCAGCGCTTTCTGTAAGTCTTGTGCTCGGCCTCGATCACTCCCGATCCGGGAATGCCGTATGCCTTGGGAATGCTGAGTTGTTGGATCTCGCGCAATGCGGGGCGACAGTCGTCTCTGCCCCACGACCAAGTGTTGCGGAACCAAATGGTCGGAAGAAGCGACAAGTCCGCTTCGGCTGGACCGCGGTTAATTGCACTGATCCTGATGAGAATGTCTTCCGAGCTCGCCTTTGCATACTCAGTGAGAACGTCAAAATAGCAGTTGCCGTCGAAGACGCCTGTATCGAGCAGCTCGTACTCGAAATCATTTCGATTCCTGCGCCGGTTTTCTTCCACGAGCTTGCGGTACGGAAACTCCTTCTGTGGGTACTTGTACAGAGCCTTCATGTAAGAGTGCGTAGGAGTGGAATCCAGGTAAAAGTAATACTCCTTCACATCCTCGCCGTGATTGCCTTCATTGCCCGTGAGTCCAAATAGCCGTTCTTTTAGGATCGGATCACGGCCATTCCACATTGCTAATGCAAAGCATACAAGCTGATGCCGGTCGGAAATGCCCATGATTCCGTCTTCGCCCCAACGATAGGTGCGCGATCGGGCATGATCATGCGGAAAGAAATCCCAAGCCGAGCCGTAAGGGCTGTAGTCTTCGCGGACAGTGCCCCACTGCCGCTCGGACAGATATGG